>Ga0315915_1000062_pt1 | contig 72160 bp, 42 predicted proteins | sample MpolbnodulesMG_FD_207738 | JGI IMG/M metagenome (GOLD analysis project Ga0315915, IMG submission 207738) | Medicago polymorpha root nodule microbial communities from Los Angeles, California, United States - branched nodules | ecosystem: Host-associated > Plants > Roots > Nodule | place: USA... | reverse complement strand
ATTTCTATTTAAGAATTTTGAAAAGTAGTGTGACATGCCCGTTTTGTCGATTGAACTCTGATTATTTATGTAATATTTAAGTATGGGATAGCGGGGTGTTACAGGCTCAAACGGGTGGACGGGCTGAACGGGTAAAATAACTGGGTTCGGTCCAGCATTTTTGAACCAGCGGTAGGTCCTACAGGCGGACACATGTGTAGAGTCACAACTAGCACAATTAGTGGGACAAACGACACCTTTATCCAACAGGCGGACACGGGTCGGTAAGCAGCCACGACACATGCGCCAAAGTAGATTCTTAACCTTGGGGGGAACTCTAAGGTTCTAGACACCAGACCAGTACCCCGGGCGCCATAAGTGAGACGAATCAATGAGTTCAGTAACACACAACCTGTAAGCACTACGTACAGAATAGCGCCCGTGCCGTTCCGCCTTCCAGACAAGTCTATCTTCCTCAACCTGACAAATTAGTGGCGTGTGAAGTATTTTATCTGTAATATCCGCACTAAACACTTGTCTAACTACCTGTTCGTTCCAACTTTTGTCATATAAATTCATCAGACTATTAATTGTAAAACCATGAATAGAGGAAGCACCTGGAATATCACTGCTGATGAACTCCCCATTGAGCATCCAAGGCTCGTTAAGAATAGATATAGACGCACCCGAACCTATAGTCCACCACACTCCCCCACACACAATGAATCTAGCGCGCATGATACTACGCCAAACATAGCTCGGATTATGGCCAACAGTAGCCGTGAGATAGGATCCAGACGGGAAGTGTCGAGCTTTAAAAATGCGAGCAACTAGAGTATTCGGTTCTGTAATGAATTTCCAACCTTGCTTTCCCAGCATAGCTAAATTAAAAACGGAAAGGTCCTTGAAACCCATACCTCCATGAATTTTTGGTGCCGATAGCTTCTCCCAATTCATCCAATGTATACCGCGTTGCGTTGTTTTACCATGTCCCCACCAAAAAGAGTTTAGCATCTTTTCAATGGAGTCAATCAAAGTAGTGGGCAGCTGAAAAATGCTCATCACGTAAGCGGGAATAGCCTGCAAAACAGATTTTATCATTACCTCTCGACCTGCCTTCGAGAGGCACTTACCACTCCAGGAATTGATTTTCTGCCAAACACGGTCTTTGATATACGCAAATGTAGCCTTGCGGTCGCGACCTATCATAGAAGGTAGGCCCAAGTATTTACCTGTACCCAAAACAGCTCGAACTCCAAGAATGTTAGTAATGGAGGTTTTAATATCATCGGGGACATTTCGGCTACAATAGATTTCTGATTTTGGTAAACTGATTGCTTGACCCGAAGCTAACTCATAAGTGGCTAAAATATTCTTCATAACATGTGCTTGCTCCTCGTTTGCTTTGAAAAACAGAAAACAATCATCAGCGAACAAAAGATGGGAAACAGAAGGTGCTTGGCGACAAACCTTTGTGCCTGTAAGAACTCCTCTTGACTCTGCATCCCTGATAAGCGATGATAAACCTTCTGCACAAATAATAAATAAATAGGGAGAAAGAGGATCCCCTTGACGGAGACCACGACCTGGAATAATCGGGCCTACCTGCTCACCATTTACAAGTACGGAATAGTCTACTGATTCAACACACATACGCATCCAGTGTATCCAACGGTCATGAAAACCCATTTTGTGCAAAACAGCCATTAAGTAATTCCAATCCATACGGTCATAGGCTTTACTAATATCAAGTTTGAGAGCAACATACCTATCCTCCCCGCGTGTCTTGGCTTTCATAAAATGTAACACCTCAATGGCTACCATAGCGTTGTCCAGAATGGAACGACCGGGGACAAAAGCGGATTGATGATCAGAAATGCACTGAGGTAGAACCTTCTTCAATCTGTTCGCTAAAACCTTAGAAATGATTTTATATAGCACGTTGCACAGTGCTATGGGACGCCAGTCTTTCATGCTAACCTGCGTGGAACCCTTTGGAATAAGAGCAATGTTAGTGATATTTAGATCAGGAGGAAACTGACCCGTGTGTAACCAACCGCAACATTCCCTGAAAATGTCATCACTGCATAGATTCCAAAAATGTTGGTAAAAACCCGGACTATATCCATCAGGGCCGGAACATTTATCCGGGTGCATGGAGAAGGTAGCATCGCGGAATTCGGCCTTAGTAAAAGGTGCCATAAGCATATCATTATCATTAACAGAGATGGACTGGTTAATAACATCAATTACAGAAGAGAAGTCACTACCCTGTTGTTGAAAATATTCACAAAATATTGTTTCGCTACATCTTGCAAGCCGTGTTCACTAGTGACTTTGTTACCCATATCATCATCAAGGGAGGTTATACGGTTTACCTTTTTCCGTGCTCCGATGCATGAAAAAATTTCGTATTTATGTCGCCATCCTTGTACCAGTGAGTTTTTGCACGTTGACGCCAGTAGGCATCATCTTGGTCCTCACCCGAAGCTTGCAGCCATGTGTCCTGCAACCGCCTCCGACAATCCTCGATGTCACGCTTTAACTTGTGACAATGAGATTTTTTCCAAATAGACATCTTTGCCGTGCATGATGCCAATTTTGGAATGAGAGTATTATTAGAATGTACCTGCCAAGGGTTAGTCACTAGATCCGTAAACCCCGGTTCCAAGTGCCAAGCATTTTCATAACGAAAGTTCCTTTTATAGTGAGCAGGCCAGGGTTTAGGAGAACAATGCAGCAATATAGGATAATGATCAGACGCAGGTGCAACAAGATTTTCCACATAAGCATTTGGAAACATATTATGCCAAGAGTTATTAGCGAGAGCACGATCTAACCTTTCTTCGACCGCACGTGGTGTGCCAAGACTTTTGAACCACGTGAAAGGATAACCGTCAAAAGGTACATCAGACAAACCCGCGTCAAGAACAGCTTGGCGGAAGCCATTAATAAGCCACTGAGGCCTGATAGTTCGCCCCCTCTTCTCACTTGCCTCCAGAATATCGTTAAAATCACCAAATATGCACCAAGGACCTGCAAAACGGTTAGATAGATGACGGAGAAAATTCCAAGCAGCAGTTCTACGACCACCATTCGGATAACCATAATAACCAGTGACTCGCCAAGGACCAAGAACCGTGTCAAGAATTTCAACAGTGATATGATTATTGGAAAAATCAATAAGCTGGCAATTAAAAGAATTACGCCAAAAGAGAGCAAGACCCCCGCTTCTACCGGTGCGGTCTACATGAACACAAGAATCGTAGCCAAGCAAAAAACGTAGTTCTTCAATTTTATTTCGGTGAGCTAGTGTCTCACTTAAAAAGAGGATGTCCGGATTGAAGTGCCGAACTAGGTATTTTAGGTCGGGAATTGTACTCGGGCTACCTACACCCCGACAATTCCACGCCACTAGACTCATTTACCCGGGAAGGTCTGATCATCAAAACCTGCCATATCATTTTGTGCATCAAACAAAGGATTAACAGCTACAAACATTTCATCATCCCCCCCTTGACTAACATATGAACCTATTACATCATTTCCCATATCCTCATCATCTAAACATTCTCCATGCTGAAGTGCAAGCACTCTCTTACGCTTCTTGAGTTCCGAACCATTTCCATCAAGACTTCCTTCACTGTTAGTGCGCGGGAAAGGAGCAGCAGGGAGTCCAAGAACCAGCTGGTGTCCTGCAAGTAAATTTGAGGTCGAGGGAGCTGAAGAGGGAGAAGCCAGGAACTGAAATTGACACAGAACACTAGCACCAGCAGCCTGTTTTGCTCGAGACGCGGTCTGAACAGCCAGCATGTCATGTTTGATAGCAGAAATTTGACTTTGCACAGCAAGCATTCTCTCGTTAAAATTAGGCACGGGCACCGTACCTCCAAAGTTGTTGTTGCGACCAGCAGGAACACTTGCAGGAGCCTGACTGTTGCGCGACATGGTGGCAGGGATTGGATCTTGTAGCCATCTGTTGGTAGCAGCCGTGCCAAACCTTTGAGCAGCTGGTTTCTAGAACACTCCCCAATTACGGACACCATCATCAGCGTCCAATTCGAAAAGTTTCGGACACGCTTTGTCGGTATGTCCGAGCACACCACACCTGTGACAAAAAACAACAAGTTTCTCATATTTAAAGTTAATAGTAACAAAATCGCCATTCATAGCACAGACACTCCATTCTTTTTTCAAAGGGGCAATAACATCAATTGCGACCTTGATTCGCATATAGGAGTTGTGGATTGAGTTACGTTCATCGAAAGATTTAAGAGTGCCTAAAAAACTTCCTATGCCTTGACCTACTTTAGGTTGATTGAAGCCAAAAGGTAAACCATGGACTTGTACCCAAAAGTCTATGTGGTTCAAAGGAACTAAATTAGCAACGGCACCAGGAGCAATACGATCAACAACGATGTGGAAATTGTCGTAAAGCCACGGGCCTTCATCTAAGACACGTGCAACATCTACTTTATGGTGGAATTGAAATAGATAACGGTCAGCCGCAGACTTGGTGATCGTAATCCGTTTGCCTGGCTTCCATGCCCGAGACATACGCTCGCTGAAATAGGCAAACTGGATTTCCCGATCAGCAAGCACGCGACCTATCAGACAGTGTTCAAGAATGGCAGCAGTTTCAGGTTCAACAGCAAGGTTTAGGGTTAATCCCTCATCAGACAAGGTGAGACCATCAAGGTTAAGGTTGGTTGGATCCATGAGGGCGGTTTGCAGCGGGGAACACGACACAGAAACGCAAGGAAAACAGGGAGACTCAGATTAGAAACAGGAGGACGCAGACAAAACGTGGAAACAATAGGGTTAGGTCGTGATGATCATAGCCCGATAGGGAACTGTATATAAAGTCTAACCAGAAGCATCTAGATCATGGATCAGAGGCAGCTCAACTTCTCACGTAGATGGATCCGGCCCAAGGTGCGGCGGCAGCCTAAGAAAGGGGTGGCGCTAGAAACCCTAAGCGTGGAAACCCTAGGAGACCATCTTAATTAGATAAGACTCATAGTTACTGATTTTTGTGACATGTAATGTAATATTTATATAAATTTATAAATAAATCATTCTAAACAAGTCTTAGTCTTGTCTTTTGTAAAAAAAAATAAGTCTTAGTCTTGTCTGTTAAAAAAAATATCCATTGCAGCATGAGCCTCACATAAATAAACCGCAAATCTCCACTAATCAACCTAACATACTTCCATTGCTAAAAGTAGACAACTGTATCGACAAATTTACAATTGTCGAATTAATAGACGTGAAAAATACAATATTTGGTATATAGGCCACCAAACATCGATCCCACATCTAATATAATTGGATTGTATGGGCTTGGTGATGAGAGAAGACCACTTTACTGGAAGAAAGTGGCTCACCGGAGACAATTATAAAAGGACAATGGTGTAGATTTGAGACTTAAAAGTGTATTTCTCTCAAAGTCGTTTATATCCTCTCAACACCAATTTGTGTGAGCTAGTTTATATAGAGTTTTGTTCTGATTTCAAACTGACTGTCAATAATGGTTGGTAAGATCGGTACCATCGAATTAGTCCGTCTTTAGATCAGATACCGAGTTTTGGAAAACAAAAGAAAAAATGACAGTTTGTTTCTCCACCGCACACTTCTCATAAGCCCTTGATTTGTCCAAATTTTAAATTTCAGACATGTAAAAAAATGGGGGGTTTTGTAACTTTTTTACACGTTCATATTTTAAGATTAGGAGCTGACATTTGCAAAGGTCTCATAAGTACGTTGGAAGGGCGTGGATTTGAAAGGTTCATCCTATTATTATTAAAAAAGAAAGAAAAGGTTATCCTTAATGCAGGAGTTTTAGAGGTTAGTGCTACGAGTAGCTCCTTGGACCCATTGATGTCTGATACTCAGTTGAGTGCTAATGAATAATGTTGTATGTTGGACCACTGAGCAGTACCTACAAATTGGCCGTTAGAAATGGTGTCAGAAGAATGATCAACAAAATATTTGAATCAATGCTTCAAAAACAAAATTACGGTTGATGGCAACTTATTTCCTACTTTTTCAACTATTTTAAGGTAGTAGTATTTCAGGGCGAGTTTTAGCATGGGGCAGTTGTCAAATTGCCCAATCTTAAATCAATTTTGTTTTATTTGATGTTAGTTGTACGCCCTGCATTTTTATATTACAATTTATAGCCATATTTATTTTAGCCCCCATTAAATTAAAATTAAAACTGCATGCTGAAATTTTTTAGAGGGACAAAAACATGTCACTTATTTGTAAGAACTAAAAACAAAATTCGATATATTTATAATGACAAAAAATGTATTTAACCCTAATTAATATTAAAATGTTTTGTGGAAGGGATTAATATTACAAAGTTAGATACAAACTAAATTTATTTCTTTATAAATAATGTAGGAAATATATATATATTATAAATTTGCTATTAGATTTTTAAACGGGAGATTAAAATATAACGTATTTACAAGTAAATTAATTTGAGTCAAATTATAATTGAGTATGGTTATAAATTGAAATATAAAATGCAGGGTGTACATGTAACAACAAATAAAACAAAACTGATCTAAGATGGGGCAATTTCACAATTGTCCCATGCTAAAACTCGCCGTATTTCAGACCTATTGATCCCAACCGAGTCAATTATTTTTACACGTGAAAATGTTATCAACTATCACAAGTGTTTGCTAGGGTGACAACTAGAGTACCCATGAAATAATGGTGGGTAGTTTTCCTCAACCAAAGAACATTCACTTTTTTAGGCGATATTCATGAACTATCTTGACCCCACCAATAAATTGCTCATTTTTATTGGTTGGTGGGTAAATTACCCACCATTTTTCAAAGGTAATCTAGAAAAGTAAAAATATGATCTATTATATGATTTTAGAATGTAAGTTTTAAAGAAATAATCACATTTTACTAGATTCACCTCCTTTAGGTATAACGCCTAAAAAATCAAGAAACTATTTCCAACATGAATTAATTCAATTGAATTGAGTTTTGAAACTAAAGACTCAAAATATGCTTGACCCAAAAACAAAAAAAAAAGAGACTAAAAATATGAAATAATCGGCTTGTTATGAAAATTAATTTTAGATACTGTCAACGAGCAACAAGAGCATATAAAGGAACAACAAAGTAATATAGAAGCAATATTAGCAACAATGGAGAATTCAATGAAACACATGGAAGAAACTATGAAAAAGTTGGTACGTGCAGCCAAAATAGGTGGCAAAAAGACCAAATGCTTAGGGGGTCCAAAGAGGAAGAATGTCAGGATTCAATTGCCTACTTTGGAAGATGATGGATCACCAGCAAAGGATCGTGTGTTATGGCCCGCACGTGTCATTGGATGTTGTGATTAGCTAGCCTAGATGCTTTATATTTCATGTGTTTGAATGATCTTATAATTTCCTGCAATATAACCACTTATCGCATCCTCTTTAAAAAAAAAAAAAAAACTCCTTGCATGATTTGTAGGAGAGTTTTTTGTTGGAAAGCTAGAGACAAACAAAACAAAACAAAAAGAAATGAACAACTAAGCTCTCGGGAGCCAAGTTTCCATAGAGTCTCACAAAGGAGGGGTGGACCAAGATATTATAGTTAGAAGAAGCTCTTAGTTTAGTAAGGAAGTTTGCACATCTATCTCCTTATTGAAGCATGTGAATAGTGCGAACATGGCAATCTTGATAAGGAGATTTTTGATATCTTGGATCAAAGTGACATATTTGTGAAACCTTAGTGTTTGAACTTGAAGGATATCAACGTAATGAAGAGAATATGTATAACAAGTAATATCATGGTGATTTAGCTACCTAGCCAACAAAAGCTTATAATGTATTGCATGAAGAAAATCAGAGGATCCCGAAGTAGCCTCGAGAAATTACATGAGATCCACGTCCCAGAAGAATGACGAAGTAGACCGCCAAATCCTGCTCTAAGTAGTTGTCACGAATCGGAGAATACTGAAAGTAGCCTCGAGAAACCGGAGATCCACGTCCTAGAAGAATTTTTCATCATAACAAAATAAAAGATTGGAGAATTTTTGACATCTAAGCAAGGCAAGAAATTACCGTCCCATTTTTTTACAGAGAGAAATTATCATCCCTACATCATACTTCCAAACACCATATAATTTTAATTAATTACATGTTGGATATTTATTATCTTGCAAAAAAAAGTTCAACTTTTGAAACTAATTAAATATTAATACGAGGAGACAATATAAGTTAAATATTTTCATTTAAAAAAATATCCGTTAAAACTGCTGATCAATGATCATATTTATTTCAGTGGCATGACATGATCTATAACATCATTATTTTATTGAGAAATTTTGAAAGAAGTTGATCCCATCTCCTTATTGTCCTTTCCTGTATATCTTTATTTGTAGGATATGTAAGTAGCTCATGTGAATGTCATGTGAATCTGTTATCTCTGTCTTTCCTTGCAATTATTCATTTATTATTACTTATTCAAAAACAAATTGAACTTCCAAGTGACTTGACATCGAATCCTACTTGACCAACGACGACACCAACTTACAAACAAAATTCAAGAAATGGATAAATCATATGTTTCCCATTATTTTTACATGAATTCAAAACGAATACTATTTTTGACTGTATAGGAGTTGCTTGGATGAAAGTATTATCGGTTTATTTGTGAAAATATTTTTTGTTCTATTTTGTGTTGATCTTACTTGCTAACAAAGAGATAATAAACTACAAAAATGAATCATATTTGAATATCATTTCATCTTCTCTCTATTACACTCTTTTTTTAACAAAACTTCTCTCTATTACACTTATTTACCTCAGTCTCCCATACTTTTTTATTTGACGATAAGAGTCTCACATACTTTTATTAACAAAGTAATTATGAACTCGTATTTTAGAAAATAAAAAAAGAAACTGCTTTTACAAAATGAACCGATCTAACTGTGTCTATATAGAATAATCACATATCCTTTATTTTTCTATAAAAAGTAAATAAATAATTAGGATAAGGAAGTCCCCAACTGAATTAAATTTCAAAAAATCCAAGTCTATATTTTACCAATAGACCAAACTCTGAGTTATTCTAAAACCCTTTAATTATGACCAAAAGATGTCCAAAGACATGGAAAAACCTTAGCTTTATTATATTCGCCATATATTAATATATTCACTATCACATACTTTTCACTAACAAAGTACTTTCTCTCTTCCTTTTAAATGTCATATTTGAAGATTCTTTTTTCTATTTAATTGTTGTGTTTAAAGTTTAATGCAACATTAATTAATTATTTACCAATATTTCTCTTAATGATTTATTGCAAAGGGAAATAGATAAAATGGGTTAGTAATAAATAATTGAGTTTTTTTTAACTCTATATTCCCTCCGTCCCAAAATATAAGCAAAAAATGGTCAACAAAATTAATCTATTTTGTTCAAAACTCATACCTGATACATCAACTTATGTTGACCAATTTTTATTTACATTTTAGGATGGAGGAAATATGTTAGAAACATAAAGAGTAATACGAAGTTATTGTTTTCAATAAAAAAAATAGTATATCATCTTTAGTTGTTTTAATCTATACAATGTTGCATAAATAAACAAACTCTAAATAATTAAGAGTAATATGGATAAAATATATAAATAAATAAATCAAGAAAGTAACAATATTCATTTTGAAGATACTCCTTCCGTCCCAAATTACAAGTCACTTTAAAAAAAGTTCTTTTAAATTATAAGTCATTTTGCAACACCAATAAAACATTAATGTTTCATTTTCTTTTATACTCTTAACTAATTATTACTTCTTTTTTTCAATTCTTCATTTTATCTTTCTCATAGTCCATCCGTTTTAAAATACATGTCTCAGTTTTACAATGTGCACTATTCAGATAGCTTTTTTTGACCATATTTTTAACTAATATATATATATATACACAAATGTTAGTTAGCAGGTAAGATATTGTTTGATTTGTTTCAACGAATATTTTCAAAATATCAAATTTTTATAATTTTTTATTATATATAATTAAATATATTAATGATCAAAGTTGTGTATTAACATGTGTGCAGTGGTTGACTGCGACATAATATCACACTTTTCAATATAATTTTTTTTTTTTTATAATATAATTAACTATTTTTTTTAATACATGTAAGATATTTAAAACAACGAGACCGATGGTGTAGTAAATTAAACCGGTATTAAATTGAATATTGAAAAACTTAAACAAATTGAAAGACCCAATTATGGGTGCTGCAGCCTGTCAATTTTGATTACTGTGAGGCAGAAGCGTGAACTTTCCACTACGAAGCTAATGGCAGCATTGGATTTGGCAGCGGAGTGCCGTTGTTGTGGTTCTTTGTCGGAAAATTTGTGCTGCTTCAAATACATCAATGTTGACTTAGAAATCAAATGCTAGCAATACACATTCTAACACACACTTATCAACATATATTTTTTGATTGGTTAATATTCACATGGGACCCACCAAATGTATATGGGACTCACATGATTTGGTACGTCCCATGTGAATTTTAACCAATCAAAGAGAGTGTTTTGAAAAATATGTGTTAAAATATGTGTTGCTAGCATTCCTCATCATAATTAATCACAACAACCGCATGAGTGTCTCCAATTTTTAAAGAATCTTGCTGACGGATACTCTAATGGCAATAGTTAAAGAATCTATAAATAAAAAAATTGTCTTTAAAATATACCCCCTCTGTTCCCAAATTATAAGAAAAAAAAGATAACATTTATTAAGAAAACTAAAACATAAGAATTTGGAGTAAAGTTTTTTGTGTTTTCTTTGAAAAAAGTTTTATAGAAAGATGTAAAAACAATTTTCATTTGCTATTGGTTATGGAAAAAATGAAAGAAAGAGAAAATTAAAAGTAATTTACATTTAATTTTATGAGAATAAACAAAAGTTTTTCTTGAAACATAGATTTTTAAAAAAAAAAAGATTAAATAAGATTAAAGTTTATCTTTTTTGCTTATATTATAGGATGGATGGAGTAAGTTTTAACTTTTGATTGAGTAATAATTACATCACTTTTTCTAAAAAGTTACTCACTCCGTCCATATATCTAAGTACCCATTTGACTTTATTTTTGTCCCTAAGAGTCTGTTTGGCAAAGCCAAAAAGTTAGCTTATAGCTTATAGCATATAGCTTTTAAACTCGTTTGACAAAAAAACTCTGTTTGGTAATGTTTTTTCACTGCGAGTTTATAGCTTATTTGATGAGCTTATAAACTATTTTTCAGACGCTATTCAAAGTAGCGTTTGAGCTTACAGCTTATTATCTTTTATCTCATTTTGACCATTATCACTTTAATTAAAATCCAGTTTTACCCTTTCTAATAAATAGCTACCTTTAAGAAAAACATGTTATATATTTAATTAAAGTTCAGATTTTAAGGACTGATAATAAATATATGCTCATTCCTTCTCCTTTTTTGTTACAAATATATGCTCATTCCTTACAAAAATATATATATGCTCATGTTTTTTTTAATTATTTTGTAAAGTATAAAAACATATTAAACTGGTCACTTTTAAATATATGCTCACGATTAAGAAATGTTTAAATATATATGCCCATGTTACGTTTAAATATATGGTAGCATTTTTTTTTACTTACATATGAATAATCACGTTTATTTTTTTGAAATAAAATAATCACGTTTATGAAAGTTTTTGTTTAATTTTTTTTATAAAGTATAAAAACTGAAATAAAATAAATTTTAAATAAAACATTAGCAAATTTATTACTTTAAAAATAATATATGAAAGAAATATTGAATTAATATATTAAATTATTAAATTTTAAATATTTTTAATATCAATTGATATAAATTTTATTATTAATTAAGAGTACCCTTTTATATCATTTTACATTTATCGGCTAGTTGAGCGCTAATTTTACCAAACACTTTAGCTAACTTATCAACTATCAGTCATCGGTTATAAGCTATCAACTATCCACTATTTTTACCAAACAGAGCCTAAATGTAAACTCATTTTCAAATTACTATGTGCATTTATTATTTTTTACTAAACTTACTCCTAATTAATACTACTAATTTATGTATTGAAAAGACAAATTTTTAATATATTAAATGTACAATTTCTAAAAAAAGTTTATATCTTTAATTTCTAAACTTATGTCTCAAAGATACAAGTTATCATTTTCCTTAATCATTTTAGGGTCTTGTTAACTAGTGCCCTCAGAGCAATGGTTAAGGAATCTATAAATAGAAATTTTATCTTAAAAATATAAGATGTTACTTTTCATAAAAACTTACTTATTTTAGATGTTTAACCATTGCCCTTGGGGTTGGGGCACAGGTTAACCTTCTCCATCATTTTAAAGTAAATTTAAAATTTGAATTTTTCATAAATTTGTTACAAATGTTCAAGTTGAAAATAATGATTTGATCATTGATACATGTGGACCTATATCGTCTCCCTTAGAGACAATTATGTGGTTGAAGACGGCGGCTACACTATGGAGGGGTTATCGCGCCTATAAACATGTCTCAACTTACTCTCTCCATTTTAAGATAAGTAAAATCGCTATTGCTTCACATATGTCAATGTACATTTTTTATATTTAATATCTTTAATTATATATTAACAAAAATATATAAAATTAGATATTTAAAAATATTCATTGAGACAAATCTAACACTATTTTATATGCTACCATTTTGCTTTATGTAATAGTAGAAAAATATAATCAAAATATATGAATAATGTACATTGTTAAATAAGATTATTTATTTGGAGACGGAGCGAGCAGCTTTTATAGGGCGGAGTTCAAGGTTTCTCGAGTGAAAATCCTAGTTGAACCGATTAGGAGACAATTATTTACAAATCATGTTGTCATTGTTTTTTTTTATAGGAAAATCATGATGTGATTGTTGTCATATGGTCCTGATAAGATAGATAAATGGAAAAGAAATTATTTTGTAAAAAAAGAAATTAAATTTATGTCTTAATTATTGGCGGTTCATAAACACACTATATTCCAGAAGGATATAGCCGGTAAAATATTTGTGAGTGGTGGTACCCAAAATTAATGGCGAGTAGATGTGTTTTGCTTTTATTTTTTATTTTATTTTATTTTATGCTCTTAGATGTGTATTTTGTTGAATCAAGATTAGTAGGCAAATTCAAGGATGGTTATACGTTGAAATTCAATGATGTGTATTTAAGAATATTAACAACCTCTCTTTAGTAGTTACTTTTGGATGAAATGAATGTATGTTTCACTATTTTATGTAGATTTAATTTTTAAAATGTATATTTACAATAATTTAACTCAATAAAAAAGTAAATATTAAAGAAGATGTTTATAAGAAAATATTGTTAGCATTACTCTTCATTCTAGTTTAAAGTTCTATAATTTATAAATTATACAAGTTTTAGTTCAACCAATAAAATATTAAAATTGATATGTTAAAGGTTTTGACCTGAGTTGAATCGAAATCTTTTACTTAATATGAGTTTTCAAGCGAATATTATCAAAAAAAATATAAGAAGAAAACAAAAATATAATTAGCATTTTGTCTATAAATTACTTAGAATTTCAGATGTCAAGTTATAAAAAATAAATATTAAATCACAAATATCTAATGATTTTTTTTTGGATGAAGTGAAACTGAAAGCCAACTATAAATTCTAATCTAGATAACTCATAGAAGTCAAACCTTTTATCAAAAGTTTAACCTCTGGATTTGCTTACAATTTCTTACAGACTCAGCGAAAAAGATGGCTGGTTGATCATATTTTATTTGTGAAGAATTTGGTGAGAATTGACTCAAGTTACTTTTTTATTTTTTGTTTGTACTATTAATTTATTGCCTACTTACATAAAATATTATGATCAAAATGTCGAAATAGGCCTCAAAGAGTAGGCTCTCATGAATGAATACTGTTATGAATTTTACATTTTCCCTCTAATAGACCATATAGTAAACATTGTACTCCTTGACATATCACATTTATTATTTAGAGTTTTCTATCATGTGCAAATTTGTACATGTTAAGAAATTTAAAATAGTAATTTTGTATTGGAACTAGAACATTTTGTATTAAATATATAACTTTTTGTTAAATAATTGTTGGTTTCAATAAAAACTTGCTACTTTTAGTTATCTTAACATGTGCAATATTGCACATGTTAGACAAACCCATTTATTTAGAATTGCATTTTTTAAGGGAAAATGTTAACTTGTGCCCTTAAGACACAAGATAAAGAATCTAACATAGTAACTTTTTGTTGGAATTTGTGCATTTAATTTACTTTTTGAATTTATAATAACTAAAATACACAAAATTTAAGTAAACATTTCTACTTTTTGGTTCCTTATTTTGTACCCTTTTTCTAAATAATTACGATTTTCAATTTTTGGAAAAACGTTGATTACAATGTAATTCACGGGACCCTTTTGCTTAACTAAAAACCTACCCCCTATCATCAAAATTTAATGGCAAAACACCAAATGATATGTATCCTTTGCCCCCATAGTTTTATTAATGACATATCACTTTCTATCACTTTCCTTTTCCTTTTAATTTACATTTTCTAATTTTGTATTATTTCTTTTTCCCTGACAAAATGCCAAATTTGTACCTAAGGTTTAAGTATATGGTCCATGGCCCATGCCAACTATAACAATAAGAAATTAGTAAGAAATAAAGGATAACAAAGTGTGACACGCATTTGCCATTCCTTCGCAGCTCAAGCAATTTGTATTTATGAATAGCTATTAATGAACATACTTCTAAAATCCACAATTCCCCGTTGTAACAAACTTCATACATATAGTAATAGTACTACCCCCTCACATAAATAGTTTTTTTTTTACTATTATATTGAAAAATAGTTTTTGATTAATTAATGTTCCAGCTATCCATACCCCTTCATATAGAAACAAATTTGTCGATCATACTTAATCTTTGAATTGAAATATCATGACCAAACCTATCCGTATGTAATTGCACCCGAAGAGATCAATATCATCTTATTTTCGTGTTCATACACATCACTTTCTCGCATATCACACTATCTATTTCGTGAACAAAAATTATGATGTGCATAAATCTTATTTTTCTTCTAAAATATGAGTTATTCGTTTGAAGATTACATAACAAGTTGACCCCATGCAACCACCCTATCCGTTTCAAGATTGTGACTATATTAGTATTTCTATTTTGTTTTAAAATAAAGAGTGTTTTAAAAATCTAATACTCTATAATTTTTATTTAGTTTTCAATTATACTCGTAATATAATTAATATATTTTATGTTTATTAGATGGTTTTTTAGAATATTTATAATCTTTACACGAATAAAATTTGGGATTTGTATAGTAATTAATGGTAGACTCTTACGAGTTTGATCTTGTTATTTCAAGGGACAAAAAATTCAAATTTCCACAAAAACAATTATAAAATGGACATTCGTATCACTTTAATTAATAATGATTTCTCATTCTTCAATTTATAAAATGAAAAATATAAGGATATTTTTGTACAATTTACCATTAATTAATTAAATTCTTAATATGTGTACAAAATTTCTAAGACTATAACCCTTTATTCATAGAAACCGATTGACTTGAATCATAACTACTTTTAAAATTTTAAATATAAATAGTTGTGATTTATCGATAGTATTTTTTAACAGCAAAATGAATTTATTGGAAAGGATAGAAATAAGTATAAGGTGTATAATTCCCACAAAAATATGAAGTACAAGTAGTAAAATCAAATTATTTTTTCCCCATGAACATAGTTCAGGTGATGTAAACATTAAAATATGTTAAAGTTAGAGTTTGAACTTCAAATTCTTCACTTGTCTATCTTAAAAGATAAAATTAACCACTAAAATATTTTGAGCTTATGCTTTATGCATTTGGTTAAACCATATTGACTAAATTCCCAAAAGTCAAAAAAAAAAGTTATGGTTCCCACGTTGAAAAGTTCGAAACCACAGTCAAATTTACTCCGCAAAGGGCGAAACCAGTAATTTCAAGATGCATATTGCAGAGTAACACTTTACAGACACACAAGACAATATAACGAAACAAGAAGGGTATTATAGTACTTTAACTGGTCCCCTCTATGCTGTTGTCTGAGACAATGATTTTGAGTTCAAGAATGGCTTGGCTTGCATAGTTGGCAATGTCCTTCTTCTCTTTTACCTGGATCCGTACACTTCACCTTCTCTTCTCCTATTCACTCTTTTGTTCTTTCTCTTTGCCACTACTAGTTGTTAACCTGCTTCAATCCACACACCCACCTACTTTCTCTCTCTAATTACTCTTCCATTTATTGCTTCCCTTTGCATTCATTCACTCTACAATCCACATATTCATTGCTTTCACAACCAGTTAGTTATTATTAACAAAATAAATAAAGGGTCTTCTTCTTTTTCGATTTTTGAAGATGCCTCTTGTGAGGTTGCAGGTGAAAAATGAGTTTGGTTTAGGTGGGCCTGAGCTATACAGAGATGCTAATAGAGATGACCCTAAAGCACTTCTTGATGGTGTTGCTGTTGCTGGTCTTGTTGGGATCTTGAGACAACTTGGTGATCTTGCTGAGTATGTTTTTCTTTTCAATTTCTATTTTTTTTTTTTTTATTCTTTCTGCTTTTTTTCTTCTTCATGAATTAAATAGTAGTAGTTGCAATTTTTTCGGAAATGGGGTGGGTGAAGGATTGGGAGCTAGGAGTGTTTTCTTCTCTAGTTCTTTAGGTTCGAATCGCTCGGTGCCAACAATTTTTGTGTCAGGCCAATTCAGTGGACGGTGGGATTGGTCTCCAAGATTAGTCGGGATTTTTCAAAAGAAATTATGTGGTTTTGAGTCTTTAATGGGTTGGAGCTTTGGAGGTTGTGGATTGCTGAAACAGAAGATTTTGGTAGTGATTGGATGTGGGTCTTTGGCTAAGTTCTTGTTCAGGTTTTAGGTCCATTTTCATAGGTTTTTGGGCCAAATTTCAATTAATGAGCTTACAAAATGCTCTGACTTTTTATTTATTTATTTATTTTTGATGAGCTTTTCTATTGGATGGACTTCAAACTGTAGTTCTAGACAATTATAGGCTGTTTACAGCTATACATTGGTTACTATTTGGATAATTACTCTAATTTTGTTGGCTTCTCAACAGTCTAAGTGGTACATGCAATGGTTAAGCAGAATGAATTTGTCTAAACATGCTTTCTTTTTCTAATATCATTAACTAACTATTGATTGGTTTTTCTTCCACTTCTTCTAGAGGTTCCTCCTTTTTAACCAAAATAACTCTGTTTTCTACTGAAAAAAACAGCTGTAGATAATATAGTCCATAGTAGATGCACTATGACTAATCTGAATGCCATTGTGAAACTTTGTTAGTTTTGCTTGATACAAATCCTTGTTTAGGGTAACAACATTCCATAGTTATGATACATATTTGATATCAGAATATGATTTTGCTTGAGAAATACATGATACAGTACATCTAGAATATGTATATAGATGTGTGAAAAAAAACTAAAACATAATAAATGTACATTTTGCAATGCTAGAAATTTAAACTAAGAACAAACAACTTACACATTACTTCATGAAACTACGTGATTTCAATTGCATGTTGTGTTGTAGCAATGTTTAGCACTACCGGGACGTGAGTGTGGGTTCGAACACACGACACCCCATCCCCCTCCTGTTTATGTCAATAGCAAAAGCAAAAGAAATAAATAAAAATTAAAAGTATTGTGTTTGTTTAGATTTTTGGTATGAAAATTATAACAAAAGGAAATGATAATTATGTGACAAATATAATTGTGAAAGAAGAAAATTTTGCAGTAAAACTTTGAAGCCACAAATATGCAACAACCTGAAGATAAACGGTTGTAGGCATAGAATAGAATTTTGCATTGAAGTATACTAACTCAGAAATTAGAAAATGCTGAACTGATATTTGCATATCGTTTCAGAGAAATTGAGGATTCCTTTTCCAAATTAAAGGGTCTAGGTTGTAATGGAACCTCGTAGACTGTATGCTAAAGTGTCTCTACTTTATCAAAATTAGACAGATTTTCATTTTTCCTTATTTTAAAAGTTGATTTGGGTATATAGACCACAATAGATTGGTCCAAGAGGTAAGGGGGTATGGGACTTGGGCCCCTTAAACAAGTGGTCAGGGGTTGGATCCTTGACTCTTGTGTACGGAGACAATTAGGTTAGGAGGGGAGAACCCACCTTGTGTGACCATGGGTTCCCCTATGGAGATTAGTCACTGTTAAATGGCTGTGAAAACTTTGTATTATAACATGGTATCCAAAAAAAAAAATTAAAGTTGTTTTGGGTACTTCACAAATAAAGAATGCCAAAAGCAGTAGTTTTGAACATGTATCAAATACAATATGCGAATTGCAAATAAAACGCAAGTGTTGGTGCTTCATGGGTCAAAAGTTCTCCATTAGTCCTATCATGCTTTTCTTAGTCTTCATAGCTCAAAGTTTCCCTATTGGACATGCCTGCCGACGTGTTTAACACGTGCACCATTCTCTTGGTTAAACATAATTAAAGAATCCCTGATAATTGTGACGATTTCTATATTCTTCTTAAAACCCTGTCCTTGTTGTGAATGATATTTAATCTAAGTAGTTTAGTTTTCTTTCTATTATTTGTGTTCATGTTGAGTTTTACCGATGAAACTTTTTTGTAAATGTAGTTTTGCAGCAGAGGTTTTTCATGGTCTGCAGGAGCAAGTGACGACAACGGCTTCTAGGAGTCATAGATTGATGGTTCGTGTTCAAAACATTGAAGCTTCCCTACCTCCCTTGGAGAAGGCTGTATTGGCACAAACAAGTCACATACACTTTGCCTACACAGCTGGTATGGTCATTTTAGACAATGATCTCATCCTGCATGTGAATTTACTGGAAATATTATTATTATTATGATTTTTTATGTCTGAATTTAGTGGAAATATTGTTATATATGTTATGAAAGAAGCACCTTAACTCTAACCTGATTCAGAAAATATTTGAGCAAACAAGTTTTTTTTTTTTTTTTTGAGGAATTTGAGCAAACAAGTTGAAGTAGGGTAGATTTGCACAAATAACATATATCTATAGATTTTACTCCAAATTATGGAATATTACATTATTAAATGGTTGTGATTTTGATATTCGGACAATATAGTTGTTTTTAATGAAAACCAGTTTTCTTTCAGGTTGTGAATGGCATCCGCGAATAAAAACTGCTCGAAATCATTTCATATACAATGACTTGCCTCCCTTTATTATGGATTCATATGAAGAATGCCGCGACCCTCCGCGAATGCACTTGCTTGATAAGTATGTTGAATTTCTTTCAATTCCCTTCCTCCCCCTATGTTGTTTTCTGTTTGCGAGTAGTAAGATTAGCCAAGTACGAAAGCTTAAACAGTTAATTAATTTCTTCCTTCTGCTATGTTGTTTTTCTGTTTAAGAATAGCAAGATTAGTTAGTTACTAAGGCTTAAACAGTTAAACTACTTCCAACTTGTTGATGGTACTCTGGGTTAATCCTGGTTAAAAAAAGTGTCCTATACTGGTTAATGGAATATTTTGTGTCAATCAGATTCGATACTGGTGGTCCAGGATCTTGCTTCAGGAGATATTCAGATCCAACCTTCTTCAAAAGAGTATCTGCAGATTCAGAAGAACGATACTCTGAGAAGACTGAAAAGGCTAGGAAATCCCGTAAAAGCAAGGTACAATATTGATCCAAGTATTTCAGTGGGAGGAGTGTTTTTAACCAAGTTTTGTTCCCAAAAGAAGTATGCATTTAATTTCTTTGAAAAAAGTTACTTTTGCTTATATGAAAAATGTTTGACAGAAGAGACGGTCATCACGAAGGAACAGTGGACTTTTGAGGGGTGAACAGATGCTTGGAAATAGTGGCAGGTATACTTTCTGTTTCCATTGTATAAGTACTTATTGCATACATATTATATATTCAGAATCAACACTTACAGAGTGTATTGGCTACACAGTATGCAATTTATTTCTCCCTCAGTCAATGGACGGACTTCTTCGCGAACAGCCTCCACAATAGACATGACAATGAAATCAGACGTGGAAGATCGTTCAAATTCTTTTGATTCAAAGTCTGGTGCTGGCTACATTGAATGTGTTTTCCATCCAAATAATTCCATGCAACCTGATGAGCAGGATTGTAAGGAACCATCCTCTTCAAGGTTGACACCAAAAACGGATACTCTTAAGTCAGTATCTCCTCCTAAGTCAGTATCTCCTCCTATAGATGATAATATTTCGAACGATTCTTTGGAGAAGCAAATCGCCTCTTCTTCGTCAGGTGTTACTTGGGATGAAAAGGAAGAGATATTGGAATCCAATAGTCAAGCCTGTGAGACAGATAAAACTCCAGAGATGCTTGTGGAAAAATGCGACTCAGATATGCATGTGAGTGAGGCTGTTAACATATCAAATATTGATTACAATGATATTTTATTTAATGAAGAAAGAAACCTGAAACCAGTCTTCAGAGAGATTCAAGCAGATGATATTGATAGTGAACCTGATAATGATAATTTCATGGATGCTCTTAACTCCATTGATTCTGAATCCGAAGTTGATCTTGACTATGAAACAAAACGAGAGGTGCAGAAGTTCGCCTCACATGTCACTCGTGAAATCATTGAAAATGGAGGCACTGAATCTCATTCTAATTTATTAGACAGCGATATTCCTGACTCGCTACAAGAAAATCCTCCTCTCAAATCAGAGTTATATGCTTCTAATTTGGGATTGGAGACTACACCAGATATTCCTGATATTGAAAAGGTGACAAGAGACACTTTTTACTCAAACCAAGAAGAAATCCATGGTTTGCAAGAAATCCATGGTTTGCCTGACTCGCTGCAAGAAATTTCTCATCTCACATCAGAACCACATGCACTTGATTTTGAACCTGCGAGTCCATCAGATGTTCCTTACCGCAAAGAAACGTTTGACAATTTTCCTGACACACTACCAGAAATTGCTCCTCTTACTTCAGAGCCAGAGGCATCTAATTTGGGATATGTGAGTTCATCAGATGTTTCTTCTACCCAAGAAATAACCAATAATGTAGCCGATTCTCATTCCTCTGAGAGTCCCATCTCTGAAAGGGATCTTCACACACATGATAATTCTGTTTTGGATCACTTAGTAGGGACTCATACCTCCATTGACTCTTCTACCGTTAGTGATGCCGCGTCAACACCCATTATAACTGATACACCATTTTCTGGCTCTAAATTACCAGATGAAAATGCAGGTAAGATCAATAATATCTTCAAATATGAAGACACGCATAAAGAGTCTTTCAGTGATAATTCGGTTAGGTTCTGGACTAATGGTGGATTATTAGGACTTGAGCCATCAAAACCTCCTGATTTTACCATGTCAAGTTCCTTAAATAAAGGGTCTTTGAGCTTGAAAAATGATATGAATGGTGGTTCACTTGGCAATTCCATACAAAAGAGCAATGATTCCACTCACAAAGAGGGACATGAATTATCAGAAAAGGTTCCTCAACAGATTGTCAAGGAATCAAGTTCTAGATATGATGACCAGGCTTGTGCCTCTGAATATACCTCCATTGGTTCCCAGCAGAATAATGGTCACACTAAGAGAAACAATTTGGCGGAAGTCAATGCGACTGCACCTAGAACTGTTCTAACTGCCGTCGCTGACACCAAGGATTGTGCTGAACCTAATCAGGGAAATGGTGAAAACTCATCGCAGGTGTTTGGACTTGGTCATAGATTATTAATAAAAAGCTTCAACCGCAAAGTTTCTTTTGACGAAAAATCTGGACCCTATAGTTCTTTGAAATCTGTTATATTGGAGCAGAGTGAACAAAACAGCGTTGTAAGACATTCACAACAACCTGAGACAACCTTCAAAGAGAAAGTTAGTTTCAGATATCCTATAGATTCACTCCCTCCTTCACCGCCACTTGAACATATGAAAATATCCTTCCAACCTCTCAGTGGACTTGAAACCTCAAAGCTAAAACTGCAATTTCCTGATGGAGGTAATCGTCATGAAAGTATAACGGATATGTTTCCATCGTTCCAATTGGTCCCAGACTCTTCGATTCCTGTGGACGATTTGGGCTCTCACTCTGATGGTGATGACACTTTCTGTAGATCATCTCCTTGTGCATCAGATGATTGCCATACCCCTCGCTCTGACTATGATTCTGATCAGTGGGAATCCGATGAAACTCCCGAAAGCAGCGACCATGGCGTACACGATTCTCCGCACAGAAGTTCATCAGCTGCTTCTTGCTTGAGTACCAAAGAACATGGCAGATTGTCCAATAATGACACTGACATAAACAATGAACATATGAATGACGTGGAACCTTCCTTATCAGGGCCTTTACTTGATTTTCCAAGTTTTGAAAATGTGAATCCTGTACATGAGAAAGAAAGTAACAGACATCATGAATGCAATATAGATGTTACATCACATAATCATGCAGAGCCTACTCGACCACCACCACCTCCTCCAGTTCCTCCAACACAATGGAGAGCCACAAAACCGCAGTTGGATAAGTCAAACGAGACACAAAATTCTATGTCTGAAGATGCCGAACATCTTAGGAATCAAAGTCTTCCAGAATCTACTATCTTCCAACAACCTAGGCATGCTAAGGTTGAGCAAATACAACTTAATCACGATGGCTTCGAGTCTTATGATGCTATTATAAATAAGTTGAAGGAAAAGGTACTTGTTTGGTCTTGCATCTTTTTTTCTCAGATATTACATTTATTTAACTATGATTGTTAATGGAATCTAACAAAGTATTCGTCTTGTTCTGCCTTTCCTGCAGCTCGGTCCACCAAAGTTGAATCGTCAGAAAGAAGCAAACCAGTTGAGAATGGGAAAAGAGATAGATGAAAGAGAAGATTTCCTTTATCAAATCAGAACCAAAGTAAGTAGTCATTAAAAATCTCAATGATTTAATACTAAACGTTCATTTTTCGTCCTCCAAATTGTCAAATTTTAAAATAAACGAACCTGCAGAACAGAAAATTGTTATCTCTAATAACCTTAACTTAGCATGATGATTCAAAGTTACAAATCTAGTAATCAAAGTTATCAATGATTTAATAGTATCTAAATTCTGCATTGCTTTATGATTAATTGGCTCAGTCCTTCAACCTGAGGCCTACAGTAACAGGAAAGTCAAATGTTGCAACGGGTCCCACTGCAAACGTCCAAGTTACAGCAATTTTGGAGAAAGCAAATGCAATCCGACAGGTACTCATCGTTCTTCTTTCTCCTTAACGTTTCTGGCGTTTGCATTTGATATCTAACATTGCATCCATAATCGAGAAAATTGCAGGTTGTCGCAAGTGATGATGGTGAAGATGATGATAACTGGAGCGATACATAATTTCTTACTGTTTTCTTTTTTTAACATTCTTTTAATTTTCATTCATGTGTAGTCATCTGTATCTTTTAGCCTCTTGAAGTGAAGTTGCATGAGGCTTTGTACACATGTGTGAATAAATCTTGTCTATTTTTGTTATTAATAGTGTAGCAGCGGTTAGTTTACTTTAATTTCATTACCTTAGTATGAACTTATGTTTCATTAGCATTAGCTGTTTTTGCTTTGAATCTTTATTAGCTGGCTAATAAAGTTCCTTGAATCGTTATACCTCACTAGTTTGCCTAATGTGGAAATTGACAATTTTGAGTGGCAAACACAACTCAAACTCACACAACTGGATTCCTGGTTCGAAAGGTATCCAACCTAGCAATATCAGATTGCCGGTTGGGCTAGGGCTTACGGACGATATTTGACAATTTTGGATTGTTTTTGGAGAAGCGAGTAGAATATTGAGATTACTGCTCTACCCCCGCACTTTTCGCTCGCGCCCAGCTGAAATTTCAAAAATACCCCTGTGTTACTTAACTAACGCAAGTGTAAAAAAACGTGACTTAGTTTTTACACATGTGTGACTTAAGTCACGCTGCGTGAGTTAACCCACGCTGGAATTAACACCTGCGTGAGTTAACTCACGCTGGTTTTCCTTCATGTGTATACTTTAATTCAGCGTTTTGGCTTTTGAGAAGCCATAACATGCGTGACTTGTTGCTCATTAATACTTTAATATTTTAATAGTTAATATATAATTGTGATCATCCAACAATAGGTTAGATACATATGTTTTTCACATCTATATCAACATACATTATCACAAGTAAACGTGTCTTGCTAACTGTTTTTCACATCTATATCAGAATATATCATCACAAGTAAACGTGTCTTTTGTTAGCATATGCCTTCTGTTATTAAAGTACACACATGAAATAGACTTCTCAAAAGCCACTCTACTTTTGAATTTTGAAAACCATCGTAAATTAACTCACGCAGGTGTTAATTTCTGCGTGAGTTAACTCACGTAGCGTGACTTAAGTCACGCATGTGTAAAAACTAAGTCTAGTTTTTTTTAGATTTGCGTTGGTTAACTAACGCAGGGGTATTTTTGGAAGTTCAGCTGGGTGGGAGCGAAATGTGCTGGGCGAAGAGGAGTAATCAATATTGAATGGGTTGAATTCGTAATATACAGATCCTTAGTCCTCGATAATAATTTCATAATGAAAGTTCATGATTGCTTGATTCAATAAAAAAAGAATGATCAAATAAGAACATGGTGTGAGAAAAACATCCAAATAAAGTTACCATTAAACTGAATATCGATTGCAGAATACAAAGTGCAGACCAAAATAACCCTAACAAAAGAAAATAAAGGAAAAGGAAACTGCTGAAAGAAAACTTAAACTATTGAAAGAAAACTTTATTCATCCATAACAAAACACAATTCTAAAACATAGAAAACATCATGGAATTCGCATGTTCATCAGCCCTTTCAAGTAGCTTCCTCTTTAACTCAGAAATGGACTCCATAAATTCTTCAAGCTGATCACTATTCATCTCATCAATAGATTCATTCCACCAATTACCCATATTCCAAATCTTAGTCAAATTTTCAACATCAGCAAGTTTCTGTTTTTCCATCTCCAACACCTTTAGAGTCTCCTCATATTGTTTATTGTACTCTTTGTAGGTCGAAGAATTTCCCGTTGAGTTTGAAACATCAAACTCAATGGTTCCATTGATGTAGCTATTAAGAATTTGGTTGGTGTTTGGTTCACCGAAACAATGTAGTTTTCCGGCAGGAGAAAACACGATGATGGCTGCATGAACATCACATAAAGTGCAAAGTTCACTCGCTTTTCGGAATAAACCTTGTCTTCTCTTTGAGAAAGTGACTTGTTTGTTGGTTTCTTTCTCAAGTTTTTTGATCTCAATCTTTCTACGCCCTGTGTTTTTCTTTCTTAGGTTATCCATATTCATGGTGAAATTTGAGTGCAATATTGGTATTGCATTGTGAAACTTGAAAAGGATTTATTTATAGGGGAAGAACCACGTTGGTCTTATCATGCCATAATGTGAGATCCTACAATTTCTCCCCTATCTAAGAGATCCTAAATCAATAAGTATTAACTCTTACATATTTGCAAAATTTTTATATTCCGTTTTTTCATCATTTTTAATTGAAGGTAATGAAGCTCCTACAATTTCTCCCTATCTATGTGATTCTAAATCAATCAAGTATTAACTCTTACATTATACCAAAATTTTTATATTCCGTTTTTTCATCAAAATGTTTTAATGGAATATAAATTAAAAAATTGACACTAGGTTTATTTCGTAAGAAATAATTTAGTTTTACAAACGATTTTTTATTGCTACTTTTTCACCTGAAATTGCTTACTTATTACAAATTGTTCTTTCGTGTTGTTGTCAGTTTTTTTGCAATACTCGAATTTTTATTTTGAAACAAAAAAAAATCACAACCTTTCGTAAAGAAATAAAATAAAAAATTCACAACCATTAGACCGTTTTGTCAAAAAAAAAAAAACTCACTGGATCGTATTTCCATACAATAATATAAACACTTTTCAGTATATACAAATTAAATACGTAAAGTAATATTTCAATAAAAACATACGTAAAATAATATTTAAGGCAGATTCATAATGGCTTTAAAATCATTGTGTCCCAATCACAAAAATTAGAAGAAAAAAAATTGTGTCCCTCCTTCAATCAATACCATAATTTAAAATTGTCATCAATGGCATTCTGTCCTAAATTATAAGAAGAAAAGAAACTTATTTTCTTTGTCCCAGATTATAAGCAAAAAAGACAAACTTTTATTATATTTAATTATGTTATTTCAAAAAATCATCTTTTCAAAGAGAAATTAAATGCAATTTGCATTCATTATGTTCTTACTTTCATTTTCTCTATAACTAATAACCAATGAAAATTGTTTTTACATTTTCATATGAAACTTATTACAAGGATAACACAAAAAACTATACTACAAACTACAATATTTTAGTTTTCGTAATAAGAGTGAAAATATTTTTTTGCTTATTATTTACTAAGACAGAGGGACTATTATGCAAAACCCCTCCTCAAAGGAAATTATGCACAACCCGAAACTTTCAAGAAAAACACAAATACAATAAACAATATTCCTAGCCATTTTTATAATTATTCCCTCGAAAAGAAACTATTTTTTATAAGTATATATAACGAATTAAAAGTTACACTAAGGTACATATTATTATTTTATTTTCTTTGGTTCAATAGCCTAGTGACAAGATCATACACTTTTTTTTACAGTGTGGAAAAGTGGGGAATCTGGAGTTCGAACCCCGGCCTCTACAAACATTGTCCCTGGTAGCTACCTATATATAACAAATTAAAAGTTACAGTAAGTACATACAATAAAGAAAGATTATTTATAAGCAATTTTTTTTTTATTTGCAGCACTATAAGTTTTTGAATTTTTTTTATGATGGTCAGGGTTTGAACTTCAGACGTTGCATTTTTTATGCATTGTTCATATCAACTGAGCTAAGTTCACGAAGACAACACTACAAGTTTACAACTAGCGTTGAAGAGGTTTTAATCTAGTAAAAAAAGTTGCATTTTGCAAATGATGCATTAAACGAGTAACTAAATGATGACATAAATGACCGATTCCTTTTTTTAAAGGTAAATGCCTTTTTTTTTTACAAAGGTAAATGCCCAATTCTTTTAACTGGTACGATATCACCGTAACAATATTTTTTTTTTTTTGGTGTAAATAGGACATACTCCGCGCGAAATTCAGTGACTAGTTTTTCAAGTTTTGTAGAACTCAAATGGGCGATAATTTTTTTTCTAATGGTTTGTTTGCTTCTACATAAAGGAGCGATTTTAATGGAAGAATAGGCAAGGGAGGTGTTTTAATTAAGTTAATGTTTAGTTCAAAAGAAAGTAGATAAGGAAAAGGAGTTAAGAGATTTTAATTAAAAATATGTTTGGTTTATTAGGGGGAGAGGAATAATTTTAAAATTAATTTATCTTTTTATCGTTAAATCTAATTCACAAAGGAAGGCTTGATAATCTATCTTAATCTTAATCAATAAAATAAAAATTCTACATAAATATATAAAACAAGTTGATGATTTTTTTTGAAGGAATAAAACAAGTTAATGATAAAAAAAATTTAAAAATAAAATAAAAAATGTGTTAGAAAAATAATTCTACACATACATATATGTATGTGTGTGAAGGATTCATTACATATGACTTAAAATAAGTATAAAAAATATGACTTAACATAAAAATAAATAAATCAAAAGAAAAAAAAAAAGTAGAATCAAAACTGAACAAAAATTGGAAACTAGAAAATGTGACCAGCAAATAATATTAGCAAAGAGAAATAGCATAACCTTTAAAATTTATTTAATTAAGTTTAATTTGAGTTTTAATATAATAAAAATATTTCCTCAAAAAAATATAATAAAAATATTAATTGCACACCTTCCTTTTCCACCAAAAAACAACTTCAATTTGTGGGGCTGCGATGGATAAGTTTTAGGGGGGGGTTTTGCTTTCCTCCCCTTTGCTTCCTCTTAAAAATTGAACTAAATACCTCAAGTTAAAAATATCTCATCCCCTCCCTTCCCTTCCAAAAACCTCCAACCAAACTAACCATAAGAAAGCTTAGATAATCATTCCAAGGAAACAATATTGTATGATGTAGTTGAGAAGCTTGTCTCAAGTATTATAGTGGAAAATCTCATCTAAGTTGGGGGCTGAACACCAAAGTAGTGTACATTGGATAACTAAGATAGTGTTTGTGTGCTCTATCTTTCTATCCTTATACTCTTTATTTAAGGTATACACTTCGCACACAAAATTATTAAGTTTTCATATTCTATTTTATACTTTACTTTCATAACTTTCTGAAGTCAACCCCACACACACACACACTATTCATAGTTTTAAAAACCGGTTCGGTGATCAACTCGGTAAGGATACTAGGTCACAAGTCGAACCACTGAGTCATTGGTCGAACAGCACGACTGAACTAGATTAAACCGGATGACTCGTTCCTATAACTCGGTCTCTATAAAAATATTATTATTAATTTTTTGAAATAAAAAAAAATTCACTATTGAATTGTATTAAACATGATGATTTAGTGTTTTAAAAAAATTATACACTTATAAAATGACTCAAATGATTTAATCTTCAAATTTATAAATAAATATCACCTTACATTTAGCTACATTTTCACATATATATTTACATAACATAATATTTTTTAAGGAAAAAAAAAATATAATATGTACAGTATTATTATTTTTTTTTTTTTTGAAGAGGTACAATATTATTACGTTAATATTATATTTAATAATGATGTTTCAAACGATAAACAGTATATAGTGATATTACAACCTTTTTTTTGACAAAATAGTGATATTACAACCTATTATTTAAAATTATACTAATATATACAACCTATTATTATGTTAATACATTATTATTAAATAATGATAGTTAATAATATTATACTAATATATTTCAAAATTTGACATGAACAAGAGGATGATGCAGTGTACTTTCAATTTTCGAATTTTTCTTCAAAGAACCAAAAGTCAAAGCAGTTTAATGGCTTTAATGACATGGTAATTGCGCATTTACAAGAGTTGATTGGCATTCATTAATAATGAGAACAAACATAATATCTATTAAACCGGGTTGATTCCAAAACCGGCCGAATCACCGGTTCTGTCCGGTTTTAAGCGGTTTTCACCGGTCCAAATGCATGGCCGATCCAAAATGAAGTTCAAACCGGTGCACCTTCCGGTTCCCGGTCGGACCGGACGGTCCGAGCCGGTTTTTGAAACTATATATATTTGAGTTGTGAACATATCTAAAAATATATAAATTATCCATTTAAATATGGATATTTATGAATAAAATATAATTATTTCCATGTGAAATAAAAATAATATAATAAAAATTCAACCAAAAATAATAATAAAATAAAATAAACATTATTATATAGTAATTAATAACTTATATATTTGCTTAAAAAATTGTTATATATGTATTAATTAATTACCTATTATAAATTAAATAAAAATAAGAACGAATTAGCATAAGAAAAGAGTGGAACACCCTCTAAAAATAAAAGAAACAGGAAAATAGTTGAACTTGCAATGCAATTTTGCGTCTGTCTCTTCATCCATATTCTTACCACCCATGCTCACCAATTACTACCCTCTATCTATTAGTATTGTATCTTTCACCATCACAAGGAACGAATTCGCCACTCTAACAACTTCATATCTCACTCTTATTTCACACAGAATGAATCAGATGCATTGCCAGTGATACATCCCTTTTCACACTAAAACCTCATCACATTAAAATGAATCTGATGATGTTCATTCTTCGGCATTTAATATTAATAAGGTTCATCTGGAAGAATGATTCCTCAAGATATGTACGTCAAAACGAAGCAAACATTAAATTACAGTCAATCACCATGCAACCTCGACTTCATGCCCTATCACAACATCATAATGATAAACACTCAAAGGTGTCAACAGAGTAGCCTTTTTGTATGCACACCACAACTTCCTAGCTTATATCTGCTTCTCTTCACTGCAAAACATAACTTTTGTTAAGGTCAAAGTAAAAGCCAAAACCAACTGTTAAGTCGGTACATATAGTGTTAGAACACCAAAAGAAAACGGAAATGAAAATACAAAACTAGATTTGGTCATGGAGTTCGGTCAATTATGCCTACCTATGCATTTTCACCTCCAACAGCTCCTGAAGATTCCACCTTTTGCTCCTCATCTGTTGAAAATCGAGGTAAGTGATATTAATCGCTTGAAAATTATAAAGAAAATAGCCAAGTTTTGAAATAACAGCAAAATATGAGTAAAGTTGACAGGAAACCAGGACGAAAATGTCAACACTGCTAAACAGATCGCTTAATTGTTGGCTAAAACGAGTAAAATATAGAATGCCCCTCGCTTGTTCACGGATTTTGATGCTTCTTAGTGAGCTTAGAATAAGAAAGTACATCAGAAACTGAGGCATTTGATTTTGAACACGTTAAGGATACAATGAATGACACACCATTACCAGTTACATTACATAAACAAATTGCATGATTATCAGCTTCCTACAGCAACTCAAATTAAAATAAAGCTAGAAGGAATAAATATTCTGGAGTTTTGACCAAACATCGGAACAAATCAAGATCTAATTCCCTAAAGTTGTTACCATCTCTACTTTTGGACACTGCTATGAGACATGATAGAGAAAGAATCTTTATCAGGTCAGGAAGACAATGTATTGTGTTACCAATAACACAGTCATGGAGGGGACACCTGAACCATCATGTAATCAACATAAACATCTTTCTAAATATACCAAAAGGAAAATCACAACAACCATACCAACCAAACCATAAATCATGATAATGTTGAGTATATCTTAAATGGACATTCTATCTAGGGGTGGAAATAGGCTAAACCGAGTCAGGCTTTGCATAAATAGGTCTGATCTATTCAAACAATTCAAGGTATAAATATTCTGGCCTGTTCGAAAAATTCAAAGCACAAACCCGACTTGTCATAGACTTATAGTGAGGCCCGACTATAGCATTTTTGAAAGTCTGTTAGACTACTTAAATACCTATTTCATGCTTACGTTTTTCGATAACTAATTTGATCTATCTTTAAATAGACTAACGAACTAATATGTCAATGATATAAACTTCTATTTTGAGATTTAGCATGACCTTCTAGAAAATCTGACTTTATATTTAAATTCAATTTTATAATACTATCTTTAAATATTTGAAAAACTGATGGAGGCTAGTATGCGTAAAATTGCTGAAAAGCTTGACAGATTTATAATCTAACACAAAGTACAAAATCTAATATAACAATAATGATAATGAAAAATATTATTTATATTTACTTAAGTAGGCCGGTCTGAGGCCCAATGGGATTTTTGGTAGCCAGATGTCTAGTCTTTTAGCTGAATAGGCATCTAAAAAAGTGTCTATTTCAAAAAAAGATGTTCTAGCTTGGGGTAGGGCCATTGGCCCCCGTCCGTGGGTTTGACCTACTTTCATCCTTAATTCTATCAAATAAAAATAAATGATTTGGATTTACTTCATTCACATTTCAGATCGAGTCCAGCTAACATACTACAAGAAAAGAATACTAATTTCAATTAATGATTACCTCCATCTTCAGGGATGTCAGAAGTCCACAATGTGAGGTTGTCCCTTAGAAGCTGCATAATCAATGTGCTGTCTTTGTAAGACTCCTCACTCAGAGTATCCAACTCAGAGATTGCTTCATCAAATGCCTGCTTAGCAAGGTAACATGCCCTGAAATATGAGGAGTGCCATGCTAAAAATATCACTGAAGTTTCATGAGAGTTCAAATTTCATAATAACAATAATATGCATACCTTTCAGGAGAGTTCAAAATTTCATAATAAAAGACAGAGAAGTTCAAAGCCAAACCCAATCGAATGGGATGCGTGGGAGGTAACTCGGCTTCTGCTGCAGTGGAAGCGGTCTGCAATATTTATGAATTATCAGATTAACAGGAATTGGCGGAAAACTACTTCTGACTACTCAAACTCAACAACCAACTTCACATTGGTTGATGCCTTCATTCAAATGAATGTTACAATGTGTAACAGAAAATCTTATCAGAGATCATAGGTAGTTATAGGATAAATATAAAGGTATAATGAATGTCATATTTGAAGAATACGCACTACCCCCTCTTGTTTTCCCACTCCTTCTTTTCTTCTCCACATGAAACACATTAAAGTGAGTGTTTACTCCAACATTATCATTTATTTGCCATGACATAAACTACAAATCATCACTCTACCTTCTCCTAAGTCCTAACTAACAAGTCCTCAAAGCTCGTATCACCTATGACAAGTACCGGCTCACAAATCCATCGATACAAATACACCTGATTTTGCGGTGACAAAAACTGATTTTGGATAAAAGGAGTGATCAATAAATTTGAGTTAAAAAATTTCGCTTGGAGTTAAAAGCTACAAATAATAGCTTCAAGTTAGAATCAATTCAAGAGACAAATTCAATTCTAAACAATATCACATAAACATGTTGAAATCAATTTTATGTGTTTGGAATCACTTTTGGCTCTTCCTAAACCGTTTAGTTCTGAGGTGACAAAAATTAATTTTAAATGAATTGATTCTATAAAACTGATTCATAATAAAAGTGAGTTAAATGTGAAGTAATTTATGATATGATACGGTCATATAAAAGTGGATTGAACAATGAATTCAAGGCTAAAAATCAATTGTAGAGACAAAAGCTCCAAATTCTGAAGACAAAATCAATTCCACTTGAGAACATCCAAACATTTCAAAATCAATTCAACACCTCTAAAATCAATTTTATCTCCTCCAAAAGTGAAACCAAACATACAAGACTTATGAATTAAAGAAGCGAAGGGAAACAAAAAACAATTATCCATCCTCAGTTAAGATAGACATGCCAAGCAACTACATATCCACAACACACATGATAACCATCATAGGCAGAAAACATCAAGTCCATTTTAAACCGCAAAGATATAAAAAGTTCTGGATACAAGCAGACCTGATATGCTTCCATGGAATGATCAGCAGCCTCTTTTCGCTCATCACCATTCTTAAATTCCGCCAAATACCGATAATAATCCCCTTTCATTTTATAGAAAAAGACACTAGATTCACCAGCAGAGGACGAAGGAATCAGATGATCATCAATAATAGACATGATATCACTGCATATATTGGATAATTCAGATTCCACCTTGTGTCTATACTCCTTTATCCTCTTCACATTCACATCATTCCCTTTAGATTCTTCCTTATGCTCAATTGAGGATAGAATCCTCCATGAAGCCCTATGAGCACCCACTACGTTCTTGTAGCCAACTGATAGAAGGTTTCTCTCTTCCACTGTCAACTCAACATCTAGCTTCGCCACATTCTTCATTGCTTCCACCATTTCTATCAACCAAAACAGTAAAATTAAGAAAAATCGAAAACCCAAATTCAATTTCTTTCTCAATTCCAAAAAACAATGAAAATTTCAATTTCAATATGTGTAAAAGGAATCATCGTAAAAAAAAAATCAAGGAGTGTGACCAAGAAACAGAATTGAAATAAAAAAGTTATATTCAAATGAAACATCAAGCTTAAAACATTGGAGACTCTTAAAATCTGTATATATAGGAATCATAGTAAGAAAAAAAGTGAACTTTATGAGAAAAAAATGGAAGTTAAGAAAATGGGCTACCTTCATAGCGTTCAGCTTGTTCAGCGAGCTTGGCGATGTAGACGAAGTTTTGACGTTCCTTGGTGGAAGCCATGGAAATTCTGCTAACTTTCTCTACTTGCTTTCTCTCTCTTGAATTTCGAAAATTCCTAAGGTTTGAACTTTGAATGGGAGGGACAATGAGACAAGACAAGCTACGCACGACGGAACATGTTGGTCGTGGGGGAGGACTCAATCCCACGCGCTATACAGAGAGTGGATGTCACGTTTTGGAGGTTTGGTAGTAAAGGGTTGGGAAGTGATGTTCACGGCAGTGTGTTGTTAGTGAGAATAGAGTCGAGGCATTTTGATAGTGTTTCGTAAGCATTGAATTTCAAACTTACTCCTCACTCCGTCCTGCAGATGACCCATTTGATTTTTCTATTAATATACAAATATAAATAATATCATATGATGTCGTTAGATTTGTTTTGGTGACTATTTTTAAAATATCAAATTTTCATAATTTTTTCTAATATATTATTCAAAATATTTAAACTCAAAATTATGCATTGGTGATGTCAAGTATTATTAGACGGATGGAGTATTATTTTCTTTTGCCTTTGGTAAGCTTTGAAATTTCAAAATTACTTTTTTTCTTACAAGAAAATTATTCTATTTTATTTTAAACATGAGAAACACTTAAAATTAATTTTTTAATATATGTTTGATTTCATTTTGACAAGAACAATTTATTATTATAGGTATCGGTCAAGTTCGAACCTCAGACATTTTATTTATTTGCTTTAAAAAATAAAATATGATAATTGGAGTACTTAACTCAAAAAGAAAATGATGATTTTAAAATGTTGAATTGATTTCAAAATATTTGATTTACCTAGAGTAGTTTGTCTTTGGAATTAATTTTATTTGAAGGTAGAAATCATAATTTTTGATTTTAGAGTTAATTTTACGGTCAAATTTATTTTTCAATCACTTTTACAATGTATTTATTTGAATATATCATATTACCTTCAACTTAACTTTAAATACATAATCAATTCTTATAAAATCAATTTTCTCACCGCTGAACCAGACATTATAATAGTAAACGCTTATTATATAAATATTTATGCATAAGTATTTCTGTAATGAAATATAAAATAAATTTAAATTGCATTCATATTAGTATATATTAGGTTTGATTTTTGGAAGTGTCAAAATTAATTGTAGATATGTAATTTATTTTGACCTTTTCTATGTTTTTCATAAAATTGTTCTTTTTTTTTGAACAAACATAAAATTGTTCTTGTCACATTTATAAAATTAATTAATAATAATCCACACGATTAGCTAGAAATGTTGATACGGGAATAAAGGTTAACACGTCCAATATACGTGGAGCTGACGTTGTGGATACATATGACGTTGACCTCAAAGATAATGATGTGGCACTTAACATGTCAAGAATAGAACAGTTCATATAGTCATGTTCAAGAATGAAGAAACTCAAATGTGTATCCTACTTCTTCCAAATGCAAAAAGAAATCGTTCCATGGCAGTCATCTTGATACACAAAAAAAAAAATGTCATTGGTGTGATAATGAATCATTCTACAAAGTTGCATAATAATTACAATTAAGTAAAACTGCAATATGCTTTCATTATATATTTTTCTGTTGTAAACTGATACGCTTTCATGAATATATATGATCAAACGAAATATTGTAAATATATTGGTGACACCTAAAATAAAAGACTGAATTTTTCATCATGTACTGTGCAGTTTAGTCACGTCCCAGGCATAGTGAAAGTATATACACTAGTTACAAGCTAGCAACCAATATTGACGATGTTTCTTGTTGCCTTAAGCTGTCAGCCACATGAGCAATTACTCCTACACCAGCATTGTGAAACCATTCATTTTTCACCTGAAATTGAGAAGATCGTGTTAAAATCTCATCAATGATACTGTCATCATCTGAGAGATCAAGAAGGAGGATACTGACATGAATGTTGTTATGAGCAAAGAAAGGCCAAAATGATGAGTGAAAGCTGACATCAACTTTTCTCCATCCCAACTGTTGTAATCCCTGAATCATCTCCTCTGTTAAGGAGATACATAGTGGTTTTAGTGGAACAACAGTACAGATAAATCGTAATTGTTGAGCTACTCTAAGCAAAAATGTCACCTTCGACGATTTCATGATATTCCACAGTTTTCTGGGTATCAGGGGCATTTTGAGCTGCTTCCTTTGCTTTCATTGCTTCTGGAGGAAACTGAGGGCCATCAGAAGGGACTGCAGGGCAATATTCAACATCAACCACGTGCTGGTATCCATCTAAAGATTGGCGAGGAGGCTGCTAATACAATAAAAAATGTTAATACCCTAGTAACATATAAGCATTCTCACATTTCCATTTCAAACATTTTCCATTTTTGTATTGATAGTTTCGCCACCAAATTTTCATATGGAATCTTCCCTGAACACGGATGCCATCATTATCTCTTTCCCAACATTTAACAAATCTTCATTCAACAACACATAACCCGACACTGACCAACAGGATGCCATAAATAGCACCACTGACAATATTTTTATTCCAGTATTAATTTATTTGATCCACCATTTGTTTATTTAACTAATTTTAAAGGATTTCTGTTGACATCTGAGAACACTAGTAATGCAATTATGCAAGTATCAACTATCAACCAATACCGATACAACTTATAAACGCTATCACGTGCATTCTTGGGCACGTGCTTTCATTTTATGCCAACAGGCAGTGACTCTGCAGTGATAGGACTTTTCGCTTTGAATTTCAATATGTAATTACGGAGGGACACTGGAGATTAGGCGACCAATGAACTGGGTTAACATAGTGCCGACTACCTACCTCGGGTACACAGATGATTGTTATTCAAAAGAGAATGAAAGTTATCCAGGGAGGTGTACGCTAATGCGGTTTGTGCAGGGTGGATTGTTGACAGAGGGTCTACCTCAGGGTACTAAATGTTTTTGGGAGGAAATATGGTGGAGTAAAAGCAAAATGTAGTTGCAAGGTCGAGTGCAAAGGCATAATTTTGAGCTATGGTTCACAGTGTCTATGAGGTGTTATGGATGAAGAGTTGAAAATCAAACTTGATGACCTGATTATAAATTACGAGGATCAGATGACGCTATTCTGTGATAATAATTTTGTTAGTAGAATTGCACACAACCCAGTACAACATTATAGAACCAAGCACATAGAGATAGACCAGCACTTCATCATAGAGAAATTATATAGTGGTCTTATACCATAACCTACATCCCTTGTGGACTTCAATTGACAGACACCAGTGAACTTACCACCACAAAGCAGATCCAAGATCTTATGTGCAAAGCTGAGAATGATTGGCATCTATTCAATGGTTTGAGGAGTGTTGTAAATATGTAACTAGCACTAGTTTAGGATAGAATATTTATGTACATGTTTTTCTGCTTTTCATTTCACTTGTTAACAACTTAGAATGTTAATGATAAATTTAAGACAAGTAATTAGATTACAAGTGCAAGACACTAACAGTATCATTTTTTTATGAACATAACTTTAATAATGTCATGAAGTCAAGCATATAACTCTAAGCATCTTACGTATGTTAAAAACTGGAGATCAATAAACAAGTGACAAGATAGCCCAAAGGGAGAAATCATCATATTCACCTTACTGAGCTCCATTTCCCTCCTTATCGAGGATGTGCGCCACCCAACCATATCTATATTAAGTTAAAGAAATTACCAAAATTGAGGAAGAAAGTGCCAAAAGCTATCATTGATATACCTAGCAGGTTGTAGAACAAAAAAACATACGGAGAGGATACGATCGTACGAAACATTAGCATAAACAATGCGGCATTTAAATGCTCCAAGTGCAGATCTACAGTACCATTAGATCTTGTAAGTAAAGGATTACTTAATTGAAAAACAGGAATACAAAGTACGCACAAATAGATTCCTTTGCTTACAGAAACTTTCCATCTTCACAATCAGAAGCCATTCTCAACAGAAGAGGCGGTCTGTTGGGTTTACCATCGGTAAGGAACAACTGACTACCAGTCCGACCAACAAATAAAGGAGCCATAGGTGCAGCAAGCTTTTCTAGTATTGGGACGCCCAACAGAAATGGAAGCTGGAAAATATGCACATTAAACAGTCAAAACTCTTATTTCCAGTAAATTTTTGGTATAAATTGAGAAATATGAAGAGTTTCAACAAAGGTTTGACTCAGGGTCATCAACATCATTTTCAAGACTGTGGCATCAGACTTATCCAGTATAATTTAAATTTTGTTAGGGTCTGTTTGTGGATAATGTACATCCTGATTGAAATTTCTCTAATTATTGGAGCTGCTAGCGAAGGGAAGCCTAAGCACAATGGTTGAAGTTGCTTCCATGTGACAAGAAGTTCATTAGATCAGTCTCCAGCATATGCTTTGCAAATGCAAGGTAATGCAGCCTATAATAGATCCACAATTGGTCCATATTGGCAGTATTATGTAAGCTCCAAACCGTGAATCATCAACACAGAGAACCAAGACAGTTTGAATATCACCAAATGTAAGACGCATAGCCAACACAAACAACACTCATTTACAACTAAAATTTATATATGGCAAAAAATCCATAGGCACATATTTATATGGTCCAGAACAGACCTGCCTTTTTCCCCTTACACCAAGATGTGGAGATGCTAAAGTAATAAAATTGATTGGCTCCAACCCAGCAATCATCCCTCCTTTCGAAAAGCTTGTACTTTGGGAATTGCCTGCCGTGCTGTGTGCAAGATCACCAGGTTGGTTCTTATTATAGGCATCATGTGAATAAAGGACAGCAATTGCATATCTAGCAAACAAGCCTCCTAAAGAGTGGGCCAGAAAGGAGATTCTTTTCAGACTCTCTGTCTTTTTGACAACTTGCAATACCTGTTTCGATAAAAGGACAAAAAAAAAAAACAATTCAGAAGAAACTCAAAAGAATCAGAACTGAAATTGGGTGTCCAAACATTGAACACACAAATCTGCATATTTCATGACTTTACTTCATCGGCTAATCGCTTTCCTGCTCCATCAATCCCAGTAAATGTCTTAGTATAAGCATTTGATGAACTCACTGCAGAGATCAAAGTTTCAGCCAGACAATTAATTTTACGTTCATTGAAGAGGCACTCAAGTAATTCCAAAGAAAAATTCCACAACATTAAGACAACTATTGTTATTTTAAACAGCTTAGGATCTCTACTTTCCAAACAACACAAATAGACTCTCTAATGCATTAACTCAGGAAAAAGAAGTTAAAGACAAAGGAAGAAGATTCAGCACAAGAGCAAGAGTTTGATTTTGCAGGCCAAATCATAACTACCAGAAAAAGTTGAATTACTGACTGAAATTAAAGACAAAAAAATGGAATTCATGTCTAACTCCTCCATTAAATGTTACAGATGTACAAATTTGTTATGTCTCAAATTTCCGTGTTACCTTATATCCATGCTTTACAAAAAAACAAAAAAAAATCACTGTATAGTAGTCTTATCCAACATAACTTAGAGAACCACAAGTGAGAAATGTACTAACCATAAATTAGAAAGTTCTTTCCAAGGCGCTTTTTCAACTCTGCTTCTGCATAAGTCCAGTCCGCTGTGCTGTATCAGTAAAAACATCAGTACAGCTTTGAACAAAACTAAGTGAAAGAGCAAAAGTAACAATAAAAAATACAGTAACAAACAGAAAAGAAATAGGTGAATGAATATTATTGAATTATGAGATAGTGGTGAACAATCTGCAACTGCAGCCCAGATAAGCTCCTCGGTAAGAAGAAAAGGTTTCTCTCACTGCCTAACCGTAAAGGTTCTAACGAACTCATTCATGATCCTTCTACACCCCTCACACACTCTCTCTTATTGAGGGATATTCTAACTAACTGCCAGCTCACTAGTCACTACCCTCCCTTTGCCCCCCACTTACTTACTTCTCTTTCCTTCTATCAACCCTCCAAACTTTGGGCTTCTCCTTATTGCCCACCAACACATCACCTTCTACTGGGTCAGGCCCATACAGACTCCTATCACTAAACTACAGAACAACGACCAAATGACCAACAGAAATAAATGGATGTACGTATGGCACATATCCATTACCCCAAAGTTTGAATTTTCGTGCTTTCATCTGCTAAATTGCGAGCCTATATTACTTTTATAAAATGAATCAGATTTATGATTGACAAATAAACTGGAAAGGGTACCAACTATTCATAAACAGTATCGCAACCATTACTCTTTTCGGTTGAACTTTAATATAATGAAGACAGTAACTACCGGTAAAAGTTTTTATGCATGCTAATCTCATCTTTCAGTTTTCACCCACAATTCAGCACAACAATTTGAGCAACTTATTATTTTCTTAATATAACTATAAAAATACCTAGCCAAGATGCCATGAACAAGAACAAGGAGATGGTCTGGGTCATTCCTAGAATTTCCCATGCTAGAAATAGAGTTTCCATTAGTGGTAGAACTCATAGCTTGAGCTCTAAGGCCCTGGTGTCTCTGTCCACTGTTTGTACCTGCCAAAGTTCAACTGCCAGCCTTAATGAAAGCCAAATGTTATTCATACTTGGATTATTAAGTCAGTATGGTCGTTAATTCGCTATCATATTTGGACTATTAAACTAGTTGTTACTAGGCTTGCGCTAGTACTAGTACTAGTACAGAAAAATGATCGTCAAAGAAAGAGGATGGAGGAAGCAAGCCAGGGAGGCCATAACTGTAAACAAGTGTTTCCCAATGCACAATGTTGCCACTACTCTAGGATCAGTGGAGCACTGTATGCACACCACTACTCTAGGGTCAGTGGAGTACTATATGCACAAAATCCTACACTTCTGATTGGATAGGCTATTCCCAAGACTAGAACCTGTAGCGACTCGTGACTCCAATCCTACTATAGCCCCAACGACTATGGATCACCACCAAGGCATATATCTACTAATAGATAGATTTTACACTGGCGTAATAGTTTCCGTGCGATTGGGATCACAGGTATGAGTTGTCGAATCAAACTCCTGCAAATGCAAAGTAAGACTGAACCTACAGTAGATTTTGTCTTTTCTTTATAGATATGCAAAGGGTTTCACCATTTCTTGGACCCCACTATGATGGGAGCTCTACAGCACTGGGTTGCCCTCCACATATGGCGCTTAACTTTACAATCATTTCTATGGGAAATGAGTGATTTCATATTGACTAATGCTTGACCACCAAAACATTATTTGTTTAAATTGAAGGCAGTGGGTTAGTGTATGTTAGGTTTACTGTTTCAAAACTGAAAAACATATATGTCTGCACTAAAAGTATCTATAGTTCTTTTTTGGGGCAAACATACATTTGTTTGTAGCGATATGTACGTTCCTAACAGAAATCCAATCATACCTAGAGATATGGGATTTCCAATTGCATGATAAAAATGACACATCAAGACCCAAAAATCAAGAGATATATCAACAAACTCTAAAAATCAGAGAGTTAGTATAAATGAGCTTTTAATCAACAAACTCTAAAACTCTATCGATATAAGCTTGTAAAAATAAGCTATAAGCTCATAAGAAAGTGACGGTTACCAAACATGTCTTTTTTAATTAAATGAGCTTATAAGCCATAAGTTATAAGCGATAAGCTCAAAAGTGACACTTGCCAAACAGACCTTAGTATAGTTTATCAAATTTTGTATTGATATGTGCATCCCTGATTACTTAAATTTCTGAATTTTTCAATTACTTATTTCAATCTGTAATTGAATAACAGTTAATTGCAGCAATGTTAATTACCTGGTACCAAAATACAAAAAAAATCAATAGGTATTGCATGATCAAAATCCCTATGAATTCATAGAATATTAGAATTTGCAAAATGGAAGCCGTTTGGATTCACATTGTTGTAACTCATACGAACAATAAAACAAATCATAGAATAATAAAATGAAAAAAGTAGGAAAAAAAATCACAATTGAAATATGAATTATCGGAAAATAAACCGCAACGAAATCCGTAAACAGAATAAAAATATAAAGGAAGAAAATACCAGAAGGAAAATTGAAAGCGGAATTGGAGGATGAAGAAGAAGAGGAAGAAGATGAGGGTAGAATTGGGGTTTGTTGAGAACCGATTTTGTTGTTGTTGATGAAATTGGAAATTGGAGATGAGTAAGAACAAGGCGCGTGAAAGAACGAAGACGTTGCCATGAAGTGTATGTATATATAAATATATAGCTATAGATAGATAGATAGATAGAGATAGATGCAAATCCTGAATTCTCTCTTTTCAAAGCAAAGGTGTCGCAGCAAAACGCCACAAATTAACTGTTGCTTGCTTGTGCTTATTGACCAAATCGAGATACAATCATGGAATGGAACTTTGCACTTTCATTTCAGAAATCCAAAGATGATAATAAAACAAAAATTATTTGTATTGTATTGTCTTGTCTTCCCATAAAGTTCATTCATTTGCGATATGATTCATGATTGGAAGTAGTATAGTATATACGACCATCAAAGACTGACGTAAGCACGCGCCAAACCACTAAATATTTTTTGTTATTGTATTACGATTTTGAGATCATCCAAAAACTTTTTTTATTTATTTATGATTAATGTGATTTTCTTTTTCTTTTTCTGATACGATTAATGTTATTTTAATGTTGAGAAAATGTTTTTTTTCTTATATATAAAAACGAACTTAATGAATTTCATTTAAAATGTTGGAATATTATAATTGATATAGAAATTAGATATAGATGGACCTAGCTAACTTAAAAGATTTGAGATTAAGAGTTGATGACAATTGTTCATGATACTCCAGAATCTGATATGTTGTTGCTCTTTTCATATATTTTGTCCACCATTGCTTTCAAGTCCACCTCTGTTCATATATCTCTCTTAATATAAGAAAATGCTAACATGTGAAAAACTCTTTAATGACATCTCCTCTTTGAATGACAAATCACTTTTTTAGGAGTAAATGTTGTCCTAATATTACTTTATGTGAGTAAATTACCATTGTTAACAAGTCTGAGGTCATCTAATGGAAGGTACACAGAAGTTTGGTTTCTTTGCACATGAAAAGGAGACAATCTTATCCAAACAAACTATACCAGACTAACTTGGTTTGGGAGGGAAAACTAAAGATGCACCTTTAAATCAAATTTCTATATGTCAGATACCTAATCAATCACATATTACACTCTTATCAACCAAACTACTGTATCAGTTGTATAATACATCTACAAGACTTTCATTACCTCATCTTCTTGCATACACTCATTCGCATCCTCTCTCTTATTTTGCCTGGTAAATTTTTCCCTTTTGCTTCAGTTTTCTTCCTGCTTTATATTTGCTTTGACAGTTATTGATAAATTCAAAGGTTGCAATTTTATTCATTTTTCCTATTATAATCTATCTGTTTTATACATTTTCTTCCAGATCTTTAGTTTTTTTTTGTGTTCCTAATACACTAATGTTCCGTAATTTCTGCAGAATTGAAGCCAAAATGGAAAGGCCTTTCGAAACCATTGCTGCTATCACAAACAAGAAGGATTTTTGGAAACTAGCTCTGAGGGTTAAAGACAAATGGACTGTTGTTAAGGATGGGAAGGAGCACTTGGAGATAATAATAGTTGATGCTAAGGTGATACATGTTATATTCACATAAGTTTTTCTTGCTTAAGCTTAAGACATGATGTCATATGCTGATTTCATATGTTCCTAGGGATATAATTTATAAGCTTTTTTCCTTTTTCGTACTTTGTTCTGTTCATACTTTGTTTTGATATGAACCTGAAATAGATCTTGATAATATATTTGTTTGAATAATTATTTTCTTCAATATCATGTTCAAGTTTGTAAAAAAAAATTATTGTATCAGTTAGTTAGTTGCTAAATGTTACAGAGCTCAAGTCAGTTTATCATTGTATCATGTATATCAATCTTAGTTTTTCTTTATTGATCTACATAAGTGTTTAGTGACATCAGTTTTTCTTCAAAAACTCTTGATCAATCTTAGTTTTTCTTCATTGATCTATATCCGTTTTTCTATATGCGACACAATACTTTGTTAATTTTGCTTTCATTTTTGTTAGGGTAATGACATACAAGTTCTGATTCCTACGACATATAAAGTTGTTTATATCAAAATCCTTATGGAAAACACTACATACACATTAAGCAACTTTCAGGTCCAAATGAATGATTTAGCCTTCAAAGTTTCTGATCACAAGTTCAAACTAAAGTGGACTGGTGGAACTACTGCTATTGATGTCAATCTACATGATATCCCTAATCCTAACACAAAGTTCAAGCCTTTAGCTGAGATTATTTCTGGAAAATGGCGTCCTGATCTTTTAATTCGTGAGTTTCTTCCTTCAGATAGATATTATTAGCAGCATTGTACCATTTTTGTATGGAACATTGAAAATAGGTTAGTTTGTATTTTCTTAACATGTTTCTATTTGTTTTTCAGATGTCATTGGATTTGTTCAGGATATGGGCTACTGTCAATTAAATGAAGGAACTGGGAAAAAGTTACAAGTTAACTTTACTTTGAAAGACTTGAGGTTATATATTGACACTTTCTGAAGTTTATATTTGCTACATATTAACCATAACGTATAAGTTGTATTAATCTTAATTTTAAATAACTCAAAGACTTTTCAATGACATATCTATCAATTGCACCCCATGGGAGGAGTATGCTGCGAATTTCATTCAGTTCAACGAGGACAGGAAAGATGATGGTCCAATAATTGTGATGCTTAACTATTGCAAGGTCAAAGAAGAAGATTGTTATTATGTTGGAGATGTTTTTATTACTTATGTGCTTATATTAAAAGTGTTTACTGTTATTAAGAATAAAAGTATTTGCCACGGTTACTCATCTTAATTTACGTGTAGGCCGGTTCCCACTCAGTGTTTCTAACACTTACTCATACACAAAAATATATCTAAATGACAACATCCCTGAGATCAATCTGTTTAGGGAAAGGTTTGTCTTTATCATGTTTCTGATTCGTTATGTTTTTTATTGCAAAGCTTCTAAAATAATAACTCCTTTTCACATTAATGTTACAACATTTCTAAAGATGATCAGCTGATGTCATCTAGCCAGATACTTGTACACAATCCTATTCAAGTTCACAAGTTGCTACTCAAGATGATCTTCTGTCAAAAAACACTATCCTCCCCCTGTCTCAGGTTATCCAACTTGATCAGGTATGTGTTAATATGAGTTTGTGATCTCACACTTCCTCTTTCTCTGTAGCAGATGTTATTAATTATACATACATCTATCATTGTTTTGCAGATGACTTATTGTGTCACGGTTGCAAAAGTTGAAAAGGTTAATTCCACAGGGAATGGGTGGTACTACTTTGCTTGCCATAAGTGCCCAAAAATTGCAAAAGGAGATAAAGCTCCTTACACATGTAATGATGGACATAACACTGAAACTGAGATAGTTAGGTATAACTATTATGTTACATATTAGTCTTGAGTTTAGGTTATCTATATTTATTACTAATTTTATGTGTTCATTATTGAAGGTACAAACTTGAGATGGATGTTTCATATGAGTTTGACAGTTGTAGATTTGCTGTTTGGGACCGTGAGGTCACACAAATGTTAGGGATATCTGTTGCTCAGCTACGATTATATTGAACATGATTCAGGTCTAAACTCAAGCATAAACATTATCTTTACATCTAAATGTGTCTTTGTTCTCCCTTAGACACACTTATTTATATACTATTTCTGTTCTTAATCCTAGGCTGGTATTACCAATCGTTTTGAGTATCCAATGTTGATGGATGCTCTGGCTGGAAAGACTTTTGTTTTCAAGGTGAAATGGCAACCAAGGTGGAAGTCATGTTATATGGTTTGTTATAAAGAAGGAACATAATTTGTTAACCAAGTTGTTGCCAGATTCCCCAATGTTGTGGTAATAAAACTTTTGTTTTTTATTGTGTTGTATATTATAATTTTATATCGTAGGAGATGTTGTCCACATAAGTATTAAGGTTTTCTACACAATCTTTCAGCTACCTGAACTAGATAATGATTTCCTCGCCCCAGCTCCTATGAATGAGGAGACACTTGATGTTAACAACACTGACTCACAGGATGTTACCATTTCACATATAAGCATTTTATTCCTATTGTAGTTTGGATAACAATGTTCTACATATTTCATTTCAACTTTATTATCTACATGTGTTTAAGTTCTGTGTATACAAATTAATTTCTACATCATTTTTTTATTTCAATATGATACCGATCATATAGTTTTGAACACAACTGAAATTAATTACTATTTATCCACAATCACATGAAATTATTAATATTATCAACTATTTATTCAGCTACACTCATTAGACTCTTTTTTTTTTTTGAAGGGCTACACTCATTAGACTCAATTTCTCATTAATATTAACCTTCACCCTATATCTTTTTGTCCAATCATTAACTACTTTACAATGACATCTTATTCATTATTTATTAAATACAAACTTATTTTCATGACTACTAAAACAAAAATCCATTTCTACATCTTTGTACATGCTATTAATGCATTATCATCTACATTTTTGATGGAATAATGTAAATATTAAACTCCGACAGAACCCGTGTGCTAGCACGGGTATATTACTAGTGTTATTAGTAAACCCATAGCTTTTGTATCAACTTCTTGTGAACTTTTACGTTATGGCTAACACAAACACTCTTTAATCATCTCGAATATAAATACCAATACTGACTTGGTTCAGAGCACTAGAAAACAACGCATTCACATTGCATTTATATCTTCTCGCATGTGGTTTCTGCCATCGAATATTCATTACTAGAAAATTTTCATTTTCGAATGGAAATTTAAGACATAATCAATTGTGTCTCAAATGTTCTTCAAATTAGGGACACAATTCAAACATATTTATTCTTTTAACAGATTTTATACCAAGTTTAACTGTAATTCGTCCAACTATGAGATTACGTTTAAAATATGTTTAAAAATTTGAGACAATATATTATGTTGTTTGTTTTTTTATTTAAATATTGAATTCGTCTGAAATCTGTGTGAAACTTTGAGATGGATTTGGGACAGATTATGTGCTATAATTTTTCTTTTTACCTTTTAGGAAATTCCGCGCGAAATAGTGATCCCATATAAATATAAAGAATACTATTAAGTAACCCTAACTCTCATTCTCGGTGTTGCTGGGCCTCCACCATTCTTTTTCTCTATATATTTCTAGTTCCTTCTCTGTAGCATATTCTCCAATGTAAGCCTTACATGAAAAAACAAATGCCAAATCTAGACTTCTCTCATCCTCATCATCCTTTCGACTTGATTTTGATTGAAAAAATGGTTAAAAAAACTTCTCTTAATTTCAGTGTTCCACCTCTCTGCATTTGGTAACATTAGATCTACGACTCTCATAGCTATTTTATTGTCGTGCTTTCAACCTCTTTTAAATATATTGTAAAAAACTTCTTTTAAATATATTGTAAAAGAAATATTTTAATAATTAATGTACACCAAAAAAGGGGCTTCATCGTCTAATGTTATTGGCGGTGAGTTGTTTCATTATAAATTGTGTATCTTCTTCTCACAACTTTCAAAATTAATCATCCAGCTCTGAGAGAGTTAAATTAGCAGGAAATTCTTTTTAAAAGTTTTAATATTGACGAATGCTAAAACTCGAGTTTAAACTTGGAACTTAGGTTAAGTTAGAAGAGACTCAAATAATTGATTTACATTTTTCTCCAGCAATACACATTGGAGTTTTTTTTCTTCTGTTATATTATACATCGAAGTATTACTCGAGCATTTGGGTGAGATAATAAGTATTCTCTTCTAACTTAATTAGAGGTTCTAAGTTCAAATTCAACAATGAGAATACATCAGTATAAAATCTTTTAATGAAGTGTTTTGCCACTCATTGTCGTCTTATCCGGTTCGAGTTAGACCTTACAGATATTCGGATTGCTAGTTGAGCTAGACTTTACGGATAATTAGCCACTATTTTAAACACATAACAAAAGAATTAAGTCTAATATCATCCCATGGTATGATTTGAGGAGTGTGAGGCATATACATTGCCTTAATCCCATTCAAAGAATCTGTTTCAGTTTCAATATTTAGGAACAAGATCTAACTATCAAAGATCAGCCCAAAGCCTCAGTCGTGTCCACATCTGGGATGCTAGAGATATTCCATTTTGCTGCTGCCATAACATATACACCATCATATCTAATGTGTTGGGCTCGACGAGCTTAATGCAAGTGTAAATTAAAATTCCAAAATCCAAAAAAGAGTTTGGATCTTGCAGCGCAGTGGTAGCGATAAAAAATGAACACCAATATTTAACGTGGAAAACCCTCTAATACCGAGGAAAAAACCACGGGACAAACTCTGAAAAATATTCCACTATATTTAAGAATATTACAATATCCACAGGACAAACTCCCGATTCTTTAAATTCACCAACTTTCTAATAGCGAAAGTTTTGTTTTGTGCGGTCTTTCTTTGATACATCTTTTCGATGTTCTTCCACAGAGTCTAGGCATTTGTCTCTGTGGCCACATGGTGGAATACACTAAGATCCACTCACTGCCTAATCAGACTGACAACCTTCCGATGAGACTTTTTCCAGTCTTCATCCGTCACCTTATCTGGCTTCGTGTCTCCCTTTTCTACAGGATCATACATATCCTTGTAGTAAAGTATATCCTCCATTTTTGGCTTCCAAATGGAGTAGTTTGTAGAAGTGAGTTTAATCATCGTACCAGTGTTCTCCTCCATTTAATTTACACTATAATCTCGAGCTCCAACCGGAGCTCTGATGCCACTTGTTGGGCTCGACGAGCTTAACGCAAGTGTAAATTAAAATTCCTAAATCCAAAAAAGAGTTTGGATCTTGTAGCGCAGCGGTAGCGATAAAAAATGAACACCAATATTTAACGTGGAAAACCCTCTAATACCGAGGGAAAAACCACGGGACAAACTCCGAAAAATATTCTACTATATTTAAGAATATTACAATATTCTCTCCACTCTCTTACACACACAAGAGATACAATATAGTGTTTCCCGTGAAACCTACTTCTATTCTAATGCTATTATTTTGTAGCATCTAGAAGTTATAAAGATGATACCCACCCGGTGTATTTTTCCTACACTCTCTGGATTTACTCAACACGCTATTTTTCCTCTCACACACTTCTACACACAGAAGCTTTGTATTTTCACTTCTGCTTCGATGCTGAAGCTATATTTCTTTCTTGAGCTCAGATGATTTTCTTCACATGTCAAGGCCTCTATTTATACATGAAATGTGGCTATGTGAATTCAATTCTCCTTTGTCAAATGATACTGCAAGCCAAATGTGAAATCTGCATCACATTTACTTTTCAAAGATATCAGCACCGCAAGCTACAACATAGCCTCACTGTAGAAGAAGATTTTACATCATGCATTTACTGCATAGTTGAAACTTTGGCAATTGCTATTAGCAATTGTCTTTGGCTGGACATAACCGACACGTGGTGGGGCCAACATAATGTTCACACCAAAACTAGATTTACTATTAATAGGATCATTAGCATCACTATTCATTTTAGCTCTGTACAAGATGGTCTGCCAAACAAACAGCCTGTAAATAAGTAAGCTCATAAAGCAAATATCAAGTTTTGGAATAACTTAAACATTCATTCAACAAGATAAATTATCAATAAAAGTGTACATGAAACTGATTTAAAGAAGCTCTAATTTATAATACAGCATAGTACTGTTGATCCCAACTTCACTCTACTTCTGAGATGACATCTAGCTCCAAGTTCAAACGCCTAGCATTTGTTCTAGTTGCAGATGCAGAGGCAAAAGGATTAGATGGCATCTCTAACTTCTCACCATTTCCTTCCAGCATTTGAACCACAGCTTTCATGGTCGGACGATTCGCTGGGTGCCACTGAATACACCAAAGTCCCACGATTGATAGCTTCTTTGGAATTCTACTATCTTCTTCTCCTTCTATATGGATTTTTATATCTTCATTGTTCTCTAGAAGATTATAAATCCATTCTGGATACTGAACATGACTCTTATTTTCAGCCGTGACATCGGTTACTTTCCTTCCTCCAACAATTTCAAGAAGCAGCATTCCATAACTATAAACGTCTGACTTATAAGAAACATTGCCAAAGTTCCTAGAAAATACCTCTGGCGCAATGTAGCCCAAAGTTCCCCTAGCCGCGGTCATCGAAACTATACTTTTTTTCCTTGGAACACAGTTTGGCCAAAGCAAAATCAGAAATTTTGGGTGTGAAGTTGTCGTCTAGCAATACATTATGAGGTTTGATATCGAAATGGAGAATTAGTTTATCACAACCTTGATGAAGATACTCAATTCCCTTAGCTATACCAAGAGAAATGTTTTGGAGCCTTTCCCAACCTAAAAAGACATCTTTAGCATCAGCTGACGATATGAACCTTTTGGTAAAAAATCATACACCAAGGCTCGTCTGTGTCCATCTGCACAAAATCCAACCAAGCGAGCCACATTGACGTGGTGAATTTGACACATTGCTTCCATTTCATTGATGAACTCTTGCCCATTTCCTGTTGAGTTGTTTAGGACCTTAACAGCTACTTGAACTTCGTTTGATAGCTTTCCTTTGAAAACAGATCCAAAAGCTCCCTGCCCCAGTTCTTCCTTAAACTGATTTGTAATTCTTTTTATATCTGCATAAGTGTATCTGGCAGGCTTAAGAGCTTTATAATCCTTCAAAAACTTTTTGATTCTTATGTAATTCTTCCTTTCAATGAAAGCCACATAGATACAATATGCTGTGACTCCAGCAATCATAAGAGAAAATGGGCCTACGATCCCACCTGCATGTACGTGAAGTGAAACATTATAAAACAAATCAATCACAAGTAATATGCAACCTTTTTTTTATAATATAAATAGGCAACTTAATTCCTATAATTATCTTCACTTTTAGTTTTTTCCTTCAATTTATTTAGTATACGAGTTTGTGCCTAAATATATATCAAACATATGTTGATAAGAACTAGAGCGATAATCCCTTCACACAAAAATAAAAATAAAAATAACAAAAATTAGGGTGATAATATGCAAAAAGGATTAATATGAATCATATAAATAAAAATAAGAATGATTAATATGATACATATAAGTTCAAAACCTCATAGATTTGAGAACCAAGTTGTGAATGGGGAATAATTTCAATCATTAATTTAAGTAGCCTATTTCAGTTTACTAATTGTCGAACTTGTATCTCCAACCATAATGGCAAACAAGATGGAGCTTTGGAAAGCTTACCAACAATCACCTTCCCTTTTGATGAACCTGCAAAATAAAATTGAAGATATGAGCTTCATATGACTGAATATATATTACAACATCATAATTTCTATGTGCAATTATATAGAAGAAACCATACCTTTAATGATTCCTATGCATTTGAACTTGTGTTGAGATGTGTTTCTTTTGGCCTTGCATTGCCCACCTTTTTGTTCACAGTTTCTGCAATCTGGTTGGAACCAGTTGAGACCAGCATCAACGTAGTTGTTAAACAAAGAATTAGGCAACAATACAAGGTTTTGGATTCTGGTACAGGATAGAAAGGGCGTCCATATTACTGATGATATGGAATACACTGCTATAACTTCAAATCCCGGAACATTGAGACAAGAAAAGTTTCCAGATGTTATTATATAAGAACTGTCATCTGTGTTTCTGGGAGAAGTCCCTGAACAATTGAATAAAACATATTCACGGAGTTCAAAATCATCATTGAACCGAAAAGGAGATGAGGATATATTGAAATTAGGAACTTGTTTGTGAAGGCAGAATTCAGGATAAGATACTGTTATGACTTGTGAAGTGTAGTTTATGGTTTTGACAATGGTTTTAGTAGAGAAGGGGAGTTCCAACACTGTTTGGTTGGTGTCTGTGCAATATAGTTCATACCAGGAATTTTTGTAGCCACAACATTGTGGCTGTCTTCCATTGAGTCTGAACGGGAATCTTATGAATGGTCCATGAATACCATCACAACTTGATTTTTGCATTGATCATCACAGGAACTAGTTTCTGCAACTGCAACTGAAGTTAAGAAGGAGAACAAGAACACATGGATGAGGTTTTTTAGCCAAATAGCCATTGCTGATCAATAATCATGTCCATCTAACAAATCAGTAAGACTTATTGACCTAGTGCAGCTGTGCATTGACCATGAGCATCACTGGTTCACACTTCTGTTTGAATAAAATTTAGAAGTCTCTTTGGAAAAAAATATCTCACTAAATATACAAGTAAATCTTTCAAATTACTAGATGTATTTACTGTTTACTCTAAATAGACACCTAACTAATACGAAATTGTATTTTGTACTTCGTGTCAAAACTTTAAAAGGGGAAATGATTGTTAGGTCAGCTTGTGTTGTGTGTCCCTCACACGACCCAAACATTAGACTGGACCAATTTTTTACACTCCAACCCGATAAAATTAATCCGGTGAGGTGCAAGTTCAATAAGGATGGTCCATACAAAGACAATCCCAAGTAACCAAATACTACTACATAAATATATATTTTTAAAAGAAAAATTGAAAACTACTGCATGTGGCTTATAGGAACCAACTAATCTAGGCAAACAACATGTTCCTGCCTAAGTGCCTTCTTAGCAAGTTAACAGTTTCACGACACAAGACAGCTTTATTTCACTATTGTAGCTGCAATTTTAAATTCATTGATAACTAATTGAGATGTTATGCAAATTAGTGGTATAAATGGACTCCACCCAATAATATTTTATAGTATTTCACATTATCTAATTATTTAAACAATTCAACAACATTCAAGCGAATCAACCCTGACCTATCTCTTTGTTTTACATGGTGTATGTCTTGAGACATCTTTTGTACGTGATTGCTGTTGGTTTGACCCGGCCCAGACCGATAGCATTCGGTCTAGGACAGGCCCATGGGCATGACTGGGTTTTAAAGGATCAAATATGAGTGGTGAGAAGAGCAAGAATTGACCTGAAAGTGAGGGTGGGACCCAGCCATCAAACATTATTGGGGTTGACTCAAAGTCAACTGAAATGAATTAGTCCAGTGAGTCAGCCATGACTGACCGAGTCGAGCAGATGCTTAAAATTGCAAAGATCGATCTTATCCAAGGAAATTAAAATGGCTATGTCGTGCGGGGTAATGATCATTTTCATTGCCTTGGTAACATGGATATGTCTGTTTACCTATCTTTTACCGGAACGTGTATGCAACATTCTATATGGGTTCCCATGCGGAATCATATTCAAAGAATCATTTGGAGAGGGGTGTGCGAATCCCAGTTTCGAAGTGATATGTGAAAACAACAAATCCGTAATTTACTTCAACTATGGCGAAAGTCACGCCCACGCCATTATAGCTTCTAATTCTTCATCATTCCGTTACATCAAAACTGGAGTTAGTCCCGATAATAACTGTCCTATCATCAGACATGTATGATGGTTATGAGATGCGAAAAACCGGTAGATTATGACAAGTATTGGAATATTTCTCCACGGAGATGTGGTGAGGAAAAGCAACTTTATTATTTATATGCACTAGAGGATTCCTACGACGAAGATTATTCTTTTGTGAGAAACATAGCAGAGTCATGCAGAGTAGAGACGAAGGTAATGATTAGTTGGTGGGATGCAAAGGTGAAATGTAATAGCAAGTGTGGGTATCCAGAGGTTCACAGTGAATGGAATTGAGCTTCGTTGGCGACCAATTCGCTGTGAACAGCAGCAGAAAGACATAGACGCAGAGAGTCGCCGGGAATGGGGAAGGGCACGATTGCCACTCCGCTGCATTTACTTAGATGCAGCATACACTTGCCTTGAAATCGGAAAAACTCGTAAGTCAATTAAATTACATTGTTGCTATTTTTTATTTTGATTTTTCAGAATGAAACAGGGCCTTACCAATATACTAAACGAGTACAAGTGAAATGGTTTTGTTTAACATCATCAAGAAACCATTACCTAATTGGATCAGGACAGACATCGTAAAAAAAATAGTACTAGGGTCATCAGGACATCCCAAGTTAGCCAACTCGTCTGATGTCTTGTTAGCCTAATGATAGGAATGACAATCTTAACCTCCCAATTTTGTTGCAATGGCCGACGAATACTCATGATAACTGCACTAGAGTCTACACATAACTCCACAAATTTGAAGCCTCGACAAAACGTCAGTTGAAGGCTCATCACACCCCACAACTCAGCAATAAAAGCACTACATCAAATTGCCGTTTTCTCTTCATACCGAGGTTATAATATTTCAAACCACTCCACCTCATTGCCTACAAAGAAAACAAATCAAGTTTCATGTCAATAGGTACGACAGTAGCCATATATGCAAATATTGACAAATTTAATCCAATGTAAGAGAGGTAATGCATAGATTAAAAAATTGACGAAACCACACGGATAAGTATAAAGTTAAGAAGAAGAAAAATTAGTAGGTGAGGTGAAGAATTAATGCGAGTAGGAGATAAATATCGCGATCCCCACATGAAGAACTCAAAAAACAAACCAATTTATGCAGTTTAAACTCTTCCCAATTTCATATCTAATCTATTCAAGTGTGTGTTCCAAGACATAATCATGATCCTACTCCACAAACTCGATACTACTTTTTTTTAAGAGAAACTCGATAATCATACTTTTTAACCAAATAAACCACAATCTGTTTTTGGTTACATCCAAATTAGCCACAATTTGAATATTAAAAACATGTGGAAAAATAATAATTATAAGTTTTCTTTTCCGAAAAGAACTTACAAGAAATTCAATAGAATATTCAACATTCTTCTATGGATGATCAACAAATTTGTATTGTATTGTATTATGGATTAGAATAATCTATTTATTAATAATTTGATATATTTGCACAGTGCTCGCATGGGTTGTTGCAAAATTTGTTCTTGGATCACCCTTTGTGGTTGCGGTCTTGATATGTAAATGGAGAAAAAAGCATTTATCAATATATGACACGGTTGAAGATTTTATCCAAAGTCACAACAATTTCATGCCCATTAGATATTCTTACTCTCAAATTAAAACAATGACCAAACATTTCAAGAATAAGTTGGGAGAAGGAGGCTACGGTTCTGTCTATGAAGGAGAGCTTCGAAGCAAACACAAAGTAGCTGTTAAGTTATTGACCAAGTCCCAAACCAATGGACAAGACTTCATCAATGAAGTTGCAACAATCGGAAGCATTCGTCATGTCAATGTGGTGCAGCTGATTGGATTTTGTGCAGAAAGAACTAAGCAAGCTTTGATCTATGAGTTCATGCTTAATGGTTCTCTTGATAAACACACATTTTCACAAGAGCAAGGAAACTCGTTCTCATTAAGCTATGATAAAATCTATAACATTGCTCTTGGAATCGCTCGTGGAATTCAATACTTACATCAAGGTTGTGACATGCAAATCATACATTTTGATATAAAACCTCATAACATTCTTCTTGATGAGAATTTCAACCCGAAAATATCTGACTTTGGTTTGGCGAAGTTGTACCGAATAGATCAAAGCATTTTAACTTTAACAGAAGCAAGAGGAACAATGGGGTACATGGCTCCAGAGTTGTTGTACAAGAACATTGGAAGCATATCTCACAAAGCTGACGTTTATAGTTTTGGAATGATGTTGATGGAAATAGCAGGTAGAAAAAAGAACAAAGATTGTATAGAGAATTATTAGCAAGATTACTTTGCTAGATGGATTTATGATCAATTTGAGGAAACAATAGATACAAACAATGGAACACAGGAGGAAAAGAATATTGCAATGAAGATGATTGTGATTGCCTTGAAATGCATACAAATGAAACCAGATGATCGCCCCTCAATGAATGAAGTGATAGATATGCTTGAAGGAGATGAAGTTCCACAACACCTTCCACCTGATCCTGAACCTCTCTTAACCTGGCAAAGGACGTCAGCAGATGCAAATGAATTCGATGGGAATGAATGAAATTGATACTATTGGTTCCGATTATCATGCAAACATTAAAGGATACTATTAGATGAGTGCTAGTTTTTTTTTTTCCATGTATTTTGGTTTCTTTACTTTTATTAGCATATGTTAATTTAAAAACTATCATAATTACATACTCACTCATCAAACATGCATGTAAAATGTAATCTATTATAATTATAATTTTCATCATGAACAATCTTATAGACTTTCATCATGCAATTGAAGCAAGATCTACATCTTTACAACGTTCGCGCATATCAAGGCGCTAAGGCTTCTGCCTTTAGCTAAATGCTCTGCTTTGATCCTCTGGCTATGCTCCTAATATTGCATGTTCCATATGTTTCGTAGTTTCTGAGTTATGGGAGAACTCGTTTGTGGCATGTGAGATGTGACCCCTAAAGAAGATATCAAATGAGCGCTATATATTTCCATGAGGGGTCACATGTTGTACATGTGTTTTAACTCTTGTTTGATTTGGCCATCTTAGATTTTTCGGTTAAAACCACGGTCTGAATTCAGAATGGTTTGAAAAAAACAGATTCATGGACACAAGTTTGGGCAAATTAATGAAAGTGAAAGTTTGAAAAAAACAGATTCATGGACGCAAGTTTGGACAACTTAATGAAAATATACAAAAACTAATCACACAAGTGGATTTCTAACATTAATACTGTAATGTTCTCGAAGGACAAAAAAATGTTTGGACATTTAATTTCATTCACTATCAAAGCTTTTTTGAGCAAACATTTTATTTATATATATACTTATCATTGAGTCATTGACAACTTAAGACCAGGGGCTGGTTGAACATACTTATCATACTCGAAATATATATACATTTTCTAGTATTGTTCACAATTTATTTTGATTTCTACATCATCTAATGTCAAAGCACGTATATAAATAAATCAATCTAACTCACGAGATTTTTCTGGTCCTCGTCCTGGTACATCGATATTGTACATGTTAATCACATCTTTCAGTGAAAATGCAGGGATTATAACAAAACCCAAATTAAAAAAGATATCAAAAATACAGCATTCAATAAATAAGATGTACTTGAAAGAAGAAAAAAAATTAAAAAACATGATGTCGAAAAGATGTCTGAGGTAGAGAGTACTTATTATTCTAGTTCAAGATATCTCAACAAGTTCTCCATTCAAAAATGGGATTTATACTACTACTATATGCTCCAACGCATCATATCATATTCTATATATTACTGATACAAAGTAATGTAAGTTAAATTCCCCGCTTGAATTGCATGACTAATTAAATCTTTAAAAAAATGATCAGATCCATTGATATCCAATTTCCAAAAAGGGCTACAACACAGCCAACAAATTATTCAATGCTCAAAGCTTGAATTCAACAGCAAAATGCTTGACCATCACCTATAACCCATAACTTTTCTCCAATTTCTGGAGCTGGTTGAGGAAAATCCATGTCATCTGCCATAAGCATTATATAAACTTGAGAAAAACACTCAAATATAAATTAATAATAATAGTTAGAAAAAAATAACAAAGGCAAAACAAAACAAAAAAAACCATGTAAGGAGAATAGTACCATGACATGGGGAGCAATCCTAACACAGTAGACAGGGAATCCGGTGTAAAATTTGAAGGGTCCTCCTGCTTTGAAGGTTTTGACGGCACAGTCAAGAGAGCCGGTGTATGGGTATTTTCCTTCAGCATCAGGTTGCATCTTCTGAATCTGTGTCTTCACATAATCAAATGGCAAACTGCAAGCCGCTGCGAAAAATCCAGATACACTACTTGCACCTGAAGAAGAGATTCAGTAGCAAATGGTGAGGTTAAACTCTTTTTTCCAGTATAATAAAAAAGGACATGTAGTTTAATTAATGCACAGAGTCCACATGGAATATCATATTTCCAATTAGAAGAAAATTGGTAATCAATGAAAGGAGAATTCCCTTACATAACTTAGACTAGAAATTTTGATACATAATTGTCATATTGTATAAGCTTCTGAAATATCCAAGACTACCGATCGTACCATAATCACAACTTGGAATGCAACTAATAGAAACAAAAAACATCAGACGAACTTCAAGACACAAATTGCAAGAGCACTGATACAAACAAAAACATGTGGCTACAGGCGAATAACAAAATATGCCATCTCTTGGGTAAAGAGTTTGTGAACACAGTACCATGGATATTGGCCAGATAAAGAACCAGATTCACTACTTCAAAGAACAATGAATTGATAGTTTGATTAAGGATAAGTTTAATTATTTGCAACATGAATACCAACTAACTACAGCAAAACAAGGTTAAAGTTTTCCGTTGTCTTTTAAAAGGCTGACGCATGGTCTAAAATTAAGTGAGCTAGGGCCATCAAATTTTATTAGGTTGTTCCAGTTCACTTTTGATGTGTGAACAATTCTTTTTTTTTTTTTTGAAGAAGTGAACAATTCTTAAAACGATAGTTTGAGCAAAAAAATAAGATAGGCAAAAATACATAGGCAACCTCTTCAAAGTTCACTGAGTTAATAATTCACATAGACACTCCCCAAAACTAAATTGTAGCAATCATACACACTAAAAGAATTTACTTGACCAAAAAACTTTCAGACCTAAGTGTAATTTGTTAAGGGTATCCTACCCAACTAGAAAGAAATGCCCAGTTAAATAAAAAAATGAATTTATAATCTACAAGTATTTTGCGCACCGCTGGATCTGATTGTTCACAAATTTGTAAAATTTGTTCTGCAATAAAATTATTCAAGTTGTATAACCAGATACAACCTTCATCTTCATGTGTGACACTACTTGTATTGTCAAACAAAAAAAAAAAAAGAGGAATGCATTTATTAAATAATTACTAAACTACAGGGATATAAATTTTAGCAATGCAAACTTGACATTAGGGCAGTAAATAAGCTGAGCCAACTGTTGTGCCTACTGAGCTCAATTCAGAAAGAGATGATAATTTGACTTATTAAATGAACAAAACTTGAGCTTATATACATTAAACTTGTTATCTTGAGAACCGCCTTGAATAACAGTGATTCTTTTGAATATATATTAGAATTCAGCTTTACTATTGTTTTGCTAAACTGTTTTTTGAACAATATATGTAAAAACAATTTTGAACAAGTTACAAAATTGAAATTAACCCACTGAGCATAAAAGACTCAATTTATACAAGATTAGCTCATAAAGTCAGGGAGCTTAAATTAAGCCAAATTGGACCATGAAATTAAGACTGATTTCTTATTCAGTTAAGCACTTGAATTTGAATTGAATTGGGCCTGACTTGGAAAGTTCAACTCATTCCAACCCTACTCAAGATGGTATCTACTTCAACCAGTATATTGTTCTATCAAAAACCTTGTACTCAAAATACGATCTTGACTTAAAAGCAATTTTTAAATGTGCAAATAATCACAACCAAACATGAACTAAGATGAAATATTTCAGTTTATTACAATCAGGATTGTATATCTAAAGGAAAAATAAAATACAATTATAGCACAAGAAAGGATTTACTTAATACATATCATAATACCTATGATATATATGAGTCTGGTTTACTGACAACACAGCTCTACATTAAAGGGGAGAGAATGTTATGTAATCCCACCAATTAGCTAGTAAATACAATAGTTAGCCAGAAAGCTAGCTAGAGAGCGAGAGTCCATTCGATATGATGAATAAAGGGGAGATTGGGGGATTTTATCAACTGTGGTGTAATGGAAATAGGGAGGAAGATTAGATGATGGCTTATGTTCTCTATAAAAAAAGGTCAACTATGTTTTTAGTATTTGATTTTCAATTCACTCGTTGAGTAACCCTTATCATCCAATATTAGATTTCAAAACCTTAAGATTCTACATTGCCACTCAATCCCTTAAGCAAAGTAGAGATCAAAAATTAGTCTTCAATTCATCAAATATGTTCTGATTCGTATACTTCAAGTGCCGCTACTGACAGCCTAGAGTACATTGGTGAATTAACTTTTCCCATTATTGTTAGTTTCAAAAGGATAAACTACATTCTCAAATGATGAAAGGATAGGCCAAGAGTAATATCTTTTATTATTTGCCTATATAACACAAACTCCACAAAAATGAAACAGGGCATTTTATTGTCCTAAACAGCAAAGAAACAGAATAGGCAAAGACTATATCATCGAGCAAATTTTGCAGATAAAGTAATTGTAGATGAAGATGATGGCGACTCTCCTAATAAAAAGTTTGACTAATTTATTCTTTTATAAAAAGGGGTTTGTGGAATACTTTTGAAACATCAAGGGAACAATATGTAATCACACAATAGTAGCATAAAGTATTGACACTTGCTAAAAGATTTGGCAATATGTTCAAGTAATATTAGTCAACAATATCAAAATGGTTACTTACCAACCACAGTAGTCATTTCACCTAGACCAACGGTATCCTTGAAGAACTCAACACTTTGATCATAAGAAGCAAGCATCCCCATGTTCAATGCCATGGCTCTTACTACAGTAGGCCCAGCACCTTTCCACAGTGAAAGAATCCCTTCATCTGCACCGATACGGTAAAGTGCCTGGAAGGCGTTTGTGTAGTTTCGGCGCTGAGCAAGAGGTAAAGTTGCATCAGCCTGCATACGAATGAGTGCCAAATCAGCTGGACTACCAACAGTTGCTCCAATTGCACCAGCAGTCAGCCCACATAGAGCTTTTTGGTAGAGTGGCAGGGGCTTGCCATCATTAGCCTCAATTGCTTTATTTGTCAAGATTCTACAAAATCATAAAAACCAATAAGTAAGGCACCCGTTAACACCATAAAAAATGCATTCCATAACCAATGTGAATGACAAACACAAAGGCTCGTAAAGAAAATCAATAAAACATGTCCTTTTAAATGGATTAAGGGCCGATTCATTTGTGAACTTTAAATAAAAACACAATGTAATTGTAGGATGGATGTTTAAAAAACAACAAATATGTAATTTCTCAAGAAAGCTCCAAAAGAACTTACGAAAGAAAATCCAATTCCAGATCCAATTGTGATGAATAATGTGATCATAAGTCATAACAACTCACCTAAACGTTCCAAGACGAGCAGTAGTGTAAGTAGCCTGCCTGAGTAACCCAGCTGATAGACCCTGCAAGAAGTGATTCAGCTTAGACACCACTAAATCCATACCTCAACAAAGGATGAATGACAAAACCAAAGCCTAAAATGTCAAATCCAATGACTCAATAAATTCATAAGCCAAAGCAAACAATATAAAAAATCCCCTTCAACTCACAGATCTAAAAGCAGGTAAATAAAACAATTAAAATGAATCATAGTCAATATCACAATCATCCCACATTGAAATTATCAACACAAATCTTATCCACTAAGAACAAAGCAATCAAAGATCTATCTATAATTGAAGAAAATTGAAACAACATCTAGAAAAAAGAAGAAAAATAACCTTATAGAAGGCACCAACACCCTCATTCTTAAGCATGGTAGAGGTGACACTAGCAGCTGAACCTTGACCCAGTTGAATCCTAACCTGAATTCAAAACAAAAAAACACAGATCTGAGTTCAATGAGAAAAATAAAACAGACCCAGATACCAATTCATCCAAAAAGTAAAGAAAAATGAAAACTCAAGAACATACCTTGATCATATCAATAGGTTGAATAACACAAGTAGCGAGCATACCAGAAGCACCACCATTGACGAAAGGCTTGATTGTTGGCCAGAAACCAGCAGCAACAGGCTTAGGCTTCTTCTCGTCTCCCATTGTTGGTGTTAGCGAGGTTGATGAGAGAAATGAAGCGAAGAAAACGAGGGAGAACGAGAGAGAAGAAAGAGTTTATTTGATTTGATTTAAGAGAAGTGAAGAACGAATCTAGTGGAAGAGTTTTATAAGCTCTTAATTGTTTTTTGTTTGTGGCTTGCAAAAAACACACACTCTTTCTCTCTCTTCTTCTTAGCCCAACAAACAAGGAAAAAAAATGAAAAGGAATCGAGTTAATAATGTTATGTTTTTATTTTTGTTGAATTTATTGACCTTACCTTTTCCATATTTTACGAAACTGGTTTTCAGCCACTGGAGTGGAATATCAATCTTCATTTCTAGTTAAAAGTATTTTGGATTGGATTTTACTCATTTTTTGATTGACTTTGCATTTTCAGATATTTATGAATTTTTAAAAAAAATTAGCATAATAAAATGATATGTTGTGTGATTTTGGCTAAATGTATTTGTCAAAATGTTTCAAAAAATCTATTTTTCTTTTTGAAAGAATGTTTTAAAAATCTATGTATAGCAATTAATCTCGTATTGTTTTTTGAGTAAGTGTGCTTAATTCATGTCAATATGAGGAGATCATTTGCATTTTATAAAATATTTGTAAATTATTTTATTGAAATAAAAATTGTACAGATATTCAAATATCTACATTTTTTTGGTGCAACAATATCTACATTTTAACTTAAGTGTATAAATGCATAATTTTTGTTAAAAAATTATACCAACAAATAAGTTCAAGATTTGAAAACTCGTAAAGTGAAATAATTTACACGGTAGTTTTTAATTGAATGCTTCTTCATTATTCCTTGCAACATAAATGCAGTTAACTATTTGTAAACACCTGATATTTTTTAAGTAAATCACAAAGTTTGTCCATGGTTTTGTAGAATGCCCTCAAATAAGACTCTAAGATTATGAATAGTTGAAAAATTATTCTCATTTTAATTGTCTCTTATCTTTTTTTTCCGTCTCTAAATAATTGTCATTTTAGAATACATATGCAACATCTAATAAGAGTGTTTCACAACGAAGAGACAATCGTTATTTTTTGTCAAACTTTACTTGCATATCGATCGAACTCTGGATTACTACGACGCTTCTCCTGACAGAAGTGAATCCAAAATAAAAAATAACCTTGAAGATTTGTATATAGGGAAGCGTTTTACGAACACTAACAAAGTCAGCTGGAAAGCACCTCACACATGATTGGGTTTAAAGGAGCATTGATGGCTTGGTTTCTACGGCTAGAGGCAACGAAGCAAGCTGTGGTGGTGTGATGCGTGATCAACCTTACAACTGGATCAAAGATTTTATGAAGTGATTCTCATATGATCATAATTACTCCGGTCAATTGTGAAAGTTTAGAGAATGAAAAAAAAAAACTAATTTACTACTACATATGGTAAATATATTTATTGTTATACCCAACAAACACAGTATTTTTATTTTTTTTTTTGTTTTTGGAAAAGAGTAAAAACAACATATTTAACCTGAAAGAAAAAGAAAGAAGGCTGGCCTTAGGTAAGTGCCCCTTGGAGGTCGGTTGCTTTCATATCTTGGAAGGAATGAGCATTAGTTAAATTAACTAATTAAAGGGTGTAAGTACTAAGAGTATCCCTAAAAAAGAATAAGAGTATAATGCAAGCAATGCCCATCCTGATGGTAGTGGAGTATGGTCCACTCCCGATACTACATCGATGTGCTAATTTCTCATACTTTGCTTGACAATGTTAGCAGTACAATTCTCGATATCTTTTTTATGATAATAAAGCAATACAATTTTTAATACTTTGACCATGTATGTTATTTAAACATGTTTACATTGCTCTTGCTAAATAAGGAATAAATAAGTCTTATTAGAAAAAGAAAAGAAGTGTGGTCAACAACATACCCTATTTTCCTAAAAAAGAAATACCATATTAATATTTAATAAGAAAGGCACCAAACAAAATATGTCAACCTCTATAATTTATTTTGCTCCAATTGCTTTTTTCTATTACGAAGAAAATAGATACATGAAATAAATTAGTAATTTAGTGGATTCCATCGGTGGATCTCAATAGGTTATCATTTGTGTCTATCTCTTTTATAAATGAACAATAAATAAAGCAAAATAAATGGAACAAAGTTGACCTCTTTGTTTTTTACCATGAAGTGCGATGAAACTAGAGACATTGAGAAAACATAAACAACTAGTCATAAAATGTTATCATAATTGATTGTGATGGTCGAATTAGTTAATCAACCTATTGAAATTAGCGATTGCCTATTACATATTGATAAGTGTGGAAACAACGTGTATGTCATTCAAATATGCACTGGCTCTACTTAATTTTTATATATACAATGATCAATTGTAAATTAAACTAGATGTATCTATCACACATGGACATCAAGAGTAAAATAAGCAAGATACGAAGGGCATTTTAGAGCATTGACAAATAAGGTTTGGCATGTTCAATGTTGGTGTTCCACACGAGGATGTGTGATTCCATGTGTGCCAACTTGTAGAAAGTGGTTGGTTTGGCAGAGGATATAAATCTTGTGGAAGCTTAGCACTGTCCCACTATCTTAATTCTCAAAGTAAGAATCTCTCCCTTTGGATTCGCCAACGAATGGCGATTATTACATTAAACTTGTGTTCTTCAATGAATGTGCATTTGTTTTTATCTGAATTATTTTGATTTTTTTAACGGACAAAAACAAAAGATTTTAAAAAGGTTATGATGGTTTAAGATAATGAAAACTGTATTATTTTACAGCCAGACAAATCTCAAGGAAAACATTTTATATTCGATTTTCCTACCACATGCATTTTTAAATCTTGATCCAGCACAGACAGGCATGGCAACAAATCACTACCATACTCGTTTTAGATGATCAATTGGGAAGGGAGGCTGATCAACAAGATTTTTTTTAGGTTGGAATAGTTTTATATATTTAATTTCATATATTTCATCATTATTGTAATATAGAATTGCAGTGCCACAAGGACCATATGACATTAAAAAAACAATTAATAACGTAAATACAAGGCCTTATCATCAACCCATGCAGGCTTCTTTGCATTGTAATAGAAAAATGCAATCATCTGAACCAGCTCATCTGCAGTTCTGAGTTCTGCAAAGACATAAGCAACAGTGCATCATTATGAGGATAGAACATAGACAAGAAGAAAAAGCATGCCTTGATGCCAAAACAAACAAAAACTATGCTTCTTGTACACACATTGAAGGTGAAGAGAATGAGTAAAAATCTCACCTTTTTCCCTGTACACCATCTTATTCCCTCGTAGAAACAAAATTTGAGGACATTCTCGAACTTTCAGGGCATAAGCCAAGTCTTTTTCGATGTTAATGTCAATCTTAATTGCCTACAATAGGAAATTTAAAGTAATATGTAATTATGGAAAACATAAGAGACTCCAGGTGTTATACGGCGAGGTTACCGCCTGTAACACTTGTGTACTGATGAATAACAGAAAAGATAAATCTAACTAGTGACTAGGGAGTGATCATGGAGTAGGGTTTATAGTGATAAAAAGCAGACATCATTTATTTTCATTTCAGGTAATGTAATAGATGAAAAATGCAGTTTTAGTACACTGAAAAGAAATTGACCATACCCTGGGAGGTAACCGATCTTTAGCACTCCAGTACACCTTTATTGCTTTCTCCAGCTCTTTCAAATTTTTCCAGTTATCATTTGCCCTGTGGAATAACAAAATCAAACACCAAAGGCTGGATTTAGCTATAAGTTGTCAGGGAGTCTAGAAGCATCAGGAGCAGCAGCGAGCTGACTAGAACATGACATATTCACTCGAAAAGCATTGAGTATACAGAATCACCTTTTTATATATCATTTATTTAGTCCAATCCTAAGCATTCACATTTTAATTCCAACATAGGTAACTAGGAATTATTTAAATCTATCAACATATCATTATAATGATGTGGGCATTTACATACATTCGAATTTTAAAATAAAAAATACATATAACTAACACAATCGATACATAAATTCATTTCTAATACACTTTTTTATTTATTCCTACATTCAACCTATTGGTTTTTTGCCTTGTAAATTACAATACCTACGAATAAATTATAATCATCTCTTGGGAACAACTGACATCTTAAATGCAAAAAGCAAGTAAATCACCGTCAACACAAAATATTTTGAAAATTTGGATTTTTTATAGAGAAAAATCAATTTCAGGAAAGCATATAAAGATTTAAGACACTATATAACGGTTAATCCGAGTCTGTAGTTGCACAGAAGCACTTAAGACTTTTTTTTTTTTTTTGAGGGAAGAAGCACTTAAGACTTGTTCACATGACTTCAAGCATATAACCAACAAATGCATGTTTTCTTTGAAAGGCTTATATATGAAGTATTGCCTGAAATTTTACCATACTTAACTCCATCAAAACCATATAAGAATAGGAATTAGTAGTACCTGTTATAGCGTTCAAAAACAAGTACGATTAAAGGGCTTGGATGGAAAGCAAAACTCTCCCACTCCAAACAATTGATCTCCTGCACCCAATTATCCTCAGTCTCCCCTTCCCAATCAATTTCAGCACCATCATCTCCTACAACATTCTTAATTGGATGCTTCTCAAAATACTCTGAAGCTCGTATTCCCCACCCGACATCTGTATCCAATGGCCAGCTCTCACTCTCTTCCTCAATCACCGCCTTCTCTCCACTACCATCTTCCTCTTCTTCCTCCTCCTCATCACTATCATCATTGCTGTGTTCTGGTTTTGATTCAGAATCATCACCAACACTGTCCTTCATTATATCTTTATGATTCTCCAAAGCACCCGCATTTTGTTGCCGAATTGCAGCAAACGTGTTTTCCAGTCTGTCGCGTACAAAATCTTCGACTTTCATAGCCTCACTTTTACGACCGCGTCTTGGCTTCCTTGGAATTGTTGTTGGAAATTTATCCTCAGAGTCTCTATCATCCTTATTAATGGATACACCATCTCCACGTTGGAAACTTTTCCCCTTATTTTTTGGTCTTTGTTTGGATACAGGATTAGGTTCGGGTTCGGGTTTTGAACTAGAATTTGTAGAAACAGAACATGATATTGATATAGGCTTTACAATGTGGTGGGTAGATAAAGTGGAATAAGATAAGAATCTCGAATGAGAAAAAGGTGAGAACGTTCGAGGCACAAGAGCGGTTTGGAGAATAAGCATTTTGTTGAATAGAAGTTTAAAAGGAATTGAAAGGTTTGGTTGTGTAATTTTAACAAACAGTTGGTGCTCAAAACACGCGGGAACACAAATACTCACTAAACTAACTACTTACTATAATTGGGGTTTCAAAAAGAAGCTTCTGAGAAGAAAATGAACCAATGTATACCTTGTTGTAGTTGTGACTATTTGAATGTTCTACTTTTCTTTTCCCTCTTTTCCTCCTAGCTCGTTAATTTTTGGTAACCAAGCTATGCTACTACTCTGTTTTCTGTATCGCCACGTATGTATATAAGATCTTTTAATCCAGTTTTCTGTTTGGAGTACTAGTCCATAGTAAAGAGGAATCACTTATAATTTGAATTCTTAAATAAATATCCTAAGAAAAGAATATGCATCGTGTTTTTACAATAATTAGTTAATCCTATGATTACGAGCCTTACAATTAAAAAAAAGATAAGAACCGTTGTTTTATTGTTTATTTCAAAAAGTAAAAGATATAATCTAAGTTAGGAGTGTCCAAGTTTATGGCCTAGGTTTAGTATGTTGGTGTATATTCGAGATATGTTTAATAGGTGTTGGAACATCACCAAGAGATGTTTGACACCTGTGTTCAAAGCATGTCTGAGAAGTGTTGGTGTCTAAAATGTATCTGACATACAAACAATTTAGTATGACTCTAATAGTTTTGTTAACAACAAATTGAGTTCGGGGTTTTTGTTGATCGGGTTAAAAAATTTGAGCTAACTTTTGGGTCATTTTTTCTCTTTGATTCTATATATTATTAACATAAACTAACTCAAGTTCAAGTTTCTATTAACCATATAGAGAATCAATATAGAGTAAGTTGTTGTTAACAATATAGAAAATCAAATTAAGTGACCAAAAAGTTAATTCAAGGATGAGATCTAACTCATTGAACACTTTCTAACACCGTGTTAAGGTTTTTCATGTGCTAGTTTCGGATAAGATATGAATTTGAATTTGCAAATATTAAAAAAAAATGCAAAATTCACATGCACTACATACATAAAATATCCCTTCTAAAACATTGTTAAAGTGAATGGTTGTAACTTGTAATTCTACAATTAATTTTGTTTTTTTCCATGATACTTGTTAAACAATTTTTATTCTTCCTAAAAAAAAAAAAAATTAATTTATTCTTCATTCAATCGCACATCACAAGAGTCGCTTATTTTTATAACTTAGCTTATATGCGTAGGACTTCAACCGGCAGAAATTTATTCTATTCTATGTTATTGTAGTTAAAATCTTCAAGTGAACTCTATTCTATTCTATATTATTGTAGTTAAAAATTTTAAGGTTTTTCTGTGTTAGCGATATATTTGAATTTGCATATGCCAAAAAAAAAAAAAAGCAAAATTCACCTGTACTGCAGAAAGAAAATGTCCCTTCTAAAACATTGTTATAACAACATTGTATGAATGGTTGTAACTTGTAATTCTATAATTAGTTTTACTTTTCTCCATGATACTAAGTAAACAAATTTTAAATTCATTCATACACACATCACCAGTGTCGCTTATTTTCATAACTTTGCTTATACGCCTAGGACTTCACGTGGCAGAAATTTATTCTATCCTATATTATTGTAGTTAAATCTTCAAGCTTCCAAATCAAAGGATTTACTGTCTTGTTCATCCCTCACTTATTTATCAACATGAAGAGGAGTGCCTGTCCTCGTCTACCTGAGAATTCTTGGTCACTAAAGTCTGCTCTGAATTGATAGTTCATGCTTCATCTGATCCCTCATTACCCTCCTCAGGATTTTGTTGGAAGATGTTCGAGGAAACTCGGGGACTATTTTAACAACGCTGACCTGAAACAATGTAATGAAAAGAGTTGGTTGTGAGTGTTGGACATCAGTTAAACCCAAGTCAGTTCAGTTTTCACTTTTCAAATGGTAAACAATAAGCTGCAATCAATTGATGATTGTTAAAATTCAACCAAGGGGTCAGACCTTAAACAAAGGATTGAGGTTGCTTTGAATAGCTTTAGAAAATTTCATCCTTAGAGTTTCTGCATTTGAACTGTATCCTTCCTTTAGAACTACAAATATAACAAGCTGTTCTGGGCCCCTATTTTCAGTTGCAACACCGACTGCAGCTGTCTCCAAAATGCATTCATCAGCCCTGTCACATACACGCTCAATTTCTATTGAACTTGTCTGCATACCAGCAACAGAAAATTCTACGTGTGAATAACATTATCCAGTCCATATAATGCCAAAGAGTGATGTTCATGTTAAGTTAAACACACTTCATTAAGCTAATAAAAGAATTAAATGCACAGGAATTCTCCTCTTATTTCCATTTTTTCTCCTGTCTTCCCTGGATTATGATTTTGACTACTCTCAGATTCATTGAAATTCATAGTAGTTTTCTTATTATGCATTCTTCCTGAAAGAGTCATACCTTTATTCCACCAAGATTCATGGTGTCATCAGCCCTCCCTTGTACGATGATATAGCCACCAACCATTCTCTTGATTATATCTCCATGTCTCCTAAGAACCTGCTAATACACATATCATGATAGACATGGAAAGTTATAGCAATAATAGCAGAATGAGACTAGTCAAATTTCAAAGTAGTTGTATCGAAATGTGTCGGTATGTCAAGACAAAATGGAAAAATCATTCTAAGCATATTAATTGAAGTAGTAGATACCTTTCCTTTATACAAGGGCATTCCTTTAAAGTAAACCTCATCATGGTCGGCATTCAGTAATCTATCAGATGCTCCAAGAGAGACCGGAAATAAACCCACTTCACCAACACAAGGAACATTTTCTGGCTGTCATATTGGTCAAAGAGAGCAATAAATCAGAAAACCTATCAATAAATTTAAGAGTGCAATAGGGACTGAAAGTTACAAGAAAAAATTGGTGAACATAGGGCTAGCATAAAAACTAGACATGTACAGTAACAAGTATTGAAAAAGATTCATGTGCAGAATTCAAATTGATGGCCATTAGGAACTATGGATCATAGATTTTGAGACTAGGGTGTCTGATTGGCCATTATCACGCCAACATACTCTGCAGCACTGACACTTCTGATCAGAGGCGTACACATGTGATAACATTCAATTAATTCATTCTTTTAAATTATCAGTGTCCAGTGTTTGTGTGTTATCAGTGCTTCATAATAACCTTTCCGTTCCCTAGTCTGGAAGATGAAGTAAGCACACATCCATCACCTTTGCCACAACAAAACTATACTGATGTATTGGCACAATGTAATGTGGTGAGAAGTGGCAGACTAGCAGCACAAGTAAATAAAATTATAACCAAAGAATATAAATTATCCAGAAAAAGTTCTTACATAAGGAACTCCATTGTCGTCAAGAATGACAAAGCCAGTTGTCATTGATGCTGTGCTGAATGCTCCAAAAGCTTGAGGCTGCAGGGGACTTCCCGTAATGTAACTGGACGCAAGCTCAGTTCCTCCACATAATTCAATGATTGGATTGTAATAAGACTTTGAAGAAAGCCATAGATCATCATCAACATTTGATGTTTCTCCAGTGGAACAAAATAACCTGCATACAACAAGGGCAGTTTAGTTCATCTTTCTTAGTAGCTATTTTATTCTTTACACTTTCAATAGATATTACTTTATTTTTGTCCAATCTAAGCCCTCCATACATCGAGTACTCTTCCAAGATTTCACTAAACTTGGAACGGTTCCCAAAATGGTAACACCTGCATCCTGAACAATCATAGTACAATGAGTAAAGTTGTGCCTCGGTGTGATGTATTTGCTGAGAAGGAAAATAGATGATAGGCATGTTATAGAATCTGTGTTTAAATTAAAATCTGAGAATGCTGTATAGATACAACGATGTACAGTTACCGTTACTACATAGAATCATTACCCTATTTAAATTATTTCGAACACTCCCCCTCCAACTGAAACTTATAAATCATATTTGTTACATATATAACTAATTTAAAGTGTACACATCTTCCAATTTATGAAGCTAGTGATAATGTTTCTAGATTAGATCTTTCCTTCAATGAAATGACATTCTATCTCAAATGTTTGGTTCCCTTGTGGAATATTGGATTTGAGAGATATGCAGGGGAGTCTGATTATCATAAACGCGTTTCATCTATGTAACATCCCCAAACACATTAGTTCTTTAAGCAACTTTTTGAGTCAGAGTTTGATGATAGTAAACGAATAGTGGATTTGAGGTGATGATGATATAGAGTCAGACGCCAACCTTATTCCATCGAGAATGGTCAACTATAGGAATGAAATAGATTTTCGTGGTGAGATGGTCTTTATACTGTGAGTGGATCCTCTCCGTTTCTCATTCCCGTTATTTCCTCCATTATTATCAGGAATGTAAAATATGCTTTTGTGGTATCAGGTGGGGTACAAATATCCCCTGTATACCCCAACACTTTAGTAATCAAGAGGAGAACTGTAGTAATGGTTCTCATTACAAATCAGTGTTTATATGTTTGTTTGTTGTTCCAACATTTTAGTTGATCAAAACAATAATTGATAACCACCATATACAGAAGAAAATACTAAATAAATTAATTATTTATCTATAGAAAAATTATTAAAGTATTTCAAGTAATGAAATATTAACTTGGAAGACTCACCTGAACAAATTTCCCAAAACCATGGCCTTGAGGAGATCCGTGGTACAAAGCAAGAGTTGCACCATTTAGAAAGCAATGATATAACAAAGTAGGTCCTATCACCCATCCCAAATTTGTAGGCCAGCAGTAGACATCTCCAACTTGAACGTCAATAGCAGCCCATCCATCAGCAGCACTTCGTATTGGGGCAAGTTGAGTCCAAGGAATAGCTTTTGGATCTCCTGATAAAAGCCAACATATTACCAGAAAAGCATTATAATGAGTGGTCTCTACCTGATATGTCATACATAATACGGGATAATCTTTACCTGTGGTTCCAGATGAGAATAGTATATTAGTGACAGAATCGATCGATTGATAGACTGGAGAGTAATGAGCTGATCTGCAAAGAGTCGGGTGTTAAGGTCAGACTAAACAAAACTTACGAAAGAGAAAACATGAAATTTCTCAATCTGTCTCATTTGACCCCGTTTTCGGGACATTTTGCTGTGAGTATTTAGTATGTACAAGTGACCGCTTAATTAAATTAAGGTATTGTCTAATGAATTCATTGCAATATGCAATACCTGGAGCTCTGACTTCCAGAAGAGAGAAAATCTTTCCATGACAAGTCTTGTTCCCTTAATTGTACAGCTACATCATCACCTATCACAGGGAGCACGATAAC
>Ga0315915_1000061_pt1 | contig 72226 bp, 24 predicted proteins | sample MpolbnodulesMG_FD_207738 | JGI IMG/M metagenome (GOLD analysis project Ga0315915, IMG submission 207738) | Medicago polymorpha root nodule microbial communities from Los Angeles, California, United States - branched nodules | ecosystem: Host-associated > Plants > Roots > Nodule | place: USA... | reverse complement strand
GATTCAAAATGATATTGACAAATACTTTTGGATTTAAGAAATAGAATAACAATCTATCTTAAGTTATCACTCTAGACATAGATGTTAATATTTGATAATAATTGGATGGAAATATAAAAACTATTTACAATAACTATATATGCATATCAATTTCTCTCAAAAAGAAAAATTATGTATATAAATTAAAGGCTCTATAAAAATGAAAGTTTTTTAATTTTAACTTGTCAATTTCTCTCAAAAAGAAAAACTATGTATATAAATTAAACTCTATGAAAAAGGAAAGTTTTTATTTTTAACCTGATAGTGATGGAGTAATCCATCCTGCCTGCCTCTGACCCAAATTTTCAACAGTTTAATGAATATCACTCTTCTTATTTTTCAAATTACTTTTTTTTTTCAACTGCTATTGGTCCAACGAAAGTTAACTGCCATTCGGTTTTCCAACAACAGTTAAGTGTTGATGGACACTTTTAAGATCAGTTAAACTGATTTAAAAATTGATTGAACCGCTTTAAAAAGTGTCTAACGACATTTAACTGTCGCTGCAAAATCAAACGACAATTAACTCCGACTGAAGCATGTCTAGTAAAAAAATTATAAGTGAGAAGAGTAATTTCTCACCTTAATTGGGACAAGCCAACTAAGATGGTTGAGTTTAAAATATCTACCTTTCCCTACTTGTATGCTTGTAGTTGATGACTCCATGTGAAGACTCTCATTAATGCAAAGCAAGTATTTGAGCTGTACTTGTCAATAACTAGAAGGAACTCTAATTAGCTACAGTGACGCAGTTTATTAATTTTTAATTAGTGTAGATAGTTTTTATTTTTTGGGAGGTAGTGTAAATTCCTCGTAAATTTAACTTAATTGGTATAAGCAATGTATAATATATGTAAGGTTTGAGGTTCAAACTCAACTACATATAAAAAATAAAAAAAAAGAGATTGTTAAATCAATGCGAATGCATTTTTATTTTTGTGGAAGCAATCCATGAATGCTTAAAGAATAAATATATGTATCTTTGGCTAAACATACAAATTCTATATTTAAATCAAAGATAGATCCAAAGGCTTGGAATCCTCAGAAGAACATTATTTTATCATTTTTGACGAAATAATTTTTGAGAGGAAATAAATATTATATATAACTTTTTTTGAGGGTATTATATTAGAACTTGTCAACCTCATATAAATGCTTCCAAAAAATATATATGTAAATACGATTTCAGTTTGATGTTATTTTATTGAATATTTATTATTTATTTGAAAGATTGAATATATTATTTTATGAGGCATTATTTATTGAATAGTATTATCAGTTAAAATATACATTATCTGCACTATAAGTTGTCCAACTAGCTTCAATTGCGTGTTGTAAAATTATTTCTTGGTTTCTCTTCTCAAACAACATATAAAATATAGAAAATTCAAACTCCATATTCTTGATGGATACATGTTTGACATTAAAGACAAAGTTTTGTTAGAAAGATGAAGTTTCTCTGGCTTCGAATATGCATGAGCTCTCAAGTAATATTGATCACTCTGTCTTATGTGTCACATTGATAAGAGAAAAATGTTCTAAAATAAGTTTTTCTATATATTTTTTAATGAATAGCATTAATTATTTTATTTTAATTCTACATTCAAAGTAATGTACTATTTAATTTGATTTTTTTGGTACAATACTGTATTATTTGCATCAATTATGAAATTAAATAAATTTTAATAAATAATAAAAATAATCTCATTAAATTTTAAGCTCTCTTATTTTTTCTATAACTCTTTCAGTTTGTGCGGAAAAAAAAAAATCTAAATTGACATAAACGAAGGAAAAGTAAATTGAGCAAATCACTAATGGTAATTGGTAATACTATGTTGGGTGTGACGAGGAAGCCTTAGGAAATCATCTATATTGGACAAAAAACATAATAATGAGATTAACATGTTTTTATCCAAAACCTTAAGAATTTTAGTTAATAGATTATCTTACTTATAAAACGTTAAACTTTCATTTTAGTAACGTGAGACTTCTAACTCACATTTTCTTAAACAACAATCACTCCTTCAAATGTGAGTCTATCAATTCACTATACTCCTCCTCAAGCGGGAGCTATTTCATCGACATGCATTTATTTTCACTTGTATTGTCATTGCTGCTGCGCCAACGGAGCACGCCATCTAAACACCACATCTTTATCCAAAACCTTAAAAATATTGAGTTTATGGGTCTTCTCACTTATAAAATGTTTAACTTTCAATTTTACAAGCAATTTGAGACTTTTAACTCACACTTGTTATACAACAATCTCTTAAATGTGATTACATCAATTCATCATGCTCCGCTCTAAAGTGGAACCTTTTTCATCCACATACACTTATTTTTATTTGTACTTGTATGTTGTTGCACCAACGAAACATGTCATATAAACACCCTTGATCATGAAGACTTTTGACACAAGAAGTCACCATTGCTGTTGTGCCAACGAAACCGCCTGAACACACTTGGTCAAGAAGACTTTCAACAGGAGAAGCCAATCACACTTTGTCATGATGGCAGCCATGGGAGATCATAAACTTTGGGAAAGAGCAACAATGCAAATGAGTTGGACACTATATATTTGCCTAAAACCTTGAGACATTAAATTTATGAATCTTTTCACTTAATACAATATTCAACTTCAATATAATGTACGACTTAAAACTTGCACTTGCTATCCAACTTGTTGAGAGTTGAGACAAATATACGAATATATTTCTAGCAACGGTGACAAAACCAAGTTCAATTCTATATGTCTGGTTTACACTTAACTCCAATTATATATGTCATAATCAATACACATCATCATCGCCACAATAAATGAAAAGAATGGAAGAAGGACTAACTAATACAAATGGAGCATTTTACTAAAAAAAACAAATGGAGCATTCAATATATTTTGTTTGACACTAGCATTTAATATATCTATATTCCCTAAAAATATATATATATATATATATATATATATATATATATATATATATATATATAAATACACATATATTCTATCATAATTGACAGATTGAGTTTCACACGTCAATGAATCTTAAAGAGATTTTGTTGGTAAAAAGATTGACTTAGATTGCGCACCTTTACTTACATAGAGTAATTTTGAAAGAATTAAAACGGTACAACCATGGTTTTGAATTTTTTATTCGTACCCAAGAAGTAGAGGCAAGAACAAGAGGGTTCTAATTTCAAAGCTTGGTTAGACCAGAGCAATTGAATCCTTCCTTTTAAAGCCTTGAATACCTGGTAGTTAGTGCCTAAGAGCATATGTTTGCACATAATGCAATTGACATTAGAAAATTGTATTCACAATGAAAACTGCGTATGCTTATCAGAGCAAAAAAAGAAAAGAGGTTTTATCTTTTTATTTTTAACTGTGAATGTTATTATTTAATTAGATTCCACACACCACATAATATTTATAGTTCCATTTTAATGCTCTCACTTCACTTCACTAGGGTTATAGACTTGTGTTACTAAGCCCGGCATGGTACAGTACGTATTTTTGGCTTGATTTGGGAGCTGCTTGATTTGTCACTAAATGATGAAGCTGGTAATTTAAAAACTATTTTATTCAAGATTTACATAGAAGCTACGACGAGAACAACTCCAACAAATAATCATATTTAATTTTCTAGATTTTTTTAGAGGTTCTAGATATTATTTGTAGTTTCATTCAAAAAGATATTATTTGTAGTAGTGTTCATTGTACTTACCTTATTTGGTCATATAATATAAGATTTTTTGAACACTGCTATACCTAAAATTCACACCTTTTGGTTGGAAAGGTAAGTTTATATGCAAGGCAAAATTTTACTTATTTCACATCATATGCCTGCTCAAGTGTTCACATTGCAATCCAACAACCACTAACCACTTGCACAAGCATATATTCAATGTAGAACAAGGTAGAGTTTCATTTTGTTTTCTCATTAAAAGAACTATATCTTGTCAAAAATAAATAAATAAATAAAGAGAACTATGTATGTAAATTTTCATTTTTAAATTAAAAATTTGATTTGAAAATCTAATTTTGGAGACAATAGGGTATGGTAACGAAAAAAAATTATTAGGGCATGAACTTTTTTTTTTTTTTGCAACCGCAATTTAAACAGTAAGATTAAAGTTTTGCATGAATAATTATCTGCACTATCAAGGATTGCAAAACGAACCAAATTAACACAATCACGATTAAACCTTTGTAAATGAAATCATGAATATGTATTTTTTTAGGGTATCATAAATATGAGTTAGATTAGATCTAAAATATGGACTTATAATTAATCACAAGGGAACAGGAACTACATCTACACGTCAAGGCAACCGTACCTTGTCTCCATAGTCCTTTTACTTAAATGTTTCACATCATTCAAATCTTCAGTTGGCACAGACTTCATGTGTAACTCACATATATAATGTTTAGTCAAATAGAGATTAATATTCCTCCCACGTGCAATGGTTAATTGTTCATCTATTCATGTGATCTTCTGTGCCAATTTCTATAATTAAATCATACTTTCTCAGTGTATACATTTCTCTATTGTTCTCTTTTCTTCTTTTACCAATTTCTAGATTATTCGGTTGACTTTTTTCCCCTCCATTTTATGTGTGTAAATCGGATATTCTCGATCAAGAACTGTGTGGACTAATCACTCAAACCAAATAGGATCATAATGAATGATAAAACTTTCGACGTAATTTTTTTAACTCTTCTGGCTATTGTATTTCAAAGTGCAAATTCGAACCTGTGCATGTGTATACGCTTCAAAAGGAAATATAACTGGTTTTTTTTTTCTTTTTCAAAAGTGTCACCATGATTTGAACTTTGTCATCAAGGTTTTTGATGCCTTAGCAACCACGATTTAAATTGTATTAATAAATTTGACTACAAATTTTTGCAATATAAATGATCGCATTTGACTACAATTTTTCGCAATATAAATGGTCATGACCAAAACCACTATTTAGATATTTCAAAATTGAAAAAAGAAAAACTGAAGTTGTATATGCTACTCATAATGCATTATTATTATTCTTACAAATGAAGACAAATTATGTAAAATAGAAATGGTATAGAAGTAGTAGAAAATATACAACTAAAAGCAAATATGAATGTAATGGTACTAATTTCTTCCCCTTCCCCATATATAACCTCTCAACAAAACAAAAGAGGAAAGAAAAAAATGACCAAAAAGGATCAAGTTATACATCTACTAAGATAATAAATTAAGCATGATTATTCCTAGAAATAAATAGTAACCAAATAGACCTAAACAAAATATGGAATATTTTCACTAGAAATAGATCCATGACTCATTGTTGTTTTAGGTGGAGTGTAAACAGACGAAGTGGAAGACGAAGACAACGACGAAAGGATAATAGATTGAGAAGCCAATACTTTTTGTGGTGGAGGAGGAGCTGGAGACGGAGGAGCTAAAGTCGTAGGAAGAGGAAGAGGTTGAGAAAGACCTTGTGAATTTGCACTTGTAGGCATTGATACTTGAGAAGAAATGAAACTAGCTGCTTCTCTATATTTGTATTTTAGTAGCTCAGTTCTTACTGCATGTAGTTCTGCTTGTAAAGATTGGACTTGTTGTTGTAATGATGATATTGCACCCATGCATCCATAAACAGGATCTCTTAACCTTAAATTAGCTTCATAAACCATACTATTTGCTGCATCTGCTCTTTGTCCTTCAGGTACCTCCTAAAAAAATAGATTTAAAATTTCACAACAAATCAATAGGGTGAACCAATTATAATCGCTAGATCATTAAAAATTATTGACTTGGTCATAACTTTTTCTAAAGTCAGACATATGACTGGTTGTGATTTGTTCGTAGTGTAAAAGTTTTTACCTAACTGACCGTGTATCAATGTTCGGTTTATTACTTATAATAACCAATAAAAGTAACTAATTTAGAGAAATGAGTTAGGCACAAACCAATAGCAATTTAGAGACATTGCTAGCACCAAAAACTTTATGAACAGCTGCAAATTTTTGAGGCTCATGTGGTGAAAAATAAGGAGAGAAAGGGCATTCCTCAGCACATCTTCTTCTCAATAGCTTACATGCAGCACAAGGGGTTACTGTGTTTAAGGTTGTCCCAGGAGTTGGACCATAAAGATGCTTCCTTCCCATTTGTGAAGAAGTTTCTCCCTCTGAGTTTATTTTTGCTATTTCATCTAATCTTTCTTTGGCAAAAAGAAAACACAAAAACAGCATGTTAAATAGTATCCTTAACCTTGTTGAGAAATATATATATTGCTTAGTGCATTATTAGAAGAGGTAAAGACCAAGAACATAGTGAAAATCTTGAATATTACATCTCTCATGAATAATTTTTTTGTTTTTTTATGTAAGAAATGAAAAGGGAGCTAGGAAATTATGTTTAGTTGTTAATATTTACCTGTGCTTGTCTCTGGACATCCAAACATGCTTGTTGATTGTTTCTTGATCTAAGTGATGATTGAGAAGAGAGAAAACTTTGATTCAGAAACAGATGCAGACAAAAGAAGGTCTGAAAACATAAAAGTTGTGGACGAAGTGCTTATAAGGTAAGGTTAAGGAAAAGTAGGTCAATGATCTTTATAAGAAAGGAAAATAAGACAATTGGAACTATTAGAAAATAAAAGCTTGAAAGATTTTTTATTTTTTTATTTATTTTAAAACTCAGTATCCGACCTAACGAAGATTTTATATTGTTTTTGTCTTAACCATTTGATTCTTAAAAAAAAATCATAATAATCTAGAATTTGGTCTGAAGATATATATAAGGTATATACACATATTGTTTCAACCAGGACTTGAATTCATGTTCTCTCCAACCGCACGCAGGAAGCTCATTAAGTATACAAATTTTAAATATATATAAAAATTTCAAGAGAATATTAAAACAAAAGATTAGGTTGTATTATAGCCATTTTAGAGAGAGAGAAAGTTCTCTTTGTCAATGACTTGCACACGTGTTAGTCATTATGGAAAAAAGACAATTGACTTTAGAAAACAAACAAGAAACATCAATGTCAAATTATATATTCACCAGATTAGTTTTCTTTGTGTATTATTTCAGAAAATGCTATGGGCTACAAAGTGGTATATGCTTCCTTTTATTGGATGCCCTGTATTTGTCTCACATGTTTTCAAATATAGGCTATATATGAGGGACCACTTAGATTTTGCAATTGTTAATGATCATTGACTAATTTCTTATCCCTTAATGGAAACAGTTTATAATGGAGGGTAGATTAAAAATAGCAAGGTAATTTCACCCTTATGAAGGATAATGAACTTCAATTGACATCTTTGTAGAATTCTAACCCATTTAACATGATATCAGTTTCAGATTAAACATGACAATGTTAAAATTAGATTTAAGATCCACCCTAAATGTGAATATTGGAGGTCTATAGAAGTTTCATTTATCGACAATATTTCTGAAATATTGCATGTATATGTGTGATAAACCTCATCTTATGAGTAGCTTTTGAGCTTGAACTCAAGCTGTTTTATTTTATAAAGATAAAATAAAATAAAATAAAAATCACCTTAGCTACTTCCCTAAAACAGCAACAAAACTAACTAACAATCAAGTGCTAGTTATTTTATTGGCTATGAACGATTATATGGATTAAAAGGTATCATAATATTGATTGGTATTTAATCCATTATCTTGGACAAGTTGATAGAGACAATGCATAATATATAAATGATATGTGTTTCTCCGACCACCCAAAAAAAAAAGACAAAATAAATTCAGATTTTGAACTATCTAAATTTTGTAAAGTGAGGCGGGTTGGTCCATGATATCAGCTTACAGAATATCTTCTTTCCTAATTAATTATTTATCGGTCACTTATTTTTTCGACAATCTATTACTCTATAAGCTAATTTTCTTTTTACGGAATGTTGTGAATTTCAACCTCTTGTTAGAACAAACAAGATCAAAGAAGTAGAGCAAATACCAATAGCAACCGGCAACTAAACGGTCAAAACAAAAATATTTAACTAGAACAAATCTAACAACTTATGTGTCTATCAAATCTACAATCAAACAAAGAAAGATAAAAGAGGAAAAGAGTAAACACATCAAAATTGTTACTTAGTTCGGCATAAGTTGACTTTCGGCATAAGTTGACTTATGTCTGAGGAAGATAGCAGCTATATAATTCATCATGAATAAGTTTTTACATGAGATACAAAGAAGTTAGAAGAAATTAGATTCAATGACTCTCAAAGAGAACCTTAATTTCTAACTTTTTTTTTAAGTTTCTCACAATCCACAAGAAGAACCTAAGAGAAATCAAATCTTTCCTTCGATGAGATCTCACTACTAAACATGTAATTAGAATATGTTCTCTAACCCAAAAATCTCACCCAAAAACACTCAACCCTTCCATATAAATTTCGTAAAAGTTCAACTTTTCGATTTCTCAATATTATCTTCAAAAACGGGTGATACTAACAAATATTTATTGAGAAAAGTTAATTTTCAACTATTTGAGAAATAAATCATACAATTTTCACTACATAATTTTTACTTTTGGTACTTTAATGTGTGCTTTAAGAGCACATGTTAGCATTTCCTTTGGGAAAAAATTGGGAGTTTATTATTTTTTTTTTTATCACTAATAAAGATGTCACAGATATCTATTTTACAATTGTTTTGTCCCTTGCAAATAAAACAAATTCTTAACACTGACCTCACATACAATTTTCTAATCTTTATCGCATATGATCCGTTTCGTAATTTTTAAGTCATTTTATTAACTTCTACAATCATCTTAAATAGTATGTTGTAAGCAAATGTTTGTTAACATTTCAAAGTAAAATGGCCTCAAATATCAATAGTCTCCATCTCGCCTTTGCAATTCTCTTCACTACTTTGGTCTTGGCTTCAGGTATCAAATTAGTTTCATAATTCAATTTTATTATATTTTGTATAAAAATATTTGACAATAGTATGCGAAAGGATATTTGAAATGAAAAAATTAACATTTTAAATTCATTCATTAAATAATGTATGTGGTCTTTTTTTTTTTAATTAGATAACCTAGTGGCTGGAGCTCACACATTTTAAATATGGAGAAGTGGGTTGTCCGAGTTTGGACCGCGCCCCTGCATATAATATTTGTCCCTACCAACTGAGCTAAGCTCACGGGGACAAATAATGTATGTAGTCTATAATAAAGACCACAAATATCAATAATTGAATGAATGTGAAATATAGATTTTATTTATAATAGTAACATGATGGTGTACTTTTACCTTAGAAAAAATGTGAGTTTATCCTAGTAAATATTATGATCCAAACAATTTCTAATGATTTATTTTTGTTATATCAGGAGGTAATGGTTTGACTAATAATATTGTAAAAGACGATTGCATTGTCCTTGGCCGATGTCGTAATATACGTTGGTGTTCTTGGAATTGTGCATCATATGGACGCTCCAATAGCATGTGCGAAGGTGATCAATGTCTATGTTGTGCTTGATAACACTTAGATAATTGATCTTTCTCGGTGTGTTTGTACAAGTTTACAAATGCAGCATATGAAAACGAAATAAAATAACTTAAATTAAAGTATTTATGAGTTCAATTTTTTTCTTCTTCTAAGAGTGTAATAAAAGCTATGAACTGACCACAAGTCCTAGCTCACATAGCAAAAAATACTAAAATTGTTTTGTCGGACGATGAAATTGGGGTTCGAATCCAGATTCTTCCACTTGTGTGTGAATTTTCGATGACATATTCATTTCGTCTAGCTCAAAAAAAAAAAAAAAGAACCTATGAACTCTGTATCCACCACAAGGTATCCCAAGAGATGTAATTGACTATCCATATGTACAAATAGTATGATACACCTGCTTGAGTTGATTGATAAATATGATATTTGTACTCACCTTATATATCCTCAAGGGTATCCTTTAAACGGGTTATTTGTAGATTTTAACATACTCGTGGGTATTTGCAAATATATATGATAACATTTACGCATTGCGAAAAAGAAAAGCACCCAAACAATACAACATTCACCTCTAAGCACAAATTGAATCACCTAAATATTGCAAATGAATAAACCACCAATGATTTAAATCAAAACAAAATCATGAAAACTTAATTTTCGGCCATTTTGGAATCAAATAATGTGACACAATGACAATGTCTTTTCATTAAAAAAAACATATTATTTATTTCTTTCTAAATAGCCCAATAGCAAATTAATCAAATTGTGTGACAAATACCTTTATATTCTTTACGAAGTTGGATAAGCATGATCGTATTTGACTAAGAGCGAAGAGGACAATTATCCTAAGTCCAAAAAAATATGTCTAAAATTGGAGGCCCAAAAAAATAAGGGTTCATTAAGAATGATGAAATCATTGGATAATTAATGAATTAAAAAAATCTTACACAAATTTTAGGGTTGCACTTTCATATAAGGATTGGTTCGATTTTTTTTCCTTTTTGAATTGAAAGTGCTTCAAATGTCTTTGTCAAATGTGTTGATATCAACATTTGAAATTCTTGAGTTTGTCAATGTCACGTATTGCTATCCAAATGTTTCAAATGCTCATCGAATTCTCTTAATTATGCCGATGAGAATTGCATCTGCAGAAAAGTTAAGAGATATGATAGATCATATTGATGTAGACACAATTATTAGTAACTTTACATCTAAAAATATTCGTAGGAATTGTTTTATATGAGTATTTGGATATTAAATAAAAAATTCAATGTTTTTTCTATTAAGTTTAATGTTTTATTAGATTATTTTTTTATATAATAAAGACTATCTTCTTCAAACCGATTATTTTAACACTATGAGATATTAAAAAAAAATATAGGACCTAAATTTATTGGCTTGCCCTAAACCATCAAAACCGCATAAACGAGTTTGCCGATAAGAGAACCAAATTGTTGAACATGCGACATATCTTTATTAGGAACAATACAAGAAACACCTAACTAATGAGTATCCACTACACATGCCATTAGAGAACTCACAGCTTTGTCACACTCATAAGAACATGATAATGGCCAAGATAGTAATCCATGTCTAACGTAATCATCCTTACTAGCGTTCAGGCGGGCACTCTCATGTCCGTCTGTCCGCTTTTTCTACTGCGCTAACGTGGGTAACTTATAATCAATGTTTTTGTTTAATGGTCGTTTAGTTTTTTGTGATATATCTTGACCAAAATTATTAGAATTAAAAGAAAGATATGCATGGTATCAAAAAATTGAACTTAATAAAAAAGGTATGATGATACATATCCATTTACAATATGCTGTAATGATCCATCTTCCAAATTTTGATTAATCAACACCAAAAATAATCGAGCTCGCCAAAAAAATGTTATCAATGGAAAACTCATATTATGATGAATCACTTTCAATACATCGATGAATTATAGATGTTTATTTTCCCTGATTTTATTCCGATTATTTTTATGTTTGTGTAGCCTTTGAAAATTACCAAAAGTAATTAGATGGGTAATTGTGAAATGCAAAATAAGCTACACCAAAACCATGTTTAGGACAACACACTGATGGTTAGATTTACAATTTGATGAAGCTCGTGTATTAATATCTCTCTTGTATTTTGATCCGCTCAACAAAAAATCTCAAGTATTTTGATAAAACTCATGGATAATATAATTAAAGCACTACATACAAACACAACTTTCTGCTTGCTACATAGATTCAAGAATCTGTATAATACTCCTCTATTTCTGTGTGGAATTTACATCACATGGCAGTAAACATGTTGACATGTAATTTCTATGTTCACATGGAAAGTTACTATGCAAAGTTGAAAATTCACAAGGTCCATAGATGTAAGTGGTTGGGCATGGCTCTTTTACTCCTATAAATAGCATGCTCTTGTACCATTGTTTCTTATCCCAAATCAGTAACAACATAATAACAAGCAGAGCTTGTTTAGAGTAGTGAGAGGAAAAATATAGAGAGAAAAATTATTTTCTCCTGTGAGGTTTCTCCTAGTTTGTGTTAGTTAGTATTCTCCTATTTATAAAAGAGTGGTAATTATACTCTCCTTGTATTTAGAGAGAGGTCTTGTAATTTCTTCCACTTAGTGAAAGTTCTCTGCTCTTGCCCCGTGGATTTTTCCCCTTATTTGTTGAGGGGTTTCCACGTAAATATTGTGTGTTCAGTTCCTCTTTTCTCATCTCTTATTTTAACAGCGTGATAATATTTTCTTACCCACTAAATAGTTTGAGAAATTCAAAAAAAGAATGAGAGATTCGGGGTCGTACCCTCCACAATGCCACTACCAAATCGATGTCATTGCAAGATAGTGGGATGTTGGTGTCGCCGTCACATATCCATGTCTCTATCGTCGCCTCCCTGTTGTGGTCATCGAAGGCACAATGTCGTTCTGTCTCTCTCATTAGCACAAATTTTCATCAAGTTATCACTGTTAAGTCTATGTACTTCTTTTAGTTTTGGTTTGTGTGATTGGAAATTGGAATTTGAAAATGAAACTACTTTTGACAAAATTTATTTAACGGTAAATTTTGTAACCCATTATCCTAAACCAGTATTCATATAATGCTTCCCCTTTTCAAAGTCTTCACATGAATGTACACTTATTAATGTATCGTTGATTAAATTGTGTAAATTTATTGCATTGCATCATCTGGCAAGTTATCATATGAGTTTTTGCATTGTGAACCTTTGGCAAATACAATTCAAAGCTTATTTTTCTTTCATCTCTTCTATCACTGATTGATGGTGCTTTATAAAATATTTTTTTTAATTTACCCTCTGTAAAATATATTTTTTTTCAGAAAACCCCCCTAATAGGCCATACAAAAACCAAAATTTTTGAAGAAAAAAAAAAATTCGTTTTTGTATGGCACCCACTACCAATTAATTCCAATCATTGAATCCCTATGATTCTCCTCTGCTCCCTGAAAGAAGAAAGAAATAACATTGAACCATGATCATTAAATCATCATCTTGCATAAATAGTAAGAAGATAGAATGAAAGTGACAGTAAAACTTGCATTAGAAAAAGTTGCAATGTAAAAAGGATTAATTGCATTGAAAGTAACGAATGAATACAATTTTCAATTGCATTCTCCCTAATCTCCTTGTCTGAAATTGTCTCTAGACAAAACAAATAAATAAACCGCTCAATGTTTTTTTGGTTCTATGACACTGTTCATCCGTGCAATGCTCTTGTAGCATGCGTTTTGATTTGTAACTGCTGCCTTCATTTGAAATAAATGTGATGCAAATAAATGGTTACAAAAGGGTATTTTTGGAAGGGGCTACACCAAAAGAAAAGTATTGTCTTTATTAATAGGTATAGATTAGCCAATCTATTATTCAAGAAAGGGAAATGTTAGATATCAAGAATGATTTTATCAAGAAAGATTCAAGAATGACATGGCACAATAATCACCCTTAGATTTCATTCTCATTTATTAACATTTCATAAAAAAAAATACATAACACCCACCACCCCATGATTTCCGGCCAGGTAGAGATTTTATTGGCTAACATTAATTTCAGGACAATTTCTTGATAAAATCTAAGGGTGATTATTCTGCCATGTCATTCTTAAATTTTTCTTGATAAAATCTTTCTTGATGTATAACATTCCTCTTCAAGAAATTCCAAACAATGGGAGACACATTCGATGAAACCAATTTATTCCAAACAAGATCTTTGTGAATCCGTGATTCTAACACCTCTTCCTCTACATCCTAAGTTAGCATTTGATACACATCTTTGATTGACTCTTCACTACTATGTTCTCCATTACTTAACTAACGCTTCGATATTTCAGTTGAGCACGAGCAAAATGTATTGGGAGATGAGCAAAATTCTATATCTTGGGTGTGTTCCGGCGAACAACGTTAGCAAAAAGAAAACTACACTTGATAAGCATCCCCTCCTTCTACACAAACAACATATGCCTCTAATTCCACCCCTCCCTTTTCACACCCCACCCCACATCCCAACCTAAAAATCTCAACCACCAAGATATTTGTGAACAACTAAACCAAAAGTTCTACTAAACCACTCACAAAGTGATCTACTTTCTAGCCAAGGATACCGCCAAAAAGAATTATGTTCTCCATTCCTCACCACCTGCAACATATACATATCAAACCACCTCCCTCTACTCAATCTCACTCCATCACTAATAACCTATTTTGCAAATCTTTAACCCAAGCCACCCCCTACACACACACATGCAGAATCAATCATCATCCTCCAACACTATTTACCTAAAAGTGGTAGATTAAATTTTTCGAAACATTGATACAAGTTTCTTTAAACATTTTGTACCTATATAATTTATTTGGGTTAATAGGTCTTTACCCCCTGTAATATAGGTCATTTTTGGTTTTTCCTTCTGTAATTTTTTTTTATTTACCCCCCATAAAAAAAATTGTTTTGATTTACCTCCTAATAGGCCAAACAAAAACCAATTTTATTATTTTTTTCAAGAAATTTTCATTTTTGTTTGGCCTATTAGGGGTAAATCAAAACAATTTTTTTTTACAAGGGGGTAAATCAAAAAAACTATTTAGAGGGGAAAAAATCGGAAACGACCTATATTACAGGGGGTAAAGACCTATTAACCCTTTTTTAATATGTGTAACAAAAATATAATTTTTTTTATTATGTATTACGGCTAATTTATTTTTTACTAGGCAATTTATTATTTGTACCTATATATAAAGGGTTTTCCTAGTTTGGTGCAGTTATTTTCCTTCATTTAAACTATTGATGTTTACCATGTTATCTTTTTTATGATACAATAACAATAACCAAATTTTATCTCACTATATGTGGTCTGTTACATAGTTCAAATGAATCTATAATGTTCTATCATAAATTATATTTTATCTAACTCATTAATCTCTAGATATTTTTATTAGTTTATTATTTTGTTTTTGTTTTTATCTCTGTCTCTAGTGGTTTGACAATTGTCCACATGATCTATACTCCTTACTACAAAATACTCAAGTCTTCTCTCTACATGTTGAAATTATGACACCCTCTATTTTATTTAAATAAATTAAAACCTATATCTGCTATTTACTTTTTGAATTACATCTGATAGTGCTTATTTGTATGAGTAATTTTTAAGTGATAGATAATCAATTCAATTTTTTAATGAAATTACAAGTGATGAAACTAGTTTGTCAATTTTGGTAAAAGTGGTGTAAATAATGAATCGGTTTGGAATGGTTAATGAGTGATTGGGTCTAGTGAGATCAACTCAAGATACCAAATTTTTTAGAGTGCATCTCCCTTATTTCTTACTCTTAACGCCACTTTCTTCTAGAAGAAAAGACTTAACCACTCCATCCACCTCCGATCACTAATCCGACCACTCTTACTACCACTCCGACCACTAGAAACCATCACCTGTCCCCAACACCAACTACCACTCTTCACAAGTTTCTGGAACCGCGTTTAACAATTTGTAAGTGCATGTTTGAAGCCTCTCAATGTGAAACCAAACTTCAACTAGATATACTATAGGTCTATAGCCAAGGATAAAGCAAAATTTGACTTTTGACCAAAGTGGAGGATTAGAGTTTCACGCCCTTTATTTTAATTTTTTTGTTTTTGTTGCATTGTTGCATTTAGTTAAGAATTGGCTAAGATAAATGATATATGTGCTAAGTCTTGTGAACATAACACAGTCAATAGTGATGTTGCATAATATATGTAAGGATGAAATTTGAACTCCGGATTTCTCACTTATTCACCTTAAAAATTGAATTTTTTACCACGAGGCTACTTAACAAAAAAAATGATGCTGGCGAAAAATATATATACAAATCTTATGGAACTTTTTATATATTTTTCATTTTTCTTAAATCAAATATTACAACAAAAAATGCAAAACCAAAAGCGCAAAAATGTATGATGAATACTTTTTTTTTTGTTTTAAACTGGAATTGGCAGGATGAAATTGATATGCTATAGTATATTTAACGAGGACTATACATCACCCTTCATAATTATTAATTCGTTTGGGCTCGATTCAAAAATCTAAATCGGAAGAAGGAAAGGAATCAAACTTATTGTAATCAAGTTTGAAAAATATATATGATGCTTACTATAAGTTTGACATATACAATCTTTCCAATTCTAGCTATAGCATCGCTTATTATTATTAGTTAACCATTACCATAAAGAAAAGTAGCTTGATCTAAACATCACATAAAATCTCCAAGCAATACCTTCTTGAACATGGATGAATAACTCCCTCTTGATCTTACATTACCAAAACACACACTAGAACTAGTAACATCGTAAAGATCTTCATTTTCACCTTTCCTCGAGTGTATCATCGGAGAAGATGGCACTGAATATGATGTTGGTCGCGGTGAGGACAATGACAAAGATGACGACGACGATGATGAAGAATAAGAGATAAAAGTTGATGATGCCGCGGGGGACCGATCAAGAACACAATCCTTTTTTGTAGTACGTTTGTGGAATAGTGTTTGCAAAAAAAAGTTCCTTTTGGCTTTGGTTATTGGTTTTTTGTTTGCATTTTGGAAATAAGATGGTGGTGGGGTGAGAGGAGGGAGTGAATTTTGGTTTGATCTATGTTTAGGTGTACCTGGTTGAGATTCCCATTCAAAGGGAATTGATGCAAATTTGTTTCCATGGTAATCTTCATTTGAGATATTGGATAATTGCCTTTGTAGTTGCTCATCTAAGCACATCATCTTCTTGTTCTCTTGTCTTTGTACAATTATGGGAGATGGCTTTTGGAGAAAGTTTGAAGGCTTTGTCATGTTTATTTGGTGGGGTTAGCTATTTAGCAAATTGAGGGTGTGTATTTATGTTATTATGTATATATAAGTAGTAGATTAGTATTTGTGTGAGACATGTTCAAAGGGTTTTGGTACAATGAAAGAGTAGTTTAAGACTTTTATAGGCTCAAATGGGAATCTCTAACATTAGATTGGAATTAATTGGCAGTGGGTGCCTTTTGTTATTTTTAAGTGGTTTCCACATTCTAGTGGAGTTTTGTGATCGTTGAATTAAGAAAGGGGAAGTCAACTATATCCAAATAATTAAGTAGTGATATTTTTATTTATTTTCTTATTCTTTCAAAGGATGGTTTAGAATGAATCTAACTTTTTTTCTACAAGTACATTTTTTTTTTATTCTATAGGTACATGTTAATATATTTATTTTTCACTAGGATTTAAACTGTTGTTTTTACTCAACTCCAAAACGAAATCTACTGATAATAGTTATAATATAATTGAGCAGAAGAAAGTTTGATCGGAGTTAACTCTCCTTGGTAAAAGGGATGATTTATTTTGAATAAAATATTATTATTTTACAATAGAATAAAATATTTTTTTGTTCTTTAATTGTAAATTAGCAAATATTAGTTTTTTTCAACCATTCGAGTTTTAGGAGAAAGAACATAATCAAATTTGGTTTCTCTCGAACGATTCGTGCTTTCATAAAACTCATTAACCACTTAAGTTTTATCTCTTAGTTAGCAAATAATTGTTTTATTCTTTATGAAATATTTTCTTAAATTTTCAACGCTAAAAAATTTAAAGCTAATGATTTAATAAAATCAACAAATTTTGTTTTTGTCAAAAAAAATTATTTGGTTCTGAAACTTCCCTGGCTTTCATTTTGTGATGACAAAAAAATAGAGTTGTTTTTGGTGGTAAAAAGAAATTTTTTTTTTTATAGAATGGGGGATAAAAAGCATTTTGTTGACAGAATTTTTTTTTTTTAATAGTCACATGTTACCGTCAATAATATAATGTGACCTTAAGATATTACACGACCTTTCGTTAAACACATGAGATATTAATGAAAACGTCATAATGATAGAGATCAAAAATAATATTTAAACTTTTAAAGAGATTTTTTTTTTTTGAGGGAAAACTTTTAAAGAGATGAAAACCGCAGAAAGTATTTACGGAATCAAAACCAAACTATGTTTACAATATTTTATAGGAATAAAAAAATCAATGTTTAACACTTAAATCATCATTTTCCAGTGAAAGAAATGAAAAAGTGAAGAGACAAATACCTTATTCTTAGTTCTTTCAAGGAAAAAAAAACGTATTCTTAGTTAGAAAAACAAAGAAAAGAAAAGAGGGGTGACAATTAATGCTGGGATTTAGATGAGAGGTGTGTACCTCTTTGGATTTGTCCTCCTCCATTCCTTTTTAATTATCACTTTTTCAAAATTCTCTTGTTTCTAATTAATTGTCACTTTAAAATTTCAATACAACATTAAATGTTGTTTTGCCTTTATTACCCTTAGTTATTTATTGCAGAGAAATATATGATAAGAAATATTAAATGATGAAGGTTATTATGGGAAAAATATAAAGTGTTGTATCAAAAGTAATAAAATGTAATTGTTGTCTTGATTTGTGTAAAAACCCCAAAAATGACAATTAAAAAGGAACGGAGGAAGTAACAAACACATTCATATATAAATTATGTTTTACTAACTTAATAATAGAAAAAGTAGTTTATAAAATTAATATTATGAAGTATAGTTTAACTAATTAAATGATTAACACTATTATCTTAATTAAAAATAATTGTAAGTATTAAGGTGATTTCTTTGTTATCAATTACTAAATCCCATGTTGAAGAGTTCGGTGGAGCATCAGAAGAAACAATGGGATAATGATCAATAAGATATAAACATCATATCTTCATTCGAAATTTTAAAAGTGTGTTTGAGAATTTTTAAATTGGTCCCTAAATTAATTCACTTAGCTCATTTTGTTAAAATTCCGTTAGACAACAATTAACTCAATTTGAAACAATGAATATCATTTATTTTCAAAAAAAAAAAATCACATCTCTTAAATATACAACATTTAGTTCATTCATAATCAACTAGATTGAAGACCGTGCGCCGCATGGGTCTTACGAGCTGGAATAACTATTTAATGATTTAATTTCCTTATAGAAATAAGTGTTTGAACCAATATTTAAGAACCAAAAATTATAAGCGTAAGAGAAAATTAAAGTTTATGGAAAGTGGAAAAGTTGGGATAAGAAGTAGGGGGTGGTTTTAGAGGTTTGTTGATAAGATGTAATTAATGAAAAATTAGTGTCGTGAATATATATTTTAAAAGCGAAATTAATTCAACCAAAAATTTTGTGACATAATGACAAAAACCGTGGAGAATGATCATCTCCAGTTGGGTTCAACAAAAATTACAGTTATGATAAATATGAAACAATAAGATAATAAAATGCAGTTCATTAGTTTCACTAAATAATCTCTAATATTCAGAGAAAGTCAATAAAGCTTTTAAAACCAACAAATAGAAATTAATATCTCAAAGAAGTATATAAAAAAAAGGCAAAGATACAATGTAAGAATGTTGCTCAATGTAATTCACAAAGCATAGGATAGAAAAAGTTGGGAATTGGTAGCAAATATAGAGAAGAGTAATAATCACGTAATAAAAAAAATCAAATTGATAATTATAAAATTTGGATGAGTGACCAAGCTTTTTTTTTCAAGTTTATTACTCACCATCTCAATAAACATTATCAAACCCCACTATTTTTTCTATAGAAAATTTTGAAAGATTCAACTAAATTTTTGGATGAAGTGGCAAGCAAAGTAATAAAATTACCTTAATGTATACAAAAACTCATAGGAAACACGCGTGGAAATTGAAGGGAGAATTTGAACAATATAACACGGTAAACAACAAACCCTCAGTAAATACTTCAGAACTAATTAGTTTAGTTGGGATAAAAAAAATTTAAATTCAAATTGAGAACAAAATGGGAGGGAAATTTATTAGGGTTGATGTGCTTAGTAATTAATGCAGTATAATTAGAGGGAAAAAATTAGGTTAAGGTGTAGCTAGACCTAACAACTTTTAAGAATAAGTGATTTGACATACTTGAACCTAACAACCTTCCATTTATGTGCGAGTCTCCCACATGATATACTTGCACCTCCATTACGACCAATGAAAGCCTCTTGATTAGAAATTTTGTGATGAGGTTCTTCATTGGTCGTAATGGAATATTCAAGTTCCAATATACATGGATCTCACTCCCGCTCCGCCATTATACTGAATCAGTGCTCTGTTATCACTTATTGGAGTGTCTGAGGGAGTGTCATAAGCAACAACATAGTGATCCAAGATCAACAAAAAATCTACCACATTGATCTCCTCTCGAAATTGTAAGACATTAAATATATGGATTCTGCTCTTCTCTCAACAAGTTTTGCTCCCACTCAACCAAACTGACCAAAATACCCCTGCATTAGTTAATTAACACATGTGTAAAATTCAGTGTTAGTTAATACACGCAGTGTGACTTAAGCCACGCAAGTGTAAAACCCTGCGTGAGTTAACTCACGCAGAGACCTCTATTTTCCCTAAATTTTTCATTCCTTCATTCATACATTCATTCAGTCAATTATATACATTTTTCATCATTTATTCAATCATCCATTCAATCAAGTATTCACTCATAATTAAATTACGATAAATAAAGTAACGGAAAATGCCATAAAAAAACCAAAAAGCGCAAATGTAATAGGATTACATCCAAATCCGACAAAATGTCATAAAAAAAACTACAAAAAGTACAAAAGTCGTAATGCCAAAACCTACACCCGTTGACTCCTAATCCTCCTCCGCGGAGCCGGCATCTGCTCCAGCACGCGATATTGTTGCCATATGCGCTCCATAACGCCGGCAACAACAAGATTTGCATACACATCAGGAATCTCCGTCATAGCGTTGTCCACTATGCCTCTAACATCGTGGATGATCTATAATGGGTCGGAAGGATGTATGGTCCACTGCTGCTCAACAATAACCTCCTCGTAGGGAGGGACATGACGAGGATGGGCATCAACTGTGTAGTCAGGAATGACCGCAAGGGGGTTCAAAATAGGATGTGATACTCTAGTGAACCATCTTATGTACCCCCTATAATGGTTCCATGGCTCGTCATCCGGAACCAGATCACCCCTCTCCTGTTGGCTGAGGACATGTAGAGCAAACTCCATGAAGGTCATAGCTACGTCCCCTGGCGCAAGAGGCCCAATGTATGTAGGAGGCCTGGGAACAGTCTGGACATACCTGTACTGCATAAGAACCCGCTCTAGCAAGTGACAGACCCTCATGTCTTTGCCGGCCATGATCCATCCGGAGTACCAGCATATGTCCTGAAAGGGCGTCACGTCTCGTCATCTCTTGTACGGCCTTCAGATGAATTGAGAATCGTCCAACGAATCAATGACATCTTTGTAGTGTCCAAGATCAGAAAATCCCCTGGGAGGTTTCCATTTATCCACAAGCGGGGAAACAATAGGGTCGTAATCTTCATTAAGATTCCTCGGAATGAGGTTCCTGAAGTGCGTAAAAACTCATCCCTACAAACACAAAGAAACAACTTTATACCATCACAAGTATTATACAAACAACTATATTGGATGCCTAGGAGATGGGGATGTCTTGGAGACACGCCACATCATCTAGTGTGATGGCCATCTCCCCAACAGGTAGATGGAAGCTGCTGGTCTCCTCATGCCATCTCTTTGACAAGGCACAAAAGAACCCGTGATAGATGTTCTGGTACCTAGTATTCAGGAGAGGGTAAGACCGGAAGCATTCACTTCGTCCCAAAACCAGTCATTTTGTGCACCCGACTGTGGCAATGTCAAGTTATTAAGGCTCAACTTCTTCCCGTGCGAGACACCTTTCACCCTATGCTTTTTTCGAAACTGAAATACAAAAACAAACAACACCGTTAAAGAAATCATGAGTAAAATAAACATTACATATATTATAATGTAAATTTTAATTCTAACATAAAATAAGTAAAATAATCATTAGAATAAGTTAATTAAACATTAAAATAAGTAAAATAAACATTAAATATACTTACATTGGCATCGACTCATATCCTGCATGCCACATGTTTACCGAAGTGAGGTAAAAGCGTGGCCTCAGAAGGCCCCCCTCCATAGCCCTCCGGTCTGGCCTCCTACTCCATAACCGACACCCCATGAGCCTGACCCCCACGCACCTGCTTCTGAGGCTGCTCAATATCAGGCTGCTCCTGCTCAATATCAGGCTGATACTAATGATCCTCTTGGTGATACGCCTCATACTGATGCTGCTGATACTCATCAAAATGATATTGTTGAGGCTCCTCATAATAAGGTTGATTCTGCGCCTGTTGATACTCCCGTAATGTTGCTGATGCTGATACTGTGTCGGATCCACCGTCAGTGATTGACCCGTCTGTGACGATGATCCCCCTACAACATCAACCCTACCAAGTCTCGTGCCCCCCAGTCTGCCTCTCCCTCGACCAGCCAAAGGAGGGAGTAGTGCATCCTCTTCCCTCCGTGCACTACTAGTAGATGATTGCACTCTCTCTAACCTAAATCTGTCACTCGTCACCTCAGGCGGCTTCTGAGACATATCCCTCCAAGACATATCTGCACAACATTTCAAAAAGCGAAAAATCAATGAGACATTTTCATACGGACATTGTGTCATTTCCAACAATTCAACAACAACACTTATATTTCGCAGTGTCATTTCAATCCGTAAACTACCACATTGTAGTCAAACATACTATAACCAACATTAACAAACCATATTCTAACTAATTTCATCATTAGAAATCCAAAAAACAAAAAAACATTCACTGAGACATTTTACCAAACACATAAAGTGCAATTTTCAAACAACTAAGAAATCTAACAATTTCTAAACCCTAAACTACCACATTATACTCTAAACAACATCTAAACAACCATTCTTAACTTAATTCATCACTAACAATCCTAAAAACTAACATGCAAGCCAAATTTCTAAAAACCTAAAAATGTCTAATTTCTTCAAAAAAATCACAAAATTTCAACAAAAAATAAGCAATGATGTAGAATAAGCAACACTTGTTCAATTACGTGATTTGATGATGATTTGCTTGAGTTTGGTGAAAATCGCACTTGGGGGAAGATTTTTCGAATTTGGGATGTTTTGGAAAAATGAAGGTTATGTCTCTATTGCTGTCATATAACACTTAAGTCACGCATCGTGACTTAACTTATGCAACGTGACTTAAGTCACGCAGAGACCTATAAGGTGCGTTAGTTAACTCACGCGACGTGAGCTAACTAACACAGGGGTATACTTGTCATTTCAGTTGGACGCGAGTGTTTTGTGTTGGGAAAAGAGCAAAATTCTAAATATATATGTCACCTCTTATATATCCAGAGTTAACTAACGCAGGGGTATACTTGTCATTTCAGTTGGATGCGAGTGTTTTGTGTTGGGAGAAGAGCAAAATTCTAATTATATATGTCACCTCTTATATATCCAAAAAATACTTAGCAATATAGGACTAAAACCATCTCTAATGGTAGATCTTATCTCCATAATACTTTGGTGCCTAATAGGTACCACCATTTGGAGAAAAAAAAATTGGTATCTAATAGGTTGAAGGTCTCAAATAAGACCTCCTTTTATATGTGAGTCCCATAGTCTTTAATATTAAAAAAATAAAATATAATGTTATAGAGTTATTTTTTATTTTTTTTGAAGAAGCTAAAATGAAATATATTACCAAAGGAAAGTGTACTTCATAGTACAAGGCGTACCAAGGAAGAAACACAAGGTCTGAACAATATTTACAAGGGAAAAAAAAGAAAAGATATACAAAAAAGAAAGAAACTATTAACCTATGCCCAACATAGTGAATGAGCTAAGCCACCAGCCATGTAAATTGAGGGGAAGAGTTACGTACTTCGCCTTCAACCACATATAGGAGATGGACTTAATCCTATCAACCACCTGAAAAACGGGGCATTCTTTGCCTTTGAATAATCTATTGTTTCTTTCCTTCCATATTTCCCACACCGTTGCAAACCAAATAACCTGTAAAATTGAGCGCCGCCTCCTCGCAAGACCACCACAAAAGCCGAACTGATGAAAATGATCAAACACATAAAATATAATGTTATAGAGTTATTGATAGATGATTAGTGGATCTTGTTCAATAAATTTGTGTGAGATACTTAGCTGAACAAAATGAATGTTTATTAGACACTACTATTAAAATTCATTAATAAGTTATGTGTATACGTGTGACCCATTTAAGTACTCAAAAATGAGTTTTTTTTATTGTGGATGCACTAATCACACAAATTGTTGTGAGAAATTAAGGACAACTTCGAACACCAATATAGGGAGGTCTTTCATTGTAATCAAGGTCCCGTAGCAATAAACGATTCCTAGAAGATAACTAAGAAACAATGATGTTTGAAAGAAAGAAAGAAAAACTAAGAAACAATCTAAAAAATCAGTGTTAAACAAATGTGGTGATAGTTTTATAAATAAATAATTAACGTATACTCTCTATATAAATATACTTTTGTGAACAATGGTGGAAAAGCTACTGATATACTCCCTCAATTCTAAAATGTAAGTAAAAATGAATCAACATAAATTGATGTATTTAGTACAAATTTTAAACTAAAATAAATCAACACAAGTAAATCAAAATAACATGCATGGTCATAAAGTGAGAATGTGAAACCAACACTGAAATTAATGAATGGGCACGTGGTGCTCCCACTAGAAACACATGCATTTTTTTTACACAACTAGAAACACATGCATTTGTCAGGTCGTCGTTGTTTATTTTAAATATTGTCAATTTATAATATATGGATCTATATCTCATAATATAGGTTCCTTCCAAAAAAAATCTCATAATATAGGCAAAATGACGAGTATTTTAATTTTCACGAACCAAATGAACTAGGTCACATTTTTGTAATATTACAAATAAATAAATGTATCCTAGTTTTATACGTATAGTGTGAATGTTCAAGGAAACTTCTTACTCAATTAAGTTGCCGCCTAAGGACAAACAAGATGTTACCCACTCCCGAATGGCATTTTGTGAACAAATACCATCGGTTAGTCCATCCTAATCATCATTCTCAACATTTTCTTTATTTTAATGGTGTGTAACATTTTATGAGTTGACAATAATGACTAGTTAACGACATTAGAACTGAGATTAAACCAAATAAAAATGATCCAGGACAGATTATTAGGTAAAACTTATTTATATATGCATGTATTGATAATCTAGCCACGGTTCACATGAATATTTTTTATATAACCAAGGAAAAGGACATGTTATGGGTACTATTGGTCTAGATTATATAGTTTTTTTTTGTTTTTTTTTGGTCTGTCTGTGTATTACTCTATAGATTATATCCTCAACAAAGTTTTATATGCATATTGTTCCTAAGTAACCATATGCATACGATCTATAATGTCAATTTGTGCATTCAATGATCACATGCATCAAACATCTTTGTAATTTTTTTGGTAAGATACTTCTTTTGATCCTTTAAATTTGACAAAAATACTGGATCAATCATTAAATTTTAAGTTTTAAATAAGTCATTTAAGTTGTTAATTAATGCACCGTTACCATATTAATGACTTATTTGAAATTTAAAATTTTTAAAAACTTCAAATAGGTGCATTAAATTAACAATTTGAAGGCCTATTTAAAATTTAAAGATTAACCTGATATTTTTGTCAAACTTAAATGATCAAAAGAGATATTTAGCCTAATTTTTTTCATTATTAATAAAGATCAGTTCTTCGTAAAAATAATTTACTTAATCTCACTCTTTTATAGTTAAGAGATTTTATGAAAATGCATTGTATTATCTATCCAAGATCATAATATATATGTTAGATCAACAATCCGGTACAAAAGATTAGATAAGAGAGGAACGTAAAAACAAAAACGTTCGGTGTTTGTCGGTTGATCAATTTTCCTACATCTCCTACTTGTAGTTCCTTTGTATTATTGGTGAAAGAGTATAACTTATAGGCTACATAGTGATGCCAATTCTTGTGAATTCAAACGAAAATCTTAATAATAAACTTATTTTGTGTGGAGAAAAATTAAATAGAAACGAAAACAAAGTGGCCTCAATGATGAAAAATAACTACCAAATGTACTAGTGTGTCGACTTTAAAAATGTTTGGTTTTAGAGGGATTGTCTAGTTCAACTCAACTACTAAAAGATTATGATTAAGATATTTATAATAAAATGGAGGTGGTTTTTTTTACGTTAAAAATGGGGTGGTTGCACGTGGCAAAGTGATCATTTTTAAGTCCTTGAGAGAAAGGGAGAGAGATAGAGAGAGCGAGAGAAATGACCTGGTCATGTCAGATATTTTTTTCGAAATCGTTTGGGTAACTACAAACTAGGAATATAGTGCTATTGCTAACTTGTTTTTAATACATTTGAATAAAATATTAGACTAATGTCTGGGTCTCTAACTCTGTTCTACGGTTACACTCCCTAATGTCTTAGGTGAGTCATAATCCTTGAAGATTTAAGAATGTCAAATTAAGTAACACTTATTATTAGTTTGTGTATAAGCCTAATCAATAATTGAATGGCTAAAATAGGGCAAGCCAACAAAGTTAGAGTTAATAATCACTATGAGCTCAATTGATATATGACCAATTGTCAACGCATAAAAAATATTAAGAACAATATTAACCGAATGAAATAGCAAAGTAATCGACTTAAATTCATAGAAATTTTCAAAGTTACATAACCTAACAATTACCGAGAAGTTTCTCATTTATTACCTAACCTACAGAGGATTAGCTACTCATAGCTTTTCTAAACATATATAAACAGAGATGAATAAAAAAGCAATAGAAAAGGATCATCGGTTCACGATTCCTTATCTTCTGAATGACTTTGGTCGCTTCAATCCTTCTGCAATCGTGCTTCTGCCTTCGTTTGCTCGTCAAAAGGCATTTTTTCACTAACTTAGGGATTCAATATTTATAGACGTTTATTTCCCTAAGTTTTAGGGAAACTAGTTTGCAAGGTGAGATAGGTAGTGAGAATCCCTTTTCGCTTGTCACTCTATCTCGCCATGCAGGGTTCATAGCCTGCAATGCAAAATAGACAATGATGATCACTGTGATTTCCAATTGTATTGCCACGATGCGGAGCTCATAGCTTGCAATGCGGGTAGGCAGCGGTTAACTCTTTGATTCCGTCATTTTCTGTTCTATTTCTTCTCACTAGAACGTCGGTAACGACTATGCCCCAAGCATCATCAGCGATAAACTTGTAAAAAGCATAGCTCTGTTACAAAGTTGTCTAGTTCTAGTGAATTTCCATGGCTTAAAGGCTTTTTCTCTCCTTTTGTCCTTTCATGACTTTATCAATGATTTCTATACAAGACTCGATTAAATCAAACATAAAATACCTTCTTTTATTCTAATGACACTAAAAGATGACTAGAATCCTTATATGATTTCTTGACATCACTCAAGCAGCAGCAGCAACAACAAATCTTTTCTAGAAACTAAGTGTAAAGAAAAACTCACAAGCTAAACAAGAACAAAAGATAAAGAAAGTAGAGAAACAAACACACCAAAATATGGTCACCCAGTTCGACCCAACAATAACCTATGTTTGGAGAAGAGAAATATCTCCACTTAACTATCAACAAGTCTTGCAAACAGATACAAAAAGGGTTATGAGAAATTAACTTCAACAAGCTATCCAAGAACAAATCTAATTTTTATCCATTTTCGAATTTCTTCCTATGAACAAGAGACTAAATGTTTTTTAATCTCCCAAGATGTTTACGATTGTTTCCTAACCTAAGAATCTCACTTCAAAGATCATTAATGCTTAGCATTTAAGTTCCCTAAAAGTGACCTCCTCTAGTTTTATGAGTTTACTAAACAAAATGATGAAAAGAATGCATATAAATGGTCCAAAATCCCAAGCAAATCGTGTTTGAATTTACACCTATCGCGTCGCAATTGAAAAAGTACATGTTACTTGTTGCTAATTAGTTGTCAAATCGCTTTGTAAATGCTACAAATCACGTAGCTATTTTTTAGAAGCATTCCAACAATTTCAAATTTTAAGTCACTTTCAACATCGTTGTTGAATATATTATGTGCGACATAAAAGTGACTATGGCTTGGGGCAAAATCATTTTCGATGTGTATGTAGTTTTCAGACAAAAAACTAATATGTTTATCCGTTGGTGAGTGCTGCAGTTGGTTGACTAAGTGTTCTGCCGGCGGTTTTTTATCTTTGGTGTTTATTTGGTTTAAAGGCCTTTGATTATGTTGTTAGTGTTAATATGTTGATGGTGGAAGTGTATCAACTGCTGGTGTTTTGTTAGTTATGTCCTTGATCCTTTTGCAACATAAGCTGGGAAATCACCAAATATAGCATTGGAATTCAAACAAATGGCATTAAGGAATTGAATTGGCAACATATATCTCATGAAGAACATAGTATTGGTGCATTTGTTGGAATTGTTTGTTTTGTTATGGGTCTATTTTATCTCTTTGCTTATTAATTTTGTTAGTCATTGGAATGTGGGGAGTTTTGGCAATGATTCTAGGTGCTAGGTGTTATCTTTGTGTGATCAATTTGGTGATTGTGTTTGTGTATCCTGACCTTCTTCTTAAACCTTGTACTCCTTGTGAATGGTTTAGAATCTTCAATAAAATTAATTATTCTTTGCCTTTTTAAAAAATTAAAAAAGTTACAATTGAGGTTTCCAAATTATTTGTAAATTTTAAAATTAGAAGTACATAACAATTTATAATTAATTCTTATACAAATAACAAATTGGTTATTATTTTTCTCACGTTTCTCGTGCGTCCTATTCTAATTCTAAAATCTAAAATATTTTAATGTGTTTTTACGATTTTTATGAGTTGTTTATGTCATCCGAATTTTATAATTCAAATTATATAAGACATGCGAAAAATCAATAGAATGGAAAAAGAACGAGTCAGACAAATATTATTATTAGAAAACAAAACCTAAATAGAATAAGATTTGGTTTACAATTACAAGAGGCCTAGTCAAACCTCATTGGACTTTGTAAGGAAAAGTTTGCAAAAATATGGGCTACCTAGTTTCTAATATAATCTTTAAATTTGTCAATAATTTGTAATTAGATTTTTAAATAAAAAAGTGATAATTAAGTCCTAAACTTTTAGGTAATTTAATGTCAGGTCCTTTAGTTTATAGACCCAGTTATAAAATATTTAAAAGTTTATAGACTTAATTAATATAACTCAATCATAAATTATGGATAAATTTAGAAACTCGTTTTTTTTAAGAAGCGTGTTAACAAGGCACATGTTTAGCAATAAAATATACTACCAGATAATTCGGGATTGAAAAAATAACTTTTAAACTTTTAAGTTTCAAGGAATATGAATATGATACATTGTTTGCAAAACTTGTTCGTATTTTTTTATACCTATTAATAAATTCTTAAAATAACAATTCAATTAAATGTGATCAACTGCATTCTTCAATAATTTTAGTTTGATTAACATTTGTTATCATCCGGCTATTTCAACTTAGTCAGTTGAAACATATTAGATAACTAAAATGAACCTTTTCTTAAAAAAAACTAAAATGAACCTTCCAAATTTGTAGCACTGCCATAACTGATCGAACGTATGTATGATATGCTATACACGTTTGTATTTGATAAGATATTGATACATGCTACTATATTTAATTCTTTCAATATGAACGTGTTCGTGATGACCAGAAGATCATTGTCACTTATATGTACTTTGTGCATACGAGTAGTATTGTCAAGTCATGTAGTTTCATGGTGTCTTGTTGTTGTCCTTTTCTCATACCAACTAAGAAGCACTGTTATATCTGATCGAACGTATGTCTGATATGCTATATATGTTTGTACTCGATACAATACTGATACTTGTGTTATTATATTCGATTCTATTAATATGAACGTGTTCATGATGACCTGAAGATCATTGTCGCTTATATATACTTTGTGCGTATGAGTATAGTATTGTTAAGTCACATAGTTTCACGGTGTCTTGTTGTTGTCCCTTTTCTCGTACCATCTCTTAAAAGAGTAATGCTTAACATCGCGAAATATTGTTTCACGACAGGTTCACGAAACATGCATATCATTACTTTGAGACCAAACTAATATCACTTTTTAATCACCTGATACAATAAAAGGGTCCTACTACTCTCTATCATAATGGAAAAATGATTGGAAATAATAAAATTGGTTTTAAAGATGAAAAAAATTTGTTTGTCCCAAGCCAGGGTAGGTGGTGGAGTAAAGTTTTGGATGAACACCCACGTGTGTTTGCAAGTGAACAAAATCAAAATGGATAAGTCTTGTAGTGTGCCAAACTAACTTTACTTCAAAAGTATTTCGTGATCAGTTTGTGAGGATACTTTGTAAAATTGGTAATTGATTTAGATACTTTATTGAGAATTAATAACTATACAAAAGTGTTTCGTGATCGGTTTGTGAGGAATTTTGCTGGAGATACAGCAATGCTCCTCTTAAAAAGGGAAAAGTTTGACACATGGCAAGTTAATGGATGCAGCTCACCATCATTATCATGTGTTGGAACCACATATTCCTCATGCATCAGTAGTCTTACACGTGTTTCGCTGTATTCAATTTCCCATTAATGATCTTCGATCCAAATTCGAGAAATTCTAAGAAACCAAATTCACAATGAGAAATGATATTTATATATATATTTTTTATAACTTTTGAAACAACTCTCTTATATTCACATGTGTTTTTATTCTCTCTTATTTTTCTCTCTCTATTGTTTTTGTTCAATAAAAAGAAAAGAAAAGTAGTTGTCACAAAAGTTGTACAAAAGTTGGTTGTACAAATATCACTCCTTTTTCATAATAGACATCAACAAAAGTATGAATATATTTTGACTCAAGATCCTCCCTATTTACAATTATCTTTATTTCTTTAGAGAAATAAAGACACAAAAAATCTTGAAAAAATATAAAGTTATTAATGATAAGGTTAATTAAGTTTTTAGTCCATTTAAATATTCACAGTTTTGTTTTTACTCCTTACAAAATAAAATCACACTTTTTAGTCCCTGTGACATTTTCCTTAAGCATTTTAAGGACAAAAAATGTTTATGGAAATTTTTTACAGGGACTAAAAATGCTGATGAAATTTTTTTATAAGGACTAAATATGCTGATGAAATTTTTTATAGAGACTAAAAAGTGTGATTTTATTTTGTAGGGACTAAAAACAAAACTGTGAATATTTATAGGGACTAAAAACTTAATTAATCCTTAATGATAATGAGACCTATTTAATTAAAATATCAACTATCTCTTTTTTATTTTTTATGTCTATCTTTCTCCAAATTGTTTCCTCTATTTATTTAGACAAATAGAGAGGATCTTACTCCATATATTTTCTCATTTCCTTTTTAAGTGTCGCTTTAAAATATTAATCCTAAATTAAAGAAGTTGATTTTTGGACTTTTTTCTCAGTTATATCATCATTTTCATCTACAATAAAACCATTTTTTAATACATTTTTTCTTTTCAATAATTTTTTTTCTTTTTCTCAAAACAAACAAATATTAGTTCTATCATTTTCTCCAATAAATTTCTATTTTTTTTCACACACTCTATCTCTATTATTTTCAACTACTTCTCTCTCTTTTTCTTCTTTTTGTTTCAACAAGTCTTCCACTTTTTCTTTTTAACCATGGTGGAGCCTTTTATTATTTCTATCATTTTTGTTCTTTTATTTTGCATTTGAATTTTTTAACAATGTTTTTTCAAGATTTTTTTTATATAGAATTTCACCATTATTACAGACAATAAAGTTCCGATTAAATTTAAAGATAACAAAAAATAAACTTATATAAAAAATATTTTTTTCAAATATATATCATTTATTAGTTTTACAGAAAAAAATAATAGTAATTGGGAAAATGTATAATTGATTAATTATAATTTTAAAATATCAAAACCACAATTGAATAAAAATGTTAAATCTATATTCAAACGACATTTTCTTTTTAAAAGGTACTAGACCGACCTATAGAAAGGAAGGGAGGGAGAAATAAAATAGTATAAAGTATAAGTAACGGTTGTAATAGTTAATTATTATATTCATTTTCATCGTACAATAGTTTTGTATCAAAACTTTCTCTGTGACTGAGTTGGTGTATCTTCCTCAATTCTCAAGGTTAGTTCCTCTACTTTCCATTATTAACATCTATTGATCCATTTTTTGTGTTATAATTCTGTTTAATTAGCACCTTTTAGTTTTAGTTCTAGTTTTTGCATAAAGTTGTTAATTGAATTTACCTTGAAACTTCAAGATTAATTTTGAAGCTCAACTTTATTAACTCCTTAAGTCAAATTTATGTTTTGGTTGCAAACAATCATTAAGGGAGAGTAATTTTTTGGTGTTTGCAGTCAATTTTTAGTTATGAATTTTGATGATCACATGTATTTTGAAAATTCTAAAAGTGCCGTAAAATATATAAATATCGCTTAATTTAAAATCTATGAAGCACAGATACAGACACCGGACATGACACGGACACTGACACGCCAACACCGCTGATAATTTGAGAAAATAACACAATTCAGTGTAATTATATTGGGACACGCCTAATCCAATGAGTGTTCGTGCTTCATAGTTTAAATTTCAATTTTAACCAAATGAAATGAGTTCCATCACCCTTTAAGACTCGCAAGGTGTGGGATTTAATCTTGAAATGGTTGGATTGGAAAGCGAATGGTTGGAGTACTGAGTTAGTTGATAACTTTCTATTGTTCAATTCGATGTGTAAATGATAGAATGGCAAGATGGTTTCGCGTTTAATCTGGTTTACAACGACTTGGTGTATTTGGTTGGAACGCAATGATATTCTCTTTAACGGGAAAGTCTTCAATGTTTTGGAGGTGGTTGTTCGTCTTGGTCTTGATTCATTTGTAGGGAGGATAGGAACAAGAATTTAATCTTCTCAAATTGGTGGAGGATTCCACTTTATTGCAGGCGGCAATATCACGATGTTGCAGTGGAGAAGTTATGTAGTCTGTCAATGCTGAGATTTGCTGTTGTTAGCAGTATAAATGTTGGAGTGTACGGGGTTGCTTTGATACGGTGAGATGATGTACTGAGATTTGGAGTCATCTTGAATGCAATCTGATAGCATTTTTGTCATGCTGGAGTAGCAAACACTTAATTCTAGTGGCTTTGTGATGTAGAGGGTGGATATGTGCTACCACAGTATCTCTGCTGATATATGTTTAGATTGTATTGCTTAAGTAAGTGTTGTGGCAGACAAGGAGCATAATATTCGTGTGTTGATTTTGGAGTAGCTTTGCACATCTTGTGCTAGTTTACTATTTATTAATAAAAGTTTGCCTATAAAGAAAAGTTAAAAAATCATCCCTTTAACAAAGTTTAACCAAACACATCAAATAGTGTGATTTGACTAATAAGTACTTTAAGCATATACTGATTCTTAATTATTGTCCTAAACTCATTGTAAGTAAGACTTTTTTTGTTTAGCTTCTTAATGTTGCTTATTCATGATAATCTGCAGCTAATTATTGAATGGAGTATTAATGTTTATGTTTTTGTTTGGTTTTGATTTTTAGATTTCAGACAAGGGACACCAAGGAAAATCAACTTCCAAAATCTTCAGTATACTTCTAAGGTTCCTCAACTTAAATTTGTAGCACATATATATTCTTCAGTTCTGATTGACATAGACACTGCAGAGTAGGGGATGAATGTGCTGTCTCTGAGAACCATAAGATTCTATCTTTGATTCATTGGCACACAGGATTTTGTTGGTGTGCCTGATTTTCTTTTGAATAGGCAAACATTTGTTAGTTATTGGTTATGTTAGATTCCAGGGTTTGAGTCCAGGGACCTCCTGTTTGAAAATCCTTCAGTGTCCCTTACAAGATCTTGTGAGGAAGTTTTAATCCTAATTTTAAGGCTTCCTATGGAGAATACATCAAAAGTCTTGATGCAAAGATATGAATTAGGAAGATTACTAGGCCAAGGAACTTTTGGAAAAGTTTACTATGGAAGGAGTACAATAACTAACCAAAGTGTAGCTATTAAAATGATTGACAAAGATAAGGTTATCAAAAATGACCAAGCTGATGTTATAAAAAGGGAAATATCTGTTATGAGACTTGTAAAACATCCAAATATCATTCAGCTCTTTGAAGTCATGGCAACAAAGGGAAAAATTTACTTTGTTATAGAATATGCTAAAGGCGGTGAGCTCTTCAAACAAGTATCAAAAGGAAAGCTGAAAGATGATGTTGCACACAAATATTTCAAGCAGTTAATTAGTGCAGTTGATTTTTGTCACAGTAGAGGTGTATACCATAGAGACATAAAGCCAGAGAATATTTTATTAGATGAGAATGAGAATCTGAAGGTATCAGATTTTGGTTTAAGTGCTTTTACTGAATCCAAAAGGCCAGATGGTTTGTTGCATACAACTTGTGGAACACCTGCTTATGTTGCTCCTGAAGTGATCAAAAGGAAGGGTTATGATGGTTCCAAAGCTGATATTTGGTCTTGTGGAGTTGTTCTTTTTGTTTTACTTGCTGGTTATGTACCTTTCAATGACTCTAATTTGATGGAAATGTACAGGAAGATAAGTAAGGCAGAGTTTAAGTGTCCTAATTGGTTTCCAAAAAATGTTACGAAGCTACTGTGTAAGATGTTGGATCCAAATCCTGAGACTAGGATTTCTATTGATAAGATTAAACATTGTTCTTGGTTTAAGTATGGTTCAAATGGTAGACCGAAAAAACGTGAAGAGGAAAAGAAGACCATCTCTTCTTTGGCTACAAACTCTGTAGCCCCGACGCGTCAGATTGAGGGCAAGTCGGTGTCCGACACTGACACCAAACTGACCATTGTGACAAATCATTTGGATCAAATGGATGAAACTGAAAAGCAAGAGTCGGATTTGCCTTTGAGTATTAATGCATTTGATATTATCTCTCTTTCGTCTGGTTTTAACCTATGTGGATTTTTTGAAGATAGTTTTCAGAAAAGGGAAGCGAGGTTTACTTCGAAACAACCTGCATCAACCATTATTTCGAGGCTGGAAGAGATTGCTAAGAGACTGAAGATGAAAATAAAGAAAAGGGCTGCTGGTTTGTTGAAACTAGAGGGAGTCAATGAAGGTAGGAAAGGGATTTTGTCTGTTGATGCTGAGATTTTTGAGGTTACTCCATTTTTCCATTTGGTTGAAGTGAAAAAATCAAATGGAGATACATTGGAATATCAGAAAATATTGAATGATAATATTAGGCCTGCTCTTCAAGACATTGTTTGGGTTTGGCAAGGTGAAGTACAAGAACAACCACAACAGCTAGAGCCTCAGCAACAAGCACAACCATAAGATCCTTCTTTCTTTTTACATTTCATGCTATACAATTTTTTTAGAATAATGTTGTTTAATGCATAGCCTTTGTGTGTTTAACTATGACATGACCTTATTGTAACATATTATTGTGTATCAAATTTGACTTGTAAATGGTTAGTTTCAGTTTTTATGTATAGTTTCATGGTTAACAAACATTCCCAGTGGCTTCTCATGTTTTAAAGATATAAGTACTGAAGTCATGTTTTAAAGAAATCAAAACTGTGCAATCACGATTTAGAACCATGTTCATCCATAACACAACCAATATAATTTTTTCAGATAGTGATTATAATAGTATGGTAACAGGTCAACTAGCTTGCTTCAAAAATACAAATTATCTAGCCACTAGTTTTGAGCTCTGTTTCATTATCTTAGTTACATTTAGCGACTGAAATCTAATCTTGTACCACTAATCAATCCCAATATAACATGCTGTCAAACCATGTATCTGTTGAGAAAAGCCATGTGGGATGTAGCAAATTCTATCTATAAACTATAATATTCCATACATATCAAAGGCTAATAGAACAAATAGTATTATTCCAGTTATGAATATCACACCATAAGAAAAGGGGTTAGGATTGAGTTTCCAAAATACTACATATGAGATGAAACATTCAAATGACCTTTGTGTATGTCATGAAATCACAAAGGTATGAACTATGAACATGTTTCAATTATTATTACTTTGAAGATGATTTGACCAAATGCTTCCAGAGATAACGACCAGAAGCCATGTCAACAAATGTCCAAAACCATGATTCTAATGCAGCCTTAACCTGTTGTAAACAACAACAAAAAAACCATGATGTAATAAAAAGTAAACATTTTTCTTTAAGAAAAATCTTAAGCACTAAAAGGGTGGGAGAGGGAGAAACCTTGGACTTCAAAGGTGCATTTAAGGTTGGTTTAGCAGAATCCAGGGCTTCTTTTTCTGGAATGTCTTCATTGTTTTGGTCCAACTCAGTGATTTGAGGCTGAGATCTGAGGTTTCTGAGAACAAAGAAGCCAGCAAGAGTAGCAGACAAGAAAATGAGAATGAGTCTTAGTGGGCACATCTTGAATGCTGTCTCAGTCTATCAGAAGAATCAGTGTGATTGTGACTATGTATGTAGTGGATAAATGGAATGTGAAGTGCTGCAATGTTTGGTTTTGAATATGTGTGAACCTGGGAGTAGGACTGGACCTGGACAATGCAAAAAACAAAGTGGTTGGTGGCTGGTGCTCATCAACTTTTGTCATTTTCATTTTGTTAGTAACATAGTATAAGTTGATGCCTTCATGATTTTCATAAAGGTTTTCATTTGTAAATAAAAATGGACATGTTCTTTAACTATTGATTAGGCTATTTAACTATTTATTTATGCATATAAACATTGATAATTTGAGAGTGCAATTCTTCAAGATACATTTTATGATTGATCAATTTTTAAGATGGATTGATGCTTGAAAATCATTTGAAACTTCAACAAAACCGACTTCATTCTTCTGACATAAAAGTTTACTGACACTCAACTCAATTTTTCTTTTTTCATTTCTTAATGTTTATTAACAACGTATGAGACATTAATTTTAATGTATCTTAATGACATTTCAAATAATTTACATTTACATAAAACTTTAAAGAGATGATCTCTATGATATAAATTTTCAGTCCAAAGATGAGTTTTGTAATAGAAGCATCTAGAAGACGGATATTGAACATTGTAATACTATACAAGTATTATTACAAATGTTTAATTTGATCGCTCATCATGTGGCTACTATGTGTGGACACTAGTCTTATCCTGTGGCGGAATAATAAATGTCTTGAATATTTTTATAAATAGAAACTAAACCCAGTACACCAAAGTTTACAACACTCACGCACAACGTGCACATACAATTTGCACTATAATTTGGTGGTGATAAATGTCTTGAATTAGTAAAAGGGACAATATAAAATAAATGGTTTTCATTTTACGGGTCATATTAATTAGGACACAAGTTAAGAAGGTAAAAAAGAAATTGAGAAATAAATTTTGTATTGAAAAGGTAAATATTTAAACTTTTAAACTATTGAATATACAATTTTCAAGAAATTACTTCTATCTTTAACTTCTTACGCATGAGAAAAAAAAAGTTTTTTGCTCTATAAGAAGATTAAATGGAAAAAAAATAAAATTAAGGGCGTATATTTGGGTGTCTAGGATAGGAGTGCAGCGGGCTTTGAGTAAAAGGAAAGAGTAAAGAAAAACGAAAGAAAGGACGCTCCCTCAACTTGAATATCGGAGTTTACTTTTCTTCATAAAAATAAAATATCTGAATATGAGGGAAAAATTGTCTAAGAGGAGGATTTTTTTAGGCCTGAGTGTTGTTAAAATAATCTCACAATTAAAATATATTAAATATAAGAATTCAATTATTATTTTTTGAGCAATTATTATTATTATTATTATTATTATTATTATTATTATTATTATTATTATTATTATTATTATTCTTATTATTATTATTATTATTATTATTATTATTATTATTATTATTATTATTATTATTATTATTATTATTATTAGTATTATTATTATTATTATTATTATTATTATTATTATTATTATTATTATTATTATTATTATTATTATTATTATTATTATGTACAGAAACACAATCTTTTAAAAGAAATATGGTGATCATTTAAGGGTGTTTGGATTAAGAGTTTGAAAGAGCTAAGTCTACTTTGATATATACATTTGAGAAAGAAAAAAAAGAATAAGATAACAGACAATCATATCATTTTTTTTTTCCATTTATACGATCATATATTTATTTTAATCACGCTAATTTATTTTTAGAAAATCAACATAGATTCTTTAATTTAGAAAGGAAAATAAATCCTATTTCGTCCTTTCACATGTCCTAAGAAATTATCTATTCAAACATTTCCTAAGTCACAACCTAAAATAAGGAATGAAGATTCATTTTAGTACCTCAAAAAAAAAATGAACCCCCAATTTAGTCTCTAAATAAAAGTAAATGTTTGTTGATGAGGAAAATATACTGCGATAATTTAGTCCCTACTTCTCTCTCGTCGAGTCTCGAACCGAGTTCCTCTAGGTTGTATGACAAACCTTGAAACTAAGTGATTTCTCGGGAGAAAGACAATTTAATCCCTACTTAAAGACAGATACTACTCATACCCCAAAAAATCTAAGTTACACTCCGGAATGATCAATATACCCTTTAAACTATGTAAACTGTGCACCCTACATAAGTTGTACATATGTAAATTTAATTTACACTAACCTCCGAGTAATTGTACATACGTAAACTTAGTTTACACTAACCTCTCATAGTGAGTAATTGTACATACTTAAATTGAATTTACACAAACCTCTCGTACTGAGTAATTGTACATAATTAACACTAACCTCTCATAGTGCGTAATAGTACATACGTAAACTAAATTTACACAAACCTCTCATAATGCAATTGTACATACGTAAAATCAAATTACGTTTACCTTAATAATTTATATGTAATCTTAAATAAATCGAAACTCTTCGATAATGAAATTTATGAGATTTGTTGACCTTTATGAATAGAAACTCTTAAATAAATAGAAACTCTTCGATAAAAAATGTTGATTCTATATTTGATGTTGGTTGCACATCTATGGTAGTTTGTGGATCAAAGGGGGTGAAAGTTCATAATGATTGTGAAAAGGATGTTTTTAGAATTTTACATGGAGGGAGCAATTTTGGTATTATTGTAAAATTTTAAGTAAATTTAGGTGTAACTAAAATTATATGGAGTGAGACTAGAAAGAGTCCTGCTTAAATCACCGTAAGAAAATAGAGAATTAATAATAAAAAGAGAGACAAATTAGTCTCTGAAAATAATTATAAGAAAATAATATTTTTATCTTCAATCAATCACTAAATTTTTTTCAGATTTTTTTCTTTCATTCAAAAGACTCAATCACTAAAATTTTTTCAGATCTTTTTCTTTCATTCAAAAGACCCACTTTTATGTTGGTCCTAATATGAGTGATTGATTCAAGATGAATTTATTGACGAATTTTTTGAGGCGTTGGGATAATTCTTTTTTTAGATCAGTTAATTTGTCAAATAATCTAATGACTATAACTCATCTTTTAAAATGGTAAGTAGGTGTCTAAAGTTCCAACCTCACTCCTCATGGAAACAATATTGTCTCTTTCAAATTATTGTCAAGAAACTAACTGTCTCTTTTGAAAAAATATCATCATAAAAAGTATAGGAACTAAGTTGGATCTCCAAAATCATAAAAAAAAAAATTGGGTCTCAAAAAAAAAGTCTAGGGGTTAAAATGTATCTTTTTACTCTACAACAAAACTAACTTTTTTTATTCAAACAAAACCTCCACTAAAATCAAACTTGAATAAGGATATAGTTTCATTATAAAAAGCCTAAATGAATATTTTTTTTATGAAAAAACAAAATGAATAATTAACTAGATCAATGACCAGTGCTTACGCACGGGTCATGTCGAATGTAATATTTAACGGTAATAGATAACAAAATAGTTTAGTTGAATGTCAAAATATTAAGAAGCATAGGCATTGGTACTGTAACATAACATAATATTTTAATGGCATAGTGTAGTAAACAAAACCAAAACCGGAGCTTTGGCAATATATAAATAGTAACAATGTCTTGAAAACAATACGACAAAATAAAACACTACACATTATGGAAATCTTTCCTATAGACCACATTTGACGTAACATCGGTATCTTCTCCGTCATGATCATAATTTTATGTCTTAACAAAAATCGATTTTTTGAACCTATAAGCAACAATCGTAGTCAACTATAAGTTGTATAATATTAAATGGTCCATTTATGGTTTATTTCAACGGATTATAAAAAGGCAATAACATAATATTGTAATATTATTTCAAGGGATTATAAAATATGTTCAATTTTGTGCTTAATGGTTCTTTTATGGTTTATTTCAACGCATTATTAAAAAGGCAATATTAGATAGGCATAACAAATTTTAATGATATATTTCATGGTGCATTCATGTTTATTTCAACGGATTATAAAAAAGACAATTATATTTGGAAATTCGAATCCCTGTTTAGTCGAAGTTTGAAACTTTGGTTGTATTATAATATGCTGCGATATTGAGAAGAAATATTTTCTTTCGTTTTATGAATGACAACGAAAATATTATATCGTAATATAAATAAGGATTCTAACTAAAAATTGTGCTGATTTATTATATAAAAAAATGTAATCAAGTTTCAAGAATCACATTTTACTTGCTAGCAAATTAATATGTTGTTCATTATTTAATTAGAAAGGCAATATTGTGAAGAAAAAAAAATCGATTATTTTAAATATTAGAAAGGCAATCAACGAATTATTTTTGAAAATATTTTATAATTCCTTTTTTACATAGTCAACTTTTAAAAGTAAATGGAAATTTATACCAATTATTTACATATTGATAGTCATTAAAAGAGGAATTATATTGGAAAATTCGAATCCCTATTTAGTCGAAGAAATAATCCTTGGTTTTATAATAATGTGATGCGATATTGAGAAGAAATATATCCTTTCGTATTTGAATGACAACGAAAATATTATGTCGTAATATAAACAGGGATTCTAACTAAAAATTGTGTTGATTTATGTTATAAATTTTTTTAATAAATTTTCAAGAATCACATTTACTTGCTAGCACATTAACGTTGTTCTTTATTTAAATAATTTTTTTTTAAATAGAGATTTGTCTAAAACTTTGAAGATCAAATCCATGTTTTTGTGGAAGATGTCGAGTGTTAAACAAAATCAATTATTCGTTATTAGCACATTTCAATATTTGGAGGGATAAGGAAGCAATTAGAACAAAAATAAATAAATAAATCATTACTTATTCGTCGCTATTGCAACACGCTATTTTTTTTTATAGAAATACAATCGGAAAAATAATAACGACAATAAAAAATTATCTAAACAATGTCAACACCGCAATTTAGATAAAAGAAACCAATATTAAACGCAACACAATTTCAAACAAAAACGAAATTAAGTAAGTAAGACACGAAATTTTTTTCAAGGAAAAGTTGCTTGAATAAGGATTACAAAACATAAACTTAATTGACGAAGTGCTTAATCAAATATTCAAGGAAAAGTTAACTTAAGAAAAATAGAAATTAAACAAAAAATTCGTTCCACCAAGAGGCCACATTCAAATTCCTATTTGTAGATGACAGGAAGGTAAAAAGTCTCGTCATTTCCAGCAGATGGTGCACCAAGCAATATGCGGGAATCTTGACGAAGATTGCGAGCAAGAACCATTCTCTTCCTCCCACCTCCAATTTTGAAATGAGCATAATTAGAGTGCAACCCCACACGTTGTCATTGTCATCCACAATCTTCAAAGCTGTAGTTGTCACATCCGATACGACCTCACAAAATCCCATAATTGAAAGCTCATGCAGTGCAAAATATAACATCGTTAATTTAATACCTTACAAACGTTGAGAATACAATCAGTTATATTAATTTTTACTCACCACATATCCATCATCGTAGTCTTCAGAAGTCAATTTTTTTTTATAAGAGCATGAAAAATTAATCTAATCATGGACAAAAAGGGATGATAAGACATCAAAGTTATTGAAAGGAACAACTTGTTTCTCAAGCTTAAAAATCATTAGTGGGGTAAACCTAGGAATTGACATATTCCTTCGAAACCTATCCTTCAAATGGATAACAAACTTATCCATACTAACAAACACCATAGTCATCCAAAATCCGAGACAAACATCGTAGAAGTCTTTTAGGGCATGCCAACCTGTAGTCAAGTAAATGTTGCCATTGAATCTCTCAACCAACACCTCAAATTCGTTGTTTTTAGAATCCACCAGATTTGCGTAGCGTCCAATTTGGTCTCCAAAGTCATGAACAAACATTGTTGGCGAGAGAACCATGCCCTAATATTAAAAGAAATACGAATCAACATGTTAATAGATGAATCTGAATGGAAAGGATGATCCGAACAAAAGCATTTGGAAAGAAAGCCTTACGTGTAGAGTATCAAGCTGAACGACATACATCATGTACTTTGTACGGAGATCATTGACAACCTTCTCAAGTTCGGATGTGGGATTTGGGTTCAACGGGACTGGCAACAAAACACCGACAAAAATGCCAGTATTACGATAACCTCTTTTAATGTTGTATTACAGCATGATAAGAAATTTAGCAAACCCTAAACCTGTTAAAGCATGATAAGACAGCAGAGCTTGTACGTCATTGTTGGTCATGCTTCTGTGAATGTGATGGGATCTGAAAGGATAAGAGAAAAGGCAGAGTGAATAAACCTTGTTTGTATTTCAGGTAATATAACAAAAAGAAATAATAGTTAGGCAATGGTTGTGAGAGAAAAAAAAATGTTCGATTTAGTGTATAAAAAAGACAATATTAGACAGGCAAAAATAACATTTCGATTTTTTAAACATCTATTCATTGGGAAAAAAAATTGATTATTTCAAATATTAGAAATGCAATATTAGATAGGCAAGAATAAAAATTCAATTTTTTAATCATCTATTCAGTGTGAAATTTTTTTTGATTATTTCAAATAATTGTTGACTATGAAAATTTATACCTATTAATTACACATTGATAGTCATTAAAAGAGGAATTATATTAGAAAATTCGAATTCATTATTTTAAGGTAATTAAAAGATTAATTTAGGGGTAAATAAGTCATTAGAGATTATAAAAGAGTTTAAGGAGGGAAATCTTAGGTTTGAGATCAAGGGCTGAGATTAAGTTTTGAAGAGATTATCAACATTTAACCCATTGTTTTTGAGAGAAGATTCTCAACCCATTGTTATAAATCTGTAAAAATAAATATCTTAGAAGATTTTCCCCAGCCCAACTCAAAAGAGAAAAACAAAATTCCACAGCCGGGAGTCGAACCCGGAATTCAATTATCAGAACTTTACCAATGAGCTACTGTGGATGTGATGACAACTTGTTACAAATGTATTTAGTTATAGTCTGCAAACATTTAATACTTTATAGTAAAATTTTAATCGCACCCTGGTCAAAAAATTCTTAAGATATCACACCCAAATCTTACTGATTTTGTCACAGCAGAGGTATCATACTTTGGTTTAAGTGCTTTCACTTATTTTTGTGGAACACTTGCTTATGTTGCTTCTGAAGTTATTAAAAGGAGTGGTTATGATTAAGGTGTTGTAAATATTGCTTATATTTCAAAAGTTCTTCAAATATAAATATTCTCTAGTTTAGTGAAAAATATTTTTAGTTGGAAATTATAATTATTAATTGTAAAATTTTATTATTACTAAAATTATAATTGAAGATTTTGCTTTGACCGATTTTATATATATACTAACTAACCATTCCTTTAATCTCTCTTGAGTCATCAAAGCATAAGCATGTCTTCATATATAGGTGTCTTTTTAAAGGATAACTTGGCATTATTTTAGCCTTTCAAAAACTTGTTCATCAGACTAGTTCTTCAAAAATCCCTATATTTATGCCAAGAATTGGTCTTCAAAGTAACAGTACTTAGTACGTGTATATCCCACATTTTTATTGTGCTCAACGGTTAGTTTTGAAAAATAGCTTCTATAATAATTGTTTTGAGGAGCAGAAGGTATGCACAGAAAATAATCAACTTGCATACAGTACATATATACTCCCTCACTTCATATTTAGAGATACACAAATTATTTTCCCTCATCCAAAATATTGAGTTTCTGGGTTACATCTTCTGATATCTTTGAGATAAATTTGAGTTGTTCCGTCACCTCCGGTTACGAGGGGAAGAACTGTTGTATCCTGGGAGGATATGCGTTTATGAGACGGATAAAATCATCAAAGACAGTGACTATGTCACGCCTCAGGTTACTTAACAGTGTGCTCTTTTACAGTTTCCTCTAATTTGACTTGTGAAGATTTTGATGGAGCTGTTCGGCAACTAAATTCGATAAGTTCCTTTACTTTATTTCACTTTATTACTGGTCTTAATTATTTGTTGTCATATTTCTTTTAATTTCTTCTTATACATGGTAGTTCCACATCTAAATTTACAACATAAGGTTCTAAAAATGGGTCTGTTATCGTAGAAAGGGTTGCGACAAAAAAATATAGGTGGTGGTTGATACTTTTTTCGGTTTTAATATAGTGAACAAAAATCACGAAAAAGACCGCGACAAAAAGTTGTAATGGTATGGCAAAATGCCATTATGGTTGTGGCAAGCGGTATGGAATAAATATATTGTCTCATTAGGTTTTTTTATGCCCGTCTCTTCTAAGAACATTAAAACCTGGTTTATTAATGGTTAATATGAATTTTTGAAGAAACAGATTCATTGCAAAACTATGAAAATAATTACATTATGAAATTATGAATTCTACAAAAAAAAAAAAACATTATGAAGAAACAATAAGAAATTAAGCTATTACACATTAAGACGGTAGAAAGAATTTTAACAACATTTATGAAATATTCTGATTAATTCACACTGCGATAATCGCAGGTATCCATAACAGCCGAAATTAAGAAATCCTTAATGAGAACGTGATCGATATTTAAAACCTTAGTTATGATGACTCCAAAGCTATTATTTGGTATTGTGGAGTTATTCTTTTTGTTTTACTTGCAGGTTATGAACCTTTTAATGACGCAAATTTAATGGAAATGTATAGGAATATAAGCAAGCAGAGTTTGAGTGTGCTAATTGGTTAATGTTAGGAAGATATTGAGTGTTCTGACATTAGAATTTTTATAGATAAGATTCAACATTGTTCTTAGTTTAAGTAGGGAGCAAATGGGACCGACATGAAGAGGAAAACAAGACCATCTCTCATGTGACTACAAACGATGTAACATCGATACTTCTGATCGAAGGTGTGTCTGATGTCCGAAATGTGTTCGACGCGACACAGCACATGTGACAAACCATTCCGTTCAAAGAGTTGAAACTGAAAAGCAAGAGTATGTTACACCATTGAGTATAAATGCCTTTGATATTATCTCTCTTTCAACCGATTTTAATTTATGTGGATTCTTTGAAGACAGTTTTAAGATAAGGAAAGAGAGATTTACGTCAAGACAACCCGCCTCGATCATTATTTCGAGGCTTTGTTGAAACTAGAGGGAGTTGATGAAGTTAGGAAGGGGATTTTGTCTATTAATGCTGAGATTAATGAGAATAAGGCCTGCTCTTCAAGACATTGTTTGGGTTTGGCAAGGTGAATTACAAGAAAAATCACAGCAGCACAGTAATCACAGTCAAAAGATACTTCTTTTTTTGCATTTCATGCTATGCAAAAATTTTAGAATAATGTTTAATGTATAACTTGCCTGTGCTTAACTATGACTTGACATTATGTAACATAATATTGTGTATCAAATTTTGCTTGTAAATGTTTAGATTCCGTTTTTATGTATAGCTTCATGGTTAACTACCAGTGCTAGTAGCTTCAAATTTTCTTAAGACATGAGTACGGAATTGTGAATCTACCAAATTAATTTCTCTTTCCTCAAATCTGCACTAATGTCCATAGTTCATAGTTCTAAATTGTGGTTAGCAACAACAATTGCTGCCACAATATTAAGGTTTTAAAGGTCACTGCAAATGCGGCTACATAGGCCGTATTCATCTGCATTTTGTAACAAAATTAAGGTTCACAACATAACTGCAACATCATCAACCGTATCTGTAACCACTCTTCAGAACCATGGTCATGCCATCAATACCAAAATATTTTCAGCACAATATAATATGGTAAGTGGTAACAAATTAACTAGTCACTAGTTTTTAGTTCTCTATCATTATCTTAATTTGGCTAACATTAAGAGATTGGAATCTCATATAATTTCAATACAACATTAAATGAAAACTATATGAAATTGAGAGCCAAAGGGTAAGAGGCAAATTCTATCTATAAATTGCAATATTCCATACAAATTTCAATAAAGCATATAGTATTATTGCAGTTATGAATATCACTACCATATGAAAAGGGGTTAGAATTAAGTATCCAAAGTACTCCTATATATGAATATCACAAAGGTATGAATATGCTGATCAAATACTATTTTGAAGAGGATTGGATCAGTTGCCTCCAAAGATAACGACCAGAAGCCATGTCAACAAATGTCCAAAACCAAGATTCTAAGGCAACCTTAACCTGTTGTAAAATAACACAAATAACCAAAGTCAACATTTTTCTTTAAGAAAAATCTTAAACACTAAAAGGATGAGAGAAGAAACCTTGGACTTCAAAGGTGCATTTAAGGTTGGTTTAGCAGAATCCAAGGTTTCTTTTTCTGGAATGTCTTCATTGTTTTGGTCCAACTCAGTGATTTGAGGTTGAGGTCTGAGGTTTCTGAGAACAAAGAAGCCTGCAAGAGTAGCAGACAAGAATATGAGAATGAGTCTTAGAGGACACATTTTGAACTCTGTATCAGAGGAATCGGTGTGATTTTGACTGGGTAGTGTGAAGTGTAGGAGTGGGTCTTGAAAATGCAAAAATCAAAGTGTTTGTCAACTTTTGTCATTATCATTTCTTTGGTATAAGTTGATGCCCTAAAAAATAATCTAAATATCTATTTATATTCTTTAAATTTATGTTTTCACAAGACTCCGTAAGGTTTCCAATAGGGTGTGATCTTAGTGCCATTGGCTAGAGTATTTTAACCATGTGATTAGGGTGTTTACCTATTGATTTATGCTTATGCAGTATGCACATTAATCATTTGAGACTGCGACTCATAAAGAAGTGCAATTCATAAAGACACATTTAAAGATAAATTGACGGTTGAAAACCCCATTGAAACTTCAATAACAATTGACTTCATCTATAAAAAATAGAAGTTTCAGATTCTCCTCTATAATAATTCACTATTCTCCTCTCTCATCTTTATGATATAGATGATGACTTGATCATGTCAGTTTCACTTTAGATCACTAATTTTATTTTTTGTAATTTGCAAATGTATCTTTCATTGTAAAACGGATTGAGTACTTAGTTCAATTTATACCACAGTAAGTGCCATGAGTCCTAATTCAATATTTTTCACCTTGAATTTAAGGAAATTTAAAATACACACTAAATACATAATAAGATTAATTTTGATAAAAAAAAAAAAAAAATTCTTCTTAATATAGTATGTGTTAAATGACGAATGAGTAATATTTAAATCTTTGTCAAAAACATATTTAAGTCACCTATTAAAATAAAATTAAGAAATTGCTTTAAAAAAACGCGGTTGTTGCAAAAAACAAAAACTAAATTGTAAAAAACTTCCACATTCGGAAATCAAAACTGGAAGAACTATCTATCTAGGGTAGCACTTGGGTGATATAACATTTGCTGATATTAATGACATTGGTCAATCACAATATCACAATTTTTATGAAAGAGAGATAAAAAAGTCACTTGTGACATTATGATTGGTCAATGTCACCAATTATATGTCACCTAAGTGCTACACATCTATCCATCCTTAGATTAGATGGATAAGTGTAAATACCAAGCGTGAATGCTACTGTGGATGTGATGTCAAAATATACGTACTGTCTAATAAATTGTTCAAAGAGTTTGCCTTTTTTTTTTTTAGCAAAATCAAAGAGTTTGTTTAACATGTACAACATTGCACATATTAAAATAACTAATTTTTGGACTGTTGGGATGGAATTACTTTGATAGTTTGTACAAGTATTCTTGTTTCACTAATAACTACTCTCTCCGTCCCATAATAACTGAGCCATTTACAAAATAAAAGTGTCCCAAAATAACAGAGTCATTTCACTTTTCAATACAACATTAATTACTTTTTTCTCTTTATAACTCTAATTAATACTACTTTCATCACTCTCAATTCAATATATTCCACTTTGCATTTATAATAGTGGAGAATGCACCTATACTTAACAAGAACACTTAAATGTGATCAACGTGAGCTTGAAAGGGAATTTTGACTTTCAAATTCACATACACAGTTGGTTTTACATCGTCGAAAGATACGCCGGAAACCACGCCTACGCCGAAAGCTTCAATTTTGGCCTGTTTCGGTTCAATGCCATCATCCGCCACATATTCTACCATATCACTACATATCTATTGAATAACAAAATAACAAGGGGAAAAAATAGTGGCGCAAAATTTCAAAAACAGGTTACTACTGCTGCGTGACTTAAGCCACTCTGAGGAATTACTCCTGCGTGAGTTAAGTCACGCAGACTTGACAACTACGTGAGTTAACTCATGTTAGCCCCTGTGTCTTCTTCCCAAAACTGATGAACCACTTTAACAAACCAGCAAAAACGAATGAGAATCTGTGATACATTACCTGATATTTGATGTTTGATGAACGTAGAAACTTGCTTCCTGACGATTTGCAATGATTTGGAATGAAGATTTTGACCCAAAAAATCACACTTTTTGGGTTTTTGGAGGTGGATGGAAAGAAAATGGTGCTTCGAGTTTGGATTGATGGATTTTGTACAAATACTGTAACTCTCTTTAAGTTAACTCATGCAAGGTCATTTCAGTTGGGAGCGAGTGTTTTTAGTTGGGAGAAGAGCCGATTTCAAAAAAAATAGTGCCTAAACATCAAAGCACTTGAGTACTCCATTAATATAAATTGCAATAGAAACTCTTAGTTCTAGTTTTAATCTAAGACCAAACCAAAAGCTTAACCAAATCAACAAGAGGGCCTTTAAAATTGTCTTGGTTATCAAAAACAACTTGATTACACCGCATCAAAATAAGCCATAAGCTAAGCATCCATACCAAATCAAGGCATTCCTTCACTTTAATCCCAGGGGAAACCAGACTTATAAATTGAGTAACATGGCTAGAGTTGTTGTTCAACATCTAATGTCTAGTCAAGACAAAACATCCGACCATAACTTACAAGATACTTGAGAATAGAAAAATAAAATTAAATGTTTCATTTGTGATACATCTTTTCGCACACAAAAGGAATATTATATTACGTACAACCTTTTGAATCAGGTTACCAATAGTTGGAAGACAATTATTTAACAATCTCCAAAACAAATAGTTGACACCTTTGATCAAACCAAATTATTGCAAGAAATCTTATACAAAGATGAATCTGATATTAAATCAAATGTAGAGATCAATTCATAAGCTTCTTTAATTGAGTATATATGCCACCAGGATTAATATCTTATTGCCAAACATCATCTACATTTTCATGCAAAGGAAAATTAGCTAAAAGAGTCCTACACCACTCAATTAACTCTTCCTTCCAAGTGAACAAATTTGTTCGCCCCCAACTCCAGCCTCTTTCCTCAAAACAATTTGAAATCAACTTATATTTCATAAACCAACTGAAATGTGCTTGTAAGTATGGGGGTTCAAAATTCAACCTCGCATAAAATTGTTCTTGCACCTACCAATTGAGATATATACTAGCAAGTCATTTCATTTTTCTTTTTGGCAATCTTCATCTGTAATCCTCTACTCTGTTGCAATCTTCATATTTAACCAAAATTGTGGCATAAAGTAAACAAAACGATGGAACCTTAATTTTTTTCCTTCAATAATTGATGAAAGAAACATACGATAGTGTTGTTAATTAGTACGTCTCGAATGCAAAAATAATTCTTTGATTCATTATCACAACCATGATACATCGTCGTCATCATAACAATATTATTATGCATTATTACCATTTTCCTTGCATGATTCTCTGTCATTGGCCTAATATAATAGAGCTCTTTCACTCATTATCATTATATTAGTATAAAATTATTACGGTTCGTTGCATGCTATGTGTTGCACTCTAGATTTGATTTTCTTTTAATCCATTAATAAAGGACGTATTATCTATATTATAGCGATTGATAATTATAAAATAAAAATTGTTGTTTTTCTATGCAGAATTTTGGATCTCTAAAGTGAGAAAATAGATAAAAAAAAATACTATTATTTTAACAAACTCAAAATTTACTATCATATAAATACAATATCTATATTAATTTATTATTTAATGGTGGATATTATACTCTAAATTGAGTTGGTCATTTTAGAGCAACCGAATCCATCCAAACATTAATAAAAGGCCTTACATAAATTTTATTTTATTGTAAACAACTTGACATTACCCACATACACCTTCCATCATGTTCCTTCTCCATCTACTAATAATGAATTAGATGCTATTTTTGCTAAATGAAAAAACAAACAACATAGACCCACACACACTAGAATCATGTTTTTCCAACTAATACTACACTAAATAACCAAAAAGCGTGTAACATAAAATTAGGTTCGAATATATATATATATATATATATATATATACCTGGCAGGCTAATATTCGGGGTTAGTTGGTATTACTTTCTTAGAATAGGTAGGGAATCATCAGCAAGATCATATTTCTCTGTCGGAAAAAAAAAACTAGTAAAAAATGATAAGAACAGCTAACAAAAAGCACAATAATTTAAAATCTATAGAGTTTTCAATGTAAAAATTAAGATTTTTATTGAAGTTGAAGTTTTAAAGACATGAAAAGGAAATTTTGTTTTAGAGAATCCAATAGTTGTTGGTTAACAATTTCAATTAAGCAACATATAAATAAAATGACTCGTAAATTGTATTACACAATTTTAGTTAAGATATGATGTCCAACGAAATTGTTTAGTTATTCTTAACTCAATGTAGTGATTTCAAAACTTCCTTATAACCAAATAATGGCATCAAAGTTGATGATTCAATCGACTCTTTATACAAAGTCTTTGTAGCAATGTGTGGTGGTAAGATAATGTGTCCCATTGATGTTGTGTCTTTATACCAACAGCAGTGCAAGTGTAAAGATTTTCGTTTGTTGATTGTCATTAGTCCAAACGATCCTCAACCTCCCATCAAAACCTTAAAATCTTGGGCATGGTGGTTAAACATACACGTGCACGGTTCAATTAGCTTGGACAGTATCCCATCCTGTGAAATTGATTCCATGGCACCTTTCTTGTATGCTTTTTGCTTGGAGTTTAAGTCAGCTCACATACGTGGACACCAAAAATGACTTGTTCTCGTGAATGTGAATGCTTCAGATGTACTGGTTTGAAGATTTGTTGGGAAGTGACATTGATTGGTCACACGTATACTATGGTTTATTTTCCGTCTAGTTCCACCATATCTTGGCATGATTCACACCCAAAAACAAATACAAACTTATGGAAACAGAATCGGCACAACATGAATGGTGGCCAAAGACAAATCCAACCTTATTTAAGATGAAACTATATGAGTATGTTCATTAAATTACTAAATTTTGATTTAAATGTTATTTTTCAGAGGTTTTAGAATATAAAATTATTTAATAAATTCATATAATCAATTTTAATTAAAATTTATTTTTTTCAGTTGATAATCAATAAAAGAGTAAGTGTTATAGATAATTCCTCTTGATAAATTAAATAATATGTACTTTTAAAATAATTATTACATGATATAGGAGCATAGTTTTGTGTGTGCGCATCCAAATATTTGTGATCAAGCCAGACTTCCTCATCAAATATACCCTAAATGAACGAAAGACATTGTGCGGGCGACTCATACAACACTACCACAACCACAACCAAAGCAACTACAACCTCTGGGCGATGTCATCCAAATCAATCCTCCTTTAGGAACAGAAAGCTTAGGGGACAATATCAACAAAGAGTTCTATGCTTAGACACAAAAAAAAAGTAAATAGACACTAAACTACATAGGGGCCAATATTGACAAAGAGACTGAAACCTATACACCATAAAAAGATAATAGGCATCAACATGTTGGTCTCGCTCTCTGTTATTTAAGAAATGGAGAGGAATCTCTCAACTCATCTAAAGGACAATATATCGGCAAAGAGTGTGAACCCTATACTGCTATACACTTGAAAAAGATCATAGACAACAAAGCTAAATGACAATATATCGGCGAAGAGTGTGAACCCTATACACTTGAAAAAGATCATAGACAACAAAGGACAAATATGAGCGAATAAATTGAGGCAATGTTGACAGAGTCCGAACATTAGACACAAAAAATATCATAAGCATCAAAATGCATACGAGGCAGAAAGCGTAGGGGTAATATCGACAGAGTCTGTACCATAGTTACCAAAAAACTAACCATAGACATCAAAAAGCCTATGAACTAAAGGTTGCAAGGACCAATCTCTCCATTAATCATGTGTTTCCTACGTGAGTAAATCGATCAACTGAAATAAATGTCATTCTAATCAAGCCAACACATGCTCCCTATAGCAGTATAGCCATCAATTTAAGCTTGATGTTTGAGGACTTAGGATCATCCAAGTCTACCAGAGGTGATGAAACTGTTCTGTTTTCCCTTGACAAATTCAACAAGTGACTGGTGAAATAAACAAACATTTGCAGAAGATATTTTCTCACATTTATTTTCAAAAAATGAAAAACCAAGATTTTTTTTTTCTCAAACTGAAACCAAATAATAAACCACAAACATACATTTTCTCAGGTTACTTCCACAAACAAATCAATACAACAATGTGTAGTAAACACCGAAGCAACAAAATTATATATACACTAAACATGTGTAGTTACAAGCTATTAACCTAGGTAACACAAGAGATAATCATTTTTTTTTATTTTATATTAAAGTTTTAATTTGAACAAAATATTTGAGCAAGAAATATCTCACTAGTCAGCACTAGCAGGGACCGCATGAGACTGAGGTTGGTCCTGGTTCGACGTCGTTGCATCGCACAAATGTGGCCTCAACTTATTCTTCCACACTTCCTCGAAAGCAACCGCGTCCCCACCAAACCTCTTCACCTCGACCACAACCATCTCAGCGGTTAATCGGTAAATCTCAATCCCAATCACTAAATCCCCATTCTCCTCTTCAATTTCCACCCCACACTCCTTCTTCCTCCTCACCACAAGCCCCTCTGCCTTTGCGGCCGCCTCAGCCTTCTCCACAACCTTCTCCGGTAACTCCCTCAACATAAACCTCTCACCTTCACCACCATCAATAAACAACCCTGTAAGATTCAACCCTCTAGAGAAAAACGATATAATATCAAACGCATTGAAATCCAACGGTTTTCCCTCTTCTTCCCCATTATTAACCTTCTTCTCAAATTCAAAACCCTCCTCGTAAAACTTCACCTCTTTAAACCCTTTTCTAAACCAAGGATCTCTCAAAATCTCATCAACAGTTATCCTCGTCTCCGGATTCGTATCCATCAACCGCGATAAAAACCGCTTTAGATCCGGCGAAACCCACCGTGGACACTTAAATTCCCCGCTATATATCTTCCTATACATCACCATCAAATTTGGATCATTAAATGGAAGATAACCAGCCACAAGAACAAACAGGATAATACCACATGACCAAATATCCACCTTAGCTCCATCATAACCTCTCTTCGCTAAAATCTCAGGTGCCACATATGCAGGTGTTCCACAAAGCGTGTGTAACATCCCGTCAATTCGAACTTGCTCTTTCACTGCACTCAATCCAAAATCTGAAACCTTCAAATTCCCCTGCAATTCATTTCAAAATCAATTAGTTACAGAACCAAAATCAGAATCACTCGCTAATGCAATTGGTAACACAGAAAATTGAAGTGCTTAGTAAAATGTATTCAGCAAATTAATCAATACCTTATCATCTAGTAACAGATTCTCAGGTTTCAAATCACGATGAAAAACACCATGAGAATGACAGTATCCAACAGCAGAGATAAGCTGTTGAAACAATCTCCTTGACAAATCTTCGGTAAACCGTCCTTTATTCGCAATTTTGGCGAATAATTCACCACCTTTAGCAAACTCCATAACAAAATAGATCTTCGTTTTCGTGGCAAGAACTTCATGAAGCCGAACAATATTCGGATGACGAAGCTTACTCATAATCGAAATCTCACGTTTCACATGTCCAGCGAGTCCTGTTGCGGTGATTTTCTTCTTGTTGATCACTTTCACAGCCACGCTCTGTCCATTCTCCGTGTTCCGCGCGTGGTACACTTTCGCAAACGCGCCGCATCCTAGGAGTTTGCCGAGCTCGTATTTGCCGAAGAGTGCGGTGGTGGCATCTGCCGGAGCTGGCGCTGCTGCCTGTACGATATCCGACATTCGCGGTGGTGGTGGTTGTTTAGATCGAGCTCTCTGTTTGAGAGAGCACGATCGATGAATAACTTGTTTGGGAAAATGCAAAGATTGTAAAAGTGTTAATCACTTTTTCAGATATGGGAATTAGTTTATAGTTTTTTCCTCTGTTGAGAATATGCTAAACTTATTAGAATAAAATGCTTTTTTGTTTTTTTTATTGTTTGAGGGTTTGGTGTAAGTTGAATTTGAAAGGAAGTAGCGTTGCAGAAGGTTCAGGAAAGTATTAAGGATGTGTTTGGTTATTTATGTGTCAATTATTGACCGCTGGGTTTGGGAGGAAAAATGAAAAGCGATTTTTTTTTTTGTGCCTTACGCGTGAGTTGAGGACTGTTAGGTGAGGTATTATTGTTCTTTTAGTTGTTTTTTGGGTACAATTATTGTTTTAGTTAAGTTATCTCTTTTATTCAATAACTAAAAATAGAAGTTTATTCAAAAAATAAGTTAATGTATGTTTGATTTTGTGGCTGTAAGAATTGATTTTTATAAAATTGATTCCGACTAAAAAGTAAGTTATTGGTAAAGTAATTTATGTTTAGATACATTAGCAATTCTTACATAGGCACAAACCCAAATCAAATTTATTAAGCCACACACACAAATGTAAAAAATTTAAAGAAAACTTATTTAGTCACATCATTCAAATCTATTCTCTTTTAATTTTTTCATTTGTGAGTGTGTGCCTAAATAAAATTAATTTGGGGTTGTGTCTTAGTTAGAATTTCCCTAGATATATTTATGTAAAAATGAGTTGAATTAAAACTTTGTACGTAATAATGAAAGGGTACATGTATGTTTAATTTCTCTTCTATATATGTCATAATTGATTTTAGAGGTGTGAAATTCTATGTTCATGTAGAATCAATTTTAGAGACAAAATCAATTGTACTCAAGACCACAAGTTGGTCAGGTTCATCTCATAAACTTTAAAACAAACACTCATTTTCTTAGGTATATTATGGCTCTTATTGGTAAAAAAAAGTGAATAAATGATAATCTATCTTATAGCGATAAGCTTGTAACAGATAGCAAATACGCTAGCTGATTGAATTCGTAGTGTTTAATTAAATTAATGGTTTTATGAATTTACAAGTATAAAATGACATAAATAAGATATATTTAATAAGCTATAAACTAGTAAAAACACTGTAAACTAGTAAAAATAAGTTATAAATCTATGAAAAATAATAATAACCAAACAAATTAGTTTTAATCAAATAAACTTATAAAACATACTCCCTCCGTTCTTGATTAACCGAGTTATTTGCTCATTTCACACATTAAGAAAAATGTATAAATGAAAGAAAGAGAAAAATGATTTTAAGTGATCTTGTTAAGTACTCCCTCCGGTCTCAAATATAAGAAAATATTCTTTTTTTAGGTTCATTGAATAATTAAAGTATCTGCTCTACAATGTAGACTAGATACATTAACTACTCAATGAACCTAAAAAAGAAATCTTTTCTTATATTTGAGACCGGAGGAAGTATGCGTGTATTTTCCACTCTCATAAATGCAAAGTGAAACATATACCCTAAAGACACAAGTTAACATGACCCAAAAAATAATATTAATTAAAATTATAAAAAAAAATTAACTAATATATATTATATTGAAAAGTGAAATAACTCGGTTATCTTAAGATTTTTTTTCAAATAATATGTTGTTGCCGTTGTGTTCTTACTCATGACTTGTGAGTTGCGAAGACTATAAAAACTAACGCTTAGCTTACGCGTGGGGATAGTAGAAGAGGGAAACGTGAATTAACTTTTCGTGTTAACGACAAACACAGTCCATACACGTGGCGGTTACTCATTGGAAAACGTAGTTGACTATGCAATAAGATATTGCCACGGCGGTGCCGACGTTGAAAACTTTCTCGTTGTTTTTATTTTCTGAATTTTTTTCATTTATCACGTGTAGCAGAAAATGACTTTTTATTTGATTTTTGATATATCAATGACTTAAATTTTTTGCTATAAATGACCTCTTCTTTTTGACAGAAAAAAATGACTTTTCTGACAGTTACTACTTGTGATGAGGCAAGACATGTTATATTGACCTCAAATTCCAATGACAAGTTCTTGACCAGACAAGTGTGATAGTTAAAAATTGTAATCCAATAATGTACACTGCATATAATCATATTCCTAAAAAAAAGTAAAATGAACATTGTACAATTTTGTTCGAATTTGCATGGTAGGGAAAAATTAGTAAAGTGTCATTCATAAAAAAAAAAGACTTAATCGCATGTTTGATCCTTTAAGTTTATTTTAGTTTTCAAGTTGATCTCTTATGTTTTAAAAGTTTTAAGTTGGTCCCTTACGTTTTAAAAGTTTCAAGTTGGTCCAAAACGTTACTCACATTGAAATAAGTTAGTCCCTTTCGCGACATGATATTAAAAATTAAACTGATTTTTTAAATAAGTTAAGGTTCTATCACCCATATTGTCAACTCAAATCTTTAAACGTTAAGTGACGAAATGGACTAACTTATTCTAACGTGAGTAACGTTTTGGACCAACTTGAAACTTTTAAAACGTAAGGGACCAACTTAAAAACTAAAATAAACATAAGGGATCAAACATGCAATTAAGCCAAAAAAATACTAATAGATGCATTTAGGATAGTGATTAGAATAACAAAATGATTACTCTCGCCATCTCAAAATATAAGTATTTATTTAACTAAAAATGTGTCCCTGAAAATGAATATACTCTATCCCTAATAAAAAATGTGTCTCTAAAATTGAATATATTCTATCCCTAAATCAAAATATAAGTATTTTATTTATACCTGTTGAAAATTGTAAATTGTCGTATCTTATCCGTATTGAGGGTTGGGTTTAACATAAGAGTTTGTTATTTGAACATCCATATATGTGACAACTTTTGTGACAACCAAAATTTTACAAAGGAAATGAGGTAGTGGCACAAAAACCAAAGCAATAGAGAGAAGGTACAAAGATAATGTGAGTATGAAAGAGAAAGTTGTCACAAAAATTGTAAAAAATAGTTGTTCAAATATCATTTCTCTTAATACAATGAATTACTTTTCTCTAAAATGGTAAATCAAGAGAACTTTTAACAATTCTCTCTATTGTTTAGACCAATAAAAAGAGAGAAAAATAAAGTTGACACAAAACTCTCTTTTTTGGAACATGCTAAAATAAAGTTGACACAAAATTTGTCTCAAATAGTTTTTTTTTATTACAAAACTTGTTTGAAATAATTGCTCAAATATAACTACTCGTAATTCATAAATTAATAGAAAATTATATTAAAAAAAGGAGTACTCAACCGTTAAATTTTGGAAACAGAAAATGCGGTGAAAACTTAGACCTTGTTTGCTTTGTAAAAACATTTTATGTTTTCATTTTTTAAAATATTTGTACATTTTAACTTGTTAATAAGAAATGTGAAACTCTTGAAATGAATCCTTTGATGGAGAGAGAATGAAATGCTAATTAAGAATAATGTATTTTTTTTCATTTTGACTGTTTCTAAATTAAAATCAACACAATTATTCACTTTAAAAATGTAAATTTATTTATTTATTTATTTTTGAAGAAATAAAATTTATTTGTTGGCAAGTAAGATTAACACAAAATTAAAAAAAATAAAAATTGAGAATGTTTCTCAAAATAAATGTGCCTTGCACCGAACAAAATATTGGTCTACCCATCCATTCAAAAAGCAATAAATATACCTAATAAAAAACGTCAAATGTAAATTAAAAGCTCAACTATGGATATTTTAAATCGGTCAATTTCATCCTCAATTTTTTTGAAATAGCTAAAACGTCCATGAATTTTACAAATGTCGGGAAATTTCATCTCTCCGTCAAATTTCACTATTAACGGTGATAGCGTGTGACGTTAAACGTCGACGTGGATTCCCAATTCAAATGTCACAGTACGAAATTGAAAGAAAATTTTAAATTTTTTTTGGACTTTTCTTTTAAATGAAAATTATTACATGCATTGTCAAATCAATCTCTAAATTATTCATTAAAAATCAAGTTGATATCTGAATTATGTCATTTTTTATCAAATTGATTCTTAAATTATTTATCTTAACTATCAAATTGTTCTCTAATACGGTAAAATAAATGCTAAAAACTAAATTTATCTACAGCTGAAAAAACTTGAGACATTTGGATGCAAATAGTTAGTAAATTTATGTCGTAAAGAACCATTTGATCCTATTGTTCTAGATATTTATTGAAAGTTTTCTTTTTTCCTTTCCTTCTTGTTGATATATAACCTTATTTTTGCATGTTTATATGATATTAAATACAAGGGATGTCCACCATTTTACCTGTCTTGCATCTTGTTACCTTTTGGTTTTGATTGAGATAAGTCTCAATATAGATTGGAAATTTCATCTTAAATAGGATAAAGAGAAAGCTATATAATTCCCTCTAGCCTTATTTGGTCATTCTAAGAAAAAGCTATATAATTTTCCCTCAAAATTTTAATTCCCTCCGACTCCAATAAAATGTAATTTGTTTTTTTGTTCTAAATTTTGTATTTTAACTATAACTTTGTTTTGGCATTCTACTACAGAATTAAATATCAATACCGATCACCATTAATTGATAATGTTATTATTTCATAAGTCTATCTCACACGGCTGACACTATCTACCTAAAAAATAGACTTTCAAAAATCTATTAGAGCAACTTCAAAAGTATAAAAGAACAGATGGAAAAAATGTTGTTGACAGTCATTTAGACAAAATCATAACAAATAATTATTTTCCTCATATTTTTATCAAATTTGTAATATAAGAAATCACATACATATTGATCATTATATAAATGATATTTCAAGACACGAATAGAAAAGCTCAAAATGAACTATCACTATATGAAATCTAGTATTCCCCTCCTACTTTCTGCTTATAAGTTTCCATTTAATTGTGCTTTCTTTATGCTCCAAGCACTCAATCTTGTGATCTTGACACTAGTAGTTCCATTATTGAAAGCATAAAGCAGTGCTTTATCATTGATAGGCAATGTAGGATAAGCTCTGGATGTGATTCAAAAGGTAATATATAACGGTTAATTAAACTCTTTTAGTTTTTAGCCTTTATTTGACAACATCAAAGATCATATTGATAATTAAGATAAATAATTCAGTGATCAATTTGACAGTGTGAGACATAATTCAGAGACCATCTTAATTTTTAATGAATAATTCAGGGATTGGTTTAACAATATAACAATTTGTAATGACTTTCATTTTAAAAAAAGACCAATTTTTTTTTTTAAATTTCAATCAATTCTATCCCTGAATATGTGGCATATGAGTTGGCAATCTACGTCAAAGTTTAACGTCATACATCATCACCGTTAACGGTGAGACTTGACAGAGGGGTAAAATTGACCGACTTTTGCAAAATTCAAGAACGTTTTGGCTATTTTAAAAAATTTGAGGATGAAATTGACCGATATATACAAATTGAAGGACGAAGAAACACCTATTCACTAGGATATTTCAATTCTTTTTCCTCACAATTTTCAGCGTGTAGAATTACAACCCTCACAAATTTCGGTCTGAAGAGTGGTTGATGTGTTTTAATTGAGTAGATTGAAAATGTAGAAAAATTGTGAGAATTTTCAAATAAAAGAATCCAATCCATGTAGATGTAGTTCACAATTGAAACAAATTGAGAGCATCTCTAATGAAATGTCCTTATTTAACAAGGACTGCTCCCTGTTAAGGACCTCATCATGGAGGAAGAAAAAATGAGTCCCCGTTAAGGAACAAACAACTATATAAGAAATATATCTCTCTTAAGCAACTAACGGGTCCCACGTTTAAAAGAGGTAATAAAATATAAATTATTTGGTCTCGCTTAAGAAGTAATATTTTAATAATTTATAGTTTTTTAAAATATTATTTTATTTATTTGTCATCATTTTAAATAAAATGTAATTCATGCAAATGATTATTATTATTATTTTTTAACGAAGGAATGTAAAATTTGTAATGTTAATTTTTCCATTTTCAAATTATTAGCAAATGTGGCAGAAATTTAAGTTCATACAAATAAATAAATATTTTATAATTTATTTTTTTTAAGGATTATAATTAAATATTATAAGGTAATTTATAATTTAATAAATAAATTATTTTAGTTTAATGATGTAAGTTAGTAGAGCCTATTTAAATACTTTTTATTGGAGTCCTTATTAGTGTACTCACATTGGAGTCATTAAGTCCTTAATAAGTATTTTTATTAAAATATTATAAATAAGTGATGGATAACGTGGGGTTTATTTAAAGAGTCCTTACTAAAGAACCATCATTGTGGATGCTCGAAGACTCGTGCTTGCTTTATTGGCCTTGCGTATTTTACGGTCTATTTCACGAGTACCACTGTATTCATCCAAAATTAATTGATGATATTTCTAAGGAAATCTGTAGCTGCAACGAGTTGTTGTCGATTTATATGACGTAGTTAACCAGACAATATCCGATTTGGTAATATCTTGCTATCTGTTTCAGATATTGTCATCTTTCAATTAGAATCTAGTTAACTAATTAATATATACTACAGCAAAAACAATAAACTTAACAAATATAGGCCACACTTTTTATTCGCATTATTGTGGTCCTTCACGATAGTATTTTGCAAATTGCAATGTAAGCATCAATAACACTAAATCATACATACACCTCTTCTGATCATTATTATAAACAAAAATACATTTTTTCTATTGAATAAGTGATGTATGTAATTTATATTATAAATCGCATACATCATTTATTGAATAAATTAAATATATGTATTTGTCTATAATAGTGACCAGAAAAAAATGTATATATTTGATGTTAAGTTAAAATATTAATGAGGTGAAAGTATGAATAAAAAAAAAATCCTACATACACGTGAGAGTTATAACAAAGTAAGGTTAAATTTCCAGATTGTTAGATGTGTTTAGACTTTAGATTTTCCATTAACAGTTTGTTTGAATCGCCTTGCTTTTTAGCTTATTTAAAATAATTTAGGCAAATGAATAAGTTTCTATGTATTATTCATAAGTTTGATAATGTAGTTTATAAAAACAATTTATGAAAATTGTTATGATTATGAAAATTTTCAGACACGATATTATAGCTGGTTCTAGTTTTCTTGTGAGAGAAACTCCAACTTCTCTCTAAATTTTTTTTCTCCTTCGTTCATCGAGGAGGGTGGTTTTAGGTCATTTTTTGACCTAGAATCACCCCTCGACATTTTTCCCCCCTTTTCTTTCAATCTAAATAAGTGGTTTTCACATATATCAAATTTTTTCTTTTGTGATTTCATCGTCTAAGTGCGGTGTTGTGTTGTTCGTCGTCTTGTGCGACGTTTGATTTCGCGTCTTGTCGCGGTGTTCGCTTATTTCCTATTGAAAGATTGGCATCAACCAATGATTTGGGCGTCAACGTTGAAGATCCAGAAGCATGTGAATTTCGGTGAGTTAGTTTTATCATATTATTTGTAGGCATTTTGTTGTTTTATGCTATTAACTTGGGTGCTGTGAGTTTGTTCGCATATTCACCTTTTACTTTTTTATCGATGTTTGTATATGATGTAACCTATCGATTTGAATGAATGATATCGTTTTATTTTTGTCAAAAAAATAAAAATTTTAGACTTAATTTTTTTTTTTATGAAAATACAATTTTTGCTACCAAAAACTTATAAATTAAAATAAAAGCTTATTTCTTTGCGTAAACTATTTTTTACAAATTCAAAAATAAGCCAATACAAATGGATGTTGCAGAAACCCAATCTTATTTTTATTTTTTTTTAAGGAAGAAACCCGATCTTATTGTTATTCAGAAAAAGAAACCCGATCTTATTAAAGAAGAGATATAATGCTTCTACTTCAGTGATATTCTACAAGAGGAATGCTAGTGACACTCACTCTTGAACACTCTCTCTAACACTCACTCTTTTATTGGTTTAAATCATTATGAGTGTACGCTTTGGAAATAGAACCCACACAAAGTGGTGGGACATGCATGAATTTCATCCAATAAAAGAGCAAATGTTAGAGAGAGTGTTCAAAAGAGAGTGTTGTTAGCATTCTTCATTCTACAAATACAATTAGACAATTATTAGTGTGAGAAGATATTTTCATTGGACAGTCCTCGGGTATAGATGTTGATGTTTGCTTGAATGGCTTAAATTTTTAGACAGGTTATTAGAAGCACTAAAAAGATGGGACACTGAGATTTTCTTTTTTGAGGGAATGTGACACACTGAAATACTATGAAGTTAAAATTAATTTCTACAACCTTTAAAAAAAGAATTTCTACAAATTGAGGATTTTTCTTTTGTAAAAAAAAAAAAAACAAATTGAGGATTTCTAGGGTCGGCTCAAGTAAAGCGCGTCCAAGCTCTTATTTTAGCTCTTAAAAGTTACAAAATCATGTTAAGGATTTCCAAGTATTTATAAATATTTATCGAGAAAAATTAAATTCTAACTTTTTGATAAATAAATAAACATAGTTTTCAAGACGAAATTTTGACATTGAGTTTCTTATTATATGTGGGTACATGTTAGATTTTTTTTTTTTTGTATTCTACCTTTTCTTTCCTCTAAAATTTAAATTTATGTTAATTTTGATTGATAGCAACGATTTGTGTTTTGCTAACGAGTGTTCTCATAGGCCATAACATTCTATAAGTATTTTAAATTAAGTAATTATTTTTTAAAAATTCAAACATTTCAATTTTCAGTTCATTAAATACGCAAAATTTCATAAAAATTTAATATTTAAAGTCCTTAAAAAATATTCGGGAGCACTCGTTACCATTTTGCTTATAATTTTTATGGTGGATGGCGTGGTGGTTAATTAAATAGTTGATTTTGCGAAGAAAAAAAAAGGCAATGTGTAATTCTAAAGGCAGACTTCAAAAAAGCTTATAACACGGTAAATTGGGTTTTTTTTTAGTATATGATGGTGGGGGTGGGGCTATGTACCAAATGGGTGGCTTGGATGAAGGCATGTATTTTTTGGGAGCATGTCCATTTTTGTCAGCGAAAGTCCTACATAAGGGATTAATATTCAAAGGGGGCTAAAGCAAGGGGATCCTACTCTAGCACCATTTTGTTCCTTTTGGTGGTTGAAGGGTTTAGTGGGGTCATGAGAAATGTTGTAAGAAGAAATTTGTTCAAAGGGTTTGAGCTTACGAATGAGGGTGTGATGATTTATCATTTACAATATGCAAATGATACAATTTGTAATAGGACGTTAAAGGTGTTATTGAGAAGTTTTGAGATGACATCGGGTCCTAAGGTTAACTTTTACAAATTAAAAGTTGTTTGGTGGGAGTTAATGTGTCGAGGGAGTTTATGAGTATCGCATGCAATTTTTTTAATTGTAGTGAAGGTGATATTCCATTGAAGTACATGGGTTACCGGTGGGTGCTAATTCAGTAAAGCTTTCAATGTGGGAACCTTTATTGGATCAATTGTCTAGAAAGTTAAACTCTTGGGGTAATAAGTATGTGAGTCTTGGTGGTCGTATTGTCTTACTAAATTCGATACTTAATTTGATAGCTATATCTTATCTATCATTTCTTAAGATGCTGGTGAAGGTATGGAGGAAGATAGTCAAGCTTCAACGTGAATTCTTATGCGGAGGGGCGAGGCGAGGTAGGAATGTAAGTTGGGTGAAGTAGAGGACGGTGTGTCAACCAAAAAGTAATGGTGGTCTAGGTGCGAGGGACGTTAGAGTGGCAAATTTGAATTTTTTTGGTGAAGTGGAGATGGTGATTGATTCAAGGTGATAATGGAATGTGGAAAGATGTCCTTATCGAGAAATATGGTCGCGGATTTGTAATTTGATGGATGAAGGAAGTGGGGCGTGGCCGCGATATGCATCAAATGGTGGAAGGATTTAGTTAAGTTAGAGGAAGCAGGTGGATTGAGGTGGTTCAATTCGGAGGTGATTAGGAAGTTGGAAATGAAAATTCAACTAGGTTTTTGAAGGATGGGGGGGAGGACAACTTTTTGTTTAAAACATCCTAGACTCTTTGCAATTACAAATAATAAGGAGACAAAAATGGAGGAGTGACGAGGATTGCTGGAGGAATGGGGTGATTGAGTGTTTCCTTGGCGTAGGGATCTTTTTGTTTGGGAGGAGGAATTTTTAATTAGTTTGATGGAGGATTTGGAGGGGTGGTGGTGGAAAGTGGAGGAAGGGGGAATTTTTCGATTAAATCTTGTTAAAAGAAGCTAGAGAGTTTGTTGGTGTGGGAGGAAAATTGGAATGGAGATGTGAATAGAGTATTTGAAAAAGTCCAGCTCCATCAAAAGTGGTTGCTTTCTCTTGAAAACTTCTTCTTGATAGAATCCCAATGAGAAGAAATTTCGGTAGATGGAATATTTTACCACCGGAAGGATCTTTGTTGTGTGAAAGAGAAAAAGAATCTTCAAATAATATATTCTTACATTGTAATGTGGTAAATAAGATTTGGGCAATTGTGATGAGGTGGTTGGAATTCTCCTTTAACACTCCACCCAACTTGTTCATGCATTGGGAGTGTTGGAGTAAGGAGGGAACAAATAAGAGATTTCAAAGAGGTCTTTGGATTATTTGGCATGCAACAATCCAGGTTATTTGGCAATCTAGGAATAATGTTATTTTCCAAAATGAGGTGATAGATCTTGAGGCAATAATGGAGGATATTAAGGTGTTATCATGGCAGTGGAGTTTGAGTAGGCTAGAAATTCCAACATGTTTGTATTATGAATGGACTTGGAATCCAAATGATTGTTTGTTGAGATAAGGGGTGTATTGGACAGAGCTGGTGTATTAGGCAGAAAAGGTTATTTTTTTTGTTAGTTTTCTGCTATTGAGGTCTGCTGGAATCTATTTTAAGCCCAAGCCTGTTATCTGCGGGCTTCTGTTGTTGGGGCCATTTGGCTGTTTTTTTGGTCTGTTGGGCCTACCTTTTTCTTAAGGGGTGTGTGGTCTATAAGCTGGGGGGTGTTTGTTGTCATTTTCGTTTATAGCTGTTTCCCGGGTGATGTTCCATCTATATGCGGCATCTTTGTAAGATTTTCCGTTTTGTGCAGCCTTGTGCGTCTTGCACATGTTAGCCTCAAACAATGATAATTACAGCGCTTTAGATTATGTGGAAACAAAGGTTGATTGCAGCGCTTTCGCCTATTGGAGCTCCATGTGGTGCCACCAATATTGTAGGGGTCTTGTGAAAATATGCACTGCAAAAATATTGCAGGTTTTGAGTCATGTGGTGCCATCAATATTGTAGGGGTCTTGGGAGCCTCTAAGGGTGTAGTATTAATGAGTCTTGTAGCTGGCTTGAAAGATTGTCTTTAACTCTTTATGTTTCTTGCTAATTGTTTTTATGTTAGGATTTGTTTTGTATATTCCATTATTGCATTCTTTTGATGCTACTCAATTGTATCTAAATCAGAAATAAAATAGTTACTGCATATTCCTTTTTACACACATAAATAGGTCTCAATTTTCTTTTCGCAAAAGGAAATTTGGATTAATGAGGTACAAAAAAATCAACCGTAGATATCATAAGAGGTGCTAAGGAACAAATACATTAATGAAAAACAAGAAAGTCAAATTAAATTTTAAAGATTGTTATTGGCTTTCTCACTGTCAAAACTAACGGTTACATTACTAATATTATGCACTAGTATACATTCCCTCTACTAAACAATGGTTTCAAATGTTAAATACATACTCTTATTAGTGGAAAATTAGTGAGTTAATGGTGAAGTGACTAGGGTGTTTATATCTTAAAACTAGTAAACACTAATATCTAGTAGGTTGATTTTAGGTGAAGGGATTTGTCAAATATAAAAAGATATATAAAAGAAACTAATGAGGTTCAAGGGCAAAAGAGACAAATGGGTCATATGTACTTCTGCGGTGGAAAGACTCGATTTCAAGAAGCTAGACAGAGTAGCTTCTTTCAAAATCGATTCTGAAGAGGAAAACGTGCGACGGCGTAAAAGTGTTCGTGGAGAACCAAACACGTCGGAATCGCGTTTGAGAGGTAGGACGCGCTTTAGTCCATTTGCACCGCGTAACCAAACAGGGACTTAGTTGTTTTTTGGCTATAATTATTGTTTTAGTTAAGTTATCTTTTTTATTCAATAATTAAAAAAGTTTATTCAAAAAGTAAATTAATTTATGTTTGATTTTGTGGCTATAAGAATTGATTTTATAAAATTGATTTTGATTAAAAGTGAGTTAATGGTGAAGTGACTAGGGTGTTTATATCTTAAAACTAGTAAACACTAATATCTAGTAGGTTGATTTTAGGAAACACCAACAAAAATTTAATTGGTACTATATGAAATCTAAAAGGAAAATAGAAATGTGTTTTGCTAATCATTTTTCTCTTTCAAAATGACCCCCCTTTTAAATGAGGAAGACAAATGAACTTATGAAATAGTACTAGGACGGTATTACTAAAGCTTCTTCGATTATCCATCAACTATCAAGGTTTCACTAGGGTTTCTTTGTGTTTACTCTTATGGTTTGGATGCCCCTTTTCTTGAAAGATAAAGGGGAGCTTTATGGTTTGGAGACAAATGTGAATTGGCTTTATGACCTATAGTTGGACAAAATTGACTTTGAGTTGGACTCCAAGCAAGTTGTAGATAACTTTAGTGTATGTTTGAAAACTCGTATTTTACATTGATATTATACGATAAACGAAAAAGTTATTTCATGGAGTTTCAATTAACATTGCATCTAATGCAAAGCCACTAGTTTTGACATTGATGTCTCAAATTTTGGTGATATAATACGGTAGATATTTGTTCTTTTTTTTTTTTTTACAAACTTGTACATTGAATTCCTTATGAGACAATAAATGGGGGTTAACAACACTTTAGCTCGTAATAGGTAACTCCACATTTTCTTTGACGTTCCTACATGTATTGTCTCAATATTATTTCAAATGAAGTGACTTAATTCTGCTTTATTGAAAAATAAATAAAATTGTTGTCTAAAATACTTATAATCATTGTAATTTTTTCCCCTTCTTTCTCACAAGTGCAATCTTGACAAAGTTTCCAAAATTAACACATGCACTAGTATTAACTAATCTCCTTTAAAACAAAGTATGAAGATCGTGCAAAAATATATGTTAAAATATATAAACGGTGCGGATAGAAAAGTATATATTAAAAAATATATATAAAAATATGTAAATTTTTTAAGGGTGTGTTTGGATGAAGGGTTTAGGAGGGGAATGGAGCGGAGAGTTTAATTTTATTTTTTAAATTACGGATATTATAAAATGATTTTCAGAAAATTGAATTAATAACATGATAAATGATCACTTTTTTGAGTAACATGATAAATGATCATGTAATGCTTCAAAAACACTTAATTTATTTTGATAAAATATTTTACATTATTCGTAATTTAAAAAATAAAAGTGAGTCCTCCCATCCCTTTCGCTCCTAACCCCTCAATCCAAACACACCCTAAATGAATCACATGAGTTATCTTTAGAGAGGCTGTGCATGCTAGAGATACCTTAGTTTATCCAATAAAATGATGGATGTTGAAACTTTGGTTTAAGCATATATTGTATTCATGTAAAAAAAAAAAACTTCTTGATGATATTGAACAAACTCATAAGTCGATTTTGTATGCATTGGTTAAACAACCATGAAATGAATTTCATCATAAAATATTCAAATAATCAAATGAAAAGTCTTTTTGTTTTGCTTTGCTCGACTTGTTTTCACTTCATTGCGATCATTTTGAAGTATAAAATCATGTCTAAGTCATCATGGCGTAACCGTGGGGAAAATTGATTTTGACCATATCATAGTTTTCTTCTTTGAATTAATGATCTTCGCATTATCCCCTACAATTGGTGGACCACAAATTTAAATGGATCACCCTATAATCCATCCATCTATTTTGAAATGTCATGAGTTGTATCATAACTTTTATGTATATTAATGAAATATATGAAATAACTATCAAACAAACATGATTCATATCAATTATGTTGATAATATTCCATCGCCTATCATGTCTTTTGACAAAAGGGTGCACGTGAAGTATGCATTATATTCCAACCAGAAACATTTAAATTGTTCTCCTTCACTATTTGTGTTTTGTTGTTAAACTAAAGTCATGTTATCAGACCAACCTAAGTGAGTTAAAATAAAATAAAATTCTTCATAAAATTAAAATAAAAAGGGTGATAAAACTCAAAGAAGCTCCAAATTGAAAATAGCCGTCATCTACAAAACAAACCTAAAATGGTATTAAAGTCTATCCACAAAACCATCCACCATTTAAATATAGACAAAGTTAAAAACGAGTTCATGAAGAATGACACGTCTCACTTTATAAACCAACTCTATAAGGATTGTGTTAGACCATACCAGACCCAACCCAAATTCTAATACTAACAAACCAAACAGACGCAATTCACCATCAAATGGCCCTGTTGAATGAACTTGTCTTCATAGATTGCCAAATGATGAAACAATATAATTTTGCATCTAATAATAACATATTAGTCAACATCTTTTATAATTTAAACACCACATCCATGTATGTTTACATTAATAGGTCTAATCGAGGTTCTTTTATAAATGTCAAATCAAGTTCTGTACTATGTTTTCATATTCAATAACTACCACAAACTAAAACTAAAACAACTCATCTCAAAAGGATAAGAGTCTTCATATAGTTACTAAGATGAAGTGATCAACTTTATAGTAAACTGAAAACAAATATATCAAACATAGAGAAAATTAAATATTCATGGCATGTAATACTTGTTGCCACACTTGCATCTCCATGCCTCAGGATAGTACTCGGCTGTCACCGGTGTTCCCGGTGGCACCGTCACGTGGACCGGTTTGCAAGGTATACATTTGCCACACTTGGCGTTGCACCGCGGCGGAAATGACCCGGGTCCACCTAGAAACCTTCTTGGCCGATCTACAGAGACCTTTGATTTTCCTTGAGACTCCATGCCTTGTCTAGTTTCCACGTTAACTTGCTGCCCAAAATAATCATAATTAACCGGTCGTTAATGCTCAAATAACAGAATTGTAACTATCATATTTCGTAAATGTTCAAAAACTACACTTTATAGCTTCTATAAAATTACTGTAGGTTACCGTGATTCGGACATGTCCACGGTGAAATCAAACACACATTTCATGATATCATATTCTTTATAAAAAAACATATAAAGACAATAATCTTGAAGTGGAACCATATTTTTCCAATCTCTGACATGGTTTTAAATTTCCATATGCAACTGCAATTGTTACCATAACATTCAACTTTTGAATATATTTATAACTGCATCTCACTTGCAGTTGCACTTGTCCATATAATTTATGCAAGATGAGTGTTATCAACATTCAACACATTCTCTAGTACGAACTTCTCTCAATACACTGAAATCCATAGTACCATGACATGTGTTGCCTAATTAATTAATATTATACAGTGGACTCCACATATATGATGGCTCACATTGCAGCGGGTCCATAGACACACCCTGCAACCTATTCTGGCTCATATTAGCCAATTTCTGTTTTTTTTTCTTTCCATAATTTCTTCCTAACCTGTCTCCACCACTAGTGACCATTATATGAAAATAATATTGTGACTAAATTTGTTTTTACCGAGTAAATTTTTTTTTGACTCTACTATAATGTTGGAGTTAGACCTAGGTAGCTAAATTATAATGCAGAAAAAAATGTTGATGTGGTAATTTTTATGTAAATGCTGTTAAAGATAAGATAGTATTAATTGAAAAATACTAGTAATAAGAAAGAATGTATACAAAATTGACAAGAATAGTGACTATACCTGTAAATCTATTTCAGATTTGAAAAATATGGTACACCTAGTATCTGCAATAAAGAAAGAACTAGAAGGTTTGAATTAGATGAACAAGATGTAATAAATTTAATAATTTATCATTTAAACATGTATTAATATTAGAGATTAAGAAGAATTAAAGAATGAGGAAGAATTGCATACCTAGACATTTAATGGTTGAAGCAGTAGAAGTATTGGTGAACATGATTGAGAGCATGAAAAAGTAGAAACTATAAGAAAGATGTATTTTGTTCATGAGCTTAGTGGTTTTTCTCTTCCTCTCCATGAACAAAAGAAAAAACTAAATCTCAATAAAAGCACCACTTGTATGATTGTAGATATATATGATTGACACACGCACACACAAGCTTTCTTTTTCTCTAGCTATGACCCTATGAAAGGTAGTGTTTCAAACTATAAACCAATAATAGTGATGTTTTTCAACATATTCAAACTTTGCATATTCCATGCAAGTATTAAGCTAAACAAATACCTAACTTTTACCTTCTTTTTTTTTAATATAGTAAAATCACTCTTTTCACTTTCAAACTTCACACCCCTTTTTTCAACTCTCACACTACTTTATGCAGGTAGCTAGTAAGAGTAGAAAAAGTAGAGAAAGGTGATTTTTTTTTATGGAATGGTAGGTTGCTTATCTTAGGAGGTGTGTGTAGATTGTGACAGTGGGGGGTTTGAATAGTACTTTGAAGAGAGGTTAAATAGAGTAAGAAAAATAAAGGTGAATCTATGAAGATCATTACTTCCTAAGTTTTACCATGTTTAGGTCTTTGATTCTCTTGCAGCCTTCTTTGTTCTCAATCTTTCAATGGTTCCTAAACCCAGAAAAACTAAAACAATCCTCTCAAAACTTTCACTTTCATGCTCACTGCACACATACGCCCCTAACTCTCTTTTCCTCTGCTTCTTTTCCCTTTTGTATATAGTTTTTGTCCTCACACTTCACCTTTGAAAAATCTTATAAATTTTAACCACTTATTTTTAACTGTTTATTGCATGTCCTTTTCAATAGTCATTTCATCAGTTGCACATATTAATTTCAAATGTCCTTCGGTTAAAATAAAATTCCTCAATATTGCATTCAGTAACGAGTTTAGGCAGGATTTGATTCATCTTGTTCTATAAATCCCCATGTTTCCAACTCTAATAAAACCATTAGGCTTCATCCCCTCAAAAAAAAAAAAAAAACATTAGGCTTCATATTATCTAATTTAAACTTCATATAATAATTTTTTTTTTGGACCAAAAGTAAACTTCATATAATAATAAAATACAATGCTCTGATAAAAGTTTTTAGAATTTAGCCATGGATCACTAGATACAAATTATAGCATATCATCAATAATAAAGGAGGAAGAAGAAATTGTGTACCTATGAATTAAGTTGATGAAAGATAACTGTCAGAAGGATGGGAGGGATGACTACCCTCATTCCGTTTAGCACCAGAATGTTCAGAATAGTTTAACCGTCTGATGGGATGACGTTTAAATAGCTAAACGGCTGAGGACAGAGACCTCTCATTGGGCTCAGCTAAATGGTCCAACCCATCACGATCCATTTAGAAAGAATAGCCTAATCACACATATTCATCAACTAATTGGTGTTTAACACAATAGACCATAATTAAGTAATTAAATAATTAATCCAACAATCTCCCACTTGGATGACAATACTCAATTACTAAAAGAATATAAAATTTAAATTTTAAAATATATGTATGGTCAAAGCACTAATTCGAAAGAGA
>Ga0315915_1000060_pt1 | contig 72274 bp, 55 predicted proteins | sample MpolbnodulesMG_FD_207738 | JGI IMG/M metagenome (GOLD analysis project Ga0315915, IMG submission 207738) | Medicago polymorpha root nodule microbial communities from Los Angeles, California, United States - branched nodules | ecosystem: Host-associated > Plants > Roots > Nodule | place: USA... | reverse complement strand
CCCCTACCACACATTCATTCAAGTAAAGGACAAGGTGAAGGGACCGTGAAATAAACATCAAAGTTTGAAAATAATAGTTGTGGTGCAGCATGTATCACTTATAAGAGTGATGTACGATATGATTTGGTTGAAAGAAACTACTCATTTCCTCCCAAAATAAGTGATCTAGTTTGACTATGTATCATTTTATCTGATATACTTTGATCATATTTTTCTACTATTATATTATACAAAAACAAAATGTAGTATGATGTAGTTGGATTTGTCTTGATAAATATTTTTACAATATCAAATTTTTTAAATTTTATCTAATACATAATTAAAGATATTAAAGTTTAAAAACGTGCGTTGACACGTATTCAACATGCAGAAATTCACTTGTTTTCACTTGTTTTGGTCCAAAGGGAGTAGTGATTAGGGAAGAAGATGAATGGTTTTGAGAGATATTATTGGCTAACTTTTATCCTCTATCATGCCTCATTTTTTTATATTAAGTTATTAACTTACATGACACTAGTTAGGAGGAATTGGGGCTAGACACCTATTTTACACCTGTCATTTACTACCTTTTTCCCAGATGAACATTATAAGTGACAAACTTGATAAAAGTTAGATCAAAGCATTCAGTCTTAACTCAATTTTTTTTAGGAAAAACTCTTATTTTTATTTTAAAGTATCATGAAACTAATTATTACACCTCGAATCTTAATTCAAACAAAATACATGCTTCTTCCAAGTTAATGGCAAAAAGTTAACAGGTATAATTTTGTCTGTGTTATAACAAATCTTTCCAACCTTCAAAATTCGTAAGACAGCGTACGATACTTAACACTTAGTCATTCCTTGTCTTCTCATAACAAAAAACACAAATTATAATACTCCCTCTGTCCCGTATTAAGTGACACATTTGACCTCATCACACACATCAATGCACAATTTTTATCTTAAATAACTTTACTAATCTATCAGAAAAAAATTATAAAAATTTGATATTTTGAAAATACTCATCGAGATTCGAGACGAATCTAACGAGATCTTATATGATATTATTTATCTTTCTATATTAGTAGAAAAATATGATCAAAATAAGTTAGGTCAAAATTGCACATTTTCAAACGGGTCATCTATTGTAGGACGGAAGAAGTAATATTTTAGTAGTAGTATATCATAACTTTATTGAACATTTGCCTCAATGAAAAAATTACACACACAACTAAATAATACATCAAGATAAATTATTTTTTATTTATGGGAGAATTTGTAAAGATTATATAAAACTAAAAAAAATAAAAAATACGTAACTATTTTCTCTTCATTATCTTTTTTTTCTTCCCAATTTTCTTAATTCAATTCCTAATTTTTTTATTTTAATTTCTAATTTTTTATGTAATTAATAAAAAGAGGATTATAACAATAGAGTTATAGAATATAGGTTATGGAACTAAAAAACATACGGTTTTTTTTTGCTTGAAGGAAAAAAAAATACGGGTTATAACAATAAGATTATATAAAACTAAAAAAGATATGGGTTATATCATGTAGTTATAGAATTATAATAATAAATAATTTTTTAATTTAATTAATAAAATGAGAGTTTTGATGGGAAAAATTATGGTAGAACCTGTGGGATTATAACAATAGAGTTGTGGAGGTTGGGTAGTTATATGATTATAACTATAAATAATTTTTTTAACTTAATTAACAAAATGAGAGTAATGGCGGGAAAAGTTATGGTAGAACCTGTTGGATGCCAATATTGTTGGGATGAGTTTCCTTCTCCAACACCTCTAGCTTTTTTTGTTTAAAAAAATGACATGTTTGTAAAATTTCATCGTAATTAATGTATAGATAGAAAAAAAAAGAATAATAGAAAAAAGAGTTTCATAATTATGCGAAAGAGTATGATTAAGATTGTTTCACACAGATTAAAATGAAATCAAAAGGACATGGAAAAATGAAAATGAAATCCTCAAGATGAAAAAGATGACTAATATTGTACCAAACATTGTAAAATGAAAGCAAAATATTACTTCTCTTAGCAAAATCTTACTTCTCTTTATTATTATTTTTTGGCATATTATTATAGAAAGTAATAATATGGGATAAGAATGAGTAAAGAAGTTGTTAAACTTTTCTATCCAATATTGTGTGCATGTATCAAAAGTGATGCCTCTGAAAAATAAATAAAAAATAAAAATCAACAAACAACTTTAATGTAAGGAAGAGGGAGTGATGAGTTACATGAAGAGAGAAGGAAATAACAACCAAAGAAAAAGAGAAATGTATAGAGAAAAAGGAGGAGAATAAACATGCAATAGTTTGTTGGTTATGAATTTACTCATGTATACCGTGTATTTATGAGTGATGTTATTTGTGAACAATTTGGTCATGAGAATGGTGGGATAATATGAGGGGTTTTTTTCTTCATGTGTTGTATGTGCAAATGTAAATGGATATTCATGGACGTGAATAGTATGATATATGTGCATCTCCATATCCACGTGAATATCCATTAAACGAATGATCCATAAATTTTTAAGTAACCACATGTATATACAAATATTCATGGATAACATTTTAAAAAAGTGATTTTTATATATAACTATCGAAAATTTAACAATAAAAGTTTGTTGCATTCCTTTTTTTTTTCTTTTCCTTGTTACCAAAACATAATGATATACAGACATTACAATAAAAATATCTATACATCGTAATATCCATACATTTGATTTCTAACAAAAAAAAAAAAAAAGTTCATTACATTTAACAAAAACAAAGTACCTTGATTCAACAAAAATATAAATAAAGTTCGTTGTTTTAGAGAAGAATTGAAGTATCACGTAATACGTAATAATACTATATAACATTAGGAGTTTTTTTGACTAAAAATGAAGCTGTAGTATGGTTATTTATGTAAATTATTTACTCCAATAGCCGTGACTTATGGAAATTAGTATAATAGCAGGGACGGATATCGTCAAATCCACATTCACAATTATTAAATAACAGGTAGTTGAAATGTCCGTTTATTTTATCTATGAATTTTTATTAAGGTATCCTCCCCATATGTGCGAGTGACGTGAGTTATTAGTGATATATAAGTTATTTTTTCTATTTTTTAATTTTAATTTCTATTTTTTTAATTAAATGATTAATTAATAGAATTAGAGTTTTAGGGAAATTTTTTAAGGAAAACTTGCAGGATTAAAGATATAAATGACGATGATGCCCACAAAATTATATACGCCCACAACAAAAAACAGCTAGAGTGTAGAGGACAACATAATGTTAACTGTTAAGCTAGTTCACTAAAGAACCTAGTTTCAGATTTCATGAATACTTCCTTCCAGATATGCAAGCTTCTTGTGCAGCCGCACTTGGTGATCAGCAAATTCCGAAAACAAATCCCTCTTAGCACTGGCAATCTTGAATTCTTGAGTTCCTGAATGTACAATCTTCAAATTGCTACTCGTTCTATTGTTTCCATCCTGTGATGCATTCTGAAAGACAAAATGTTAAGCAGTGACCAAACATATATGCAAAGAACTAAATTTAATTAATGTTGCACCAAATGAAAATCTGTCGTCCCTGGTGCCTAATTAAGTGAACTTGGTGGCACAACTTATTAAAACTACAAAATTATCTGGAAGAATATAATAAGATTTTCAGAACCAATGGACTACATGTTTGACAGCATTCATTTTCATCAGGGGACCAAAAACTAGCATAAGATTGATAAATGTACAATTTTACAAATACAAATAACGTTTCTTTTGGTGCCTTAGACTGTCGACGATGTGACAATTCTATAGTCTTGACCAATAGCCATGCTCTACTACCGAGCCGTTAAATTATTCTTTGGAGGAAAAGAGGAGGAAATAAATTTGTTTGAAGGCCTACCTCAGATTTAGGAAACAGCGTTCCTATTGATGCTTTGATATTTTTGAGACCTACTTGTTTTTCAATTACCACCCATGGCCTGAAAAAAGACAGTGAAGAGGTTTAAATGGCAAATGAAAACAATCATAGATAACATATACAGAATTATCTCGCTTAGGCTTGCAGATCCATAATAATTTTGTAAGCATTGTGGGTTATATTACAAACAAAATTACTGCCAAAACAACCTGGAAGCCTTGTTAAAATAATAACTTAGGTTAACGAATCAGGTATTCAGCTTTCACGCATGAACCAATAGTAAATAACCCAAGTAAGCTATTCATCAAAATACATAACACAGGCATCAATGTTTAAGAACTATAAGTCTATACTACCTGCCAGTTGAAGATGTTATGATGTAGTTTGGATTTGTCAAGAAGTCACAAAGCTTTTGGAAATCTTGTTCAGTGTGCAACATAATGGCACCCCTGGTATATATCTCCAATGATAAACTTGGAAAAATGAACACACTAGCTGATACTTGAGTATGTTTGTGTAAGAACTCTACAGCTGTTGATGGACATAATTCTTTATCAAGATTCCCTATCAGAATCATACACACATTTCTTTTTCCTTCCAACTCTTTATCTTCCATGCTTTCGTCAAGGCTGACTAAAATAAATAAAAAATGAAAAACTGAGGAAAAGGTTTTGAAGATTTATATTATAGAACATTATCGTAAGCAAAAATATAAAGAACAATTGCGCACTGAATGAAAACCAAGGTTGATGAATATGATAAACGGGTGTAGAGCATGCTAGAGTGCAAAGTAGGTCTGAATCTGTTTATATGAACATGCATAAGGTTAGAGAAAATTTGATAATTGATAAGTCGGGTTCCCATATTCGCAAGTTCAACCTAGGAACCAAGCTTGGCCTCTCAAGGATAGTAAGATCCACCTACTAGAGGAATTGTATCTATAAAGCACGTATAATAACTTAAAATAGAGATTTATATGAAATATCTCTTAAAAAAGAACACAGATAGTTATTACCTTTTAAGTACGAAGAGATACAATTATGATAGGTAATTGACATATTAGTAATCTACCAAAAGAAAAAGAGAAACAATGATCCAAACAACATAAATGGTAATGGAACTCATCAGCTTGAGAAATAGAGCAAAGACTTCGGCAAATAGCATACATTAAACAGAATTAAAAAAAATAAAAAAAAAAATCTTTGTAAACAAATCCAACCAGTGGAATCCCTTTCGTTAGCACCTCCAAAAACATTACTACATTTTTTCATTTCATGCTCAATAATCACCCATCCACTGTATCACAGCCCACCCATCTCAAAAAACGCAGGGAAGGAGGTCTATGTGTAACATTGTTTGTTATTATTCCAACAACTTTTTGGTATAAACGTCAAGTTACACTTGAAAGCAATCCTACTCATTTACCAGAGTCCAGTAGAATCTGACATGATCCTACAGGTATAGTAAATAAATACTAAAAAAATATAATTTTAAATATTGATATGTGATTTTGACAACCATGGTTACCAAGGTCCTAACAGAGTCACGAGGAAAATCATATGAAGAGAATCATAAAAAATAAATATCAGAAAGGCATAAAAGATTTCTGCAAAACCCAATGAGTTGAATCAAATTTTAGAATTAACCACTACTATAGAATTTTAGAAACAAACCTTCAGGAGAACAGGCACCCACAACAGATCGTTTGGCGCGTCGTTTTCCCTGGAGAGGAATATAAGATATCAAACACAGAAATACATCCAAAAATCTTAAACTATAACTACAAATTTTTCAACATACAATATTACGGAAAGTACTTTGGGAACATAAAGATACATTTTACACACACTACTCACCTTTTGCATTCTTTCGAAGAATCCCATTTTGGTTTTAGTTTTTGTTCCTTTGTGACAGTTCACCACCAATTCATGTCCAGATTGTGATTCTAGTCTCCTCCTTGTAATCTCCAAGAACAAAGCCACAGCTGGATCGTGCTCTTTTATAGGCTGCACAATGCAAATGTCACCAATTTCGGCAGCAGTCAACTTTCCTTCATTTGGCCCATGTAACCAGGACAGGATAAAGGTACACAAGCACTCTGCGTCTTTTTTGCGAGAATGCTTGCGTTCTTCCACCTATAAAAACATTCACAATTTCACAATCAAACACAGATTCAGAAGTAAAATTTACTAAAAAAGGACCAACTCAGCTAAAACTTCAATTCCTGATCCTAGATGCTGCTGCTACAATAGTTATCGCAGATAATAGAAATCTAAAGCCTTAGTACGGAATGCTTCTGGGTTTTATAAAGTTAGGTTTAATCATAAACTTAATGCATATAATATCTTTACATGGATCTACCCATTAATACATGCATTTACTTACAAAAACATCCATGCATGAATAAACTTGGATATATGATTGAGTACTAACCCTTCAACCCAAAGAATGGCAATACAAACATAATATGGAATGCTTCTAGATTTTCTAAAGCTAGGTTTAATCTTAAACCTTATGCATAAAATATCTTTATATGTATCTACCCATTAATATAGGCATTTACATATAATAACATCCATGCATGAATGAACTTTATCAAAGGAATAGTCCGCCTAGAGCTCACAAGACCTAGTGTAGTCTCTAGCACATTGAATCATTAAGTTGTTTGTAACTAACTATAACTGCCTTAACTCCCTTGTAACTACGTGTCAGTGAGAATCCCCTGTTACAGGCTATAACCAGTAAACATGCAAGGTCTATAAATAGACCATTGCACCTATTGTAATCTCAATAATTCATTTCGTTGCAGAAATAACAGAATCAGCTCAAAGAGCATTTCCACCCCTAGCTAGATTTCTAATATGGTATCAGTAAAGAAGCCAATCCTGTGGCCCCCAAACAAACCTCACCAGTGCATTCCGCAGCGATGCGAGCTCTGCCGTTGATGTTTCCGTCTTCGCCACAAATTCATTCTCTGCAATCGCTGAAAAACTCGATTGAGAGAACCATCTTTTTTGGTGCCGACAGGTAGAACCTGTGATTAAGGCACACCAACTTCATTATTTGGTAAATCCTTTGATTCCTATAAAGTTCAAGAATTCGGTAGATGCTAAAGCAAATCAAATTTCTCCTGAATTCGAAGCATGAGAACAACAAGTTTAGTTGCTCCTAGCTTGGTTACAACCCACAATTTCGTGCGAAATGTTGAGACGCGTAATCAGTTGCAAGAATTATTAGCAACTATGGGATAAGATTCACGCTTATTTCCAAACACACATCAATGCAAAGCTGTTCCAGCTTCGTTCTGAGCATCGCAATACGAAATTGGACAATTGGTCTGTTTCAGAGTTTCTTCTCAAAATTCAAACCACAATTGATTCAGTTCATGTAATTGGTGAGTCTATTTCTCCATGTGAGCATCTGGATGTCACTCTTGAGGGTATGCCTCAAGATTACGAGTCTACTATCTCATTAATTAGTGGCAGGATTGGTTCCATTCCCATAGAAGTTGGAATTCTATTGCTAGGTCATGAAGCTCGCCTTGAGCATTTTTCGCAAAATGGCTTCTCCTACTATCAATCTCACTGCTTCCTCAACTGCAAATGATGCAGAGAGTACTCAAGCTCTATCCTCTAACTTAGTGCAACAATCATTTTGGCGCTTTTCTGACGGGGCAGGTGAGCGTGGTGGTCGCTCTGGCCGTCGTGGCAATGGTTGTGATGGACGTAGTTCCATCCAGTGTCAAGGGTGCCATAAGTTTGGGCACGATGCTTCTATCTGTTATCATAGATTCAAGAAGGATTACACTCTGTACCTCTTGATCACCAGCAACAGAGTAACAATTCCAATTCCACTAATTATATGGTTAATGTTAACTTTCCCCAATCACCCATGCCATGGCAGTCTAAATCTTGCCCTGTACCATGGTCTCATAATCCTTGAGTTACTTTGGATCTCCACTACGTGGTATGCCTCCACTCCCTACTCTTTCCATGCCCCACTACAACTTCTATCCACCTCAGAACTTCAAGCCTTCATTCACTAGTGCCCTACAACCTAAGCCTCAGGCATTAGTAGCTAACCTTGACTCTATAAGCTCGGTAAATTGGCATCCTGACTCTGAGGCTTCTCATCATATTACGCTCAAAACATTCAACAATTGTCCCCTTCTGAAGGCTCTGATCAAGTTTTCATTGGCAATGGGCAAGGTCTTTCTGTTCTTTCATCTGGTTCTTCCACTTTTATTTCACCTCTAAACTCTAATTCTTAATTAGTTCTCAATAATTTATTGCATGTCCTCAATATTACTAAAAATCTCCAAGTGCTAGTCAATTTGCTAAAGATAAGCATGTCTTTTTTGAGTTTCATGCTAATCACTGCTATGTTAAATCATAGGTTTCCAATGAGACTCTTCTCAAAGGATTCCTGGACAGTGTTGGCTAGTATAAATTTCCATGTCTGCTACAACCTACTTTTGGTTTGCTTCAACTCTGTCTTTAAATATCCCTACTTTAGCTTGCAATAATTCTACAAGTCCCACTGTAAATATTTGCACTGCTTATTCTCTCTGTTTTTCTACTTGGCATAGCAGACTAGGACACCCTAGTGCTGATATTCGAAGAATTGTATTGAATCTTTGTAAAATTCCATTTAGCAATAAAAGTGTTTTTGATTTCTGCGCTTCTTGCTGTCTTGGCAAAGGTCATAGACCCCCTTCATCTTAATCTTAAACTTCCAATTAATTTTGAACTTTATGCATAAAATATCTTTATATATATCAACCAATTAATATACGCATCTACTTAAAAATAGATCAATTAATGCAAGTATTTACACAAAACTATGGTTCATGACATTGAACAAACTTTCACTATTCCAATTTAAATCACACACAATCAATCGGTGCCAGAAATGAATGTGAAAAACTATATACTAAAAATCACTTCCCCTAAAATTGAACGATCTAAAGTATTGTCATAATACTTAATTTCATTATTACCTTCAGTAATGAATAGTAACAATGCTCTAAAATTAAAAGCTAAAACACATGGCAAATAACTCAAAATGGCGTTTCAAAAAAGTAGTACTAGAAGGAAAAAAATGATGAACTGCATCAATGAGAGGAATACACAATTTCACAAACAAACACAGATTCAAATGTAAATTTACTTAAAAAGACCAACTCATAGCTAAAACCTTAATTCATGTTGCTAGATGCTTCAGGTTATTGCGCAGAGAAGGGCAATCCAAAGCTCTAATATGGAATGCATCTAAATTTTCTAAAGTAAGGTTTAGCCTTAAACTTTATGCAGAAAATATCTTTATACGTACATACCCATTCATGCTACATGCATGAATGAATTTCAATAATATGATTGGATACTGACCCTTCAAATCCCCCCAATTAATTAATACAAATATTTACCCATTAATATATGCATTCTATTACAAAAGCATCCATGCATAGATGACCTTAAATAATGATTGAAAACTAACCCTTCAAATCCCCCAATCAATTAATACAGTCATGTATATTTAGTTCCACTCTAAGCCGAAATTGATTCTAGAATTGACTATGACATGTTTGGTACCTCTAAAATAGAATTGATTTTGCCTCCAAAATTGATTTTACTTGAAGCTAGAAATTGTAGCTTTTGATTCTAGAATTGATTTTTACACTTAAATTTATTGCTCAACTCACTTTTATATGAATGTATTCAAACATAAAACAGATTTACCTTCGACTCAATTTTAGTCAAAATCAATTTAATATAATCAATTCACTTAAAGTCAAATTTTCCCACCACATAACCAAACATACATATACATGAAAATGAACAAACTCTCACATTTTCAATTTACCATACACAAAATCAATCAACCTCTAAAATGAATATGAAAATTGAAAAACTTTAATACTAAAAAACACTTCCCCCAAAATTCAACTATAGCTCTGTTTGGTAAAAAAAAATATTGGATAGTTGATAAGCTAGCTTATAGTTGATGACTTATAAATTAGCTTATAGCCAATAGCAGATAAGCTAGTCGATTGAATCTGTGGTGTTTGGTAAAATTAGCGATTGAAGTAGCATATAGATATGAAATGACATGAAAAATGTGCATTAAATTAATATTTTTTTTTTTTTCAATTAAGATTGCACTGATAAAATTGAGATAAAAAGCAAAAAGCTATAAGCTAAGTGAATTAGCTTATAATAAACCACTATAAGCTCATGAAAATACGCTATAAACTCGTGTAAATATTAAGATTGTTAATATGCTATAAGCTCATTAAATTAATATTTACACCAGTTACCAAACCGGTCTTTTTTTAATCATACGAGCTTAAAAGCTATAAGTCATAAGATCAATTTTATGTCTTAACAAATAGACACATCTAACATACCATCCATCGCCTTAATATTTAACTTCATTGTTAATAACTCAAACATACATAATTAGCGACACATTAAAAATAGCAACAATGCTAAAAAATGAAAAGCTAAAAACTCAAAACGGCGTTTGAAAAAAGCAGTAAAAACAGAAGGCGAAACAACAAACGAACCGCATCAACAACAGCATCATAGAAGCGAAGATCATCAGGTGAGAAATGCAGCGAAGCGCAAACCCTAACACCCTTAACAAGCTTACGACATTCATAATCCTGAACTTGAACGGAAAGAGGTCTGAATCGTTTCTCAAATTCAACAAGCTCTTCCAATGATTCGAAAAACGAAGGTTCGAAGATATTGTCTTCTTCATCGGTGAATTTTTCGTACCTTACTCGAAGTGTTTCCTTTTCTTCTAGCGTAACCATAACGGTGTACCATGCACCGTCTTCATAGTTTCGAAACTCGGTGACGTAATTTTGATTTTGTTCGGGAACGGTTAACCGCATTTCTCTCTTCGCCGGCGTCGGAGTTTCGAAGAATGAAACGTTGTCGTTTTGTTTCGACGGTATCGTTTTCTGTTTCCCTGCCATTTCAACCTCGGGTAGTGTAGAAGGGAGCGATCAAAACTCTGAGTTTCTAAATATGAAAACTCTTCCCATTTTTCTTCATCACTTTAAATACAACATCTTTCACTTTATTAAATTACACAATTTCTTTTTTAACTTGAGATAACATTTTCGTTTATTATTTTTTTTGTTTTTATTTATTTTAAAAAAAATTATATTATATCTTCCTTTTAAAAAATAATGATACTATGTCTTATTTCAAAAATAATCATACTATATATATATGTTCTTTCAAAAAAAATAATACCATATTTAAGTCGTTTTAAGAAAGTGGATTTTTATATTTTCTTTCCTTTCCTTCATTTATAACTCACTCTCTTCCAACAAATTCTTATTTGTTGCACACATTTTATTTTTCTTTCATACAAAATAATTGTCAATAGATTAAACGTGGTATATAATTATTTTAATAATTTTAAAGTAAAATTATTAAAACAATTGTCAATAGTTTAATCAAAATTTAACTGTATTTTTCACTTAAGTAAAATTTAATTTCTCTTTAAAGAAACCCAAATATTTCAAAAACATTAATTAGATTCATAAAAAAAAAGTAAGTAGTCGTAATTAAGAAAGAATATAATTGAAAAATTGTACCATTAAATTACCAAAACAACAACTAAACAAAAACACACAATTAAATAAAAAGAAAGAGAAAGAGCACAATCAACTTTGTTAATTCCATGATTTAATGTATAAGAATAGAACTAGTAGTTATTAGGATTTGATATCCGTGCAACGTATGCAAAAAATTGATTGAAAAACATGAAGAGTTGAAGAAAAAAACTTGACGTGATACAACCATTGTCAAATATCGATTTATAAAGTTTTCACCATATTATCAACTTCAATGTAAAAATAAAGGCTAAAATATGCATTTCATTCCTGCAAATATAGGCCAGTTGAAATTTCATCCCTGAATTTATTAATCCTCCCATTATTTTCCTACAATTGTTAATCACTTGAAATTTGGTCATAATTATATATGATTACTGATGTGGCATGTCATTACACACATGGCAGCGATGTGACGGACGCTGAGTGGGTTATGACAGTAATGACTGGGCAAAATCCATAAGAAATGACCATGTTACCCTTATTGAAACCAGACAAAAGCAAAATTACTATAATACCCCCGTCTCGTTCTTCTTCCTTCTCCAAGACCCGTATTCAATCTTTTTTCGTCTTCTTCCTCCATAAACGGCCTAAAAGACGTAACTCCAAACACCAGTCAAGTAATCCAAAACGAAATTTCTGCCACATCGACGACACAAACAGATCTAACAACCATATCTGAGTTCGTCGGTGGATTCGAGTTTGACGGTGGCGCCGGCGAGTGTGTCGCAGTCAAAGAGTTTGTTGAGCTTCAATATGTTGACTCGTTTATCCTAATTCCACATTCCCATTCTCAATTGAATTCAAATTTCTCCCTCTTCCCATTCACAAGCATCGATTTGTGCTTCCAATTTGTGCTTGTATCAGTGAATTTTTTATTCCGATTCATGTACTTGCTTACAGGTGAGATGGAGAAAGCACTGGGGTGCTTGAAAACTGTCGTCTGTTTGTATCAGGAAAAAAAAGGAGGCCAAACCAACGTTTTTGATTCCCCTTTTCAATGAAGTGGTTCTGTAGGACGACAATGGGGATGGTGGTGGTTGCAGGATGGAGGCGCGACAAACAATAACAAGAGGGTCGTGGAAGGGAGATGAGTTTTCATATGGGTTGACGAAGCGGATCTGAGATGCTATAAAAAGGGTCGGCGACAATAATGCTGGTTATGATTTGATGATGGCGGCGCACGGTGGACAACGACAAGCCAAAGAGAGGAAGAGTCTGGGTCGTGAAAATGTGTAACAAGGGAGTGTGATGGTGTAGGAAATTGGTTTGATCCATTAAGGGAGAAGGAAGAAGAAGAAGATTTAAGTGGAGGAAGAAGATGATTTAAGAGGAGGAAGAAGGGCAATAACGTCTTTTCCATTATGGTTTGATTCATTAAGGGCAATTTTGTCTATTCATTAACCAAAGACAATTTCTAATAGGAGAAATTCTTAGGTGGTCATGGTCCAACACATTACCATTTGATCACAACTAATAAATATGTGACACCTCATACACATCTATTGAGAGAAGAGAGAGAAGATGAGATTTGTGAAAGAAAAAAAACATAAGAGAGAGATGAGATTCCACTGTGTTTTCCTTCATGTCTACCGGAAATTCATCACCATCCTATACAATTTGTGACTTACTCTGTAAAGTTTTCCCCTTAATACAATTTGGCTGTGTTTTTCTTGTGCTTTCGAATCTCACTTTCCGAGTCGAGTTTTCTTACTTTATGATGGCGGTTGTGGAGGAAAATTGGACGGCGGCGCCAAAGCCGGTGACGGTGGACGATGAGAGGTGGGTTGAACTGAAGAAAGAAATAAAGAGAGGAAGGTGAAGATACGCGCCCTATGTATTTCATGTTTTATCATCTTTTTTTCTTTTTCTTTTTTACTAAAAAATAAGGCCCTGGACAGGTGTCACATATTGATTGGTTGTGATCAAATGGTAATGTGTTGGTCCATGACCACCTAAGAATTTCTCTTCTAATAGTGCATTTTAAAAGATTTAAGCATACAAGAAGGAGTAGCAAAGATGTTAAGTTTTTCTTTTGTCAACAAGCTTATGTCAATATAAGAAGGATAAACAATCATGTTAAGCGTAAAACAACCGAGTAATTTTGCATGTATTTAAAAAGACTGAAAAGATACACAATCCCTTTCTACATATATACTAAAAACAAACTTTATCTATGTATAGTCTTCTTAGACAAATACAGTATAGACAAATACAATATTGTCTATGTATTAAAGGGATACAACATGCACTAAAACTCAATAGTTACCGAAAAAAGCACTACAACAAAAATAAATACAAATAACAACTTTTTCTATGTTTTAGGGATTCAATAAGGCAATACGTATTTATAAGGAATGAAGTTGAATTTGATGTATATAGGTGGTCAGAGAAACAGAGGTGAAGAAATATTTGTCTTTTAGTCACTAATTATCTTAAGATGATCCAACAATGTATTTTGATTGATTAAGTGTTTCATATGATAAAAAGTTTTTTTTTTATACTTCAACAACAAAATTTAAAGAAAAACTTAAACAAGAGCTAATATTGTGCACAAGTAAATTAGGGTGGATTCTAGGGTGAGGGGTCAACTAAGTCCCTCACTGGTGGAGCACGAAGGAAATACTGTTTGATTTAATCAATGGATCTTATTTGTTAAAAATAAAATTGAGAACATTTACATTTGTTCACACACAATCTTGTCCCATCTCTTCCCCTCTTCTTCCTCACTTCCATCACCTCATCCTTCATTTTTCTCATACCGGCGAACCTCTCGCCGTCACCAGAGTGTGGTTCTTTTCCCCTATTCCATTGATTCTTCTATCTCTATAAGAGGAGTTAAAAGATTTCAATACTCATAACTTCCGTGCGTTAAATAAACTCACTAACGATTAACGTGACTGCTTTGGGTCTAATAATTCAAAAGAAACATTGATTGATTGTATAAAGAACCGAAAAAAGAAACTAAAGAAAAAAAATATGGAAATAGCCTGTAAACCTAATGAACTCAAAAAGGCACTTCTAAGAATACAACTATGGGAGGTTCGTTTGATTACTATATGATATATGATTCATTTGTATTTTGCTTTATTGAATTTTGTTTTGATTTCTGATTTTGTCTTTATGATTTTCCTACCTTCAATAATTTGACTTACTTGGTGATCAACAATTATATGGATCACTAGCGAAAAGATAGACACTGCACTAACGCTTGAAAATTATGAACGGTATTTTTTATAACATTTATATTTTGATTAAGAGATGGGACAAGATTGTGTGTGAACAAATGTAAATGTTCTCAATTTTATTTTTAACAAATAAGATCCATTGATTAAATCAAACGGTATTTCCTTCGTGCTCCACCGGTGAGGGACTTAGTTGACCCCTCACCCTAGAATCCACCCTAACTTATTAGAGAAATGATATTTCATCATCCATTTTTTAATAACTTTTGTGACAACCCTCTTTCTTATACTCTCATTGTACTTTTATTCTCTCTCTTCCTTTTTCTCTCTCTTTTGTTCTTGTCCAATAAAAAAAGAGAAAAAAGGTTGTCACTAAAAGTTGTTGGAAATTGGATGTCAAAATATCATTCCTCAACTTATTAACATCCTTAAAAAATTTGTACCAAAAATAAATTAGTCGCTCCATCAATATTCATTTACTCCATCCGTCTTAAATTATAAAACATTTTAGAGTTTACTAACTTTATTCCTAGGAATAACACTCTTTGGAATATATAGATGTAAATTTTATTCCAAAGTATTTAGAAAAAGAATGTATGGTTAACATTAAAATATTTCAATGAACCTTAAAAATAGGGATTATAATAGGTAACTATACATAGTTTTATTCTCATCTCCATGAGAACTTTATTTCCACCATTTTCTTTGAATTTTTTTTTTCTATTCTAAGAACATTTTATACCCGGGAATAAAATTTAGTAAACTTGTAACAAATATAGGCATGTATATTTTTATGATTTTATTCCTAGGAACCTACAATTATAACTTGAAACAATCACACCCCTAATATGATTAATTTTATTTTGGAAATATATTTTATGAGTTGTTTTCCGAAATTGTCCTCAATAAATGATATGAAAAAGATAAATTAAAGGATTGAAAAAGGAGAAAGAAATAAACGGTTAATAATATAATAAAAATGTAACATTAATGCTTAATTGATATTGCAAAATAACTTATAATTTAGGACAGTTTTATTCTTCCAAAGTGACTTATAATTTGAGACGAAGGGACTACTCAATATTCACATACTAAGACTATGATCACCAACAACTCTATGAACCTAACTCAATTGGTAAAAATATTACATTATACATAGATCAAGGTTCAAATTTTGAATTCACGACACCTTAAAGATGAATTTCTAATCACTTATCCACCTGAAAAAACAACAATTGTCAACATTCTGGTCTACTAATCTAATCTTATCCTTTTCAATTTCCAATACACCGTAGGTGTGTTTGATTTGCTAAATAAAATATAAGGGATAGAACAACTCAAGATAGAACAATACAACACAAGACACACTTTTATGATATTGAATAATTTTTTGTCTTATACGATTTTTTGGACAAAATGCTATTTTTTTTATTTTAGATACTTGTATGTGGAAAAAAAAAGTTATGTCATGATTCATTAAGGGACAAAAAATTATGTTTTTGTCATATCCTTTATCTCTAATTTAATTTGTTATGTCCCAACAACAATTTTACAAATCAAACATTTAAGAACTAAAAAATTGTCAAGTTCTGTTCTTATATTTTAGCATACCAAACAAGTGTGAGTTTTTATACCAGAAAACCACAAACGATATTTACACAAGAATATCATCAATATCTAAAATAAACATGAATTAATTATCAAAAATGGTTAATAAATAATAAAAAAAAAAACCAAAAATATATATAGTGATATCAAAACAAAACAAAATAAAAAACAGTGAAGAACAACAAAACACAGTAACGCGGAGCAAAGAGAGAGAACCAACCAAACCAAACCAACAGAACACTCTCTCTTGGTTGGTTCACCCTTTGCCTTCGTTCTTGTTCTTGTGTTCTTCATCAGAATCAGAATCAATGAGTGCACAAGGACAACCGCCACAACCACAGCCACAAGCTCAGGTGATTGATGAGACGGTGCTGGATGACATTATCCGGCGACTCACGGAGGTCCGATTATCTCGACCTGGAAAGCAAGTTCAGTTGTCTGAAGCTGAGATCAAGCAGCTTTGTTCTGCTTCCAGAGATATCTTTCTTCAACAACCTAATTTGCTTGAACTTGAAGCTCCTATTAAGATTTGTGGTATATTTTTATGCTTATCCTTTTTTTGACCCCCCATTTTGATTTTTTTAGGTTTTAGAATGGTTTTTTCAGTTGTTTTGTGATTTTGGGTGTGCTTAATTTGTTGCAAGTTTAGAGATTTTTGTTTTAGGGTTTTTTTCCGAAGGTTTTAGGGTATGTTTAATTTGATTCATTGGTAGGGATTGAAAAAGAAAATGTCGATTTTTTTTTTTTTAATGTTCTGCTTTTGGGTATGTTTAATCTGTTGCAAGTTTGGAACTTTTTATTTTAGGGTGTATTTGATTGATTGTTAGGGATTGAAGAAGAAAATGTGGTTTAAAATACATTTATAGGGTTTAAACGTTTTTTAAATATTCATGTTTTTTGGGTATCCTTAATTTTTGGGGTACCTTTTTTTTTATATCTTTTTATTTGAGGGTTAATTAAGTTTTTAGTCCCTATAAATATTCACAGTTTTGTTTTTAGTCCCTACAAAATAAAATCACACTTTTTAGTCCCTGTGACAGGGACCAAAAATGTTGATGGAAATTTTTTACAAGGACTAAAAATGCTGATGGAAAAATTTTATAGGGACTAAAAATGTTGATGGAAAATTTTACAGGGACTAAAAAATGTGATTTTATTTTGTAGGGACTAAAAGCAAAATTTTGAATATTTATAGGGACCATTTACTTAATTAACCCTTTATTTTACAGCCACCCCAATTTGATATATTTTATTTTTAGGGTTTAAATTACTTTTTGTTTTTAATGTTGATGTTTTTGGGTGTGCTTAATTTGTTGCAAGTTTGAACCTTTTGAATTTTAGGGTATATTTGGTTGTTTGGTAGGGATTGAATAATAAAATGTAGGTTACTCTTTTAGTTTTTAGGGCATATAAAGTTTGGAGATTTGTAGGAAAAACTATATTTATGAACTTCTCTTTAAGTGTTTATTGTTTTTGCTTTGTCTTTAGACTTGGTAGATTGTTGCTAAGGTTATTTTTAAACGTGTGTTGTGGTTGAATTGAATGTACTATTTTATTATTCTGGTATAGTTAAAATTCAAATCGCTGTTTGAATTTTCAGGTGACATTCACGGGCAGTACAGTGATTTGTTAAGACTCTTTGAGTATGGGGGTTTGCCTCCTCAGTCTAATTATCTCTTTTTAGGGGACTATGTCGATCGTGGGAAGCAGAGCTTAGAAACCATATGTCTTTTGCTTGCTTATAAAATCAAGTATCCTGAAAACTTTTTCCTTTTGAGGGGAAATCACGAGTGTGCTTCGATTAATAGGATATATGGCTTTTATGATGAATGTAAGCGAAGGTTTAATGTGAGGCTTTGGAAAGCCTTTACAGAATCTTTTAACTGCCTTCCTGTGGCAGCTCTTATAGATGAGAAAATATTGTGCATGCATGGTGGTCTTTCCCCTGACCTCACAAATTTGGACCAAATCCGGAATCTGCCTCGTCCAGTTCCTATTCCCGACACTGGTTTGCTCTGTGATTTGCTTTGGTCTGATCCCGGTAAAGATGTGAAGGGTTGGGGCATGAATGATAGAGGAGTGTCCTACACTTTTGGCCCTGATAAGGTGGCTGAATTTTTGACAAGGCACGACTTGGACCTTATTTGTCGTGCTCATCAGGTCACTGTTTTTTCGCTCCTCCCTCCTTCGGGTCATTCTTTTTTACCTTCTTTGAGAAAAAGGCTAAACTTGTGTTGCTTTAATGGTAACTGACACTATAATCTTTTTACAGGTTGTAGAGGATGGGTATGAATTCTTTGCAGACAGGCAACTTGTTACGATATTTTCAGCTCCAAACTACTGTGGTGAATTTGACAATGCGGGTGCAATGATGAGTGTGGACGAGAACTTGATGTGCTCCTTCCAGATTCTTAAGCCTGCAGAGAAGAAAACGAAGTTCGTGATGTCAAACAAGATGTGATGGTTGCTGCATCACCTTTCCATAATTAACTAAGGTCTGGTTTTTGTTGCATTTAATTTGATTTTTGTGGTCTTATAAAGGTTTTAATCGAACATACACCTTTAACTGCAATATATTCATTATTTGATATTTATGTGGTTTTCAAATTGGGATAGTTTAGCTTTTCTTTTAGAAAGACTGTTTCTCATCTTTGCTAAAAAGAATATTGATCTTTTAAATTCTTTTTATTTCAAAACTATTGATATTTTAGAAATCAAAGGTCTACTTATTTTTTTCTTTTCCGGCTTATACCTTCTTCAACAACTACATGAATAATTATTTCAAGTACAATTGTAGATAGTGGATTATTATTAAGCATATAATTATCCAACCATTATCAAATTAGTTGAAATCTCTACTTAATTGTATGTTATGGTTTCCTTTCATTTTATCAAATAATAATCAGGCTTAATTTGCATTTCTGGTCCTTGTTTGGATTGTGTGTCATTTTTCTCCCCTAGTTTTGTCTTTCAAGTTAATCCAGTCCTAATTTTTAGATTGAACAAAGGTTGCCCGTCATTAACTTGCCACCCAATAGTCAACCTAAGTTTTTTTGACATGGCGGAAAAGAAAATGCACGGTTGATTCTTACATATATTTCAGCTCACGAGAACCTTGCAACTCACCCTCAACTCTAAAGAAACATCCATATGTCACAAGTTAAACCATCTCATCGAGATTCCACAAAGCGTGGAGCTCACGGTGCACTGAAACTCACAAGAAATTTGATTCACACAAAGGGGTATGAGTATCAGAGAAACGTCCAAAACCAATCACCCTCCAAGCTGAAGTGGAAGTTCTTCTTTTGGAGTCACTCACTGACTCATTCAGTTGCACTTGGGATTTTCGAAGTCTCTAGCCAGCACACCAGCTTTGACCCCACCTCTTCAACTTTGGATTTGACCCAACTGTCTCCTCAGAAATGGAACACGTGGTGACTACCGAAGAAGAAATCACTACTAAATTGAGTAAGCTATGCACCCCTAGATACTCTTAGTTCTAGCTCATTATGTCTAAGTATATGACCTTTCGAGTGAGCACCCTCACCTCTGGCCAAGTTTTGTCGGAGAAGACGATTGAGAAAGATAAAGGGTCGTGACTAGTATGAGTGGTGTCATGGTAATGGAGGAAGAAGACGGTGGAGGTGTGGGATGAGGGCAAATGTTTTGGTGATTCTATGATAGCTATGGACTTATGGTGGTTTAATGTTGCCCTATTTTCTAGAGATTAGAGTTTGCTGATGGCACTAGTTGGGTATAGTGGTAGTGTGGTGGTTGTATCTTGCAGTATAGTGGGTGCAAAATAGATAGTAAAATAAATTGTATCCTGAGAGTGCAGCTGTGTTTGTAGAGGTGAGAGGGTGATGAGTTTGGGGATGGCGATTTGGGTATGACTTGATGAGAAAATAGTGGTGGAGTAGTGTTAGAACCGTGAATTCAAGATTAAGAAAATGTATTTTATTGAATGATAAAGGTGAGCTCGAGAGCTCTACAATGGTGGGAACATAAAAGGAAGAGATAAACCAGAGTGTTCACACTCTCCTACCAGAGCAAAATGCTCCTAACCAGAGAGAAACTCTCCTAACAAATCTCTAAACCTATTTCTCACTGCCTATCACTACCCAGCCTTACTCCTATATAACAAACCTTGTAACCGAAGTCCAAGGGGTCTCACTAACTAACCCATTGTCTTCCAAGTATTGGGCTTTCAATGCCTTGAGCACAATAGCTGAATTACCCCTTTCTTGATGCTCTATCAAGTAGTGTGTTATTGGTGTGTGTGGCTGGAAATGAAGTGATTTATGGGTATAGTATTGATGGTAACAAGTTTGGTCTGTTGTAAAAGGCCTAGAGTTGGCTGCTAGTTTTATTAAGCTTTCACCATAGGTGTTTTATGAGATGATGGTGTCGCAGAGGTGATGAAGAGGTTCATATTTGGTTGGGCATGGTAGGGTTTGATGTTGGAGTAATGGATGTAGGGTAGTTTTTCATTAAGTTTATTTTAGTGCAGGGAAGATGGGTGGAAGCATGACTTGTGAGAAGTGGGTTTTTGTTATTGTTCTTTGAAAACATCACCATCTTCCTTTGAAAAGGGAATAGTGTGAGAAGAGTAATGTCATGAAAATAGTGGAAGTGAAAAACCCAAACTTCATTTGAACCATGATACTGTTAACATGATCTCTATCCATATACACCCTTGGGTTTTTCTGGAACAAAACATTAGCCACTAAGCTAAGAAAGGGTCGTAAGAATCCCTTTCTCAGAATCATTACTGCCCTTCAATATAACACATTACATTGGAGATAACAGTTGGTAAGGCATGCCTTAGTCCTTCAATACAAAACTAGTGGTAGTTAAAGACTTGCTTTGTTCTTTGTTTTTTCGGATAATTCTTGTGAATGTTGTTTCGTTCATTTCTCTAAGTGATAGTTTTTTTTGGTTACACTAAGTGATAGTTTTAGTTTTGCTTTATGTAGTTTGGATAATAACTAGGTCAGAACTGAAGCATATTACCTTGTTTAGTTTTAGTTTCGGTATTCATTTTCTTTCATTTATCTGTTAATTTTTCTTTCTTCTTATTTTTCATGTAACCATCCATGTGTTCAGTTTTACTAACCCTTGTCATTTCTTCTGTTTACTCTGGCACAGATATATTCGTCAGGTTAAATTAAAATCTGCAGACGTAGATCGCATGGTCAGTTATATCGATTCTGAGGTGGTCAATCAAATTGAACCCTAAATCCATCCAGTGGGGCATTGAGCATAATATAATGATTATCGGATGTTAAAACACCAGTAGTTGACCATAAAAGCGAAGGTTTTTTATTTACCTTTTTTTCCGTTTAGGGTTTTTTTTTTTAATTATTCTACAACACGATATGTACATATATGTGTTGTAGATGACTATGAGATTGACCTACTTTGTTCTCATAGATAGTCTAATTATCAGACTATCAATGATAGACAAGTTTGTGTTGTGATGATTCTCACCAATTTTATTCAGATAAAGATGCCATTGGTGGATTATATGGTTCTGTATCCGTATCAATTTTATTTGTCACCTTATCAGGAAACATGTATGTTTGCATGATTCAGTTCTATTACTGTATTTTGTTTTTATAAAAGGTGAAAGAAGTTGAAAAGAGAGAAAATGGATAATGTCTAGTGTGAGGGAAGATAGATGTCCCTTAACTTGTGTAGCCCACGCTCAGCTTTCATAGTGGTTTCTCAAGGACCTCAACCACTAGGAACATGAGTGTGGCTGGGGAAGAGTACTTAGGTAGTAGTGAACCTGGTTTCAAAACCATTATTCCAATGGTGACTTCTATTTCTACATCCTTCAATTGTTACCTCTTTCTGAATTTTAATCATAATTCTGCAAACACCTCAAATGTAACCACAATGAATAGACTAAGTTAGGCCTTTTCTTTCAATTTCGGTTACTTAATGTGTTGTAGTCCTCTTCCAATTTCCACCAAACTCGAACTGACTTTGTTTTCTTTTTTGTTCCAATCCCTAATCTCAATGAGTTTCTTGTTATTTCATTCTCTTTCTATTTCAATTTTGAAGTTGAAACATCATTGTCTTGGAACCAAAAGTTCTGTTCTGCAGTAACCGACAAATAATAGGCAATAACCTATATTTGCAACTATGAAGCACAGAATACTTCAAACATGGCTAAGTATCGATGTCAAACATGTTTTTGATATTGACATGCATCTGATACTGTGATACATACCAAGCAAGTATCCGATATTTTTTTATTTCATTATAAAAATATTTCTATCAATATTTGTCAGGTGCTTTTTAGTTTTACCAACTATAGACACTATCACCATCTAGGTATGTTACATGATACTAACTATACACGAACATTAAAATTACATGACTGGTTGTGATTTATCAATAATGGAAAACTTTTTATACCGACAGTGTATGAAAATTAGTGTAACTTGATTTTTTCCAAAACTTTTTGCCTTCGTATTTGTAAAGAGAAGACATACGTAGAGAAGAATGTTCTATTACATGCTGCTTCACCTTAATCATACCCCGAAAGAGAGGAATTGTGAAGGACATTATTTTATTTTTTTGGTGAAGAATTGTGAAGGACATTAGATTATGTTTTTTTTACCACTCTTTTACTATATCACAAACAGACTGAAGAGAAAATTTTACGATTCTTTTTGTTTTTGGTCAAGAAAATTTTACGATTCTTTCTTTCAATATTCTATTAAAAGCAAAATATATTTAGTCATTTTATTTTCACATCTTTTCTTTTTATCTTAGAAGGATATAACCTTTTTTTCTAGACATTTTGAACGTTAGCTTGAAATGTCACACATTTTAATTTTAATTTAATCTCTTTTTAGAAAAAAAATACACCAAACAAACGACACTGTTCTTTTTTACAGTAATAACCGCATATTGAGATTCAATGACTTTAAGGCGGAAAAATTATGGTAACTTTAATGTAATTTTGTGAGAGAAAGATGAAAAAGACTAGAGAGAAAGTAATATAAGAAAAAATATACAAATATATTTTCTGCTTTAAAATCACCCAATCTCAATCAAATATCTTCATACCATTTCATTATTAAAAAGACACCATATTCAACTCGATACATGTCATAATGAAAATAAAGATTAGGCAAAACTGAATTGAAAAGACATTTGTTTTGTCAAAAAAAAAAAATTAACTGTGCGAAAAGACATTGGTTGACATTCCAAATTCCAAAAGACATTATCACATTATAATTTAAATGTGATATCTGTCATATGATGTTAGAGAGAGTGCAAGGGCCATTGAGTGAAATCTCCCAAAAAAATATATTTAAGATTCAATTCAATTGTAGTGAGGAATCATTTTAGAACTTAGATGTCTTTATAATTGTTTTTATATACTCATAAGTTGAGTTTGTTGGGAGACAAACAAATGTTATATATTCTCATGTCGAGTTTGTTAGGATACAAACAAGTGAGGTTGTCTATACTCTTGCTAGAGTGATCACATCGTCTAACTCTCAAGTATTGACTGATATTCTAACATGTCTTAATCATCTTCTTAATAAATTTTATGAATGAAATGTTATAATTCTTTTGGTAAAAAAAAAGAAGTTATTGGGAGGAAGAATCATGCCGTGAGAGGGTCAAATATCACACTTGTAATAGGTAGAAAGCAAAATTTTATTAATGATGTAAAAGTTTATTGATCGATAAGAAAATAGATGAAGTGTGTACACATTAGTTTTGTTTATAGAACTCAATCATACGGTCTAGTGGAATTTTCAGAGTTCAAATCTCAGTCTTACATATATTATGTAATGTTCTCATCAATTGTGTTAAGTTCAGGGAGTCTTCTAAAACATTAACTTAAATTTTCTTATTTTGGTTTGTAACATTAAATTAATTTAAACAAATATTAATTTTATCAAACTAACTAAATAAGTTTGTATTAGAAAAAGAATCGGATCGGGCCTTTGGCTCCGCGTTAAAAAAAATAGAGTAAAAGAGTGTGTCAATGAATGTATAAATCCTTAAACTTATCTTATGACATGAATCGTTATATTAGGGTGTGAGTACACACATAAACATAAGTAATTTTTTTTAACAATACACATAAAGTTATATAATAAGTACTTGATTGACAATTTATGCTCTTTATATAAGAAGTGAGAGAAATACTCTTCCTTGGATCTTATGTCACCATAGGTAACAGTCACACATTCACTCGGTTGGCGAACCATCCTAATAGATCAACCATCAATGCGATCGTATAATATACTAACTCCATCAAGAGCATTGGCGAACTAAATAGCGATGTACAAATATATACTCAACCTACTTACTACCCCTATATAGTAAGAGCTCAACTTTATGTAAAGCAAAATATTTGGTATCAAACACAATGTACTATAGCATTATTATTAAAGAAAAGGAGTCTGGTAGCATTGTTTGTTGGAGCTTAGAGGGGAAGATTAGAAATTTGTTGAGATGTGTTTGAGAGGTTTAAACTTGTCATACTTATCGTGAAATCAATTACTTTGTGAACAAAGTGAATGTTAATGTTCAAGAGTTTGACCTTTATAACTTTATGTGAGGAAGATTCAAATTCACTCAACAATGTTATAAAATGGTTTTTCTCAAAAAAAAAAAAGAAGTTATAAAATGGTTATTAATGTTAAATTAGTAATAATTTTCCCTTGAGAACGCTTTAGCTAATATGGATGGTGCCTATTTTTCTCATTTGATTAAGGATAAACAGTCTCATGTCCAAATTGGTCAAGCCTTGCTCTATGATATTGTAAGAGCTTCATTTACTATCTTATTACTGCTTGGTTTCTTTTCTTAAGCTTAGGTCTCTGTTTATAAAAAAAATATTATGATGTAATGAATGATGTGATGGTGTATTTATTTATCATTTGCAAGTATTATGTTATTTAAATGTTGATATTCACAAAAGTAAAAAGTTCATATATATATGTTAGTCCTATAGTTTCATTTCACTCACACTTGGAGTTATCGCAACCTCATTCAATTTAATCTGATCTTAGTCACACTCATCATAATAAATACACCACTAAATTTTCTCATATGTTAAATTTTCTCCAGTTATTTGCTCTAAATATTTTAATAGATGAAATCATTAAAATATTGTTGACTTTTAAATAAAATTACTTTGTGACCCATCATCTTCTCCGTCTGATTACTCTTTACTATTATACTTTCAAATCACTCAAAATGCATAGATAATCATTTTGATTTTTTTAAGGTATGTAATTAATTTTTTGATGATTAACTTTGTATTTAATTATTATTAAGAGATAAATTTTGTGTATATATAATAGTTTATTTTGGTGGTCTATCCGAACATTATTTTCTAGCTTCGCCACGAAGCTAGCTTATGTTACCATTCACAACCTAGTAATCTGATGCAATAAACAAATGAAAAGGAAAATAGAATTAGCCATTAACCGATTAGTTTTTTTAATAGTCATTTTGGTCTTTAAACGTGTAAGGAGTAACCACAACAATCTCTCAATATATCAAAATTTTAAAATAATTACAACTGTCCATTGTGTTAGTCTATGATATTAAAATAGTCCCTCAATATTAATGATAACCTTTTTCTATAGACTAGTATGACAATAAATAAGTATTTATAAAAATTAATATGACAATAAGTATATATATTGAAAGACCGATACAACAATTGACGAAACATTTTAATAAGAGATACTATTTTAATTAATGAAGTGCACAATAAGAGATTATTATGAAAATTCTATAGATCTACATTCTAGAACAAACTAAATAAATAAATGTATTAATTATGGAATTTTTCATAAAGGAATTCAAAAAAATAAAAGTTAACGGGTAATTGAGAGCTAGGTTCCCCCACCCACATCATCATAGTTCAAATTTCTAAATTCCCAATCTCTGATTCAGTTTCAATTTAGGGTTTCTAATTCCGCATTTTCAATTTCCAAATCCATTTTCGCACCATTACCAGTTTCGTTCATTAGCGCCCAATTTTTTTGTTCGATCCGTCACCAATGTCGTTGTTGGCCACCTGTGGCGGCGACACCGTCAAACTATTCGACGTCTCCGGGAAGCTTTTTGACTCTTCCTCCGTAAAACCCGGTGGCGATCCTTGCACTCTTAGCTTCACTCCTACTTCTGGGTTTCAAGTCAATTCAGTCAAGTGGAATCACACAAGTGAGTTCATTTCTCTCTATTTTGATTTCTAGGGTTTGCATTTTCCCCCAATTTGTGAAATTCAGTAATTGATGAATTTGTTTGATTCTTGTGTGATTTGTGTTTTTTAACAGATTTGGTTGTTGCAAGTGCTGGTGATGATAAGAGGATCTCTTTGTGGAGAAAGAATGGACAGAGTATGGGGACTATTCCTGTTGCTGGTATTGATAGTGTTGATAACAATGAGGTAATTTTTGATGTTGGGTTTTGTAATTTGTAATGCATTGTGTAAAAAGGTCATAGCTTTACATGGGTTTAGTGTTGCTTAATCACCGATTTCTCTTTGAAGTTGTTGTGCTGAGGTAAATTTTTATGTTAGTTTTGTAATTTGTAATGCATAGTGTTGACAACATTGAGTTAAATTTTGATATTGGGTTTTGTAATTTTTAATGCATTGTGTAGAAAGTTCAAAGCTTTATATGGGATTTAGTTTTGCTTAAACACTGTTTTTTTTTTTTGCACTTGTTTGAAGTTGTTGTATTCAGAATATAAGAGAGATTATAAGCAATGTTATTAATATTGGCATACAATTGCTCGTGAGAATGTTGGTGTATATCTTGTAGTTTTTCTTTAAAGAATTGGAGATAGAAAATGATATTGGAGAATGCGAATAGCTTTCATAAGAGAATGGTTTTTAGTTGTAATATTTCATTTTTATTTTTACGTTTGATCTCCTAATTTAACAAAGGAATCTATTTTGGTTCAATAGCCGGAGCCTTAACAATACGTTGATGTTGGCTTTTTTAGATGGATCAACAAGACACGGAGGTGCATTTGTGCAATACTTCAATTTTTTCTTTAGGTAAACATTGTTGTCAAGTTCTAGGTCTTGCCAAGGATCTAGATGGGGTAGGAAAATGGTAAAAAAGGACTATAATGTCCTATCAAAATAATTACCTAGGACTGGGTTGAGATAGCAAGATGGTAAAATGTAAGATTAAGCTCCTACCAAAATGAAAATTATACTAATAGTGCATACAAAAATCTCATAAATCCATAATCGTAAGTTCATAAGTAACATAAAAAACAACTTAACTAGTCTTAATTAATCCGAAATCACATACGAAAATGAGACTTTCTAAAGTTTAAATGTAACACAACCAAATCTACAAAAGAAAATACTCAAAGCTTAAACCATGGTAGTCAAAATCGCGTGTTGACTTGTAAAACCGTTCAAGTTTACGATGTTTGGAGTGCTTTGCAATTCAGATCTCACACATAATCACATTTTGGTGAAATCTAGTGAAATCGCAACTGAAAATCACAAAAAGATCGTGCGATCTTATGTATGTGATGGCAAATGCATGATTAGGCAAGAAGGCTGAAAGGAGACCACAAGATTTAAACAATGAATTTTTTAATTCTGATGATGATTGGTATGTGGGTGAGGAAGAAAATGCAGGTGTGAGTTGTCTGGCTATGATTGATCTAAATAACGATTTGATTCGTATTGAAGAAGTTGGTAGTAGTGCTACATCAACTGTACCTGTAGCTTAATTGAATGTTCCTAATGCTGAAGAAAGCTATGATAAAGGAGGAGGTGATGATGGACATGATTGAAGAGATGATGAAGATAAAAATGTTAATGTTTCAGAGGATGATATGGTTGATCGGTGCATTAGTGATTTGATTTTTGATTGTTATGTTATGTTTGAACTTTAGAAAGCTTCATGTTTTGTATGTGATTTTTGATTTTTTAAGACTTGTGAACTTATTATTGGCAGGAGTCAATATTGGCTATCAGTTTCAGTAACAAGGCATCCAGATATATGTGTTCTGGAGGAAGCGGTCAAGTTGTAAAGATATGGGATTTGCAAAGGAAGCGCTGTATTAAATGGCTAAAAGGTCATACTAATACTGTCACAGGTGTAATGTACAATTGTAAAGACGAACATTTGGCTTCTATCAGCCTCAGTGGGGACCTTATACTTCATAACCTTGCTTCTGGTCAAAGGGCTGCTGAACTCAAAGATCCCAATCAACAGGTTTTTCTCATTTTTTGAACTTGTACCTTCTGCTTGGTGCTTGGCATTGCATAAGTTTATATAGACTAATCTGCTATATTTGAAACTGTAAGACTAGATGTTGAGAGTTCTGGATTATTCTCGGGTTAGTCGTCACCTCCTCACGACAGCTGGTGATGATGGAACGGTACATCTGTGGGATACAACTGGACGCAGCCCTAAGGTATGCAAAATAATCATATAACATACTGCAAATTCTACGATTTTGGACTTGGTTGATAGTTGAAGCAATGAATCGGTCTTTTCCTTTCAAAATTGTAATAGAGTATAACTTTACTTGTAACATCTTCCCCATCTACATCATTCGTAATGGCGTCTTTTTATTGTCTGAATTATTGTAAAAAAATGATTTGTCCAAACTGAAAAGTCACTTTTTTGCATTACCAGTTGAGTCATGGTTTGAGACCCAAGATTATGTTTAAACATATCCAGCCATGGTTTTACCAAACATGTTATTTGTGAAGGAAACTCAGTTTTGGGTGTGTAAACTATCATCAAATCATGCTATTAGAAATCAGTTTGGCATTATTGTTTTTCAATAGTTATCTCCTTCTGCAGGAATTGTCTCTTTCTTTGACCTTTTATTTTTATCTTCATTATTCCAAATGGATATTTTCAAGTTGACAGTATATATTTTTTGGAAAACTATCAAGGTTTCATGGCTGAAGCAGCATTCTGCACCAACGGCTGGCATTAGCTTCTCTCCATCCAACGACAAGGTTTTTTTTTTTTTTTTTTCAATGCTTGGTTTAGATTTATATACGTAGTGAGGCTGTTTTATCATGCTGTGAACGTTTTACCCTTTTTATGGTTAATATAATTTTTCTTTCTGATTTCTTTCTCCAATTAACAGATCATTGCTAGTGTTGGCCTTGATAAAAAATTATACACTTATGACTCTGGATCTAGAAGACCAACATCTTGCATTTCTTGCGAAGCTCCGTTTTCTTCTTTGGCCTTCAGAGATGATGGATGGATGCTGGCCGCTGGAACTAGCAATGGGCGTGTGGCTTTTTATGATGTCCGTGGAAAACCACAACCTTTTGGTGTTCTTCACGCTTATGGCAGTTCAGAGGTAATTCTTTTGCTTTATTTACAATGTTTTCTCTTGGTTTGCATGATTTATCGCATTTAAACATTGAGTAGGTTGCTATGTAATATTTGTCTCACCTGACATTAAAATGGACTCAAGGAAGTAGAAGTATTTTGGAACTGCTTGATGTATTTTGCATCGAATACTCTGTGAACTAGAAATACTCATGAAACTATAGAGGCTACTTTCAGCTTCTATGATTACTTACAATTGATTTTTATCAAATTCAGGTGGGGTAAGTAGGCATAATATCTATACTAGATTGATTCACTTGGATCTTGTTGTTTTCCGTTAGTAGCAATTCTCTTGCTGCAATGTATTGGGCGAGCTACTTTATTCATGCAGTTACCCATCATGGAAGATTCAATGATCAATTTCCCCCACCCGCCACATCACAAATACATGCACACACACTCATGATAAACCATTGATTTTGACTTGACATATGCATTTAGTTTATCCGAGTCAAAATGTATTTTGTTTTATAAGTTCAATAAAAAACCAGATTGCTGGTGATGTTGCTTGATTGCAAGTATATTTATTCAGTACTGTGATTTGTGATATTGTGGATAGACTGAGGTTTTAAAACCTGTTGTAGCATACTTTATTCCGTTGGTGGGTGATTCATTCCTGATTTCCTAATTGTGTTAGCTTCTGGTGTTTAATTAAATGTGAATTATGGGGGCTGCTAACTTACTCCCACCTAAAATCATGAAGGAGTAAGTTACCAAGCCTACTCCCCCTTGCTTTTTACTAAAAACTCAATAGAAACTACTTCAATGAATGGGCATAATCGTAATTTGCTTTTTATAATAGTTCTTTTGTTTTGTACATTATTTTTTAAACGCTGTTGCTGCCAGCCATGACACTGTTTCGCCGTTCTGTGTGTGTAGTAAAAGCAATTTGGGTGTTCTTTCTTTGGGCTGTTGGTGTTTTCGAACCTGCCCCTGTCACCGTTTTTAGGGTCAATAGTTTTCCAATCTATGGAGTTCTCATCTTTGTTTTGAGAGGTTTTGGCCTTGCCTTCCCTTGTTGTATTGTTTTGTTGCTTACCCTGGTAACTCTTGTTTACAGGGTATTGCTTTTCAATAAATTTCGATGATTAAAAAAATTCAATTAAAGTAAAGTCTTGTTGGAGATATATACATATACTTATGTTTTCATTTTTTCAATGTGTTGTGTAATTTTCTGGAGACGCACACAATAATGCAAAAACCGCTCATCACAAATCCAATTAATTCTCTCGAACAGATTGGTGGTTCAGTAGCAAATTGCTTATTGGGTTTGTATTTTAGAATTAGCATTTTTCACAAGGAACAAATTGGTGGTTCCGTATGCTTGTTTTACTTATTGCGTTTTTTTATTTAAAATTTTGCGCGAAATATTTTTAATGCAGTACGGATCAAAAATATTGGAAACGTATTTGCTTAATCATTAAAGTAGTGCATGAATATCTTGATGGTTGTTATCAATTATGTTTCGAGTTATATTATTCTCAGTCCTCTTTTTATTCTAAATTCTTGTACCTTGCAACAGGCTGTTACAAGCTTATGTTGGCAAAGATCAAAACCAGTTATTGTCGATGAAAGGAATTGCACTGCTGAGATTGCTCTTGTGGGAGATTCTGTTGAAGATTCAATCCTTATGCCCGACCCTTTACCTTCTGCAACTTCATCAAGCATTTCCCAATCTACATCAGTGTCTAGTACTTGGAATTCTGGTCGGCTGAGTACTTCCATTGACACATCTTCGCTTGCAACATCCAGCAGTGGATTTATAACAAGCCTACAAAATGTGTCTACTGGAGAAGAAACGCCGCTCCGAAACCATTTATGGCCAGGTGGAACATTGTCCAGGTTGCATGCTCCACGCAGTAGTTATAACTTCAAGGATGACATGGAGGTATTCTCCCCTCTTGTGGATGTTACACCAATAACACCTTCACTGTGGGATGAAAATGGGGTAAAGAAGGATAGTTTATTTTCAGATAGGAAACCTATGTTGTTTCCATCAGCCAGTCGAAGATTTCCAAGTTCAGAAGAAGTAAGCAGTGACCATTCAATAGCTGATTGGAAGTCTGGCCCAACTGCCAAACAGGTTATTATCTCCCTAATAATGAGAATAGCTTCCTGTTAAATCTCTATGAATAAATCATCAATTCAAGTTGCAATAATTCTTTATATCCTACCAACCATGCCTTTCAATTAAACATTCTTAATGTGTAGGACTTGAAACTATGACCAGGACTGTTATTCATGGATACATATAAAAATGTGTAGATAGCACTTAATGTTATCAATTTTCAAGCATTATTTAATCAAAACAAACTAAAAATGTGGGAGAACAGATGTGGTAGAACGAAGTAGGAGCAGAAGTTAATGTTTGGGCAGGTTCCCAATTAACTTCGATTCCCATGGGAAAATAAGATGCCTACCCTCGTCATGTGAATTAAAAGCAAGAAAATATGGGATTTGGATTTAATGCAGTAACTGCGTCACGCAGTTTCATGTGTTAGCCGTCTGATCTAAAATTTACGGTTGAAATCGTTTATAGTTGATATTTTTAATGTGTAACATAAACCGTCCAATCTCAATTTAAATAAAAAACCCTCCAATCTCTAATTAACGGTTGAGATGCGATGCATGTTTATTCAACAGCAGGCAATCCGGGTCCCAACATTTTAAGCTTGTATCGCACCTACAATTTCACTTTCCCAAGTTCTCTTTCCGCGGTGTAATTACATAAACCTTGATACAAACACACCCGAATATGAAAGGGAGGATAACTTCTTTGTTGAAAAGGGCTGTATATTTGGAATTGTTTAATTTAAAGGTCATTTTTATCTTGTTGAACTTTGTTATCCAATTTCAAGGATGCCCTTGTGCCCGCAAACTTTTGGCATTGGTTCTCTGTTTCAGTTTAATTATCCCCCGATCCTATTTGTATTATAAGTACTGGTCTCTCTTTTCTCTTAATGGTCAAGGCTTCTGTCCCCAAATTGTCATCTTAAAGTTTGAATTTCTTTGAAGCCTAGAAATTTTGAGGAGATGATTTATGCATTTGATATAAGTATATAACTATGCTTTGCAGGAAAAATACTACAAAATATCATCTATTAGTCTTGTTTTATAAATTCGCTCATCAAAGTCATCCCTAGTTTTTCATGTATAATGTGAAAAGATAGCAAGGGTGCAATAGTTTATTTATTTAAAATGAATTCAAATGCTAATAAATCTGATGACGTTAAATTATAGCAGTGAAATTAATGGGGTTTGTATACGAAATCATTTCCTATTTTTGTACATTCCAAACATATGATTTGGGTTACAAATAAAATCCCATTTTTTTACATTCCATACTCTTGATATTTATTTTTTACCAGGTGGATAATTTAATCCTCTTCTGACTTGTATACTTCCAACTTGCTGTAGGATATCACTCAGTCTTCCTTTCCACTTGTGGGGTTAACTCCCCCTGCATCTGCAAAGAGCGAAGAGTCTTCCATTACTCCTCCAGAAGCTTGGGGTGGAGAGAAGTTACCTGATAAATATACTTACACACGTCAGCCTGTAAATGCACCATCTCGTTTTGGGATGTTGGCTTCCAGTGGTCAGACAGCAGGATCAATGATTTCTGGATTGCAAGATACATTCTCATCATCTGGTATCAGTTCCTATACCAGTTCAAGCCTAAATTTTTCCAATTTACGCACCAAAGATTTTTCTACAGGCCAGGAGACTTCATTGGGGTTTACTGATCACCTGTTCTCTACTTCTATGCCTTTGTCTATCAGTACAAAAACCAGCCTTGGACAGGCAAACATTGACTCCCCAAAAATATCCGATTCTCCTAGAATGTCATCCTTTTCTAAAAGAATTTCTAGTTATGCAGAAAGAATAGGCACTGTATCTTCCTTCGGTGATGGAGCTTCTCTTTCAGTTGGTTCACCTAAGATTAAGAAATCAGGAGCAGAAACAAGAGAAGAACTTCTAAATAGCTTGCTATTGAAGTCAGATATATCAATCCCAACAGAATCAGGCTCTCTACTGCTCCCAAATGTATGTTAATATCTACAATTTAATTAGATCTGTTTAGTGAATTGCATGTATTGGTTTTTGCATTTAAAAGTGGAAGAACTATTTCTATTCTCGTTGATATCTCTTATGGTAGTCTTCTGAAATTTATTTCTGTTCCTCTAGTGTTCTAATGTTATTGATCTGTGTAATTTGATGATAGGGAACAATACCACAGCAGAAAGCATCTCAGTCAGATGCACAAGGATCTTCATTTACGCTTCAGCTTTTTCAGCGGACCCTGAATGAAACTCTAGATTCCTTTCAGAAATCCATACACGAGGATGTGAGAAACGTCCATCTTGAAATATTAAGACAGTTTCATCTGCAAGAGGTATGCATCTGGAATAAGTGAAGGCCGTTTGCATTTTTCATTTCTCTAATTAAATGTCTTGTTCAACAGATGGAAATGTCAACCGCAATGAACTCAATTCTGGAAAACCAAGCTGAGTTGCTGAAAGAGGTTAAGTCTCTGCGTAAGGAAAACGAGCAGCTTAGACAATTGCTTTAATGGATGTGAATAAGGTTGCGACATTTTTCTCTGACAGTGTCTTTATCTCATGTGATCTCTTGTATCTTTAACAGACTAGCAATCTGTCTTTGATTTGTTTTAGGCGATTGTGCCTCAGGTTTTAGACGGTGGTTGGAAAAGAAAAAAAAATATCACAAGAATTGATTGCTACTGGAATAGGTATTGAAAATGTATAGAGGTGATGTTTTTCTAATTGTGGAAGCTATTTGTTGGGTGATCTATATTTGGCAGATTATATATATACTTGAGTTCTTGCTTGGCACAAAACTACTCCTTAGACAACTCTTTGCAGAAAGTTCGTTTATAAACGTCCACCAGAATCACTATTTCCACTCCAGAAACTGTTGATAGATCAAGTTGATGAATTGCACTTGTACTTCACCTAGTTTCAAATTTTGATTTGGACAAATTTGTAGACTTTTATAGACTTGAACCGAAGTTAAGATTCAAAAAAACCTAATGATACTTCAGTCTGGTTAAGACAGTCTATATAAGATATATTTGGTTTAAGGGTCAGTATGGTTCAAACAAAAGGATGAAAGGAAAAATATTTATTGAAGGGAAGAGAGGAGGAGGGGATGGAAGGAGATTATATGGAGGGAAAGGGCAAGGATGTGTCAGTCCCTCTAGATCAATGATGTGGCAAAACAAAAGAAATCGTAGGTGAAGGTTAAACATTGGATAACATAAATCTCACATCATTACTGAGTATCACCAATTGCACAACCCACTATAGATTGGTTAAATGGGTTCCAAGTTGACATAATTTTAAGCAGTTAGCAACTATTTTTCCTGCACAACTATATTTTAAACCTAAATATTGCCATGGACGCATTGCTTACAGTAGTACTCATTTTTCAAAGGTAAAATCAATAAAATCCTTAAACGTCATCTAAAAAATTCAAACTGAAGTTGCTCTTAGTAGGAAGACAAAAACGTTAATCCATTCGTTTATTTTTATTTTTTTTAACGGATGAGTAATCGATCAACTATTTTACTTTTCTAAATTAAACTAGTTTATCATTTCAAAATGATTGTCTATGGAGTGAGATGGTAAAGATATCTTCCAACTCAACCCAAGGCTATCAGTTTGAATCTACAGTTTTGTCCCATTGAGATCCTATTCAATTAGAGATAGCAATTTTTCATTGATGTGCAAAGGATACAAAGTTCACACAAAAAATAATTGTCAATGAACCACTATCGTCTACATTCACTTCCACTAGCCACCATCAACATTTAACCAAAACATTCGACCACCACCACCTCCGGACACAAACTAGCCACCATATATTGATAATCTGCCCCTATTTTTTTTCGTTTGATTGATTATGGTCTTATTTAAAGAGATCCTCTACGTATATTATGCAATATCCTAACGAAATAAATTAAATTTACAAAGACTTATTATTTGTTTTTTAATGGATAGATTGTGTAATTTTTTAATTATAATAAAATATTGAATAATCTATTTCGTAAAAACAAGAATGAATGAGTTTCTCTAAAAATAAAATGGATGAATTTCCTAAAAAAAAAAGAATGGATGAGTTTACTTTTTGAATAGATAAATTTTTTCCTCTTGCAAGAAATAATTCTACTCGAGATTCAAGAACTTTTAAATGACAAAGCTCCTTTTCAACTTAATCAAAAAATTTAGATTTGAATCAAACTTTCACAATGTAATAATGTTTCCTTAAAAAAATACAAAAAGACAATGAATCCGATTAAAAACAAAAACAAGTTTTGAGACCATCTATAATGGGGAATCCTTCCCCTGTTTAGCACCATGCTAAATAGGCACCCCATTGTGGCACCAATTAACACCGTGTTTGTAGCTTTTATAGGCACCATCTCTCTCCTATTACTCATGGGTGCCACATATGCAATTAATTCCTTTTTTTCCTCTCTATTCAATTGTTGTATTATTTTAATGTTAAAAAGTAAATTATATAGTAGTTGTAAGAGTAATATTTAATCGATCAACATTAAATTTTCAACCAATTTTTTTTAAAAAACAAATAATTTACCCATCTGAATGGAAAAAAAAGATACAATGATTGGATTTAAGCAAAACAACAAATAATTTACCATCATTTATTTTATATTGTTTTTTCAAGTTTTAACTTTTTTTTATAATTTATAATTAAATTATTTCAATATTTTAAAATTATATAATTATGAATGAATAAATAAATTATTGTAAAAATTTAATGATATAGAGTTATTGCAGGGACCAATTAATAATTATTTTGAGGTGCTGGGTTGGAGATGTTGAATGTTTATCAAGTATTAATTATAAAACGAATGACGTGTACAGTTGGGATCCGTTTAAACACCCGAATGGAGTGCTGCATTCCGGATGGTCCGAATAGATACATTAGAGCATATAGAAGCGAATAGATAAATCATTTTTCACCCATTTAAATCTGAAGTAGTCCTTTTTCTCTTATATTTCTCTCCAGTAACATCAACAACAGTAAACAAAAATGGAATCAAAATAAAACGCATATACCACACATTAAATTAAATAAACTCTTTCTATCCCTTTTAATCCTTCCTTCAATCTCAACTCCACCTTCCATTTTCGCTCTCTTCTTCACAATTCAAACCTCAAAAGCCATGTCTGAACAAGGTATTGTTATTCCCTTATTCATTTTAATCTTATGTTCATTCTTTCACTTTTGGGGTGATTCAATTCAACTTAAAAATTTGTTTTTTATTGTTTTTTACACTATTTTATTTTATGGGCTGTTTTCATTTTTGTAGAAGGTGGTAATGGGTCACCGAAATCTCCATCTTTGACTTCTTATGAAGAAGCATTGGAGGCTTTGTCTTCTTTGATCATTAGACGCACTCGTGCTGATGGTACCAATTTTGGTGATCAGTTTGATGTTCTCTTTCAGTATTTAAAGGTAAAATTTTGTGATTTGCTATGAATATAACTACATATGTTAGTATCGTGCTGACATTAGACACTGACACATGTGGACACCAACACTGGCACGTAGGCACCGATAGTAGTTTAAGAAAATGAAAGTAATTGAATTGAATATATAACCACATATGTGAGTGTAGTATCGTTGTCAAACACCGACATGTGTTGGACACCAGACATGCCCACTCTGTTTGTGCTACCTAGGTGAATTGGTTTATTGGGTTTTGAGTATTTGGTGACTTTGTTAGGATGTTAGTTGTTAATAATAAAATGTAATTTTATAGATGCTGGATTTGGAGGAGCAGATTTCAAATATGAAGATTATCCATGTGGCTGGTACCAAAGGGAAGGTAATTTCTTATTTACTTTTGTGGCTAACTGATTGCTTGGAACTGAAGCCATCATGAGAAGTTCAATTTGGTTTTTGCAATTATTGATGTGTGGCTTGTAGTTTATGGCTTCTTATAGTTAGAGAAAATTTAGTTGTGGATTTATAATTGGACAAAACTTAGATGCAATACCATAAGTACTGTTCTTGTTGTACTTCTCATAAAAGCGGCAATTGTATTCTAAGAGTCAGTTTTAAACTCTCTTTTAAAATTGTTGGTGACAGGTATACTAATTTTTTTTGTAGAAAACAATAGGAACAATGTCTTTAGCACCGTACCTTAGTTTGTCTTTTATAATTCTGTGTTTAATATTTTAATTCCTAACTATATGCAAATTGTAATGATGTATATTGTTATTTTGAATCGTGGTGCCATAGGGATCTACATGCACCTTCACAGAATCTATATTACGCAACTGCGGTTTCCATACTGGCCTTTTTACATCTCCTCATCTTATTGATATCCGAGAAAGATTTCGTTTAAATGGGTGAGTGCATCAGAATCATTTGTTGATTTTATTGCTTTTTCTTATGCATTGGTATGCTTGTGTGTTTTTGTGTGGCCATATTGAATTCATTTTCTATTTTAATTGTTGAATTGAATTCTTGAAATGTATCATGTGCTGTCATAAGCTTTGTCAGAGGTGCATGCTAATAAAATTTATGAATTCTGATAATTTGTTAATACATTTGTCTTTTTCCTTATTTTGTGGACCAAGGAAAATACATTATATTGTCCCTTACTTTTGTTGTTTCTGCAGCATAGAAATCTGTCAAGAGAAATTTTTAGCATACTTCTGGTGGTGTTATGATAGACTAAAGGTATGTTTCCATACATATGACAGAAAGGAGTCCAGGGTTAATTAATTGAGAAAATGAGTAAAAAGGTTATGTGTTTTGAATTTGAGGTAATTGTTATTTAGGCTCTGTCAATTCAAATCTTATCTGAAACATGGTTTTATCATTTCAATGGTGCACAGGAAAAAACTGATGATAATATTCCAATGCCTAACTATTTTCGTTTCCTCGCTTTACTCGCCTTCAAGATATTTGCAGCTGAGCAGGTTTGATCCGTGTGCTTTGAGTTTCTATGTAACCTTGTTTGGCAGATATACTTATTTTGTGTTTGGTGTTATTAACGAATATTTATTTTTGATTTTTGTGCAGGTAGATGTTGCTATCATGGAGGTTGGATTAGGTGGAAAATACGATGCAACAAATGTGGTATGTATAGTTTAGTTTTTATTTCAGCAGAAATCTTAACATTACATGACTACATCATGAATTTTGAATCTTGGTATTTGTACTAGTTTTCTTAGAAGTTAATATCTTGGTGAACAGGCTCATGTACATTTCTTTGTATTTCAGGTTCAGGCACCTATTGTGTGTGGAATAACTTCCCTAGGGTATGACCACATGGAGATTCTTGGTTAGTTTTTTATATTTGAATCTAGGTAATCACTAATTTAATGCATGCTTATAGCTACAAAAATATGTTTTAAAAATTGGTATGATATACACGAAGTATCAAAATATGGTTGAATGCGGATGTTTCTATGCCACTAATTTGTTCAGCAATTGATAGGAAATACTCTTGGGGAAATTGCTGGTGAAAAGGCTGGTATCTTCAAGGTAACTTTTTGATGTAGAATACATTTTTTCTTCTTATTTTCAAGAATGGAAGTTATTTTTGATGACTATCAACAATGTGTACTTTCTTCCTGATAAATTCCCTGTATTTATTTGTTCATTTGTTTCTAGGATCGAATTCCTGCTTTTACAGTGCCACAACCCGAAGAAGCAATGCATGTCCTTGAAGAGAAGGCTTCTCAATTAAATGTATGTTCTATCATATCATGATCATTTCTACTTCTTTTGGAATAAATATGAATAAATCATCACTTGGCGTAATCTATAATATTGACATATAAATATCAAGCAAAAGAGTATAGTTTCGCACTTTGCTTGATTAGGATTAGTAGTTCAATCAGCTAAGAAAGTTTTGCAAACTCCAGGTACCTCTTCAAGTTGTACCCCCGTTAGATGCCAAATTGCTAAACGGTTTAACACTTGGTCTCGAAGGTGAGCATCAATATTTAAATGCTGGTCTTGCCATTGCACTGTGCTCTACATGGCTGAAAAGGACAGGGCATCTTGGAGACACATACTCGGAACGAACTGTAAGTTCTAAAAGTAGTTATTTTTTCGCCTCTTTTAAGCTTTTTTTGCTGAAGTCGTTCGTCTACCCGCATGAAGGAGACTTTACCAGAACAGTTCATAAAAGGGTTAACAAGTGCAAGTTTGCAAGGAAGGGCTCAGATTGTTGCTGATACGGACTTCAAGAGTGAACAGTCAAATGAACTTGTTTTCTTTTTAGATGGAGCTCATAGTCCTGAAAGTATGGAAGTATGCGCGAAGTGGTTTTCTCTTGCCATCAAAGATAGCAGTCCGAACCAAACACTGTTTCATCGACAACTTGATAATCCTAAATCCTCACATGATGTTGTAAAGATGCAACATGGAGAAAGAGGAGTGCAGAGAAAATCCACTCCGGTAGAGTACATAATTACACTTTTACTTTCTGGCTAAAATAATATAAACATGTGAGACAAGAACAGAACTGCTACTTCTTTTAATGATTCATATTTTAATTGAAATTTGAGTTAAAGTCAATGAATGACTTGCAGATATTGCTGTTCAACTGTTTGACTGTACGAGATCCTCAGCTGCTTCTTCCTCGCCTGATGGAAACATGTGCTGATCATGGTCAGTACTCTCTAGATTTCGCTAGGACACGATTATCAATAATGATTTAATCCAATCATGGTTTTGGAGATAAAGTGGCTTTTCCCTATATTAACTATGTGATTATTTTTTGTTTACCGGGAGGAAAGTGTAAGGCAAACTATTTTTTATTGACAAATCTTCAAAAGAAAGTTTTTTTTTTTGCGCATGAAATAAAGAAAAATTAAATTGAAATTGTAGGAGTTTATTTCAAGAAGGCGCTCTTTGTACCAAGTTTATCTGTGTATAACAAAGTTGGATCTCAAGCATCAACAACAACGACCGATTCTCAAGTTGATCTGTCGTGGCAGATCGCTCTTCAAAGAGTGTGGGAAAATCTCATGCAAGGCAACAAAGGTATTTTCATTCATGACATGCGAATTGCCTTTTCAGAACTCCAACTTCTAATTTGATTATGTGCAATTATTTTGTGGCCATGGAATGGAATTAGAACCATATTTGTGATTATTTTATGACCTTACTTGCTGATCCCTGGCCTTAGCAGGTAAAATTACTGACATTGTTTCTGAAGAACTAAAAGATGATATGGAAATGAGTGCCAGTAATTGTGAACACAGCGCCGTGTTTTCGTCATTGCCAGTAGCAATCAAATGGCTTAGGGACAGAAGTCAACAAAATCAGTCAGTACGTTTTCAGGTAACATAAATTACACCAAAGATTTGCAAATATCTGATTTCACATCACAAGATAATATAATGATAAAATAAATTTCAGTTTGCTGTAATGTGCACTTAATACACATTGTCTGCATGTTTCTTACCATCTATCTCAACATTGTCTGCATGAGAAGTGCTAACTATGCACTCTCTTTTCAACACTATTTTTAGCTGAATTTCACGTGGGTCAATTGTTCGGTATTGTGTAACCCATTTTAAAAGTAGTAGGACCTGTATGAATTTCAACGAATACTGGAATAAATGTTGAAAAGAGTGTTAGAATGTGGGTTAATGACACTACTCTATATTGCTCTAGAAAGTATATACATCTTGACTTAAAATTGGTTGTTCTTTGTCAATCTGAATTGAGAAATGCTCATTCTTACGAAACATCTTTCACGAAAAGTAAACATAATGTTATGAGAGCAGTGTTAAGAACACTCTTTTCAACACTCATTCTTTGATTGGGTAAAATCAATGTTGGTCCTACACTTTGAAAATGTGTCCCACATAAAGTTGTGGGACACATGTGGATTCCACCCAATAAAAGAATGGGTGTTAAAGAGTGTTGAAAAGGGGTGTTCATATGCGCGTGCATGTGTTCATATATGTGTTCGTTCATGTATTTCATTCACCATTACCTCCTTTTCTTTTTGTCAAAATTGAAGTTAACCGCTTTTTCTTTCCTTAAAGTTAAGACATATGCGTGTTCATGTGTTTCTTGCAAAACAATTTTGTAATAATTAACATTCCTTATCTGAATTATATATCCCTATCGAGTATATTGATCTAACATGCAAAATTGTCTTGTTAATGCATCAGGTCCTTGTAACTGGTTCTTTACATCTTGTTGGCGACGTTTTGAAATTAGTCAAGTGATTCACTGCACAAATTTGAAGCTTCCTTCAAGATGGCCTTCCATTCTAATTTCCAAACACACCAAGTGTTGATGATATTCATGACTTTATTGCATGCCATGAGTTATCTCTAGTACACACTTTGGTTCTTCTGAGAAGTTCCAACCCAGCACATAGTCATCAACCAAACAACTCTGGTTCATCCTTAGGATGGTGACTTTATATTAGAGAGAATTTTGTTGTATTTCAACTTTATGGTAACTATTGATCTTCAGTTTCAAGATGGTTTCACTCTTTATTAACTTTTTTACAATATTCAAGGCTTTGAAATTTGTCCATACTTAGAACACTATGATTGGTTCCTTCTGAAGCCTCGTAAAATGGTTTTACATAAGTGTTGGTGCTAATGTAGTTGCAACTCCTTCGGATAAATAGCACCTTCTGTAACATTGATTAAGGGTCTGAGATTAAATTTTCTGATATTAAAGGTGTAACTGCACACATTAGGTGCAATTTTTCGGATTGTATGGAGGAATCTCTGTCGTTTTCCTAAGTTAAACATCAACATCCACCTGCTGTTAAAGATAACAAGTAGTTAGCATTGCTCTATATATCCGTTCAATACATCAATGAAGAGAATAAAATTAGAAGAAACATGCATAATTGGGGAGGAAACCAGACCTTAATCACATCTTTGGTCCTCTGGAGATAAGAATCTCCCCATAAGGCTCCTTCTGCTCAACTCTAAGGACATCGCGGGTCGCAAGGACTATGCACATCAAAGTTAAAACACATATATTGAAACTTGGGAATGATCTTTTGATAAATCAGCAGTAAAATATTAATATAACTGGAAAGTTAGAGGATTATGAGCAGTAATACCACAGGTTTGATAGAAAAGTAGAGCTGCTGATTTTCTGGTCATTCCAGAAGCTATGACATCTAGAGACTCAAATTGAGGAGCTCCAAGAGTGTCAAAATGTGCTTTCATCTGACTGTAACATTTAAAATCAATAAATAAGCTTTAATGTTACCAAAAATATCATCTATAATGTAGGTTAATAAAAGATTCATACGCATGGATTGATTCGGTTATCTTGTCACTAGGATGATTGGGATTTCCTTGTGTTTGCGTGGGACCTGTCTCCACAAGAAGTACTGAAAAGGAACTTACAAGGCTCAGATATGTGTTAAGTGGATAAAGAATATCAATACTAGTATAGAAGCATTAACAAGTGATGTACCTTGATCAGGTGTTGGAACCATGTCTGGTGACCTAGGATTGAAATCTGCATAAATCATTTTTTCATTCTCAGGTACTGTATGAAACCCTCCATTGCTGTTTCTAGATGATAAACGCTTTTTCTTTGTTAATCTGTTAATATTAATAGTTTTCAAGCATCAATCATCAACAAACTTTTTTAACAAGACCAGAAGTTTCATCGCAATTTGATAAGTCAGTTATCAATATATGGTATGGTCATTTAACTGGATTCTGTAAGTGGCAAATTTAAATTATTGTATTACCTTCCTGTTTCCAAGTCTGAATGTGAGGAAGGACCATGATCAGATGCTGTACCTATGGAATATGTGTTGTCTCCTCCTCCTGGAAATACGTCTGAAGGAACGAATGCATCACAATTTGTTAGTTATTATTGGTATACTCTGTAACAACTAATTTAGAAATATGAATGATAACCAAGTAATGATGAAACATACCAGATTTATCTGATAAGATAGGAGGAGTATCTTGATGAATTGGCATGTTCTCTGGCAGCTCCTTGTCTACCGGCAGCACCTGCTCTTTCGGAGCATTAAATAGGTTGTCTAACCTACCATCAAATTCTTCAAAACCCTTCACATTTGTAGATTTATCAGGAATGAAGTTTTATACTTCTAAAATATGGAAAAGAAAACCAAAAGATGGATGTAGGAGACTAACATATCTTTCGAAGTCATTATTATGTACTCCTGGAGGTGATGTTGATGATGGTTCTGGAGGATGGTCTGATGAAATTCCAACTGCATAGAATTTTGATCTTTGTTACCTTCTGCTTAACCCTTTTAACGTCAAATTTGAGTAGTTTCACAAAAAGAGAGAGAGAAACTCTATATAGACCTGAAGGTGAATTATGTGGTGGTTGAGTGCTCTTAATCCATAAGTCAAGAAGAGGTGCTGGATAATATATATCTTTGTTTACACTTGACAATAAGCCACCATTTAGAGCAACAGGTGGCACCTCCATGAGGTTAGCTATCTTAGTCGAAGACATGATATCATGTTGCTGCCACAACTGAAAGAACGGTATTACACTGCGTAAGTATATAGTTGTCTAAATCTTAGGCAGAGGATTTCTAGATGCATAGTGAATAGCAATTGAAAACCTTTTCCATTCCTCCTCTTCTTGAGACTAAATCAGCAGGGTTTTTAAGCCAGTTTTGGTAATTAGGACCAGGGATCATGGTTTGCTCATAGTCCATTTGTATTGGTTTTCCTCTTTTCCGTTTAGCTGGCCCTCGCCTTTGAGGTTCCTGTTGCATTGCACTTATGCAGTTGGTCATTTTGCTTTCACAACATTGTAATGTTCTTTGAATAGATAAATGATTATAGTACCTCTCTAGCATTCATGTTGTCATTATATTCCTGAATGATCGGGTGCTCAGGGTGTTGGTCTTCAACTAAATCATCTGCAGAATAGTTATATCAGTGACAGATGAAAAATATATGCATGAAAACAAACTTTAGATCACTATGTTCCTCGGACTTGGCTCTAAAACTTAAGTTCATGTAGAAAGGGAATCCTACGAGCTTAAATATGCTTCCCATTTTATTAAAAGACAAGAATCAATGCATTTTAAGTCAAAACACAATAACAAACCCAACGTACTTAACTCTTGTGTAAACACCCAGTCCAACACAAATTCAACACTATTTACACTTTTACTTCTGCTTTTGACAGCCCACAACTAGGTTGCTAGATATTGTAGTTTTATGTATTGCAAAAAAATGCCAAACTGGCTTAAACAGACTAAAATGAAAATGGATACATTTGAATTGATTCAAACTTTTAGTAGGTATGAGTGCCTGACAAATTTGATCCCTTTTAACTCAACACTAATAGTAGATATATTTTCAATTGCCAGACACTTTCAAGTAGAGCACATCATATGGAAAATAATCAAAATATGGCTTAAGTTACATGAACTGCAATTGAGGTGAAATTAGTACAAGTAGGTTTATTAAAAAGCTTTATTGAAAATCTTGGTGTTTACAAGCAGTCAAGTGATTGATGTGCTACTCACCTATCTTTGGTTCATCTGGTGGAGGGGGGGAGGGTATTGGAAATTGAGCATAATCCCCTGAAGGTACATTTGCTTGTGTTTCGTCATCTCCTTCGATATCAAACCTGTCACAGCATTCACAAAGACAAACAGGTAAATGATGAAGATAATAATAATAAATCATTTTCTCAAGATTTGAGAATGAGCTAACAGGATAGATGGTGCATTGGTCCTGCTAGCAGGGCACATGAAAATATTTACAACTGCATCTAAAATCTGATATACTTCGCATAAAGCTTAAAATTAAAATGTGTAAATGAAGTAAAAAATACTACTAGAAAGAATAACATAATTATACAAAAGGATGGTGGAAGCAAAAAACCTCTCAAACCGATTGTAAGGAACCGCATCAGCTTGGAAAGGTTCAAATAGGGTAATATTCTCGGGAGCAGCTGACAATGTAAAAGAGTCAGCATAGGAACAATCAGACATAATGCAAACATGTAAATGTTTAGCAAATTCAAAGATGAAAACCTTGATGGTGATGCACCGATGGATCTTCCTCCACATTTCCTCCATTACCAAGGAATGGTTCATCCAAAGTATCAAGTCTCTGCAACAATAGGAAAACATAGATAATTCAAATTCAAACAGTGTTAGTATAGAAAAGCACAGAAAACAATAAAACAGGAAAGCAGAATTAGTCTGCAAGGATTTTCATAGTTTTCAGTTTTGTTGATCAGACCCCAAATACTTTTATATAAGCCATCAATGCCTTAAATTTGTCTATGGTAAGGTAACTAAGTAAATTATGATCAACACAATTAAACATTTGATCATCCTGAAATAAACTTGTTTCTTTGATAGCAAGTAATCACTAGATTATAAATTGATTACGGTTTCTATATAAGCAAAACTTCCATTAGTAGATTACTAGTGGTATAAATTTCTAGGTTCCACATGCTCAACATGATTAATTGAAAAACATGATTTCAATGCTACATACATAATCTGTACAATGCATTACATACCATGGAAAAATAAGCAGTACGATTAAATGTAGTGGTTGCATTGGACTGATGGGACAGTTCCAATTCTTCCAGAGTCATCTGTTCTTTACCCGGCAAAGTGATTGCCGCTCTCCTGTCAAAAAGTTAAACACATAGCAAAGGGAAATCAAATTCAGAAAAAGAAAATGTAAATGTGACTAACTTGGTAATAACTTAAAGGCCCAAATTTCAAACCATCAAGCTGCAGACAAGCCTAATGAATTTTCTATATCAGAGAGTGGAACTTACTGATGACATTATAATCAAATAAGGAAAAACAATCCTAAGTTTGTAAATATAGGGAAAAGACAAATCAAGCTGTAGCCATAATACCAATCAGATACAGGGGAGGGGAGTCAAAAACTTGATCAATAGTTCAATTAGGATATCTAAACTTTCATTCATATATGCTAATGATCAAGGGTTTGACAGAAGAATTCATTCGAATGAGAAGACTATAATGACCCAAATTGTTCTCGTGATAATCACACTCATTCTTTTCTTTATTCTTTGGCAGTGACAAATCGTTCGTGTGACAAATTTCATGTTTTAGTAACTTATTTAACTATATCCAAAGTTTCAAATCACAAATAAATTCCTATTCTCACTATCCAAAGTTTCATACCATTAAACAAGTTCCTATTCTGCTTAACTTATTTAATTTTATCCCAAGTTCAAAACCATAAACATGTAAAGAAAATAACAAATTAAAGAAAATGTGACTCACTTAGCTTGAGATTTTCCTTTAGGAAGCACTGTATGATCTGGAACACTCTTAACCTTCCATGCTTCATTAATCTCAACCTTACAAATTCAAATTTAAAGCAAAATTTGAATCAATTGAAAAAAAAAAACATAAATAACAAAAAATGTGGAAGTTGAATTTGAATTTTATACCAGAAGTCGTGAAACATCATCTGCAAGAAAAAAAGATAAAATTAAAAAAATAAAAATAAAAAGCAAGAATTCAAAAATGTTGTTCAAAATTTTCGATTACTGAAACAGAATTTCATCATATTAAACATTTGATTAATTAATGATTAAAAATTAAAATCTGATGAAATTTACCATAGAGTAGCTTCACTTTTCGTTCATACACAATGACAACACCTCCTGAAAAAAACAAAGAATCGATTATAAAGAATCGCAAAGAAGTGAAAAAGAAAAGAAAGAAGTATGAGAGTTTACCCATGAGAATGCCAGAAAGTCTGAGAGCCATGGGAATCGCTGGATTCAGAATTTCTTCACTGTGAACAAGCAAAAAACGACACCGTAAGAACGATTTCGGTTAAATCAGAAGAAGAATGTAAATAATCGATTATAGTTACCAGATTTTGATGATATTGAGCTTATTCAACTTCTTTCTGTTGATCTTGGCGTGCATTGTTGCCGCCATCCTTCAACCAAAAAAGCGATTCCGATTCTCATTTTAGTAACATTGAAGAAAACGCAAAAGTTCAAAAACGAAATCGAAACAGAGTGATTAAAATGCATGTAATGTAACGAAACTGAAATGCAAATGAAATGAAGATGAAATGTTGGTACCAAATTTGACCGAGAGGTGCTTTTCTAGCAAGAAGCTGATGTGAGTAAAACATTGTTGGTTTCTAGAAACTATGGAGATTTTGAAATTGTAAAAGTGAAATTTAAATGTATTGTTATAAGGTGAAGAGAATTGCTTGCAGAGAAAGTTGAAAGAAAGAAAGTAGAAAAGTGTGAATTAGTTGTTGTTGTTGTTGTATTATAGTGTAGTGTGTACCCGCCAAATATGCAAGCAAGAAGCGCACGGTGAAGGAGGTAGTGGAATTGATAAAGTTACGTGTGAGGTTAAGTGATTGATCAATGCTATGAGGTAGGATTGTTCCACGTGTGATTTTTAACGGCTTTGATTTAATTAGAGAATAGTGTTTTGGGTAAGAATAGTATTGCTTAGTGAGATTTTGCTCTTGGCTGTTAGAGAGTAGGTCCCACGTGAATCAAACGATTTTGTTGATCCTTCGCTCACCAAGTGAATTCGTTATGGTGGTTAGTGGAATTGTGGAAAAACAATACTTGACTCACAAGAGAAATACTTGACTTGGTGTCTTAATTAAGATAAATACCTCACTAATAGAATTAATAACAAAGAATACACGAGTATTAATTCAACAGATAAAAAATTTATTTAAAATTGTTAAATCGTTGTTGAGCTTTAAATTTCAACACCTTCACTTATGTGTATGATTTTTAATAATTTTTGCATGTGGGCACATGTTGGAGACTCTTTTGAAATAAATTAGAAGTTTTCTCCAATTTACTTTCCTCCATTCTTCTCTTCTTCAACCTTTGAACTTGTTGAAACTCGTAACATAGTCATACATTTAGTTTAATCAACTTATTTCCCTTAACTTCCCTCTTGATAAGTTGTCACACAAGAATAAGTTCAATGGTTCAATTTCGAATTAAACAATATATATTTGTTACTACTTTGTTTGTTTCTACATGTTTTGCATTTTGGTCTTTTTTTTTTTTTTGAAGAGTGCATTTTGGTCATTTGGTGCTATAAAAAGTTTCCTTTACATTTCCTCCACGCATCATATTTGTTTTTGACCACGTGACTATGGCAAAATCTTACCATAAACATTCTCCAAAAACAAAAAGTGCAGAATAGCATTGCCTAGTGAGAATACTGTTAGAGTAGGCCCCACGTGAATCAAAGGATTTTGTTGCTCATTCCATCACCAAAAACTCGTCGTTATATGGTTGGTGAGTGGAATTGTGGAAAATGGAGTGAGTCGAGTGACAACTTCCTACATTTATTGTCTAAAAAAAAGAAACTTCCTACATTTACATAATTTAATAAATTTATCACTAAATATCTATTTTGATCTTCATAGTTTTTCATCAATCCAGATTAGTTTCTTACAAAATAATAATAATAGAATGAGTTTCTTACATTTTTATGCGGTAACAAATTAGTCATTAGGTTAATTTTCATTTATATTTGATCGATTAATTGTTAATGTGTCGGGTTAAAATGATGACATGTCAGTTTCAATTCTAAACTTGAAAAATATTATTGATGTCAAATTCTTTTCAAAAAAATTTAGCCTCTCCCACTTCTTTAAAAAAAGTGGAAGCGACAATATTATTTTTTAGAAAAATAATATGATTTTTTGAAGCGACTCTTTTTAACTGAAAATATGCGGTTGTTATTTATAGACGATTGTTTTAATTTTAATATAAATGGCATGATTACTATCAACTATGTTTTTAACATTACAGAAGTGATTTTCTAAAAAAATATTATCATCTTGTAGCTTTATTTAACTTGTGTTTCGAATCCATGTTAATTGTACTTTTTTAATAAGAATAACATGTTAACTATATTTATATTTGTTAATTGTCAATTAGCCTTTCAATTCTTAGACAGTCACTTGGTTTTTTTTAGTGTGGTAGTTAGTCACGGTTGTTTACTAGTTATTTTTGCTAAGCCGTGATTTTTTTTTTGTCCAGTGGTTTAGTTTTTTTCTTCAGCTCCATTTACATTTAAAAGGGTGCTTATATTTTTTTTTGTGTAAAATCGGATTTCTTTGCGCACAACACAAATCCTTCTAGTCAGGTAGCATCACTATATGTGATAAGGTTCTCTCTCAAAAGATTTAACACTTTTGCATCTTTAGGATTTGATTCCAACTCAAAACTTCTAATTAAACTAAAAAAGATCTTTTATCATCTCAATCCATGTGCTCTTTATTAGTTTGTGTGTTTTCATCCATAATCATGATTATTAAATGCTTAAGAATTTAGTTTGTTTTGTTTGGATAAGCTTATTAGGAAGTTACAAGAGACTTACTCTCTAAGTCATCCAGTATAAATACTTGCTTGTAACTCAATTTCACAATCTAATGAGAACAACAACTTTTCAATACTAGTTCTCTCTTTCATCAATCTATAACAACCTCTAACCACCATAACCAACTTCATCTTCTCCATTAGAAACCCTAATTTCAGATTGCTTGCACAACAAGAAACCTTTGCTGCGCTAATACTCTTAAGTGTAAAAGGGTGTTGATCTCATTCTCTCTAATGAATTTAGTTGTTACAAAATTTATTTTGAATATAATTCAAAAGTTAGATTATTGTTTTTTCTTCAATGAATCGTAGAAAATGAAAGTGTTTGGGTGATCACTTTCCACAGTCAACTTAATTTAGTCCTAACTATCATCAAAATTTTCCAAGGCTAAAGTGCAATTTTAGTATTGCGAAACAAATTAAAGATGGACATAATGTTGACTTAAAACCTTTATTCTTTGCACATATTCCCTTGTGACTTTGTCACGTAAATGAACTCCAATATTCTCTTCTCTTCACATATTTTACCAAAAAAAAATCGTACTATGACCATTTCTTTAGTGTTGGTCTCAAATAAAGAACTCTAAACATAGTACTTAGTAGATCTCAGTATTTTGAGGAATTAGTCTCTATTTCATGACATGGATGCTCCCAGAAAAAACAAAACGCCCCAAAAGAACTTCACTATACATTTTCTGATCTCACTCATATAAAATGTTTTTTTTAGACCAACCATCTTACAATAGATACATGAAATGACAACTTTTTTGCACCTTAAACTAAATCAAAAGTCTTGACAATACTAAAACCTCTCAATTCTCATACTCTTAGTTACTGACTACAATATGATTCTCCGTGTAAAAAGAAATTATGATGACTCGTTAATTGATTTCAACATGTTGCATAAGAAATTTCAATCGCGGCCACTAAAATGGAGAAAGTTTTGGAACTGCAAATTCAGCCGGTGACGTTTTCGTTATCTCTCACTGACTCCACTCATGCTCGGTCTCTTCTCCGAATTCGGATGGACACAAACTCGTAACAATTGAGCAATTTGTTCCTTTTGATCTTATTGGTAAGATGCTAGAACTGGATCCACCATTTCATTGACATGCATTATCGACCGAAAAAGGCATTATTTGACTGATAACTATCTCGAATAACAAAACGCCAAAGCTATAAACATTATTTGATGTACTTATGGATTGCATCATGTCAATGTCTTGTCTACAATCAGGTATCTTTTCATATGAATGTATTTCCTTGGAGAAACTTCTGAGGTTTTTGCGGTGGTCATCGGTTAGGTGAACAGAAGAAGAACTCAGGTAGAAAAGGGCTACAGAGGGTCCAGTTCATGCATAGTAAGTCATTCCCATTGCAATTCTAAAAGTTTTGGTCCCCGGTTCAAGTGCTCAACTTCTTTTACTTGAATTTCAAACATGATCAAACTAATACATAAAAATTTTATCAACTTACAAACAAAAGGCACGATAAAAAAAAAATTAAATATGTTTTTGGTACTCGCAAATTTACCACTTTTTTGTTTTAGATCCTGTATTTTTTTTATTTTTTGTTTTAAATCCTTGAAAGTATATTACTATTTGCTTTAGTTGTGTTATTCTAGGCCCTAAAATATGTGTTTATGTTTGAACTAGTCCCTCTAACACGGAATACATAAGGACTAAAATGACATAGGATTGGCACACCTGAAAGTTAAAATTTCTGTCACGCATGCACAATGAAAATTTGCATACGAACATTAGGAATATAGCTGAAAGACATAGGATTGTATATTCAATTGAATGACCAAAACACAAATGATAATAAGCTCCTATTCTTTCTCATGGTTCAAGATTCATTGGCTAAATATGAATTTTTTATCATCTTATGCTCTATGGTCTTTATTGAAGACAGAAAGAAACATTCTTTTTAACTATAAAGTTGCGATCAATAAAAACCATATATTGTTAGTGTGTAAAAACTAAAAATTGTATCCTTTTTTGTCAAACAAGACCATGTCTTATTACTCAAACTAGTAAATGGGTGTTTCGGCCGTCAAAATTATGAGCGTCGAGCAACTTAGTCCCTCAAGGTTACAAATAGTAAATTATCCCTTAGATGAAAGAACAACAACCAATTTAACCCCCCATCAAAAAATCTATCTACTTGACAGTCATCAAAATCAATGAATGGCCAATAGACTGAATTGAATAGCCTCTGCTCGCAACAAAACAAACCTAAAACATTTAAAATTTGTGGTAAAGGAATAAATTGACTGACGTTCTAATTAAGGGACTACGTTACAATTTCATAAGCTTCAAGGACTAAAATGAATGACCCTTACATGTTGATTTACTCTATTCAAACACATCGGAAGATCTAAATCCTACGGTTTGAAAGTGTATCATTAGTTTATAGGAAAGGAGATGGTTAGATTTACCAGTGACAAGTGCCTTCTGAAGTTGTCCCCTTATTCCAGTCATCCGAAGGTTTAACAATAGCTAACTTGTTGGTTTTACAAAGATATGTACCGATGCTTGAAATAACAAGAAACAGGACTCCACCAATAATAACTGTAGCAAATGTAGGTACTTGATTCTTCTTTGATAGGGAGGAAGAGAATGAGAAGCATTTTTATCTGGAGGATCTGAGGCATTTTGATTAGGATCATCCGGAGTATTTTAATCGGGACAAGCTAGACTCAGGACTAGTGATATTGTTGCAGCCAACGGGGGTATTGATAAGGACAATGATATTGTTTGTGACATTCCAACAAGTTCCTAGGATCTTCATTTGCATGAACATGCCTTCAAAAGAAAAGAAGAATAAAATGTTCTATTTTTAGAATTTGAATGATTAAGTTATAATAGCATAATATGAGCACAACTTAGACTATAGGAAAAAAATATCCATAGTAACATATAAGAAAAAACATCTTTCAATTGATTAGTATCATACCATGTGATGAATCTTTCTGAACAAACTGGCATTTTTTTAAGGAGGCAAAAAAAAAATATTAGACAGAACAATCAAAGCACAAGAAGTTCTAACTTCTAAGGTCAATTAACATAACTTACATAAGGGCGCTGCCAACCATTGTATACTCTTTCTCTTACTTTAGCTTAAAATTGTATATTTTATCGTCAACCATAAAAGTAAAAAAGAAATGATTTTTTTTTTTTTTTTAAGAAATCAAAATGATATATTAACACGAAACCACTGACTATCTAGACGGCACAAGATGTACCATCTAAGACAACCGAAAAATACAGCAAGAGTTGAGCAAAAAGTAACATAAACTAGCCAATACCCGTAAATAAGAAAGAAATGATATTCGTACAACTATTTTGTGACAATTTTCTTTCTCATACTCAAATTATGTTCTTACTCTCTCTTTCTTTTTCTATCTACTATTTTTGACCAATAAAAATAGAGGAAAAGAAGGTTGTCACAAAAGTTGTCATTAAATAGTTGTACAAATATCTTTTAATTATAAAAAAAAAAAGAAACAAAAATAAAAACTGGCAGAAAAAAATAATTTTTTAATATTTAAATATTATTAATTTAATATCATTTTATTATAGATGGTTGTCAACGTCGAAGCTCCGCCAGTCAACGCCGAGTTCCAACGGCGACCACCGTGAGTCATCAGAGGACCACCAGCCGCCATAATTTTGGTCATACCACTACCGTGTGTCACCGTTGTACTGTCGGAGAACCATCGTGGTCAACGCCGACGACAGTTGGTTGACCACCATTGACCACCATAATGTTTTAAATTAATTAATAATATTTAATAAATCTGAATATTTAAGTTATTTGGACTTTGGGCTAGAAAAAAACAGTATTGGGTATGGTTACATTTTAAACGTAGAGAAATGAGGATTCTAAGGTTCGAATCACATGTTCCCTGCATATTATTGTTCTTGCATTACCAACAGAAATGTGCTTAAAGAAGATGATGAAGATGAAGAGTGCACATAAATTCTAAAGTGTGTGTGGGACACTCTAACCATTAGGTTCGATTTGCCCCCATCCGTTTATACCAATTGGATACAAATGGGTATACTAATGTTCTGGACCGGTCAGAAAATCAATCTCACGTTAACATGTGGCCTTATTTACACCGCCTTAAGTAGGGGTGGCAAAACAGGCTTGACCCGACGGGCCGGCCCGTTTGGCTCGCTATTTTTGGCGGGCTGAGTCGAAGCTTTGAACTCGCTTTTTATAGTCGACTCGCCTCGTTGAAAAACGGGGCGGGGCGGGCCGGCCTGCTTAACTCGTTGGAAAAAATTATGTTATGACGACAACAGGAGGAGGAGGAGCACCATATATTCATAACTTAGTTGATGATTGACTTGGAGTTGATTGACTTAGTAGAAGAATTATATTGCTGTTGCGATTATTTTGAGACTTATTTTATGCTTTTGGATTTATTTTTGTTCTTGGATTTATTTTGGGACTTATTTTGTGCTTTTGGATTTATCTTGGTTGTTGAGTTTATTTATTTTGAGACTTATTTTATCCTTTTGAATTTTATTTGGTTGTTGGATTTATTTTATGAATTGTTTTATGTTGCACATTTGCCTTATTTTGCTATTAACTATAATGTTGAATTCGATAATTTGATAATTATCTTGTTTTTCACAAATTTATTTGCTACCCATTCTTTTATATATTTTTATGATAAAAGAAACATAGTTTTATTTTTTTGTAACAATTAAGTTGTAAAAAAAAAATCAATTTTTTTTGTTTGGCAGGCCGGCCCGCCAACTCGCAAGTCCGCCACTAAACGGGGCGGGGTGAGATTTTAGACTCGGTCATTAAATTTGACTCGGCTCGTCTCGTCTCGTTTTTAGCGGGCTTAGACTGAGCGGGCCTAAATGGGACGGGCCGGTCCGCTTTGGCATCCCTAGCCTTAAGGCTCCGCGTCTAAAGGAACACGCCAGCCTTAATGCACCACACCGCATACGAGTACGTCCCTGCGCAAGGATCACACTACACGTGTTCTTTAACTATCCTTGATCATACGCCGCAAAACCCGGAGACGGTTATTCCCAATGCGCGCCTATATAAGGGTCACATTGCTTCACCTTCAAGGTATGATTCACTCTTCACAACATTTTCTACAAACTCTTTCTCAATTCCATTACTGACTTGAGTGTTGGAGTGCCAACGTGCCTGCATGCACCTTTGGTTCCATCGTGAAGACTCATCACCAATGTACCGGAAACCATCAAAGTCACACCAGAGTACTTTCTGCCAGTGTTGCCTGTCATACATCCTCACCGGACAGATCAACTAGCGAATCCTCTTTTAGGATATTTTGAAATCTTTGACGTGACTTGCACATTAACACCAAACGTATCGATCAATGTTAGTTTACAAAATTAAGTTTTGTCAATTTTCCTCATGCACTAGAGAAAAGAAAGAAGATTAGTACTACCTCCGTTCCTTTTTAATTGTCATTTTTTGACATTTTACTCAAACCAAGACAATTAATAAATGTTATTGTTTTTGATACAATTGTTTTTACTTTTACTATAATGACCTTATTAATTTAATATTTCATTTCATATATTTCTCTCTCCGCAATAAATATCTAAGGGTAATATTGGTAAAACAACATTTAATGTTGCATTGAACTTTGAAAGTGACAGTTAAATAGGAACAAAAAATTTCTCTAAAAGTGGCAGTTAAAAAGGAACGGAGGGAGTATTATTTTCGACAGATAATTGACTCAAAACAATTTGATTTTTGTATGTTTTTTTTGTCTTCAAAGTGTCTCTATTTATAGAGAAATTTATATCCTTTGATGAACAAAAACAACTATTTAAAAAAGTTTGTTAATAAATGGTTACATTACGTCATTGATCATGTAATATATCATTTTGTTGAAAGGTCTCTACTTAACTATTGCAACTAAGAATCGCCAAATGGACCATCAATACTCAGAGCCACCACTATAAATAACTGCCCCTCACTTTAGGAGATGACATATATACCTTTAGGTTTATGGTTCACATATCCCAAATAGAGTTTTATTCTAAGATTCTTTCCCAGAGCCTACATATGCATTGATTAGAGAAAGGGAGAGTTATGACTCCAGTCAACGACAGAAAATAACGACCAGTATTATTTTCTTAGGAATTTTCTTTTAACCAACAAAATATAGTTAGTATCAAGTATATTTATCATTAGATTAGATATGTTTCCTTTTTATAATCAACAAATGTGATTAATATACGGTTTCATGAAATAAATTTATATTTGTTAGTATTAATCAACATTAACTATCTCTCTTTCAATATAGTAATTATTGTTTCTTCTTTAGTAATAGAAAACTTCAATTTTGAATATTTGCAGTAACAATTCCATTTTCATGGCGCTCACTGCAACAGAGAGCTTATTGAAGATCAATGCAACCAATTTAGTAAAAATTTCAGTGCCTTTTATGGTAGCTAAGATGATGTTGCAACATAAGTTGATATGGGGGAACATACATCAGTGTTATTGTCATAAACGCTTTTGAGGGATTGATGATAGATGAATGTCCAGCCCTAAAAGCCTATATGCATCCCATGGGTGAACATTCATATATATCATATATTCAAGAATATTTCCGACAATACTAGGGTATGTTTCTCCCTTATGAACTTGTAATGTAACATTATCTTAACTATTAAACGTACTGAAAGTTTGATCTTCAATAAACTTTATGTTACATCTACTACCGTAAAAATGGCACTACTGCAACCAAGCAAAATCGAGGTTTTCGAGTATTAAACAGGAAAGTTACTTACTATTTTAAAATAGAATGGTTGATTTCATTTAATACTCTTGTAATTTATATTTATTCATCGACACGCATATATTAATTAGTTTATGTCTTATTAAAAGGAAACATATTTTGTAATAAACACCTTGGATACTAACTATTTTTTTGTCAAAAAAAAACTAAGAAAATAGTACTAACCATTTTTATTTTGTCCTTGATTGAAGTCAAACTTCCTATTTCCTCCCATCAATATATTCCGGAAGAGGGAGAGAATATTTTGTAAGTAGAATAAACGTTATCCATCTTCAGAAGAGTGTGTGAGCCGTTCACAATGGTGGTCTAGAGTATGATCTAGTTTGACAACCGTTTAGGGCCTCATACGTTAAGGACACCAGTTGTTATTAGTAATACATACATATAATACTTTTGCCCCCTAAAATTCTAAGGTTGATTGAAAATAACGAAGTCGTCATCAAAATTTATTAAATAGGAAAAATATTGTAAAAATCCTTTTGGGTTCGAGAGTCCATTATATGTAGGGAAAATATTAGCACCCTATAAAATCCGTTAAAATAGTTATCTCAAATTAAAGTTCAATTTTTAAACACAAATTTTTTGTGTAAGAGAAAAAATATATGGTTTATTATTATGCTTGAAAAGAGTGATCTCTTTCTTATATCTATCTTCCAATGTGATAGAAAATTCAAAGCTACGTAATTTTTAGAAGAAAAAAAATGTGTATGTTGGTTGATTTTAAAGAAATGGTTTTTGTTATGAAATGAGTTTTTAGCGTAAAAGAAAATTTAAAGTAGTCACTGACATTGAAATTTTTGTAATAACCAAATTAAAAGATGATTTGGCGCTGCCACCGAGTTTGAGATTTATGCAATGACCAAACCAAATGAAGATTTGCGTAGTCACCAACTTATGCTTATTAAATTCATTTTTAAAAATGATTTTGAAGAGCAAACCAAAAGAAGATTAAGAGTAGTCATAACAAATATTTTAAAATTGAATATTCGATATTAAAATTTGTGATGACCAATTTAAAAGACGATTTATATTAGTCATCAATTGTAAATTTTTGTGATGTTCAAACAAAAAATAAATTATGTAGCCACCGACTTTGAAATCTTTTGCAATAACAAAACCAAATAAGAATTTGATGTAATCACCGACTTTGAGATCGACTAAACTAAAAATAATTTTCCAAACAAAGTCACTACTAATTCTTATTTGATGTAACCAAATAAGAATTTTTGTTTGGAAAATTATTTTTCAAATTAAGATATTGTGATGACCAAACCAATATAGGATTTGGAGTAGTCACTACTAATATTTTATGCTTAAATTTTTTATTAAAATTTTGTGATGACCAAAGTATAAAAGGATTTAAAGTTGTGATCAGTTTTAGATTTTGAGATTTGAAAATGTTTGAGTGATGACCAAAAATTGGTTTTTGATAAACGAAAAAGGAAGATAGTTTGGTGTGTGTGTGGTGATGAATATAAGGTTGAATGAGGGGAATGGTGTATGGAGAAGAAGAGTGTATTATTTGCTACTCTACTTCTCTATTTTTCATGTTCCTCCTACTCCTTCAACTATTTAACTTTTCTTCTCAATTTATAGACTCTACCGATAAATCTTTATGTCCATGGGATAATTTGTAAACTGAATTTGTTGTTATTTGGCAGAGAAAAATGGTTACGTAGAGATTGAAGAGGAATGAAAGGGCTGCACTTTTGATTGTTTGCATTTTTGGTCAAAACTTTATCTATATTTGGTAAATAAAGAGGAGTACTAGCAAGTGAAAACAAAGTGGGTTGGGGGAACAAAAGAAAAAGCATTTAGTAAAGTGAAGTTGGGATGATGTTGAAAATAGAGGGATTCGATGGAGTGTGTTGCGACACTTTATTTTAATTAGTTTTTGTTTAATTTTTTTGTTTGTATTTAGTTTTTATAAATTTATCACATTTTGTTTAATTTTTTTGTTTGTATTTAGTTTTTATAAATTTATCACTTTTGTAATTAATGAATATAGCTATAATGAAGAAGTATTTTTGGAATTTTAGATTTTATGAAAAGATTAAAAATGATGGTATGCACGGTTAGATATTAGGCTCCCTTCTTATGTGGAGAAAAGCTTAAATATGTTAGCACAATATGTCTCACTTATATAAGTAGAGAGATGTCATATAAGGTTGAGAAGATAATGATTTTTGTGAGAAGGGTAGTCACCAGAAGAGAAAAAAGAAGAGAGAAAGTCAATCTCATTTTTCTTAAGTCTGCGTCAGTAAAACAACGATTGCGGATTCGTTAACCGTTGAATCAAGCTGGTTTTTGGAGAGCATGTTCATAACCCATATGTCTATCTTTCCGCTCATATCTTCAAAACAAGGTCTAGCTAAGAGGATTTGGTCCCGCATTGAAGTGGTATTTTTAGAGTATTTTTCATCTTTTTTGTTCTCATTTGTAAGTTTTGTTGCTTCGTTGTTTTGGCTAGTTGTTGCCACTATTTGTGCATCACTTTTGAGACTCTCTTGTACCCATATTTGATTATAGTGGAGCTTTTTCATTGGTCTGGGCGATTCATGGTTTTTACCCTTATATTGAGGGGTTTTTCGCGTTAAAATATCGGTGTTCACTTGTGTCTTTTATTTGCTTTCACTTCTACCATTTATTTGTTGTTGCTCTCATAGCTTCTTACAAGTTTGGAGAATTTTATTTCTGCTACGCATCAGTGTGTTACCATATTTATGTGTTAATTTTCCATCATGCACTCCCTTAACAAATTTTTCTATCTTTTTTTCTTCTTAAACCAATAAAAAAGTTTGGATGGACCACTAAAATTAAACATAATATATAAACACAAATTCAACTTGTAATAAGCATTAAGTACGAAGTTGAAATGACGGAGTTTGACTAAAAAGTTAGGGTGCAAACTTAAATAATTAAAACAACTATTGTAAATTATGAAACTTTTTTTATACATTACAACTGTTAATTGAGAGAGAATTTTCAGTTGACAGGACAATACGGAAGATTTGAAACTCATGCAAATTCGAAGGTCTATCAGCCTCCACTAACATGCCAAGTATAAGCATCACAAAGAACATGTATGCCACTTTTGAAACCGTGAAAAACTATAATCGTTGAAAAATTGTTTAAAGTCTCGCAAAATAGACCTATAATTGAATTATTTAAATTCTTCGGGTGGGCCACTACACCACTTTGTGGAAATTTGGATCTTCCAAAACCTAAAACCGACACAAAATTGTATCAAATCTCGCAAAATAAATCTATGGTCGTTAATTTTTAATTTTTCCGGGTGAGTCGTGGCCCACCCTAGCCCATGAAGGGCTTCGCCACTGCCTCCAATGTCACTAAAATTCAAAGGGTCGTATTAACGAGTACCTCCAGGACACCCTTTAAGGATCCCAAATTTAAAAAATATTCATTAAAAAAGTCAAATGTTACAAATTTCAATGCAATTACACAATTTTTCATAAAAACTTACTACTAATGGTTCTTAAAGAGTGTCATGGGAGTACCGGTTAACATTTCCCAAATTCAAAATGTGAAATATTAAAAATAAAACACAACCGATTTTGAATTGCCGCTTTCTGATGGAACATACTCCACCGTTGCAAACTCTAATGGTGAACAATCGAAAAAGATCTGTTCGTTCTTACAAAAAAGTACATAGTTAGAGGTGCTCTAAAAACACTTCCAATTAGAGCTGTTAAAACAGGTCGGGCCATGAAAACCCAAAAAATGTCGAGCTTGAACATAAAAAATTAGGCCCGTTTAAAAACGGGCATGTTTAGCCCGAGCCCGTGGCGGGCTAGCCCGACTGGGCTCCGGGTAGCCCGCATTAATATAATATTTATTAAAATATATTACTATTAATTTTGTAGTATTAATTCACCTTCATTTTTTTTTGTGGTGGCAGGGATTCGAACCTCGGACCTTGCATATATTATGCATTGTCTTTATCAATTGAGTTAAGCTCACGGGGACACCTTCATTTCGTTTAGTTTGTTTACTGCTCTTTCAATTTCATTCATAAAGCACATTAGAATTTAGTCCCTCATTGCAACAGGGTTATTAGAAAAGCATTAGTCCTTGATACTTTTAGCACAAGCTGCATTATTTTACAACAAATAATAATCATTTTGAAAGTTTAGAAGAGTATATAGTCCACTAAAAGTTATGAAGCAAGATTATAAAGTACTCGAGACTCTTTTTTTAAAAAATGTTATTGTTTTAACTAAAAAAAATAAAAGTTTTTATTAATCGGGCCGGCTCGACAAGCCCGTTGCCCGCAAAGGGTCGAGCTTCGACATTAATTTTGGAGCCCGTTTATCATCTGGGCCTTTTTAGTCTAGCCCGAGAAAACCTGGACCCGACATGGGCTAGCCTGACACGGGCCGGGTAGCCCGAATTGCCAGCTCTACTTTCAATACCGAACTCAACTAAAAGTATTTTGTGGTTCTTAAATACTCGTCATTTATCTTTTACTTCTAAAATACCCACCTTTGAGTCCCACAACTCTAAAATACTCACTTTGAGTCCCCAAATTTTAATCAAATACTTTAAAAAAAAAATTAAGAAACTAAATTAATCCATCAAAATTGGCAACGAGAAAAATTGAATATGAGATTTGGAGAGAAGGATACTCAAAGGTCTCAAACCAACACCACTAATAAATCACATACATAAAATAGTTAGTTTGATTTATTGCAATCTATGTTAAGAGTCCCACATCGGATAGGACATGACCTGACAAGGTGTTTATAAGTAGGGCAATCCTCACCTCACAAGCCAGTTTTGTGGGGTTGTGTTAGACCTAACCACGATTTCTAAGATGGTATCAGAGCCTCCTCCAAGATCCATTGGGCCACCCACCATTTATGTCCACGAACCAAGCCCAATAGTGTTGGTCGTGAGGGGGTGTATTAAGAGTCCCACATCGGATAGGACATGGTCTAACAATGTGTTTATAAGTGGGGTAATCCTCACCTCACAAGCCGGTTTTGTGATGATGAGTTGGGCCCCAATTTCAACATGGTATGGTATCAGAGCTAGGTGGAGCCCCAAAACCACCAGATCCACGACCAAATCCAGGCCTTCCACCAAGACCCCCGAATGAGGGTCTCTAATCAGCTGAAGCACCTCCCTTGTCTCCTCCAAATTCACCACGAGGTTCTCCACGGTACCCATCACGGTCACCACCAAATCTCCTCTCCCCTTCAAATATGGGTAGACCCCTAGGGACAATCACCCTGTGGACCACCAAAAGGTCTGCTAGGTGGCTTAGCTTGTTTCTTCAAAGTAGCAGGAACAATCTCAGAAGGAAGATTCAAGTAAGTTCTGAGAAACTCAATTACATCATTGGCGAGAAACCAATAATAATTCATCCAAGCAAAGGTTTCTCTAACATATTCTCTTGATTCGATTTCCGGATGCTTTGCCAAATTGAAATCCTTCTTGGCAAAGCAAACACCCTCTTGAAAGAGGTACTTGCAGACCTATTTGCGATTTTTCTCGGATATGATCATGGTGATGGTAGAGTGGAGGCGAGTGAAGGAGGAAATCGGGTATGATCATGGTGATGGTAGAGTGGAGGCAAGTGAAGGAGGAAAGCTCTGTCGCGTGGTGTTGAAACCCCGAGATTTTTCTCCGGTATGATCATGGTGATGGTAGAGTGGAGGCGAGTGAAGGAGGAAAGCTCTGTCGTGTGCTGTTGAAACCTAACCAGGCTCTGATACCATGTTGAAATTGGGGCCCAACTCATCATCACAAAACCGGCTTGTGAGGTGAGGATTTCCCCCACTTATAAACACATTGTCAGACCATGTCCTATCCGATGTGGGACTCTTAACAATCTAACATATTTATTTAACTATTTTTATTCTAATAATTGCAACAATATTGTGCTCACAACGTTACTTCATAACAGAACCGTCTCGATATGCTAGCACACTCCAATGGTACAAATTCATAAAAGTGTCGTATTTGGTGTGAAATTGTGCAATGAACCTCCGTTGGAAGTGGTCTAAGTCCCTCAAATGTTGTAGATTTTTGTTTACATATACGAGAATAGGACCTTTTAAACGATGATAAAGTTTTTGATCCCTAACTCTTTTATAAGAAAAGAATTATGAAGATTTATTTATTTTTTTTAAGAAGAGAGAGTTGTGAAGATTTTGCAAGAAGAGAGTGACATTGGATTTTTTTTTTTTATTTTGAAGAAGAGAGTGAAAACTCCATACAATTTTTTTTGGTGGTCGGAGTATGAACCCGAACCTTACATATATTACACATTGTCCTTATCACTGAGATAAACTTTATACCTTTAACATGATAATCAAAAGATTAAAGAAATTATCTTGTACAATTAAATAACTTTAGCGAGAGTAAAAACATTTTTGCCCAAAAATAGTTAACTAAATTATTTTCTTTTTTTTTCATCTTCTTTTCGATCAAGAGACGGCATAAAATATATATCAAATTTGTTTCCCCAAAACTCTGTTTACTCATACAAATTCTAATTTTGAATAATTGTCAAATTTAATTTTTTTTGTCAAAGTAGTCTAGTTGCTAGATTGACACACATTATGTGTGGAAAAGTGAAAAATATGAGGTTTGAACCCCGGCCATGCACAAATTATCTCTGATAGCCATCAACTAAGTCACACTTACATGACTAGTTTAAGTTATATTTTAACAAACGAAAAAAAATCTAAAAGAGGTTTGATATAATTAATAAAAAAATAAATATTACGTCAAGATTTTTTAAGGGTAAAATTGTTATTCTATTATTTAAAAAGCAAAAACACTTGCCCCAAAAAAAAAGAAGCAAAAAGACTACAAATATTATTAAAGTTCAATTTTTTATTTAATGAACGTGACATTATTCAATCTTAAATTGTTTATGATACACCGTTTTCCACCGCCACATACGTTATCGTCTGATTGGACACCAAAGTAAGTCATAATCCGTGAGTCTGTTCTTGTACATGCCTACATCACATAGTAGTCTGTATGCATTTATTGATTTTTACATTTTTAGTATATGTATTTAATTGCCTCAATTAAATGTAGTTCATTGGGTGAAAAAAGTTAATCTATCCACCCTCCGCTTATTATTATAAATAAAAATTCACTTTTTATATTCATTTAATAAATGATACGTACATCATTTATTGGATGAACCTAAAATGTGGATTTTGCTTATAATAATGATCAGATGTTGTACATTTTTTTCAATTCAACAATTCTAAAAATATCGCTGAATGAGAGTTTTTACCGGTAAATTAAAAATCAACATCTTTAATGTCCATTGATAATAATTAACAAGGTCTTGTTAACGAGTGCCCCCGAAACACTCTTTAAGCATTTTTAATAAAGAAATTATCCTTTAAAAAAAGTAAAGATTTCAATTTTCAATGCAATAAATGCACAAATTTTCATAAAATCTTACTACTTTGGGTGCTTAAAGAGTGCCCTGGGGGTACTCGTTAACATTTCCCTAATTAATAATATAAGCAAGGGATACGAGGTATTGTACCATTAAGATTTAGATTTCTACTATTCCCCCTGCATTTTTCGCTCGCGCCCTGCAGCTATGACGAAAATACTGATGCGTTACTTAAGTAACGCTGCGTGAGTTAACTCACGCTAGTTTTCAAATTGCAAAAGTGAATATATAATTGTGGATCACAACGTTTTAGTGTGATGTATGGGATCTTCCAAAAGTTTAAGGGTGGTTTGTTCATTAATGGCTTCACTGTTCGTGGGAATCATGACTGAAGACTTGTGGTTGTGAATCATACCAACAAAATCATGACTGTGTGTAGCTCAAGACAATACTTTGACTTAGAATGTTGTCCGAACTTGGGTTCCATATTCACTGTGGATCCCATATCAATAACACACCAAATAGTCCATGAAGAATACATGCCCATAAAATACAAGAAAAAAAATAGTACTACAGTCAAAGGGACCAAATATAGTAGCTTAACCACCCAGCACCACATAATTGAAATTGAGCCCAATTTTGCAATTTCAAAACTGGCGTGAGTTAACTCACGCTGGGTGTAACACCTGCGTGAGTTAACTCACGCAGCGTTACTTAAGTAACGCATGGGTATTTTCGTCATGGCTGCTGGGCGCGAGCAAAAAATGTAAGGGAAAGAGCAGAAATCTAAGATTTAAGACATGGGCCACAACGGAGATAAACTTATTTTTTTCACCTTGAAAATAAAAATCGAAGATGCTCTAATTTATACTTCAACTTTAAATATAGGGTTGATATGAGGTAAGTAGAAGAGGGTGACTGGCTAAGACTATAAAAAATAAATTTAAAGAAGGAGTTTATTAAACACAAAACATGCTTAAAATCTAATCGGTTACTATTTCATCATCAATAACATTGTTGTTGGAGTTTTCTAAACTCTAATGATCAACAAACTTGTGTATCACCACGATATCATTGCAGTTTTTTTCTTTTTGTTTTTTGAGCAAAACATTGCTGAAGTTTCAATGCAAGTAGTTCTAGATGAAATATATATTTTTTGGAGTTACAAACAAATACGTTGTTTGATTGTCTTTCATTTATGTGTACGACTGTAATATATAGATTTTGAGACCTTGAGTATATTTCTTTCAAAATTATAAGATCGATTTCTTCTAAAACTAATTTTGTTAGGCTAGTCCTCACAAAATCTTACTCTAATTTTAAATGAGATCATCGTAAATGAACGGTGAAATTTGATTCGAAAGGTTATTCTTTTTTGGTGGAATATTATTAAAAAAAAAACACTGCCACCGTCCCACACGAGTGTCAGTGTAAAACGCGTCTAGTTCCTATTCCTAGGACTGAGTTAAACTGCATTCACATCAATTTTATTACCAAAGTCGTTGAAAGTACATTAACATATCCCTCTCAAAGGACAATCCCACATCTCAGACTCAGAGATAGATAGATCTTGTTCTTGTTCCATTATAACATCATGTCCCATTCTTCCTTATTACTATAAACACCTCTCTCTCTCTCTCTCTCTCTCTCTCTCTCTCTCTCCCCTCAAAATGGCAGTTCCAGCTGAAGATGATCACTTCTTCAAGCAAAAGAAATATCCATTCATTCTAACTCTCTCTATCTTACTCATCTCTGTAACTTTCTTCCTTCTCACAACCACCACCACCACCTTCAACCCTCTTCTTTTCTATTCTAATGTCCAACACCAACACCAACCAATTGCAAAACCACCCTTAGACTTAGATTCAGATTCTACTACACTTTCAGAAGAACTAAAGCTACCCTCTAAGGAAGAAGAATCTCCACAAAAAGAAGAAGTTTTGAGTATTGATTGGAAGCTTTGTAAGAACCCTGTGACGGTTGATTATATACCATGTTTGGATAATTATAAAGCTATTCAAGCTTTGAAATCAAGGAGGCATATGGAACATAGAGAAAGACATTGTCCTGATACTAGTTTGAATTGTTTGTTGCCTCTTCCTAAAGGGTATAAAGTTCCAGTTCATTGGCCTAAGAGTAGGGACATGGTGAGGTTGATTCTTTGGTAAGATATTAGAAATGTTTGTTTTTGTTTTGGCTGTAGAATCTAGATCTTTTGTTTTTTTGTTGTTGTTTCAATCTCATTTGATCAATGCTAGTCTTGTTGTTGTTGCTCAATTTTATCATGAAATGTTACTTTGTTTAGGTTCCATTGATTCTATTTTAAGCTTAGTTGAAGTTATCTAAGTTTGTTAGATTGTATTCAAGCTTTAATTTATATACGCTGTCAGTTTATAAATTATCTTATACACTCATGAAAATGGTGGTGATTGTTACTATTGAGTGCCTGGTTTTTACTTTTATCAACTCATGAAAGCAATGATAACGGAGTTTGATATTTCCGTTTAAACAGATTTGGTACGATAACGTCCCTCATCCAAAGCTAGTTGAGTACAAGAAAGACCAACACTGGGTTGTGAAATCTGGTGAATATCTCATATTTCCAGGAGGTGGTACTCAGTTCAAAGACGGAGTTGATCATTATATTGAGTTCATAGAAAAGGTATACCATTGTGTGCATTCACATAATTTACATTTAGTATGATACATCCGTTCGTGTTTTTCCTCTGTGTTTGAGTAGTTTTTGAATGCTTACTGGCTACTATGCTTTGCGGTTTGTTGATTGTTTTTTGTTGCACACCAGACATTGGCGAAAATTCAATGGGGAAAGCATATCAGGGTTGTTCTAGATGTTGGATGCGGTGTTGCTAGCTTTGGTGGCTATTTGCTGGATAAAAATGTCATTACCATGTCATTTGCTCCAAAGGATGAACATGAAGCTCAGATACAATTTGCTTTGGAGCGGGGAATTCCTGCAACTCTTTCTGTCATTGGAACACAAAAGTTGACTTTTCCTGACAATGGTTTTGATTTGATTCATTGTGCACGATGCAGAGTTCACTGGGATGCAGATGGTACTTATCTATTTGTTGTTCAATTAATATTAATATCAATATCTGATAGGTATGTTTATTCACAAATTTGGTCCACATCTTTAGGTGGGAAACCGTTATACGAACTCAATAGGATTCTTAGACCTGGCGGTTACTTTGCATGGTCTGCAACACCAGTTTATCGTGATGATGATCGAGATCAGAAAGTATGGAAAGGTTTGTCTATCCTTCTCTGTAGTTGAAGTTTTTAATCTGTATTGAGAGTACTTCTAATTTAATACATGGAAATGTTGATTTTTTTTTTATACATCTAATAACTTAGGAGATCAATGGTTCTGTCTCTTATAACTTAAGAAAAATAAAACAAAATTTCATTTTACAAACTGCAGCCATGGTGGCTATAACAAAAGCTATGTGCTGGAAGGTTGTGGCTAAGGCCGACGATTCATCTGGAATTGGGCTTGTTATTTACCAGAAGCCTACTTCATCTTCTTGTTACGAGATACGTGAAGAGAACAATCCACCTTTATGTGAAAATGCGGATGGGAAAAATATCTCATGGTATGTTATTTCTCTCATTCTTTCTTCCATTTCTTGTTGCCTATGACATTTATATTTTAATCAATATACACTTAAGTATGTGATTGAAAAATATATTTATACCATCGCTAATCAAATCGCTATAGCTTAACTATATTGCTGCCTTTAGTTTAATTTGTATTTATTCTGATTTTTGATGCATTATTGCTTTTGTAGGTATGCCCGACTCAATAGTTGCCTTACCCCTCTTCCGGTTGATGGTAAGGGTAAACCGCAGAGCTGGCCCATGCCTTGGCCTCAGAGGCTTACTAGTAAGCCTCCTAGTTTACCTAATGATTCAGATGCCACTGATGAGTTCAACAAGGACAGCAACCACTGGTCTCAACTAGTGTCAAATATTTATGCTGACGGTCTTTCGATAAATTGGTCAAGTGTTCGAAATGTAATGGACATGAATGCTGGTTATGCAGGGTAAAGTATATACTTTGTAAAAGATTAGTTTTTGTGTTGAACTTTGTGTGGATTTGTTGATGTCAATCTTATCTAACACTTGTGTTGACTGAAGTTGGCTAGTTTCCACCAAACTTCATTCAAGTTGATACTGATTGTCTTATTTTTCAGATTTGCTGCATCTCTCATTGATCGACCAATATGGGTGATGAATGTAGTACCCATTGATGTCCCAGATACCCTTTCTATTATATTGGATCGAGGATTAATAGGAATGTATCATGATTGGTGCGAGTCCTTTAATACCTATCCGCGCACATATGACCTTCTTCATGCTAGCTTTCTTTTCAAACATCTTGAGCAAAGGTATGCTTATTTAAAAAATGTAGAGGCGAGTTCTACAGTGGACAGTAGATCACAACTTCAAAATAATTTGAAACGCTAATGACAATTGAAGACGTCTCTCGAAAGTAGAAGCTCATTGTCCTCCTCATCCTTACAGCTAAGACAATGACCTGATCAGTGACAGTCTGACCTGAACATGGAAAAACAGTATGAGTTAAGTTTTGAGGAACACAAATTCGTTTTCCCTTGTTTTTGTCGAACTAGTGCCGATCAAGTCATTGCTTCAGCTGTGAAGACAAGGAGTTTCTACTTCTAGAAGACGATGTTGGTCGTTGTTTAAGTTTTGAATGATTTTCAAGCACCGGTCTACAGTTGATCACCATCATCATAATGGGAGTCTTGTCAGTTTACTTCTACATGTAGTATAGAATGTGTTGAGACATGATTCTGACCAATGTTGATCTTTGACAGATGCGACCTTGTAGATGTGGTTGTGGAGATAGATCGCATATTGAGACCAGATGGATATCTTGTGATTCATGATTCCATGGAAATGCTTAACAAACTCAGTCCAATCTTGCGTTCACTACAGTGGTCTGTAACGTTGCATCAAAATCAGTTTCTTGTCGGCAGGAAAAGTTTTTGGCGTCCCACAAGCTTAGGAAACTGAATGCACTCAGGTTGATGAACATGATGGTGCATTCTTTCAATTTCCCATGTTTCAGTGTATTATAAATCAAAATTACAAGCAAAATATTGGATTTTAAGAAAGGAATTTTAAGTTATTTGATAGGTAATCTTGTATGAGTGTGAAATCTGTTGGTTAAATATATACTTATAGTAAAGTATAGAGAATCTTGTTCCTTTTTAAATCACACAATATGCATGCTCTCCAATAGTTAAAGTAATTCTCAATTTGTTCCTTCACTATGTAGGTCTATTAGTCTGTAAATAGTTTTGGTCACCAAATAAATTTATCTAGTATTACCGTATTAATCCTATAAGAATGTTTTTAGCCAACTAATTTCTCAAAAGGACAACTATCATTGAATTTGTCCTTTGAATGAAGATGAATATTTGATTGATTAATCATTAAACTACAGTAAGAGACTATTCCACTTCATACAGTACTTGTTAAGATTGAGATTAATCATTCAAACCCAGTACTTGTTTAGATCATTAGCTTCTCTTCATTTAGACAGCTTATATTTTCCTCTATGTCTGGATCAAGGCACAATAGCACGTACAAGAATAATAATTGAAACATTCACATTCAGAAGGTGGTACTACACAAAAACCTGGATAGGAAACTACACAAATTTGTATTAGTTGCAAAAGAAATTACATGGCATTTTCACAAATGAAATTTGACTTGTCAGCAACAATCCTGCCATTAGAAGCTGCAACATTCCGATTATAACAACTTAACTTATCAACATAACTATAATTTTGCATAGTACTTGCATGACCATCTAGAACAGAATGACCCATCACATTAATCCAACCCTTTGATTCCTGTTCATTACTAACTGAATGTATGAATCCCTTACCTTCATACTTCTCCTCAAAACCATGAGATAAATCAGTAACAAGCTTATATCCATCATCCAATCCATGAGGTTCTGTCACAGTAATAACTCTTAAAGGATACTTGCGTTTAACCTTCAACTTAGAAATCATTTCTCCTCTAGTATCAAACACTTTAACTTTCTTCTTGGCTTTGAATTTCTGCTTAACCATCTTATAAGTTCCATTGCTTTTAAACTTTATAACATTCCTAAAACTGAATCCCTTCGAAACAACGGTGGTTATGTTGCCGGAACTTGTCAAAACCCATCCTTCTATCATTGTCTCCGTCTCTGCTTCCGTGCGAAACTCACCATCAAGTCCTCTAAACTCTTCCGCACGTTGAACATCGGTTTTAGGGTTATGATGAATAACACGATTCGCACGAACTATAGAAGATTCATGATCAACCCAAAGATGCAAATTTGCATTCACAAGCCAAAATGATAATCCTTTAGTCACCCCAATTCCAAAAACATGTCTTTTCCCATCAAGAAGCTTCCCTAAAAACGTTGTCAATTCGATATCATACGAAGGAAGGTCAAACGCCCCAATCGCAACAATCGGCTCCCAAAACAACGGATTAATCCCACCGGTGAAAACCACCGGAAAAGGAATCTCCGATCCAACAAGCTCGCCATCAATTGTCACATAAACTTCTCTATAAGCACCATTCCCTCTCTCAGTATCTAAACCATTCGTCGTAATATACGAATTCGGAGGATTTGAATACCAAAATTCATCATTTCCATGAAAAGAAACATACAATTCAAGAACAGCTTTGTAAGTATTCCGCGGAATTCGAATTCTTCGTTTCTTCAATTGCTTTTCTTCCTCAACCCTGAACCAAAACCCTCGTTTTCCACTATCACAAATCGGAATAATCAAATCCGCTGGTAATTCATTCAAAACCCTAGAATCTGGTACCTTCAATTCACTCCTCAAAGACCTTGATCTTGTAATTGAATTTGTAATTGCATTTGAAATTGGATTAAACGGAACACTAACGGAGTTTTTGTGCTTGTCGTAATAATACAAAAGAGTAACGGTGATATGAAATTCGCCGGTAAATTCAGCGTTAACGATATTTTCAAGCATCATAGTGAGGTCAAGGTTTGATTGAGTAAGAAGGGAGGTGTATTTAGTAATATCCTTACGAACATTCCAGAAGATTTTAGAATTATCAGGTTGGGCGGTGCTTGTTCGGAGAAGCTCGACGCCGGCGAGCCATAAGGCGGCGATGCGGTCGTATTGTTCGCCTTTGATTTTGGCGTGGAAGTGAAGGATGACACGTGTCCATGGTGGAGGACAATGGAAGGGTGGGGTGTAGGGTGTGGTAAAAGGGGGGGTGTCAATAGTGTTGGCGAATGTGTGGTGGAGGATTTGGTGGGAACATGAAGGGGTTGGTTGGTAGGGTGGTGGGTATGTTACTTCTATGAATTCTTGGTGGGGCCCATTTGGGTGAGGTTTTTGAGAGTGTTCTTGAGAGATTGTGTAATGGTTTGGTTGAGAGTGGGAGTGGGAGTGGGAGTGAAGTGAAGGGATGAAGAATAGAAAGAGGAAATATGAGAAGGTGTGGTGGAGTTGCATTTTGGGGAAGGGAAGTGAGAATACTTTAGTTCAGGAAGAAGATTCAATAGTGTAAGAAGATTCAATAGTGTATATGGTAGTGTTTGGTAGTTTTGTGATTGCTTGATTTATAAGTGGAGCATAAAATGGATTTTTGTGTGTAAGTTATTTACTTGAGTACGAACTAGAAGGAAATTTCTTGAATTTGAAGAAATGTTCAATTCATCCCTCAAAAATGAAATGTTCAATAATCATAATGACATACTTCACAACCAAAATCAAAATGAGTTTAATTTATATACATCGACACAGTTAAGGACGGACTCAGAAATCAATTATCAATGAGACTAAATTTTTTGATTCAATAATAAAATTTACTAAAAAATTATACTAAAAATGGTTATAAAATTTATTAAAAATAACATCA
>Ga0315915_1000059_pt1 | contig 72312 bp, 26 predicted proteins | sample MpolbnodulesMG_FD_207738 | JGI IMG/M metagenome (GOLD analysis project Ga0315915, IMG submission 207738) | Medicago polymorpha root nodule microbial communities from Los Angeles, California, United States - branched nodules | ecosystem: Host-associated > Plants > Roots > Nodule | place: USA... | reverse complement strand
TTTTTTTTTGTTATGCGGGCTAACGGGCTACCCGCGGCCCGTTCGGGCTAGCCCTAACGGGTACCGGGCTTTTTAGGGCCGGGCTAAAAAGCCCTATTCAAATTCGGGCTCAATATTTAAGGCCCAAGCCCTATAATTAATCGGGCTAAACGGGCCGGCCCTTACGCCCCGACCCGCTTTGACAGCTCTACATTGCTGAGCAAAAATTTAACCATAATTGGTTGCAAACTGTTCTGTCTAGCCTTCTTTTAGTATGAGCTCTACCTCCTCTACCATTATTCCAAGTAAACCAAGCTCCTCTAGTGGGCAGATGTAACAAGTCCCATAATATTCTGAATTATACAAAATGTTTTGAATTATACCTAAGAAGTAAGAGACAATGATATGATACAAATCTTGAAAGTTCCCATACTCTTGAAGTCTGCCACAAATCTAAACAGTCTTCAGATATCAAGATTCTATTCAACTTACTCATAGTTAAATTAGGATCCTCTCCATTTCAGTTCATCTCAATTTTTTTTTCATTTGGAGAGATAAAGACACAAAAGTTTGAAAATAAAAAATAAAAAATTAATGATGGTGAAACCCACTATTAATTACCAGATAGCCAGGAGCTATTGTTGGTTGTCTTCCTCTAGTCCCATAATATTCTGAATTATACCAAATGTTTTGAATTATACCTAAGAAGCAAGATAAAATGATATGATACATATCTTGGAAGTTCTCATACTCTTGAAGTCTGCCACAAATCTAAACAGTCTTCATATATCAAGATTCTATCCAACCTACTCCTAGTTAAATTAGGATCCTCTCCATTTAAGTTCATCTCTATTTTTTTTTCTTCAATTTAGCGAGATAAAGATACAAAAGTTTGAAATTTTTAAAAAAAATTAATGATAGTGAAACCCACTATTTTTGTGTGTGTCTATCTTTCTCTATATATCACCCTCCATTTATTTTTACAAATGGAGAGGATATTCACTCCTCTTAGTTAATCTGTTAGGATAAAATCAAGTGAACATGCGACTAATAAGTGGGAGGTTAACCAAATATAGTTCTTCCAAAAAGTGATTAAATGTCACAATATCTTTTGCGGCGCTATTTTAAGAAATAAGACTCATCTATCTCATTTCCTCGACTCCCTAAGTAGAGTTGATGTCCCCTGGAACACACCATAAACCACTGCCAAAACCTCCACACGACATTAAGATAGTCTCCCAGATACTAATATTTGCTTGAAATTTACACTTATTATAAACATTAACAAGAAAGTAGTTTTTCTGTTTCGCTACTAAATTCAATCACACTCGCACACAACCTTTTCCAATAAAAGTAAATAAGGTTTTTTGCCTTTACCTTATTTCAAATAGAGAGAGTTTCAATGTTGTTTTCAAGCAACGAATGAAATGCCCAAGCATAGTTGGAATTTTCCCATAACATGTGACAAAAAGATTTATAAATCTCTTCCATTTTTGTCTCTTGAATGGGTAGAAAATCTACCTTCTCCACCCGGATCACCTCTCTAATTTTGGAGTCATCTATTATGCTCTCCAATCCTATGATATTGAAAGAGCACACTATCATTGATTAACAATAACAATCCACCCATTCCATTTCTCTTTCTCCACTTGATATTGTTCCTCCAAATTATTCCATCATTGCAGATCCTTTGATTGAATGTAATTGTTTTTAAGAAGGTAAGCTAGTCCACCTAAATTGACACTAGAGAGAATCGAACTCGAGATCGTGAAGATGAACATACTCCAAGGTTCCAAAGTCAGCACCACCTCTGATTGAATGTCATTGAATGAGATACCTATACCCTTTTGAATTCTAGAAATTTGCTTTACTTCCAAACGTTTATGCACCGAAGTCCCAATAGCAAACTACTGAGAATATGAAACTTTGGAGCTTTCACTAGTGAGTAGTGCGATACATGAACAATGAACACGACAATTGTTTCCCTCCTTTCCCACCACCTCCATGTTTGTTAAAATCATTTCCAAACCAATTATGTATGGATCACAAATCACATTCACACATGATGCTGGTTGAGACTCATCTCAAGACTCCCAACTGATTATCACTTTTGATTATCATAATTGGTGACTTAATCCTTTAATTTGCTCGAGTTTTGACATGTAAATATTTTTGGTTTGATTTGTTATTTTTGCCATTGTAATTAACCGTTAAACTTTATGTCTTCTATCTTAGCACTCTTTGTGCTAGATATAAAGTGTTCTCACTGGTAATATATTCGATTTTAGTTTGTTTAAAAAAAACTACTTTATACACATGTATTTTTTTTAAGTAATTTAGTTGCTATCAATTAACTTCTTAAGATTAATAAACGAAGCATTTAGAGTTTGAACACCAATCCCTATATATCACAATGTCTTTATCAACTGAACTATGTTTACATAGACAATTTATGCACATGTATATCATAAGTTGTTTTCATTAGTTTATCTAAACCGTTGCACAAATGCTTAAGCAAACAACACTTATTGTATGTTTGGTTGGAGTATGGAGAATGAGAGGCTCATTAATTCTTCAGGAGTACTTCTTACCAAGTACTTGTACTACAAACATTCATTCATTCATATTTCATGTTTTATTTTATTTTGAAAAGCATAGGATAGGACACATGTTAAGGAATGCCAATTCAAACACAAAGTAAGGGGTGGGGGTTGAGGCCTATATTGTCTATTGACCACCAATCATCATTAGTTAGTCTAGACAACTCAAACCATGTTTCCATAATTTAGGAAGTGTCGTAAGCCCGCACCCACCTGAACTTGACATTTTTTTCTCGCTCAAATAAATTATCAAATAAAGTAGATAAAAAAACTCCAAAAAATATGTCAAAAGAAAAAGGAGTAGGAAAGACCGGAAAAGAAAGCCAAAAAGCACTTGACCCTTGAAGAGGTAAGTCCACACATTTTCTTATTTCTCCTTCAAAGCTAAAGTCCAAACTCTATTTTCAACCAAACTAAATCTTATTTCTACTGTTATTACCTAAAATTAGCGTGTCCTTTGAAAAAGTTAAGGTTCATTAAATTGTTACAAAAGTAGGTAATTTGCCTAATCATCACCATCGCCTTAATTTTTCTGGGAGCCCCAGGTGAGTCCCACCATCACCTTATTTGTTTACACTTTATACATATTCATTCAAATAAAACAAAATAATAATAAAGATGATCTGCAGCTATTTAATATGGATTTTGAGATGGGCTCCAAAACAACGGCGAGTAATATTTGCAGACATATGAACTTCGTTTCATACTATAGGATCATTATTAATGATTGGAGATATGTATTAGCTTCAAATCTTAGGAGCTTAATTTTTAAGTTTAATTGAATACAAATTAATGAAGTTATTCAAATTTTAGTTTTAATAACTCATGTCATGTTAGTTTTCAACTTTTTTATTAACATTCCAACATGTATTACTAATTTTATTATTTTGAATGAAATGCATTAAATTTAGTTTCGTTAAAAAAATAAATGATAATCTACACCAATATATAAAAGAAATACATGGATTGAATTTTTTCTTTCATTTTTACCCTTTATTTAAACTATTTTATTATTTTTATAAAATTATTATTTTTACTCTTTATTTAAACTATTTTATTATTTTTATAAAATCATTGAAATTATCAATTAAAACATTAGTTAGATCCCACTAAAATAGTACTCCCCTCATTTTTTAACTGACATTTGATGTTTGATTTTGCGTTTCTTTTTATTTGTCGTTTTGATATTTTAAGGTACAATTTTTCAATTATACTCTTTCTCAATTACTCATTCTCATTTTCAATAAAACTAATTAATCCTATGCATTTGGAAAATTCAAGTTTGTTATTTTTTTAAATTTTTTTTTGAAAACAAACGTTTGTTACTTATAACTATAGATCCATGAAGAGTAGAAATTATATAAATAAAATTGTAACATTATTAAAAAATTTAAGTGCAAATTATAAGAACAATTCTAATGAAAAACAAATGTTATTTATAAAAGAGTTAATGTGTGAAAAAAAAGGAGCTTGTTAGAAAGAGAAATAGTATATAAATCAATTTATTGATGGATTGATATATATATATATATATATGGAATCAAATTTATTAAAAAGATAAAAAATAAAAATTAATCGAGGGTTTAAAATGAGAACATAATAGAAAAAAATAATTCATAAAAATCAATTTTTTAAATTTCATCTTACTATTCTAAAATGACAATTAAACATTTTTAGTTTAAATATTACCCTTGATTTATTTTTTTGACCATTTATCACATTGTCAAATTATCATAAAAGCAGGAAGACTTCATTCATAATATGAGTCGTCTTGAGGTAAGTAATAATATAAAATAAAATAAAGATACGGAGTTGTTGATTACTTAACTATACTACTAGTAGTATTTGTATTGTGTGAGAACTTTATCTTTTTCCTCAAGAGTAGTGGCTATCTCCAGCAGCAAGAAGAAGTTCCAATCCAATCCAATCCAAAAGCGAGTTTTAGCATCATCACGGTGATGGAAGAAATGTACGGAGTACCAACAACTGTGGAATACGGCGACAAATCTCTGATGACACCGGAGAATCTAATCTTCCCAACTGACTACAACAGTTTCCTCATGTCCACCACTTCATCAACCAACCGAATTCCTATGTTCGGATCCAACGATATCTTCACGGCGGCGGAAACTTCTACCGCCGTCGGAATTCAAGATGACGTGGCATCTAATATCATGAAAGCTAAAATTGCTTCTCATCCTTATTACCCTCGTCTCCTTCAAGCTTATATCGATTGTCAAAAGGTAAATTAATTAAGTTTGTTATAGAATCATCATATCATATCATATCATATCTGATCGTAACTAGTGCGAGTTTTAACAAATTTCTATAATTACTAAATTGTTTAGGTTGGTGCTCCTCCTGAAATTGCAAGTTTATTGGAAGAGATTCGAAGAGAAAACGATATGTGTAAAAGAGACGTTGTTGTTTCCACGTGTTTTGGAGCCGATCCCGAGCTTGATGAATTTATGGTCCCCCCCCTTAAATCCTTTTTTTATTTTATTGAAAATAAATAAATTAAATGCAACTTTTTATTGATGTTGATTATGGTTGTTTCAGGAAAGTTATTGTGACATGCTTGTGAAGTATAAATCAGACCTTACTCGACCTTTTGACGAAGCTACAACGTTTCTGAACAAGATCGAAACTCAACTCAGTCATCTCTGCACTGGTGCTGCTGCTGCTGCTGCTTCAGTTCCAACTGCTTCTGGTTTGTTTTTCTTCTCTCTTTTTCTCTTTCTGTTAGTGGTTGTTTTGTTTTGGAACTCGATGTTTTTTTGTTTATAACTGTTCTAGATTTTGCTTTGGTTCTTAATTCTTATCCTCTTGTGGGTTAGTTTTTTTTGTTTAACTTTAATTATTGGTTTTTGTGATTTGAGAATCTAACTAGTATACACAGTATAGTTTAACTTTTAATTACTAGTACTATTAAACATTATGTATACACAAATATCGAAGTAAATCAAGGAAAATAATTAACAAAAAAAGGTAAACCCTAATACATCCACATCACACAGATACACACACTCTCTCTTTCTATGTGTGTGCAGTTTTTTTTTGTTTTTTGGTCAAATTGTGTGCAGTTATAATGTGAGTTTTAATGTTTTATGGAATGCTTTTCAGTTTTCACTGTTAAACCGTAATGTAATCTGTGATGTTTGATTTTGTTATAAGAAAAGTTTGTGGTGTTTGGTCATTCAAATCTTTCTTCTTTTACAGTTACACGGGTCTTTAATTACACTAGCCTCTTTACTCTAGAGATTTTTGTCTTGTTTGTACTTTTCAGTTTTGAGTAGTTAGCATCACTACTCACACTTCATTTCTTCATAGTTTTCATTTGTTTTTTGTTTTATTACACTAGCTATCTGCTTCATGCTCGTGAATAATGATCAGTTTTTATGAACAACAAGGACTTTCTAACTTGACATTGCAAACGTCTTAACAGTGGCCTAGATTTAATACACTGACCAAATTTTCTTAAATGGCCCATTTGCTTCTTGCATCTACTACCTATCAAATTGTTTCTTCTTTTATTTCTTTATATACTATAGTTTTGACTTTGTACGCTTTCCAGCTCATAGACACACGTATCATGCTTAATCTGTTAAAGTTTCTGTTAAGAAAATTTATACAGAAAATACATTCAATGAAGTAAGTTGGTTTCTATTCATAAATCATGACATACTCACAGATCACAATGTGTTGAATAATGTATGACTTCTTGTGTTTTGTTTATCTTTTGTTGGTTTCTATGTAAGTCAAGGAAACAAATGTTGCAGTGATTTTTTTTTCCCTTCAAAATGCTATTGTTCATATTTGGTATCATAGTGAGTTTGGTTGTATCACGGTGAGCCATTGTGATTTTCCAAAATCATAGTGGTTCGACGTGATACCAAACATATTAAAATCAATTTGTTGCGTGATAATATTATGTCCAAGTAAAACTTTTTTATCATGAAAAGAAGGGCATTGCTCAGGCTTAAATTGTTGTATGGCTGTGGGTAGAATGCAGCAGAAAAGGTTCAAAATTGTTGTCATGGATAACATTGAAATGATACATGTACATCAACATGTAATTGTTGGGAGATTTTTTGTGATTTGTTTTTATTTGTTGTAGTTGATGGTGTTTTCTAGTTTGGTGCTGTTGTTTGGTCACCTATGGTGTTACTCAAACTACGGGCATTCAATGTTTTTCTCTTATATGCAATATCTATTTGCCATTAAAAAAGAACATCAACATGCAATTCATTTATACTTCCCTTTTAAGGTGTGTGCCAACTTCATTTATACTTGCATTGCATCTTTTTTTCCTTTTTTTTTTAGTAATTACATTGTATCTTTCTTATTGAGCCAACAAATCTTCTCATTCAAAAATTATATTTTTATTTCTCTAAAATATTCACATATTTTGATAGGATAACACGGTGTTAATACACAAATACTAGTAGTACTTATTTGGTGCGAATTTTTTCATTAGATAGTCTTTGCATGAAACTTAATTGTAATTTCATAAATTCTTTAGGTGATGTATCACATGATAAATATAATAAGGGAAAGGTTAACGTGTGCCTTAAAGGCACAAGTTTAGAAACCAAATGTAGAAATAATGTATTGGAATACGTGCATTAAATTTAATCTTTTATATTTTAATGAATTAAATGCACAAAGTTTAAGGAAATATTTTTTTTTTTAGATTTCTTAACATATGCCCTAAGAATACAAGTTAACTGTACCGTATAATAACCTTCCAAAGCTCCTACGTTTTGGATTAGATGAACACAGCATGATCTGACAGTAATGGCATGCAATGATTCTACTTTCATACTTTATTAATTATTAATTATATAATGTAGCGAGTTCCAATAGACCACAAGGGATCCATGCTGTTGGTTGATAAAAAAAAATAGTCTTTGGGAATTGTCTAAAGGGCTGATAGTCTGTAGTATGTTGCTAAAGTAATGTCAGATTTTCTTTAAATGAATTAAGTGCAAAGCAGTTTGGGTTGGTAAGTTCATGGTTTTAATTTTTTTTTGGAGAGATTCATGGTTTTAAATTGTGGTTGCAGCTGCAAACCTTTATATTGCGGAAAAATACAGTTGATATTTTGGTTGTGGAGACCTTAAAATCCGTTATATTGTCGTCGGAGGTCGCACTTCAAAACCATGGGTACAATTAAAAAAAACAATAAGTTAAAAATTGTAGTCAGGTTTTTCTGCTATTACTATGTTTGAAGGAAGGTTTTTTAATGTATTGTGAACTAAGGACTCCAACTGATTTAGAATTTGATGGTTTGCTTCTTATATGATATATCTTCCAGATCTTAACGGATTTCTTATTATAAAAACTATATCTTACACACGCATTTTGACTCACAAGCATATGGGTGCATATTTATTTTTGTAGTTATATATAAATTTTAATGGGATTTGCTAGAAGCCACCCATGAAGTTGTCTTTTAACGTGTGATTTCCACTTTTTAGTTATAACTTTGCTAAAAGACACCTTCATTAAAATTAGTTGGTGTCTTTTAACAAATGTTTATAGAATAACTTGTTAAAAGACACCTTCATTAAAATTAGTTGGTGTCTTTTAACAAATGTTTATAGAATAACTTGCTAAAAGACATCTTCATAAAATGTGTCTTTTGGCAAAACCCAACTTTAATTATATAGATTTTATTTTGGTTTTATCGATTCTAGAATATATATGTTAACAATTCCCATACCGATTTGCTGATTATGGAAGCTGGCACAAGATGTATTAAATATATCAATTTTGAAAGAGTATATTTTATGCTCTAAAGCATGGTCACTGGTCAGGTTGGTTATGATTTGAAAATATTGTTGTTTATGTTTGAAAGTACAAATTACCTTTTAAGTTTATAGCTGTGATGTCTTAATTAGTAAATTAGTACTTTAGACTGCATCATAGACGGATTCTTCTTCATCATCCCTTTTACAAATATAAATTCTTTCAAAATCAAATTGTTGATAGGAGGATATGAAATCCTTTGTTTTTAATTTATTATTTATTATTTTTGTCCTTCTGCTGCAATCAGACGTTAAATTGGATCTTGTGTTTATGAGAAGCAAGTTCTTAGGTGCTTAGGGGTGTAAGACTGTAAGGTTTATTTGATGCTTAGAGTGTTGAGTGATGAATAATTTAAGTGTTGGATCCGTACCCTAACATAATACTAATATTAATACCGATATTTTTCTGTTAAAAAAAAATTGAAGTTGCCTTGACTGATAAACATAATGTCTATATGACAACTATGCTATGTTTATCAACTTGTGTTATTTATTGATCTTCCTCAACTGCTATGAGAAAATCTCTTTTGGAATTTATGTCCCTAAATAAATGATCTCCTCTTCGGTCTTTATTTTGAATGTTTTATACCGAAGTTTCAAGACATTCATATTATTTTTATTTCCGTAACTAATATTTCGGAGACACTGGTTAACATTTTCCTTATAATTATAACAAGGGAAATACTTGGAATGACATGGTTGATTTTTAGTGTTCATTATTTTGATTTGTTTTTTTGGGTAATATATAACTTTTAAAAGTTTGGGTTATTGCAAGTTTAAATAATGACAACTAGAATCACCTAAATGTGAATCCTAAAGTGTTTCTTTTTCCTTTATGACCGAAGACATGTTAAGTACAAAAAAGTGTACTACATCCAGGCCATATATATTATAAAGTGTAGCTTGAGATTAAAGTTAATGATTGTATATAGGAAGAAAATAGAGGATTGAAGTGAAAAGGAATAATAAACATTAAATTTTGTTAGTGATAGAGCCAATATAGTTGGAGTCACATTCTCAATAGAAATGCACGATGTTTTATCATATAAAAGAAAAACAATAAACTCTAAAGTTCTTTGCTTGAGCCTTATCTCTTCCGAGGACAATTGAATGTAAACATGTGTCATGTCTTTCTTTGTGCTTCCCTTGGCTGTTCATTACTTTATGTTGTGGCATATATAGAATTGTAAAATGGAAGGTGGGATGTTTATTAGTGTCATTGCGAAATGGGTAAGAGATGGGACGAAATAACAATAGATCATCTAAGAGAATATGTTTGTATCATTGGAGTGAAATAAGAGTTGCCATACTCATTGATTCTAGCAACAAACAAATATGTTTACGAAAAATAAATTGAATGAGAGGATATGTTAGTAGTGGGGTCCATATGAGTTTTTAAAGTTGTTTGCTATTGGAGTAAAAATTTTGGACAATTCTTAATAGTGATATGGCTAGTTATGGCCCACTAAAAATGGAGTAGATATTTCTTCATTTTTCTAAGGTCAAGTGAGAGCGAGACAAGTCTTGATCATACACAAGATTATTTCTATAATTGGATTAAAAAGCTTTATCAATGTAACAAATGAGATATAATATGATTTCTTGATTGAATGATAGAAAACAAACTTATGTAGGGTGCTAGACCAATTAACTAACTTGTATACACTAGACAAAGTCTTATTGAGATCTCCATTATAATAGTTTTTCCAAATAAAATTCTAATCAATGCCACCAAGTTTTGAAATGTGTATATTTATTTATATTGTTTATGACTCTAAAAATTCTATCAATAATGGTGTGGATCCTTATTCCTTACCCTAAAAATATGGTTAGAACCAAATTTTGGTTTGAGCATATGCTTAGATCCTAGAAAAAGAGTAGACTGGTTTATTCTGTGCAGTCTGTTTATATACGTTTTGCTACATTGCCTTTTTTTGTGTTAATTTCCTTTTACCTTGTTTAAATTCTTGTCTATTCCTATAGGCTGAAATTGATGAACCAAATAAACCCTAGGGTTTTTTTGTTGGTAAAGAATAAACCTAGGTTTTACTAGAAGGCAAATGATTTCACTATTAGAACTGACATTAAAAAAAATATAAATTACTACAAATTACAATTACAAGTTCTTGGATCTCCAAAATAACTTGGACTCTTTAGAAACATGGAATGAAACAAGAATGAAAAACCTTGGAAACTGTATAATAATGCAGTTTGGTAGTATTATAAATATTTAACTAATAGGAGGAGGAAGTGATTCTGATGAATACTGAAAACTGATTATAGAACCTTTTACAAAACAATCCCGTGTACAACGGGTGATATACAAGATTATTAAAACTTTCACATGCACTCCCGGAATTTAAGCTGTTTTCTACAGCAGCTTTTACGTTTGAAAGAACGTTCAATGCCATGAATATCTTCCCCCCCACGCACTCTGTCTTACCCTGTCTTAGTGCTTTGTTTGTTATTGTTCTCACTATGAGCTTCTGCTATTAACCTTTAGACCATTGGAGAAACCATAACACTTGTCGATTTTGTAAATGCACTTTCTTTTATAGGGTCCCCTTTGGAAAAGAAACCTATCTTATTCTCTTGATAGTAGAGTAGAGTATAGTTTTGGTTGGGCATTTGCTTTTGGGAACAATTTTCGTACTCATGCTACTACTGGCATGTTACAAGGTCTTCATTTCACAAATTAAATGTAAACATAGTTTAAATAAGTAAATAAATAAATGTAATGGTAAATTTGAATGAGGAAATTCATGTCATGGTATGGTAAATTGGTACGTACAATTTGATTGAATGTGAAGTTGGAGTGATTCTGGATTGGGACATAGTAGTGACAATGGATGGAACCAGGCACTGACACTGATGTTTTCTTTTTCTTTACACTTTCTTTTCTTTCTTTCCAACCTAGGTCTGCTATGATCTGACGTGTACAGTGTACTCTCATGCGACGGTCAAATCCTTGTCGGATTGGGTGGGTGTCAGAAGCAACTTATGGCTACTCGTGGGCTACTAGACCTCTAATTAAACATTATTCCATATTTAAGATAAGCTAGTCAGAAATGATAGAGTGGCAAAAGTTTATCCCTAGATTAATTTAATTACTGATGTTTAGGAGAAAATATAATTAGACATTACTATTCGCCATTTAAGATAAGTTGATCAGATTATTAAAAAAGAAAGTCAGAAATGATAGAGTGGCAAACGTATTACAGTAGATTGACTTATGTTTAGGAGAAAATATAATTTTGTTGTATTTTAGGTTACAAAGTTATTTAGATAGAAGAACAATTCTTACTTTGGTACGGCCAAATGAAATTAATTTGGACACACACATAAATATAAAACATTAATTTAAGGTTTAGAAATTAAAGTATTTTGTCCAAATAAATAGTTATACAAAGTTTATAAATTAATATTAAGAGTCTTCAACTAATTTATAGATATTAATCAATATTAAGAGATTGTCTTAAATTAATTATTAGATGAAATTCACACAAAGTTTGCTTTTTTATATGGTTCATATGGACCTTCCAAAAAAAAAGAACTTAGGTAAAATTTCAAAAAAAAAGAACTTACGGTAAACTTTTACAATGTTTTAATAATAAATTGAGTTTATAATAATAAAAATAGAGTGAGATGTAATGTTATATTAAAAATATTAAGAGTTTTGTTACCAAAAAAAAAATATTAAGAGATTATCTTTGGACATTTTTTTAGAGCTCCATTAAGTACACCTTTTTTAGAGTATATTTTTGCGTAAATTTTTTAACAAAGTTTTTTAAAGAGCTTGTTAGCATCTTCATTTCATTTTGCATAAACAAAATGTGTATATTTTTGTACGGTTTTAACATTAACATTGATATAGAAACCTTGTTCAAAAACATTGATATAGAAACAAATAACATTGAGCTTAATGATTTTTCCTATTGTCTTTGTTTTGCTAGATGATGGTGGTGCATCTTCAGACGAAGATCTTAGTACAGGAGATGGTGATGTTCAAGATGGACAATTAAGGGGAGAAAATCGTGAGCTCAAAGATAGGCTTTTACGCAAATTTGGAAGTCATATTGGCACTTTGAAATTGGAGTTTTCAAAGAAGAAAAAGAAGGGTAAGCTTCCAAAAGAAGCAAGACAAACATTACTTCAATGGTGGAATGTTCACTACAAATGGCCTTACCCTACGGTAAATATTTCATTTCCCATTTACTAAACTTTATACTAATTAAACATTCAAAATTAACAAAGAGAAATGTTTTACATGATTATCCAGGAAGCTGATAAGATTGAACTGGCTAAGTCAACAGGGTTAGACCAGAAGCAAATTAACAATTGGTTTATTAATCAAAGAAAACGTCATTGGAAACCATCTGAGAATATGCAGTTTTCTATGATGGAAAATTTTACCGGACGGTTTCTTACTGAAGAATGAGGTGCATTTTCATGACGATCTCAAATGTATATCCTAGGTAATTATTGGTGCTATTTTCTTTTGTAAATTCTAAATTAAAAAGCAGATTACTGACCCTAAAATCCTTATTTTCCCACAAAGAAGAAGGGAAATAATCATAGTAATTTGCGTCACTTGTATTCTTGATGAATAACTGCTTGACATTGTGAATGAATGCATATATACTTTGCTTCATGGTCCTAAATGAGTTTCACTTTTTTACTTCTAATTTAATCATATTAATTTTTTTTTTTAGTTTTTTTTTTTGACCAAAGCAAACTTAATGCATATCATTACTTAAAATCGAGTCAATACAAGGAGGACAAATCTCAAAAATACGGTGACTAGTCCAAGAACAGGCCGCCCTAGCAAGGGTGTGAGTAGCCATGTTCGTTTGTCGCCTAACAAACTTTACCTCAAAGTTAGAATGTAAAATTAAAATACGCTTAATAAGAGGAACTAATGCATGAAACTCGGATTTACCACGAGTTGGGGAAGAGATACAATCCACAAGTGTATTTGAATCCGATTCAAAAATTACTATATGCCAACTTTGTCAATGGCTACCTGAATAGCATGTTGCAGAGCCCAAGCTTCCCCTTCGAGAACGGTCAAATTTGCATCCTTCCATGCAGATTGAGCATGAACAAACCGCCCCTCAGAATTTCAGAAACAACACCCTATGGAATGTTAGTGTAGTACATTTTCTTTCAATTCCATCCTTTATTTAAACATTGATGTTTACCATTTTATCCTTTTAATAGGATAATTTAAAGTTAAATCTGATTAAAGTAGGAATAATCTCACAATTATAAAAACAAAATCTTATTCAATTATTTTTTACAATCTTCACTTTAAAGTGGACATATTTTGATTTATTTATTAAAATTATTTGAGTGGGGTATTTACTAAATTTTATAACTAAACGTAATAGAAAAAGAGGAATTCTATTTTCAACAATTATTAATGATGCAAAGGAATTCTTTGAGCATTTTTTCACCAATTTTGTGTGGTGGGAAAAGAAAGTTATGTCGTTTTAGAGGGGAGCATGGTTGAGGCTATATAGCATTCCGATTTATGCGTGGAATGAGACTTTTTTTAAACTGTGTACTCTTGATTGTGGTCGATTTCTTCGTACTGATTCTTGCTTGGTGGACAAAGAGAGATTTGATTATGCTCGAGTCTTGATTGCTACCTCTTCTTTTGAGATTATTAATTGTACCGAGGAACTTATGATTGATGGGGACTTGGTGAAGGTGAAGATTATAGAGGAGTGGGGTTTTAATATTGGCGATGATGCTTGTCTTTATGAAGAGGATGAGGATGGAACTGACACACAACCCGAGAAGGAAGAGGGGCGAGTGGATCCAGAAATTGATGTTAATACTGACATTTTGGTCGAGAAAATAGTAAAGGATTTAGTGGATTCAGAGTGACATGTTAAATCTAATGCTGATGTGGAGTTTCTAGAAGTCACGGATTCAGATGTTGAACCTCGTACAAGCAGCCATTCAAAGCAAAAGTCCGAGGGAGAGTTTCCTATGGATATTGCTGCCACATCGGTACTCTCAGCGCCTCTAGTGACTCATCATGTTGAGTGTGCCTCGTCGAATAACGATGCTGATGAACAGGGGCCAGTCGTGAATCTTGAAGCCCACATGGAGGTTAGAGGTGTGGACAGTGATGGCCTTGTTGCCGAGCAGCGCGATGTTACAATGCCAGATTCACATAGTAAGCGTAGAAGAACAAGGACGGATTCATGCCCTCCCCGGGTAGATCGGTCTATAGTTTCTGGTTCTTGGAGTTTGGAATGGTTAAGTGATCAACATCATAGTGAAGCCGGGGTCGTGTCATCATCTCGGAAAATTTTAAAAAAAGAGGTTCGGAATAAAGCTAATGGTGTTCGGGCAGATGTTTCCATGCAGAAGCGTAAGAAAGTGGACGGGATATTGAGGCATTCGGTGCTAAGTTTGAAAAAAGTGGCAAGGCTTCCTATTAAAGACCGGCAAACGGTTATGCATATTTTAAAGAAATATAGGCGTAAATTTCAAGGCTCCCCCAAGTTGAAAAAAGCGGTGACGATGACATCAAAGGAAGTGTTTGTAGATACTTCGTCTTCTAACTCAGGTACTAATGACTGGAAGCATTGGATGGTGATGCATGGGAGTGAGAAAGTGGTGAGGGAGGATGTGAGGAGTATAGGTGAAACAATTGGGGTTCATCTGAGTGATTCTCATAATAGGTTTGGGGTGCTGGCTAGGATGGAGAATGGGAAGAAGAAGGGTTTGGTTGAGGGTGCGTAGTCGGTGGTGAGGGAGTTAGTGTGAGGGGTGAGGGTGGGCAGTTTGGAGTAGCGTAAGGAAGTTCGTTCTTTAGTGATGGAGAAGCGTCCGTCAATTTTATCTATTCAAGAAACTAAATTACAAAGGTGTGATGAGGGTGTGTGCTTGTCGGTGTGGGATGGCCAGCAGGCTGCTTTTTCCTTTCGCCCATCCTTAGGGGCGTTCGGAGGGTTGTTGACTATCTGGGATTCGACGGAGGTCGAGGTGTGTACTAAAAATGAATCGAAGTAATAAAATTTATAAGTTCGTATCCACAGGGACTGTTTCAATTTCTACTCGACAAAGACGTTAAAATTAAGGATGTGTTAAAATTATGGTTGCCCTAGACAGTTGGATTAAGTGCTAAAAATAGTAAATTGCAATTAAAATTAAACTAGTTGGAAATTATATGGAAAATAAATGATTAAGCTTTTGAATCGTCTATCGGTCAGTGTGGTAGCTAGATTCTCCATGTTCTCATTTAATTTCAGTATTTCCGACGGATTAACTTTTTAGCTTTGATCAATCTCTTGACTCAAAGCCCTTTCCTAGGTTATAACATTTTAATCTCTTAAACCGATTGAATAACTTTGGAAGCGATGTTCTAGTTCATTAACCCTAAGTCTTAACTCTCAACTTTCTATCTCTAGTTTCATGTGTTGAGTTAATCACAATTACTATGTCCGGTTCAATAACTAGGGTTAGTAGTCAATTGAAACCTAAATTCAATTCAAGCAATCGATTGAAGCTAGTGTTAGTAGTCATACACACGATATTAAGAAAAGCATTAAGCAAGAATAATTATGAATAAATACTGAGTTATATTGATAACAATAGAGTCAAAAGCTACGTGGATTCACAGATACAATAGATTCATTTTGGCTTAATCAAAAGAAATTAGTTAGACATGATTAAAGGAATAAACAACATAATAAAGAAAATAAACCGATAGAGTTCCTTAGTTGCTGGTGGCCTTGCTCTCGGTTTCTTTTCAATCGATACTGTCTTCCAAAACGTGATGCGTGCTAGCTTTTCTTTTTCCAAACCAACGTGATACCTGTAGCCGTAATCTCCAAAATCGTAATTCCAACAAAACCTTTTTTCATGGTACTGTGCAACTCCTTATATATGCTAAACCTTCTTGCGGCTCAACCTAAGGCTTTTACTTATTTAATATTGGCCCATGACACTAAAACATTATGCCACCTCCCTTATTTATATATACTATGCTATAATAACATTAATAAACTAACTGACTCTCCCTCAAAAAAAAACTAACTGACTCAAAATTAATAAATAAAACTACAATTTAATTAAAATGTCTCTAAATAAAATACTAAACTAATAAAATAGATTAAAACTTAACTAAAAGTGACTCTAAAATTAATGTATGACTGACTGTCATCATTCAGCATTCATGGCCGGTTTATTGTATCTAATGAGGAGTTTTATTTGTTTAATGTGTATGCTCCTTGTGATGGTGTTGATAGACAAGTGTTATGGGATTCTTTATTGATACGTATTTAGGCTTTACGGGGGAAGAAGGTGTGTATTTGTGGTGATTTTAATGCGATCAGATCTAGGGAGGAAAGACGGTCAGTGTCAAATTATGGTGGTGTGATGGATTTTACGCCTCTTAATCACTTTATAGATGAAAATGCTTTGCTTGACTTACTGTTGTGTGGTTGTAACTTTACATGGTACAAAGGAGATGGAAAGTCAATGAGTCGAATTGATCGGTTTTTATTGTCCGAGGATTGGTGCTTGGTGTGGCCTAATTGTTTACAAAGCTTAATTAAGAGGCCTATCAGATCATTGTCCTCTGCTTCTTTCGGTGGATGAAGAAAATTGGAGACCTCGACCTTCCCGCTTATTGAAATGTTGGTCAGACACACCTGGTTATAAACAATTTGTGAGCAACTCGTGGAAGTCCTTGAACTTCGAAGGTTGGGGAGGATATGTGCTTAGAGAAAAATTCAAGTTAATCAAATTAGCCTTGAAAGGATGGCATGCGTCATACTCTCGAAACCTGCCTGCGAAAATTAGTTCTTTGAAAGAAAGGCAGGCGACCTTAGACGGTAAAGGGGAAATAAATGCTTTGTCTGCGGATGATTGTGATGAACTGCATGAAGTTTCAGCTAATATTCATTCCTTGTCTCGGTTAAATACTAGTATATGTTGGCAACAATCGAGGAATCAATGGCTCTGTGAAGGTGACACGAATACTAAATACTTTCATTCAATTTTGTCTGCGCGTCGCCGTCATAATGCCATTTGTTCTATCTTGGTTGATGGTGCGAGGATTGAAGGGGTACATCCTGTGAGGCATGCAGTTTTCACTCACTTTGCCCACCACTTTATGTTGCAAGCTGAGGTGAGACCAAGCGTGTCCAATCATCGCTTTCGTACGTTATCTGTGGAAGAGGGAGGGAGTCTTACGAAACCTTTTTCAGTGGATGAAGTTAAAGAAGCTATTTGGGACTGCGGTAGTTTTAAAAGTCCAGGCCCGGATGGGGTCAATTTTGGTTTCATAAAAGACTTCTGGCTAGATTTGAAATATGATGTTTGTGTCAGAGTTCCATCACAATGGCAAATTGGTTAAAGGTATAAATTCTACTTTCATTGTTCTAATACCGAAGGTGGACAATCCACAGAGACTTAATGATTTTCGTCCAATCTCTTTGGTAGGAAGCATGTATAAAATTATGGCAAAATTGTTAGCCAATAGATTGAGGATGGTGATTAGTAGTGTGGTATCTGAGACCCAATCTGCTTTTGTTAAAAATCGCCAAATCCTTGATGGTATTCTTATAGCAAATGAGGTTGTTGGTGAGGCTCGTAAATTTAAGAAAGAGCTTCTATTGTTTAAAGTAGACTTTGAAAAAGCTTATGATTCCGTTGATTGGGGCTATTTGGATTCGGTTATGGAGGGTATGTCTTTTCCGGTTCTGTGGAGGAAATGGATTAGAGAATGTGTGGGTACTGCAACAACTTCAGTTCTTGTTAATGGTTGCCTTACTGATGAGTTTCATTTACACAGAGGCCTTTGACAGGGGGATCCCCTATCTCCCTTTTTGTTTCTAATTGCGGCTGATAAGCCTTCCTTCAACCATGTAGTCCCATACCTACACGGCATCATGATCCCGCTCATTCCTATGTGATTCGGTTCCTCTAGAAGCTGTCGGGAGCCGCTCATTGTCATGCCTTGTGCACCGGCGACCTCTCCCCGCCCTCGTCAGCCTTGGGTGTTACAACTGGAAACATGTATAGTCAATTTGAAGCCACGATTGATTCAGTTATTTGAATGGACGAAGGACTTTAAAACTCACACACAACATCAGATACATACACAAATTTGGATTCGACTGTGGGAATTGCTACATGAATATTAGATGGATAGAACTCTGTATGAGATTGCAGGGGATGTTGGGACTTCGTTGCTCATTGATAACGTAACTAAGAATAGATTGTTTGGACATTATGCGAGGGTATTAGTGGATTTGGATCTTTCCAAGGACATTTTTTATGAAATTATGGTTGAACATGAGAGTTTCGCTTTCCCAATAGCAATTGAATATGAGGGGCTGCCAGAGTTTTGCACCCATTGCAAGACCATTGACCATAATGTAACATCTTGTCGATGGTTACATCCGAGAAAAGCGGACAAAGGTGAGCATCTGGTTGACAAGGGTAAGAAACTAGTTAACTCACAGAGACAAAAGCAAAGGTGGAAACCACAGGATAATCAAGAAGGTATTGGTTCCTCTAAGGCTTTTGAAGTTGCAGCATCCAACTAGCAAAAAGAGGCACACACAGAGACCCTTCAGGCTGCACGCTCCTCCATAGATATAGCCTCAGATTCCTTTAGCTTTGATGTGCAACATGTGACCGATGACATTCCTCATGGTGCTCTATTGACTAGTCTGGTCTTGGAGCAGATTCCTTAAGTAGGGCACTTGGATGTGCATTCAGATGTAGTGGAACAATCAAGTCCGGAACCACGGGTGGTGGTGGTGGTGGTTTCCGATGCGACTGTTATATTCTCCTCCTTAGTTGCGCATGTAGGTGTGCATAATTTTTCTGTTGACTTGGTTTCCTCCGCTTATGCTAGGGAGGAATCACCGGTTCAACATTTTTTAGCGCACAATGACATGTAATCTAGCCCCCAGTCTCTCTAGTCGGTCCACCTGTTGAGACGAGTTTATTAACTGATTATGAGCGGCCAAAACATAATTTCTCACCGTCTATTGTGACACATGTTGTGGGTCCAGATGAAGATGGAAACATTGTTTTAGTTGTGCATGAGAACACACACAACAGTCCGAAAATACAACACGACATGGAATTATGACATCGTATTCGTGAATATGATGCAAAAGCAACCCAGATGTCATTCACACCGGTTTTATCTAAAAGTAGAAACAACAGATTAAGAAACAACTTCAGGTTGAGAAGCCGTCGTACCGAACCTGTTCTAGGGGGGTTCTTTGAGGTGCTAACCTAGTTAGGATGTCGTTACTTCCCCTTGATGCATGTCCTTGCTCCTAGCTTAGCAAAATTTTTTTACTCATCATCAATAAAAAATGTACTCAATATAAGGATAAATACTCTCAAAGAAACGGTGACTAGCCTTTGAAAGGACTGCCCTTGTAAGGGTAAAAGCAAACTTGTTTGCTTATCTCTTAACGAACTTACCCCCAAAGTTACAATATAAAGATAAAATACTCTTAATAATAGAAATTAACATACTAAATTCTGATACGTCATCTAATGTATAATGGATAACATAGATCATAGTACATTATTTGATATCATATGTCAATTGTAGTTTATAATAATACATTTAAATACGCAAAAAATTAATGTAGACAAATGAGCTTAAATTATCGAAAAGGTTAGTAACTTTATAATATCATCCAATTGGAAAAATCTAATATAAGGAAATTTTTGCCTGACATGGGTAACACTTAGCGACGTATTAACCGTTGTCGGCCTAACCTATAATAGTATAATTTCAGCCCCTATAGATCACTCTCTTTATAGGATTGTCTCCCTTATTGGTTAGGATTAGTACCCGAGATTAGTCGGTCATTGTATGGAATGCAAAGTTTTTGAAAACAATTTTTTTTGCTATATGTGACAATTATCATGGTACTATGGTGTATAATTTTATTAAGTATTCAATTGAAATAAGTAAAAAAAAAGTATGAAATTGAAATAATATTATGTGCGTATAACTTTGGTCACATAATCATCATTATTATTATTATTATTATTATATTATTGGTCAAATACTAATATTGTTTTAACTCAGTCAAAAAGAATTATATAAAGTAATATATAGTTACCAAAAAAATATTACAAACTATAAATAGAGAAATTAGTTCAGTGTTTTTTTTTTTTTTAAAGAAAAGTAATTCAATTTATATATAGTTCTTTTTGGCCGGTTCAATGTATCTGTGATAGTTAATTTTTTTTTGTCAAGAAATATTAAATTTTATTTGTAATAAAAGGAATATTAATTTTTAAAGTAAAAAGTATATTTAATCCATAGTAATTTATAAATATTCATTTCTAAGTTTGACCAAAAAATTCCTTCAAAAAAAAAAAAGTTTGACCAAAAAATAATGAATTAAATCATACAATAAGATAGCACATTTTTAACCAAACGATATGAAATATTATAAAACTTTTATTTGACTGGTTCAATGTATATATGGTTGTTGAGAGTATTAATGTTTTTTTTTTGGTCAAGAGAACATTAAATTTTATTTTTAATTAAATAAAATAATAAATTTTAAAGTAAAAACTAAAAAAGTATATTTAATTCATTACTATTTTATAATAGTCATTTTGACCAAAAATATTATTGCTTAATCCATACAATAAAATTTTACATTTTTTAAGAAAAATATATGAAATATAATAAAACTTTTAATTTTTATACGTTTTTTAAAATCAATTAATAATATAATACGTTGTTATGAAATGAATTAATTGTTATAATAACTTAATTGCATATCATGTCTCATAAAACATTTTTGGATTTCAATTAATTGTCAAAGTCAAATACACAATCAATGAGAATGTTTGATACTTTGAATCAATATTTATATTTTATATTTAAATCAATTGAAAAGTTATAGTTCATGAGGCATGATCGGGCCGTTCGTTTTTCAATAGTTATGCAACCATAGCCCTCCTTTTTTCTTATCTTTTTAGATTCTCACACTATAAAAGGAGTGCTTGGGCTCGTTTCCATAGCACACCAAAACTTCACGCCTTTTCAAGTTTTGTCTCTTCTCCCTCTTCTTCTCAACACACATGAAATGTATTTTTGTTGTTGTTGTGATATTTGTTTTATTTTACTTTCTCAAGTCAAATCGAACCATACTGTGCTACCACATTTGCATGTAATTGTTTGTTCCGTTAGTTTTCATTTGCATATAGTTCAATTTTAATGTTTCTATTTGTCTAAATTTTATGTTTGCCTAAATTTTATACTATTTTGATTTGAATTTCGAGGAATATGCCTACTGATTTTGAGTTGTGCTTGTACTTTGTTGTAGATCATGTTTCCATTTAGTTGTTTATAATATGCAAAATTTGGCTCCATTTAGAGTTTTGTTTATTAATGCAGAATTTTTTCATATAATATGTGCATTTAGGAAAAAAAAAATTGCTTGATGTTTGAATTTGTGTATAATAGGAAAAGAGAAAAAAAATAAAGAACCATGGCTCAAAGACTCAGTCATTAACCATATTTTGCCCATTTTTAAAATAACCTTTTTTTTGCAATAATCATTTTAAATTGTCCAAGTTTTTTCTCTCATATAATTGGGTTATGCCTATGTTTATTTTTATTTTTTCGCAAATGTCCTTATGTGGTTATGGATGTGTGGCCATGACCAAAGAATTATTGAGTCACTTGATAGTAAAATGTCTTCTAAAAGTAAATGAAACATTGTAAAATATAAGATTCTTGTACATGTAACTTCATGTGAAATTTATGCAAAAGAACTAAAAGCTTTTCATTTATGCAAAGTTAGGTGGGGAGTTTAAGAAATTTTTAATACCTAAAAATATTTTTACATCATCACCTGATTCTACAAAAGTTGAAATGTAAATGAATCGCATACAAAACACCCATTGAACTGTTAGAAATTTTAATGTAGATAATATCATAATACCACAAAAGTTTTAGATTCAACTATTAAACAATGGATTCATGTGTTACTATGATTTTTGTGATGAGGATAAGGTAACTACTTGAAGATGCATTTTATGTTCAAGTAAACAATATTGTATTTAATATCACATTCCTTATAAACCTTTTTACATGTTTGAATTGTTTAGTGATAGTAGGTTGTGAGCACTGCGCCAACATTTAAGATCCATACTGGTGGTGCACACAAACGTCCACTAGAGTATTGTTCATTATCAAAGGGAATAATCTATGTGTTATCTAGAATACATGTTTCAACAATCCTTTTGAAAATTTAGAGGAAGGTATCCATAAGGTCCTTGGAGACTTTACTATGAAGAAATCGAAGTTCTGTTTGAACTTTAGAGGTTAGTAATTCTTGTGTTTAGTTTACTTGCATGTCATGATGCTTTTACATGCTTATAGAAAAAGTTTAAGAAGTAATCATGAAATATATTGTTTACTTTTTAAGATTCTAATGTTGTGTCAAGACTATTCTACGGTTTGTGTGAGAGATCAAACGAATGTTAACCCACTCAAACTCATACAACCAGACTAATACTAGATGTATTTTTCGAACAACAATTAATTATAAGTATTTTGTTTGTTTTATAATTGTAGTATTTATTGTTGATTAATACATCATGGTAATCTTTGAAATAATAAAACATTGGATGTTATATCATCATTACAAAAGTATATTTTAAAATGTACCGTGATGTAGCAAATAATAATTACAATTATAAAAGAAACAACATACCTATAATTAATTGTTGTTGGTGAAATACAACTATTATTAATCTTAGTTGCATGAGTTGAAATAGTTTGAAAATCCTTTAATCTCTCACATGAACCAAAGAATAGTTTTGACATAACATTAAAATCTTCAAAAGTAAACCTTATATTTCAAAATCATTTTCTAAACTTTTTGCAATGAACATGCAAACACATCAACGGAGGCTGAAAAACTAAACATGAATTACAAACCTCTACAATTCAAATAAAACTTTGATTTCTTTATAGTAAAGCCTCCAAGGACCTCATGGAAGAGTTCCTCTAATTTTCTAAAGGATTGATAAAAAATTGTTCATGCTAACACATAGAGGATTTCCATTATTAAGGAAAATATACTATGGTGAGAATTTGTTTAGATTACTTGCATGAATCTCAAATGTAGTAGGGCTCATAATCTACATTCACCAAAACAATTCAAACATGTAAAAAATTACTAAGGTGTGTGACTTTAAATTCAATATTATTTACTTAATTGTTAAATGCATCTTGGATTTCTTACCCTAACCCCATTACAAACATCAGACTAACACATATGAACCCGCTGTTTTACAGTTATCAACAACTTTTATTACAATGATGTTATGTTTCTTAAAATTTGTAACAGTGAAAAGGGTCTTTTGTATTCGAGTCTTTGACATTTTAACTTTCGTCGAATCTAGTGGTGATGTAACAATATTTTAGGCCTTAAAAAGTTCTTCTTCAACTCCATATATACTTTTGCTGAAATGAAATGCTTCTAATTCCTTTACATAAATTTCACGTGAAGTTTCATGTATATGTATCTCATCTTACACAAAGTTTCAAACTTTTATGACACTTTTTACTATCAAATAACTCAATCTTGTTTTGGCAATGGTTCAACCTTCATAACTATAGAGGAAGAATTGCAACAAAAAAAACTTGAAGTTTGAAGAAGGGTGTGAAGTGAAAGAGTGAGAATGCGAGAATGAAATAGTCAACTATAAACTATGGATACAAACAAATTTTATGTGAGAAAAAAATGTGCCCGTTAAAATCATTATTTCCAAAAACATGTTTTAAAATGGGTTAAGAAATGATTAATGATTGAGCTTCCGAGCCATTGTTGATCTTTTTTTTTCTTCCAGTTATACACAAATATCACAATGAACCAAAATTGTTCTCAAATGCACATATTCTATGAAAACATTTCTATAGTTATAAACAATATCCAAATGGAGCAAAACTATTCATATTATGAACAATTAAATGGAAACAATAACTACAACAAAGTATAAACACAAGTAATAATAATTTTCCATTAATTTCCCAATTCAAATCAAAATAGTATGAAATTTAGGCACAAATGTGCTTCAGACAGATAGAATGATCAAACATAAATTATAAGCGTATAAAATTTATGCTTAAACACACTTCTGACCCCCTAACTTTGCCCTAGTTGCGATTTTGACCCCTTATTAAAAAAAAACACATTCCAGCCCCCTAAGTTTTCGTTATGTTGCAACTTTCAATTTTGATCATTCAAAATTAACCATTCTAGACATTAAAAATAACACAAATAATATGTCTTGGAACTAGTTTCTTGATCTTCTTTTGTCTTGAATGGTTGATTTTGAATGATAGAAATTGAAAGTTGCAACATAAAGGAAACTTAGGGGGCTGAAGTGTGGATTTTTTTAATAGGGGGCTAAAAGTGCGTTTAAGCCTAAAATTAAAGGGAAGAATCACTTACATGCAAACATGTAGCACAATTTGGTATGAATCGACTTGAGGAAATGTAAATATCGCTTTTGAAGGTAGTCTTTGAAAATGATGGTGGAAAGTGATGACAAGTCATCTTACGTTATTCTTAACATGTTTTTCAGTCATTTTCAGTAGTTTTTAGCAGCAAAAAAAAGAGTATTAGAACGATTGTCTATGATTTCAGGACTTTTGTAATGTTTTCTTTAATTCAGTCTGTAATTCTAGTATTCCCGAAACATAGCAATTTTAGGGGGTTTTTGAAGTAATTCACGGAGAAATCATGCAAATCGACAAATCAAGAACATTCGAAGATTTGTGAAGACTTTGGAAAGATCAAGAATGAAGATTCAAGAGCCCCCAAGAGACTTTTACAATGGGAGGAATTATGTTCTTAAGTTTTGAGGCAAGTTATTTGAAGATGAAGACTTAAAAACGACGAAAATCAGAGAAACTAGGCCCAAGGAACAAAACCATGTGCCTAGGGCATTGGAAAATTATACCATGCGCCTAGGGCATGCTCCATGCTCCCGGAGCATTTGAAATGTGAGGGGTGCAGGCGTAATTTTATTCGTTTTTGTGGGTTTAGCCCGTGTTTTTAGCCCAAACCCAGTTAGAAATCTCCACTATAAATACTAGCCTTCCTCATTCAGATTTTCTCTTTCAGAACTGTAGCAGTTCAAGAGGAAGGCTACTTTGGAGCTTTAGGAGAATTTCCATCTTCTCCTTGATTCTCTAGGGTATGTTTTTTTCTTTAGTAATTTGTTTTTAGTTATCATGTGTAACTAAATCTTTTGAGGTTAGAGTTCTAAGATGAACATCTATTTATTTTTGTTGGATATTTATTTAATTTAATGTTGATTTATACTATTTATCTTTTGTTCGCTATTTAGTTTTATTTAGGAATTATTTATTTCAAAGGAGTGTAACCCTAGATTAGGTACTTAGGTTGTGACGGGGCTTAATATTATTATTACTATCATGCCGCTTATATCTTGATATTTATAGCATTATACTAATAACTATCTATCTAGGAAGTAATTAATTAGTAACTAGCAAAAGATACTGAAAGCGAGTTGACCCTAGTAGTAAGTACTTAGGAGGTGACATTACTAAGACTGAGTAGTAGCTCTGCTTAACCTAGGATGTAACTGGTTAGTAATTAAGGAAACAAGCGACTCTAGGGAATAAGCCTAAATAAAACCATTCTCGTAAACCCTTGGTAAGGTAGACGTAGATTAGGGCTGCCCGTTTGTAGAACTACTAAGTAAGTGAGAGAGAGTGTTCAATGAGTGTCCTAAGATTCATAGATTGGAAGACCTACATGAACTTTGACCTTCATTGCCTTGGAAAATCTTGGAAAGCCAATTTAAGTATATGCTTTCAATTACCTTAGAGACGGTAACACCCCACATGTAAGGATCACTGCGTGAGCAGCAGGTGTAGCTTCCAACCTTCTAGGTTTGTCACGTCCCAACGAACTCATCACTTGTATAGTCTACCTAAGATAGATACACGACATTAATGTTATTTAATATCCAACAATATAAATAGAGGGGATTCGAAGAATCCTAATCGCTGCTTACTTTTTTGCAACCAAAAACAGGTAAATTGCTCTGTTGCAAACAGTTAAAAATTGCAACCTTTCTAACCTTTATCTTTTATTATATCGTCAACTTATAAAATAAGTAACGCAAATTGTTTGGACGAAATGACAATCCCTGTGGATACGATACTCTACTTACACTTTATTATTTTGTAAAGGATTTGGTACACTTGCCTAATCTGCACATCATAAAGGTATGGGAAGAAGAAAATTATATCGATACCTTCATGAGATTGCTTCACAAGAAGCATAATCCTAGAAGGTTTATTTATATATGATTGGTTGAATGTGAATGTATTTACTTATAATTGGTCAAACTATATTTGCCTCATGATCGGACTCTGAATTACCAAGGGCCACTTCCTTAGGAACCGAAGAGTTAACAAAAAAAATCTATAAGTAAAATGAGTCTTAAAAGTCAAATGCATTTAGTCTAGTATTTAGACCAAACAATTTGAATTTTGAAACACCTTTTGCTTATATTTTACTAGAGATAGTATCTTAATTTTAAAATAAGTGTCATTTAAGGTTATTTCACAAAAACTATGAACAAATAAGTAAAACATTTTTGAAAAAACCGTCTTGATTATAAATATCGGGTATTAGCATTTTCATTGATATGCATAGTGATATTAACGACTTAAAAATGATGAACACCATATTAATTTTGGATAAAATTGAAAAATAATAAATAATGTTGTAAATATATAACAAATAAAATTCACAACATGCACAATTCAAATATTAAAACCAATAAGAAAGTGGGTATTAGAGACAGTGTTCAAAAGAGAGTTGCTAGCATTACTCTTTTTCATGTAATATTATTAAATATTTTACAATATTAACAATACAATTATTTTTTATATAAGTACCGTAATGTTTTGCGACCCGTGCGAAAAAAAGGATCTTTTACTAGTGTTGTACGGAAAAATAATAAATAATATGTTTACTTATAAATGCCTAATTAATGAGTTATTTTTTTTTTCTATATCCTATGAAATTTAGAAAAACATAATAATTCACAGCCTAAACTAAATAATTTTTCTCATATGTTCTTTATTATTTAATTTAGATATTTACTTATACTTTTCAACATAAAGAAGATATATGTATGTAGAAGATATATAATTTTTTCGCAAAAAAAAAAAAAGAAGATAAAATAACATATTATAAAATTAATTATAAAAATAATTCTTGTATTTTTTTAAAGGGAAAGAAAAAGACAAGAAACTAGTCAACTCGTTGTCTTAGAACACTCGAGATGTCAGCTAATAATATGATAACTAATTGTAGAGGAGGAGAAATCCAGATCTTGTATGTGTTAATATTCATTGCCCAAAATTTAGCTAGTCAATCGACACATTCATTGTCTTCCCTCAAGATATGAGTAAAAGAAATATTTCCAAGAAAGATATAACTGGTTATTGAGAGAAAAAATTAGTTGCACAAGGATGAAATTCATAGTTTTGACCTTGCGTAATTAAATGAAGGCCTCTCCAACAAGAACCTAGAAACCATGAATCCAAATACCATTAACGTCTCTCAAAAGGCCACTAAAAAGTTGAAGGATAATTAAACATGTTCCAGATAGATTAAGACCAGCATTGCTAAACGTTTTGGATCAGCTGTACCTATCTCTTCATGCAAACCGAAATTAATCTCATTGCCACAACTGTAATTTTTCTCTCTCTGTAGAGAGTCTTCACCACCATCTTGATTTCTTTTGTGATTCTTCTTTGAATAATCATCCTGAGGTTCTTCTACTATATAAGTAAATGCTAAAATCATGAAATTTAATATGCAGAAACTATTATATGTCGTCTTTCAAACGCAACTGGGTCCACTCGAAAAGGAGTTCTCTAACTTAAGATATCAATTTTTGAAGCTTACTGACTCAGAGTAATTTATAAAACAAAACAATCATCTTCATAATATCACATAACAGTGCACAAATAATATTAAACTACAAAACTATCCAGTAATATACTATTATATCTTAACTTTCAAACGCATTTGGGTTCACTCAAAAATAAATTTTCTAGCTCAAGTTATACCTAATTTAGTCACAACCTATGCACACCAACACTTGTCACCAAAACACCAATTTTACACCATTTACCCATTAACATCAATATTTCATATGATTAATTCTCATTAACACACCAACTTGTTAAAACCCCATTCTATACCTCTAATTCTATGGTTTTTACTCACTTCTTCTTATGTATTTCAAAGTACAACATCATCATATTTCAATCACGAATTTAACATGAAAACATCACAATCCAAAAATGAAAAATCAAACATATAAGTAACATGAAAGAACATGAATCCAACGAAGATTCATCATAAGAATAAATAAAAACACCTGAGGTTAAAGACTCCTCGCTACACATATAAATATACTACCATTAGATTGAATAAAACTCTCCTCTTACCTCAATGTTTAACATTAACGGTGAATTCTACGGTTGAATATCTCCTTAACTTTATCTATATACCTCCTTTACCAACTTTCCTCCAAAATCCTAGTTTTCTTTTTCTCTCTCAACGTCTTTCTTTTTCTGTAACCCTAATTCTCTAATGCCCTTCTCTATTTATAACCACTATTTGAGTTTAACTTTCTCATATAATCTTTAGACATACATACTATTTGTACCCCTAGTCTGGTTACGATTCTTTTTTATAACTACACAAGCTTGATGTTTACACCTCCCTTTGTTTAGATCACTACCTAGCTTACTATTTACACCTCTTTTTACCCAATTTTACTAATGCACCTCTGTTTGCACTCTACTTCAAGGTAATCAAAACAGGACCAAATATTAAATCGGTAGAGGCATGAGTTCAGGGTTGACAGGTTCAACCAGATTTAACTAAATAATTTTTATTTTATATATTATATTATTTCAAGTAAAAAAAATTATAATCTAAGAAGTAAAAAAAGAAAACAACATAGGGTTATTATACAAGCCCAGTCCATGTTTCAGTAAAAAAAATATCAGCCCAGTCCAACATTAAAGGATTAATTGATCATCCGATATCTTAATTTAATTCTTTTTTTTTAGAATGGATCCCCTACTAAAAAATGTTTTAAATTGGTCCTTTATGTATTCCACCGTTATCTATTTTGGTCTTTTCTATTAGTTTTTTAATGTCTAATATTTTTAATATGATTTCAACAATTCGATTACATATCTATTGTATACAATAGTGAACCACCAATACCTAATCTTTTTTGTTTTTCTTCATCTTCTTCTTCTCCATTTTCATCAACATTCATAACAAAAATTAAAAACACCCAGGAAAAAACTTAAACAATCAATTTTATACCAAAAGAAGAAAATTATTTTACCACCTACCTCCACACCTTCATCTCTCACATGAAACAACACCATAGTTATGCAACAACACCTTGAAAATGATGAACAGGTGAAAGGAAGAAGATGAAGAAAGGGGGAAAAATTGGATGTTGGTTCACTATAAGATACAATAGACATGTATGATCTAACTATTCTCATTTATAGTCAAAAGATTAAAAGGTTAAAATTAAAAATCTAATAAGATATATGGTGGACCACCTATAATTTTGGTTTTTTATTTAGGAGACTATTTTAAAAAGAATTAAGTTAAGAAACGGGATGATCAATTAAGCCAACATTAAACCCTAAATTACAACTTGAAGTCTTGATGAGATGCCATATCACATATCAGCCGCCTCCTCTTCAACCTTTTTTAGATCTCACTCGTTCAGTTTCTTCTTCTCCCATCCCCATTTTTTTTTTTAATATATCTATTTAATGATGGTTACATGGAAATATAAACAGAAGAAATTGCTTGCCCAATCTTTTGTCTTTCTTCTCAATTTCATATCCAATTCAACATGTATATTTCTTGTTATAATGTTCCAAGAGATTTGGTGGCAGACTCCCTCCGGGGTCTTTATGTCTTCCTTTTTGGTGTTTTTTTTGTTGTTTGGGTCGGGTTGATGGTGGCGTTAGTGGATGGCTGGTTTTCGTACCGGAGTTCGTTGTTTGGGTCTATGACTGGTTGGTATGTGTTTTCTATGTTTTGGTTTAGCAGAGGTTGGGGGTGGCTGAAGGCTTGGACTCTTTTTGATGTGGTACTATTTCAAAAACCTGAAAGGGCGTGGTTCCGTTGTGATTCAGAAAACCCGAAAGGGCCTGATTATTGACGTATTTTACTCATCCCCTCGATTTAAGTTAAGAGCTTTATGCTTGCTATTGATCCGAAAGCTAACACTTGGATTCTGACACCGTGTTAGCCCTTCAAACCAATCTGGACCAGGTCAATGTAGATGTGGCACCCACAAGTTATACCTTGAAGGAGCAGGCGTGGCATAGAATGAAAGCTTCCACATAGTAATCCAGCTTTGTTGGACTTTATCCATCTCCACCACCACGGTACTAAATGAATTCCAGAATCGGTTCAGTAACAAATGCAAAACGAAAACGAAAAACATATATTAACACGTGTACGACAAAAATAATCAATCAGATACTTTTTTTTATAACGTAATCTTTTTGGATTTTCTAATGAGAATCTCTATCTTTTTAAAAAATCTCCATATCAATTTTTGCACTTTTTCTACTGAATTAGTTTTTCTCCTTATCATGGTCTACAAAATATTGCATAATTTGTTATTTGTAACAAAAAGAGATCGTTTTAAGTATCATATATAAGATTTAATATTTTTTACGTTGTTTACTTGCGGCCCAATCTTCTTTGATAAGGATTGTCCAATATATATAGAAGCGATGCTTAATTTAATAGACCAAACTTTCAAGCCTCTCTTTGTTATCTCCTCTCTTTTTGTTATCAACAAACTTCAACACGTAGAATCTAGGGTTTTGTTCTATGGCTTTGTTAAGAGCAAAGAAAGAAATCAATAAATTCAAAAGGCACAAAAACGATGCACCAATAAGCATAGTAAAAGCTCTTCCAAATGACTTATTGGTTGATATTGTGGGAAAGGTTGCTTTAGGTTCAATGGTTGATTTATGCAAAATCAAACTTAGTTGCAAAGAATTTCTTAGTGCTTCAGAAGACCGTTTCGTGTATCAACATGCATCTCTGGATAAGTTTGCATTAATTCCACTTCCATGGTTCATCGCTGAAAAAGAAACCTCGTTCTTGAGACGTTGTAGGGAAAGTGGTAATTTGGAGATTCTTTATCGTGAAGGAATGGAGCAATATTTTAGTACTTCGATGTTGAATAATTTGGGTTTTGTGAATATAAAGAAGGCTGCATTAAAAGGTCATCATGATGCGAAATATGTTTATTCTATGCTTTTGATGGCTAATTGTGAAGATAAAGAAGGAAGAAAACTTGGTTATGATCTCTTTGGTGAATTGAAAAATTTCACATGCATTAGTATTGCAAGATGTAGGAAGAGGGTAAAGTCTTTTATTCAAAGCATGTGGGTGAAAAATCATGTGGTGGTTCAAAATCAAGCATTGTCTTTGTGTTGTTCTAGCACATGTCAGAGCGGTGGGACAAAGAAGGTGGTGAAGAAACATTCAACATGGTCAGTTGATGAATTTGATAATGATGATGTTGGTGTTTCATGCAAATATTGCGACGGAAATTATGAATTGAGTTTATTTTGTAAGATGTTTCACGTCTAAGTATGAAAAGTACAAGAACTGGGTCAGATTGAGAATAGGAAAAGACATTAATTGTAGAAACTCAAATATGTTCAAGTATAGATATTATTCTATTTTGAAGTTGTTTTATATTTCTCTTGTTTTAGATTTGATATTAACAATGTCGAAACTCAAATTGAAGTTTAGTTATTGTTCCTTGTTCAACTGGTTTTTATTCAAGTTTCGTTATTATTTCTAAAAAAAAGTTCAGTTGTTATTCTTTGTTCAAGTGATTTATTCTTCCTCTGTATATCAATTCTTCACGTTTTATCCTAAATTGCAGAAACACAAAATACGTCAATGTAACAAAAATTGTGTTCCAAGAAAAGCTTAACTAAAATTAGATTATGCTGATATATTTTTGCTAACTTTTAGGATTAAATATGTGTTGTGCAATTTTTTTTAGGTATAGCAGCTTCCAACGGATTTCTGGTAATTAGTTAGTTGGCTTCCCAAATAACAAAGAGTTTATTATTATCAATTGGTTTATATATCAAAATTATTTATAAATAGTATTTATTCATAATAAATCTCTTATTCACATATCCTTAACCATGTATTTAACTACAACTTAATTGTCCTTGTGAGATTAGCTCAGTTGGTAGAGACAATACATAAAATATACAAGGTCCGGGGTTCGAACCCCTGCCACCACAAATGAAAAAACTACAACTTAATTGTCTGTCACCATAAATAGTGTTGGATTTTTTTTTCAATTCTTTTTAAATGAAAATTATCAAGTTTGTAACCGGGCCTTCGAGTTGTCAGGACTGGCCCTGTGTGGAAGTGTCAGGGTTCGAACCCTTGTCATGACGTACGACCTAAAAATTTCAACATTTTTGTCAGTTGAGTTAAAACTTATGGGTTTCCGCATGTAAGTAATTAACCAGTTTTTAAACATGTTTAATCATATCTGAATTATTATATAAAAAAAATTGATAAGTGCACAACATTTTGGAAATTGAATAGCAAAATAAAATTGGAGTAGCTCTTTATCTTTTTCAAGAAAGAGAATCTCTTTCTCTATTTTCCCTCTTTTACCGTCTAATATGAAGGTTTTCCTATAGAGATGTTGTGAAATCTAATTTATTAAGTGTCGTCTTTGAAAATTGTGTTGTATCAACTACCAGACGAGATAAAGGACCGTTAGTTGGAGATTTTTTGTTCATATTCTTTTTCTAGTATGGTTTTAAGTTAATTACTAATACTATTCTTTTTAAGGTGGTTTGGTTTTGGTGTGACACTTCTACAGTTCTGGTGCGGTGCAATTGTGCTTATTTTTACTTTATGGTCTTTTGCATGGTATTTTTTGGCTCATGCAGGTAGTTTTGCATATTTGTTTCCTTGTTTAGTCCTTAGTCTAAGGGTAGATAATGTTTTTAAGTTTATGTTGTTATTTTTCTAAAACAACAAATTTTATTAAAAACGCAATTTCTGCTCAAGACGAACAACGACCGGTGAATTATTATATAAAAAAAATTGATAAGTGACCAACAATTTGGAAATTGAAAAGCAAAATAAAATTGGAGAACCTCTTTATCTTTTTCAAGAAAGAGAACCTCTTTCTCTATTTTCCCTCTTTTACCGCCTAATATAAGGTTTCCTATTTATTTGTTTATGTTTGATTTCTGAAATTACTTTATTAATGTGTTTGTTTAGTATCGATTCTGGAAGAAAAAAATTGTAAGTTATCATGATGTGCATATTAGCTTTAAAAAAATTCTCTAAGAGAAAATAATTGATAGATTAATGAGGATGTGGTAGAAAATAATTAATATTTTGTGTCTTCTATAGAGATGTTGTAAAGTCTAATTTATTAAGTGTAGGTTGGTTAATTTGAGTCTTCTTGCTAAGTGGAGGTGACTATTGGCCCACCCCATACATGACCAAATCAGAAGGGCATCCCATTCCTAGAGGCGGAGCACCATATGGGCTGAGATGGGCCACGAACCACCCCCAAAAAATAATTAATTTTTCCTATAGAGGAAAATACAAAAACACCCTTGATTTTTAAATAATTTACATGCTGTCCATCCTGTCTTTTCTCACGCAAGCTCAACTCACTTTTTCCCTCACCCTCTCTCTAAATATATTTATCCAAAATCAATGGAGAGAGAGAGGTAAAAAGCCAACAATTTGACTTGATATTGAGATTCATATGTTTTATTTTTTGTTTCGATTGTTCAGTATATGGATTCTACACAGTCTACAAATAGATTTGTGAAACAACAATTTTGATTGATTCTCATTTTATACAAATTACACAAAGTTGGCGTGAGCTTTTTTTGTTGATTTCTAATTATACTAATTCATTTTCCTATTTTACTTACCTAATTTGCTGATTTTGACTTTAATTTTTCTTTTGAACAAAGGGTTCAATGTATTATGTATTCATCCTCTCTAGAATTTTGTCTTTGTATATAGGAGTCTCTTATTAATTGACATACACACACCTGATCTCCCATAGCTGTCACAATATTGTTGCTACTTTTCTGTTGACTGCATCTTGTACTTGATCATCCCATGTTATCGTTTGCAAACAAACTATAATTATTATTATTACTGATTTTGATGGCCCACCCGAGTTTTTTTTAAGGAATTTCAAGAGGGATTTTTCAAAATTTGAATCCTCTTAGTGGAACAAATCTCATCAAAACGGATGTTGATTAAATTATTAATCACAAATCAAACACATACTTAAACAATTTAAGGATTCATGTGTTAACCTCTTGAAGAGCAGAGCCTTTGAAGCATAATTGTTTCTGATCACGAGCAAAGCAACGTAGCGATGCCTCTACTTAGTCCACACGAACAGAACTTCTCCGATGACCGGTGCTAGCCAATTCCAACGGAGATTCGGAGATAACAAGGTTTAGAGAGCGGCGTCTAGAGTTTCACAACTTTTTTGAATTAGGTTAAGCACTCACAAAAGTATATAATGCTTCAACACAAGGGTTCTATTTATAGAATCGCTTGTGTGGTCAGCAAGCCAAGCACTTAAGTACACTATACCTTACGGTGCACCATTTTTCATTTATACACACCGTACTTTACGGTGGACCGCGTTTCTTTATTTTTCGTAAATTAAATGATAAAGTCATATTTAATTATTTAATTACTAATAAGTCTTACTTATTATTTTATAAATAAGTCTCACTTATTATTTTATAAATAAGTCTTACTTATTTGTTTCTCTCATCTATCTATCATTTGTGTGTGACCCTATAGGTTCCCGTAACATTGAAATCACATATTTAATATTATAAACAGTGAGCGATATCTAGCAACACATCACTGCTACCCAAGTGACGAGAACGTCATGTAATCTGACAAAACCTTTTTTATGATAATGTTTGTGTGTATAATTACCCTTTTTCCCTTGTATCTATATTGAACACAAGGCAAAGCATGTCACCCTTGTCCAGTTCAATATTGGGCCCGTAGATATTTCTCCTGTTATGTAGGAGGGGCAAATTCCATCTAGGTCACATGTCCCTCAACATGATTCGTGGAGTACCCATCAACCAACTTTATAATCATCTTGTTACACACAATGTTTGAATGATGACAAAGCACTCGACTCCAACATCTAGGGTACATAGTGGTTTCAGGTCAAAGGGTAGAATACACCACTATCACTATGAGAATATCTTATGACAATTTTCATACCTTTTACTATGTAGTATTCTTATGGTGGGTCAATCCAGTATAAATATTACTCCTAATATTTATACCTATGTGAAGACATGATAACTCTTTATTTATGATCCGTGAGATGTGATCATTAGTCTACCCACATAATAGTCTCTATGCTTTAATGTTATCCCTTTTCACAATAAAGCTTGACGACGGATACTTTAAGAATAATGTCCTTTCATTTAATGAGTCTCACGATTAAGTCACATTTAATGCTCCATTAAACGGACTAATTATTCTAGGGACTTGATTAGTTTGAAATAAAACAAAATCAACAAAGAAATGTCTTATTATATATATTCACAATATATATTTATATCAATGTCATGATACAAAGCCAAACACAATCAATATAGATTGGTTATTAGGGCTTACTCCAATATTTTTATCCTAGCTCCGCTACTGCCCATACCCTCGGTCCACCAGAGAAACACCGTAGCCAACCAAACAAGATTGCAGCTAGACGCCAACTCCCGATCTCAGATCAAAAGTAACCGGCCCCCCATAATCCAACACACAATAAGTGAGACAAACGACATGATTTGCGGTGGTGCAAACATCAATTAAAATGGAACAAATTCTCAGCTCGAAAGACACGCATCCTCAAAACACCCTAAACACCTTAACAACTGAAACTCAAACAATAGGTAGCGACAACAAGAAGGGAGCCGATTAATAGATGCGGCCTCCAAAATAAATCAACCACAACAACCGAATTACCACCACGACCACACAACAACACCATCACCACCACCACAATTGAATTACCACCACCACTGCATCACGACCAGCGAGAACAAGAGGAAGACAGCAAAGCTGGAAGTCTCCAAGGAAAGTAGCAACATCGCCATAACATTCAGAAGAACCAGCCACATTGAATACCCGCAAACCAGTGATAGAGACAGAACAATGCCGCCAAACCTCGTCTTAATGAAAACAGGCAGCAACACAAACACAAATCTATAGGAAGACAAAACCCAACAACAAAACACGGGCATCGACGCTGGTCTGAAGCGGAAACACAACCTAGATCGTATATATGTGACCGTCGGTGACAAGGAGAAGGCGTCCGTCGCTGAATTAAACAACAACCAAGCCAAAAAGCAACAAAAATCTACCAACACGGCCCAAAATGGACCCAAAGCGAGGCAAAAAAAATGAAAACCCAAGGTGGAGAGTAACGGCAGATCTGAATAGCACGCCGACGACCACCGAAAAATGGTGACACCGTGAGCAAGGACAACCTCACAAAACAGAACAGAGAGGACTCGACCCACCGGAACAAGACCAACAAACCCATGAACCAACAGACTGACTGAATCGACGCCAATGGCCATGATGGTGCAAGTATGTCACCAAATCCAACCACATCACAAAAATTTGGTGAAATTTTTGGTGAAATGTTGTGACTATGTGGGATTGTGGACTGGTATATGTTGCTTGGTTATGTTAGTATACTTGAGAAATAATGTTGATGTGATGATTTATTGTTGGATGATTTAATTTAATGGATTATTTAATTGACCTTGAAAATGAATAGGCGTTGATATGCTATGTGAAAATATGATAATATTCACATGATGTTAGTATTCTAGGTTGGAGTAGATATATGCATATGTAATAAAAGAAATCCTTGAATGTTATTTATTTGATTATATTTTATTATGTGGAATATTATCTAACCCCCAGTGGTCGTTTGGTTGATCGCCTACCAATTTGTACGAATGATGTAAACGACGTGCAAGATTGATTTCTTATTGCTTGTAAGTGCTTGGGATTAGCTTGTAGTTACCTCTTTTATCTTTTGCTTGGAGTCTAGTTAGTCTCTGATTTAGAAGTGTCAGGATTTTTGCATTTTTTATTTTTATCCGTTGTTGGATTTATTTGCTGAGACTATTGTTATGTTTATGAGACCTGATAAATGGTGTTGAAATTTTATTATTCATGTACTTGAAGATTATTACATGTTGATGAGATGTTTATGTATGATGATTTTCCGCAATGAGTTTTATGAAAACCGAATTATGTATATTTCGAGAAAATGAAGATGTAGCATCTAAACTCTTTTGAATACTTGATTTATTTGCATGATTTATTGCATTCTGGGTTTAGGGTGTTATGGTATATAATAAATCCTTATAAATAATAAATATTTGAGTTAAACCTTAAGATACTCCATAATTGTTTTATATTATGTGAGTTAAAATATTTAGGCTAATTGTACTATTTTTGTAGGGTTTGGTAAATACAATTTCTATCATTTCAGAACATGTTGAGCATAGAGTGTGTGGGAAACACTTATATGGCAACTGGAGAAAAAGATTTCTTGAAGAGCATTTCAAGGAATTAAGCACTATGGGCAGCAACTAGATCAAATACCATGCTAGAGTTCAAGAAGGCAATGGATCACATGAAGAAGCTTAGTTTAGGAGTATGTGGTCAAGGGAAGTTTACATTGCTTACACATGTTATAACTTGCAAGCAACATGTGTAAGGCATTTAATAATGCAACTATAATGTATAGGGAACAACCAATAATCTCATTTGTTCGGAGATTGAAATTCTACATGACCGATATGTTGAGGTATGAAGGTGAGATATGTTCAATGATAACAAAAAAAAGTTAGATAAGTTTAAAAAGGATATATGAAGGGGCCTGAATTCAAACATCATACCTGTAGAAAGAGTTATGTAGAATGCTTAATTTATTTGATATAACAATGTTTACTTTTATACAAACAGAAAGCGTAGATCAATACTGTACTACAGCTGATCCATTTGACTAAAATTATAAAATGAGAGACAACACTAGTAATTGCAGTGAATGATAATAATTACAATGAATAAAATAAATTAATGAATGCAGTAACTAGATAGAAGTCAATGCATGATTTGTGTCTTAATTATTTTATTCATTTGACTTGAGATACTGGTCTAACACGCTTGAGATACTGGTCTAACAATACCTCCCACTTATTCATCGTAAGGGGAATTTCTTACCATTCAATTATTTAACCCAAAAAAATGTTTAAAAAGGATTTTGATGGATGGTCACCAAATTGGTGCAAAGATATCCACTTCTCGTTATTTTCAGTGTCTAAAGGCACAGATACGTATGTGGTTAATCTGAAAGATACTTCATGCGCCTATTCCCTCTATACACTTTAAACTTTCAAGTGAACTATTCAATTTAGAAAAGTAGAATCCTTTGGAATTAATTAACCTCTCGTTCTCACATTAATTTAGTCACACACACAGAGATTATGGCAATATATAAATCTTGAACCGTGTGGATGGCATTGCCTTAAATAAATTATATAAAGCCATGCTGCTGAAGGTCTCCAAGCAAGGTATTGCATAAGATTTCTTAAACCTTAACTTGCAATGGTATTAAAATAATAATGATCATATTAGTCTCATTTATCTATAATTTGCTAGTAAAATGCTAGTAATCACAAGAAACATTCTTCGTAAAGCGTTATCAATGATTAGCGTTAAATTTGGACGACAATATTTTCTTTTTTTATAATAGTGATCTCTTTCTTTCACAACAAATAATGTTGCTTCTCATGTGAGTCTCACTTGAAAAGCAATCGAATTTTTGTTAGATGATGTGTTAATACTTAATATTGTATAGGGTCTCAAATAAAATTATCTTTGGTGTTTGAAATCTATAAACAAAAAATTAAGTTGAAAGAGACAAATCATAAATATGGTTCAGATCTTTATAAAGATTAGTTTCTAAAGTTGTATGTGAAGGCTACAATAAAAAAAAGTTTTATTCTCTATTATTTATCATTTAGGCCCTGGGTATAATTTTTTTTTTTTTTTGAGGGAGGGTATAATATGTTTCTGTATACGTCGTTGTGAGTGATTCATATATGAAAATTATAGAAGAACATCAAACTAGCACTGAGGAATTAAAATACAAATAACACAAAAGTGAGATTTGATCTTGTTTGTTGGACCAAAAATAATGAGAACAAGGACCCCATAAGTTCCATTCAAAATTGATAAACCACATCATGGAAAATTCAAATTTCCTATGGCTTCAAATGGCACGTGGAAAGTAGAGGGACCATATTTATAATTATTACTAAGATGATGACTAATCAGAAAATTAACCACGTTTGAAAGTAAATTAAACTGAATTAACAGTAAAATGTGGAAATTTTGGATTATAAGGGACCCAAAACTTGATTGCAAATTGGAATCAACTTAGGACCACAACATTTTCCGTTGATTCTCCTTTGTCCAATTGAAAGTGGTGGACAACAATGATCGATTCTAATTTGATTTATGAAGGCAATAAGCCAAGGTTTTAATAAACATTTAAAAACTTTTGTAACAAAAGGAATCAAAGTTTCTTTTCAAAAAAACTAGAGTTGACTTTTTCATTTACTTATCCTATCTCTTTAGTTTATCTTAGAGTCTTATTTGATTTATTCATTTTCCCATCCCTGACTTAGTTAATATAATGGCTTTGTTCTTTGATAACCATGGCCACAAAGAACCCACTTGAATTGGTTGGATGATGTTGATTTAAAATCTTAGAGTATGTTCCTTTTAAAATCTCATGTTCGATTATATCTTGAATTATATCTTGAAGTATGTGCCAATTTTGGTGAGCTGGTTTAGTTAAAAAAAACAATGGCCACAAGGAAAACTGAAGAAAAAAATTACATTTGATTAATATGAGGAGGATACAAAAGTAATATTAATACACACACTGTTCAATCATGAGTGTCATTTTTTATTAATTATTTCGTACAAATTAGGGAGAAATAATAAATGAAAGATTTTTTTTGACCAAATTAACTTATTGCACATACTATTAGATAAATGATGTAAGAGAAAAAAAATGTTAATATTAATTACAATGAAAACTAGTTTCATAAAAAATACATTATTGTAGAACTTTTTTTCATTAAATGTGACATTCACAATAGAACGGGGAATATTAGAAAGATAGTTAACTGCATTTCGATGGAGGGAGCTTCTACGGTGCAGTTAGGAATCTGACTTTTTTGAAAAAGTTAATTTTGATCTTAATGTTTGATTCATTTTTAAATTGTTGATTACTAGTTAATGATACTTAGTAATTCATCTAGTAATGCTTGCAACATCTTGGACTTATAGATACTATTTTATCGTTGGCATCTTTAACATGCAAACAGAGTTGATGATATTATGTGATAGTCTTAAGTGTTACACTTTGTGGGGTTTTACACTTAAAACATGGTAGGATAAAATTAGATTAAGTGTAGTCTTGTTAATCTGATTAAATGATGATACTATGGGAACTGAACTTTTGATGCCACTGTACAAACAGTGAGGTGTTACTTACTACACTTTTGATGCTACAGTGTTAACTTCATCAGAAAAGTCATTCTTATGACTTCACCATAGAATTTTCCTTCGATGAAATGGTTTAAATCTCTTTACACTTAACTAACAATCTTAGGTTTGAACTTAACAATAAAAATGCAACCACGTCAAAAAAAAGAAAAGAGTTTTGTCATTTATTATAATCGTACCTAACTCTTAGAAATTGTTCTCCAAAGTAACATGCGATGCCCAAACATAAAAATATTAATTGATAATGGAACAACAAAGTGAGATTCGAAAAAGGAACAAAAAAAGTGATAAATATTTTGTTTTCTTGCTTAAAGAAGAGGCAAACCTAAAGCTTGAATAATGGATAGTCTAGCTACTATGATTGTGTGCATATCTGAAAGAAGATCACTATAATTTTTCGTAACACATAAAGGGCCTTAGAGGAGTTTTGGTTTATTCCTGCAGCCAGCTAGAGGAAGAGCAATGACTCTTGAAGGTAATTTCAAGCTATTGACTACTACTTTTTTCTGACTAAAAAAATAGAGAGCTTTACTTCTTCATGGTGATGAATTACTCTTCCAAAAAAATAAAAGTTAAAGCTAATGGCTCCTAGAATTATTATTTTTATTAAAAAAATGGCTCCTAGAAATGTGAAAGGAGAGTATATGGAAATAATCAACAGCTAACTTAAACGAGTATGGCTCCTAGAGAGCTAAAGTTTATTTATTTTTAGCTTTTAAAATTTAACCCTTGTATTTTGAAAAGATGTAAAAGAAAAGAGCTTGATTGTTATACATTTTAAATGTAAAAAGTTTTGCTAAAATTCCTGATTAGAGTAAAATTAGTGAACAATTAGGAATTGAAAAAAAAAGAGTTTTTGTATTAATAATTTTTCTTAACGTCTAATTATTTTGAAATAGAAAGAGTAATTGTTAGTGTAGTAACCTGAATTTCGTGCCATGAAGGAAAACAAGCGGTAAAAAATCTCGACCGTTGAATGAAGATCAAATTATTCATGTTCTAACTTCATTAAATTGACTTCAAAACATCCTAAAATGCAAATCGATCAATATTTATTCTAACTTCATTAAATTGATTTCAAAACATCCTAAAATGCTAATCGTTCAATATTTATTTAAGAATCAAGATTCTATCTAGTCCCCATGTTGGGATGTTGAAGAAGTTTTTTTTTTTTTTTTTGAGGGAAGGATGTTGAAGAAGTATTATGAATGAATTCTATAATTCAATTTGTGCCGCTAAGAAATTCTCTCTATCCTATTAAACACTATAATTTGTGTATCAAAAATAAAAGAAAAAAATCTTATAATAAATAGGTTTTTCTTGTTTGTAATACAAATCTAATAAAGAGGTTTATTAAATAGATTCAACAAGATATATAATTATTGTTGGAAGAGAGGTGGTGGGGATAGAGTCTTATAGTAAGTGGATCCACTATGCAATAAAAGCCTCCGATTATCAAAGGTCAAGCATAGATGAAAAAGTAAAGTGTGGGAACCCATGTTTAAAGTTTATGTTGACCTTCATTTTTATACCCTTTTATGAGTCATGATACAAAATTTCAATTAGATGTCTCTTCTATGGAAAATTGGCATGATTCACTAGTTCATTTTATATGTCCCTAAATTGCCTTTATGAGCAAATAAAATATTTAGTTTACTATCTTTTTTTGTGGAGGACTGCAATTTGGCAAGGACAAGATATAAATCTCATTTTGTTCACAAAAAAAAACATAGAAATCTCAAATTCAATACAAACATATAAAATGTGTTCATCTTATCTTGACAAATAAATATAATGAGTTCATCTTTAATGGTAGAAAAAATAGTTAATACCTCAAATTAGAAATTAGACTATAGATGACCAACATTATGTTGAAATTTTGTGGATATAAAATGCAATTGAAAGAGAAGATCCTACTAAAGATAGTTAGCCAAATTTCTTACCGAAAATTAATTATCAACAAAGTCGATAGATACTCACATGTAAACAACTTTATTGTCATGTAAACCAGTTAAAAGGAAAATAAAAGGGTAACAAATCCAGCTTGGTTAGGTATATCTTGGCTATGATGAGATTGATATCAAGAAAAGGTTAGGCCATTAGGTTAAGATTGAATTAATCAAACAAACATCTTTATCCATTATAATTATTTTAATGGACACACAGTAGTACTATTTTCTTTTATGTGAGTGCCTATACGTTGCAACTTTTGATGGTGTTAAATAGTCATTTTAGATAATGAAAAAGAATGATACACACACCACTTTCATATATACTTCTCAACCATCACAAGTATTTAAAACAATGATCAGAGACACCAATTTCCCCACTACCTTTCTATGTGGAGCCCTTTAAGCATCCTCTAAACCAATCCATCAAGACTTGAATCTTGTTTGTAATAAGGATGAAGCTTCTTTGTTGGCAAAAATCAATCCATGGTTCTTAAAACAAACATGGAGAGAAGTGTGAGAGGGTATTAAACAAAACCCTACACACTCTCCCTCCATTTTCCAAAACAGTTTGCTTTGTGCTTTAGCTTTTGGCTTCTCATATCACAAAGAGATGTGCTTTTTTCTGAGTAGCAGAAGCAAATAATCAAGCATTTTTCTCCAAAGGATCAGAAGCTTTTGTTATAGCATGGCAAACCGGCAAGTCACAAAAAGGCAATGGATTCCTTTTTGGAGTCTTAATGGCTATGTATCAATCACTCTATCTATGTAGCATTGACACTTTAGATTGAAGGCGCGTCCCGTGTCTGTGTTTGTGCTTCGTAGATTGTTATAGTTATTTTCCTGCAGTAGAATGTAATAATAAACATAAAGATGGTGTTGTATTCCTTTGAGAAGTTGCCAACTTTATGATGTACTTCAATTCACTCAATTTGCAGCTGACTAGAGTCTGTTCTTGTTTCAGTTTCTGCAGATGAGTAAGGTAGGTAACTGTTATCACTAATTCCCGTTTCTTTTCTTCTGTGTGGTTCTTTTTTCCCACATGAATTAATGTATGATTGTTTGTTTGTTTGTCTTATGAGTTATGACCACCTTGTGAGAAATTAAAGAATGTTTCATGTCACACAAGTAATATGCAGTCAAAAAACTTAGTAATGTTCTACCATATTATTCAATAGTTGATATGTATAAAGTTGTATTAGTCATGTTAAACATATACATTATTCGATCCAAGGTTGCTGGCACAAGTGTTTCGCCACTCTTGTCATTTAACCAAGGCCGTGCATTCGATCCTCAAATATGCAGTCACAGTTTAGGTGAATACTGTACCACCACGATCCGTCTGTTGCAAGTAGTTGTCAACCAAGGTCACCATTTACATTAGCTTAGAGTTAAGCATTATTCAGGTTGAACTGAATAATAGTCAAAACAACCAATGCCACTTTTCACTTTGCCTCCCTAAATTTCAATGTTAAGTTAACCAATTTGGTAGTCCAAATAATGGAGCACCAAAATCACAATATAGTGGTCCTAATAAACATGTTGATGTTAAGAAGTTTCATATATAATGATGTCAAGGTCAAATGGTAGCACTTGCAAGAGTCTGCTTTCGACTTGTTTATTGGCTTGTTAAAGTAGTATGAATCATTGGTTACAATTATAGTAATGGCCTAGTTAAAGAGGTATCAGCTATTCCATCTTGTAAGCGTATAGAAGAGAGAATGATGAATAAAATAAGATTGTCTGGATGAGATGGAATGATAGTAAAGAGAGACAGAAAGTGAAAATGTATTTCTAACTTTGATGAGTTTGTGAGAGTAGATTAGACTTGAGAAGAGAATGATATATAAAATAAGATTGTCTGAATGATAGAGAATAGTAAGTAAACATAAAGATAATAAAAATAATTCACTCTCTCACAAGTTTGATTGATCATTGAGTTTCTGTAACTAATCTAATGCAAAGAATCAAATCAAGCCTTTGATCAACAAAAACTACAGCTATCATGGTAATTAATATTATCATGACAATTGTGTCTGCAACTAGGTGAATACATAAAATACATATAAACTTGCCACTCTAATTAATCATCTGCACAAACTATAACTCAAAGACACCCTTTTGTGGAAACCAAGGAATATACATGCGTTGAAACTTGAACCGAATGTGTATAGCGAACCAGATACGTGGTATGCGAGGATTTTGACTAGTTCTGCTCAACTTTTCCAATTCCCTTTACCATTTTTTAAGAGAGAAGCATAGAGTAATTCGTTCCAGGTATCCGGTACTCCTGGTAAGCACCAATGGCTACAATCTTGGTGTTGCTCCGCGGTGGTTCGTTCTGCTTCTGTCTTGTATTCCATTCTGTATATTGAAGGATGGGCATCTTTTCTGTAATCTGTCATCCTACTTATGTTCATATAAATAACTGGAGTTTTCATCTTTGGGATGACATAATCTAAAGCCCTCATTTTCGACGGATATTTCCGTAAGTGACCTCCTTTATATATTGGCTCGGTTTCTTTGTGGCACTGTCCTCCTGAATTCCATTGGCCACCCCTGAAACCATGTTAATCGGTGTTAAAATTCAACATGGCATACCAGATAAATATGGTGCAAAGAAATTGTTAATGTACAATTAAAATTTTTGCATAGGACAATTTAATTAACCAATGTGAGAATCTGAATTAAACATAGGGGTTCAGAACATTGCCAATGGACACGATTAAATACCAGGTTCTTGATTAAGGTACAAAAACTGTAAATACAATTCAAAGAATCGATGACAATACAGCATCATATATTGAACGCAGGCCTACAATATTAATTTGATTTTTATAATAATATGATGTTCAATTTGGTAAAAAAATAATATGCGGTTGAATATTAGACCTATCATATAAAATAGCTAAAGAGATTTCATCCAGCAAAATCTTATAATAGGAGCAAAAGCGGATTGCAAAAGCTAGATTGTCATCCGTTAATATTATTTAAACTAAACTAATAAGAACTTCGTGATTATATCTCTAGATTTTGGAAATATATGAACCAATCTTGTGCAATATTCAGACATCGAAATACATTACCTCTTAAGAAAAAAAGAAACAAAGAGTATATTAACATATGGTCAGGGTCGGAACACGGTTATAGGCCTAAATATAATTTTTAAGTGGGCCATTTTTAAAATGAGGAAAATTTCGGTATAGATAACATTAGTAAAAAAAACATTTAAATATAAATTATGTGAAGCATTAATCCCAATTTCATTATTTGTAGTAGAAAAAGTTTTAGCCGTGAATGTCATAAACTTGTGATCAAATCCGGTGGAAGAGGTCTTTTGTTGTGCTTTTTAATATTTTCAGTTTTAAGCCGAAAAATTAAGGACTTAGATTCAAACTCACAATCCACTGAATTGTGAGAGACGTGTTACACCACTAATCTACCTCAGTGTACTTTAATATTTCTTTTCACGTGTTAATTTATAGGATTAATGCTTTATTTGGAGGCCTATTTATCTTTGTAAAATTCATTTTTTGAAGTTTAGAGTAAGGGTTTTGCTGTCATATGCTTGAACTGACCTTGCATATGGTTCACAGTCTCGTTCTTCCAATAAAAAACATGCATATTAATTAATATATAAGTAAGAATATTTTTGCAAAAGGGCAAGTAAACTCAGGGATAGTCAATTGCAAAGGTAGGAGGTCGGCCAGTTTGCATGCCAAGTTTTAAATAATATATAAATCTCCAGCTACAAAGCAACACCAGTCAATTTTCGAGCCATGTAAAGGAAGAAAACAATTGTCAAGCCAAGTCCAGATTATATCGGGTTTTGGAAGCTGTATAAAAGACTAATACCTGAAATGAGTAACTGAGTATCCTCTGAAGAAAACATTTGTTCGATTTGCATCAATATTCTTGTCAATCCATCTAGCCCAAGTTTTCAATGCCCTTGTATATGCATCCAGAACTTTGAGTCTTGGGTATACATGGTTGCCTTCTTGATAATAGTCTTCTCTGTAACAGTACCAGTTGACAACAAAATCAAAACCTTTTTTCCAAAATTGCTTATTACGATCACAAAACAAGTACAAGTAAACCAGTGAAACAAAAGTGTAAACATATATATAATACAGTAAGCATGAACTCAAATAAAATTTCAAGTTAAAATTCAGGTGTTATTTAATTTACAAACAGTGAGAACTGACTATAAGGCAGAGGATGACAAGAGATTTATATGTTGATTGAAAAATCAATCTAACATGAAAAAGTTGTACACATGATAATTTGGAATGGAGGAAGTTAAATAAAACATCATATTAAAATTTTCTTATCCATCTTTAAATATCACTTGAAGCATGGAGAAAGACAATGCTAAGGAAATATTTACACACATACTCACCCCCTAGATGTTTTCTCGTGGGTCCACCAATGCCCTGTATTGAAGACTATGATTTCAGCGTCATGATATGTGGAAGTTGTCTGGTCCATCAAATCCAATCTTAATGTCTCAAATGACCCATTTACACCTTTGAAAGTCAACTCTTGAACAATGAATGGTGAACTCACAAAATCTACTGAACAATTATAATCCTATAAATTACCAAAAACAAAATTTTAATGAGATGCCATTATACTCGGAATAAAAATAGCAAGGATGTACTAGAAGCTTGCCTCAAATCTAAAAGCGTAGACACCTTTCTTCTTAAATTCATGTTTTCCTGAAATTTCATAAACACGTTTCTTGTCATTGATGCTTTGACGTAGGATACACACCATAGACTCCCACATGTTCCGGTTCAGTGAATCCCCAACGAAAACCAACCTCTGCCCTCGCAACTTTTCCAGAAAATCAGTTGCATTCAAACTGAGAGGCGACATCAATAATCAATAATTTATAAATATACAAGGATAGCATTCATATATTCTAGGGTTTAAAATGACTGTCGCTGTTTGGTTGCTTACAGCTGAAATGACTGTAAACCAACACTGACATTAAAACAAAGCCTACTGATCATTATTAACACTCAAAACAGAGTTTGTTTGAATTAGGGATGTTGAAGATTGAAGGGTAAGCCAAAGCCTAATGGGAAGGAAATGTCAGTGAAACAATTCTACCTCAAATTTAGTTCCTTGTCACATGGTGGTTAATGGAGGGGGACAGACGGACAACATTCCTTTTAATTTAGAATCATGTTTATACTTTGGTCAAAAATTGTGCTACTATGTAAATAAAGATTCTATTGAAGGTTTACACAAGTAAACAAGCATTGTGGTCCCCCCAAAAGGTTACTCACTCTCAATTTAGAGCATTAATGAACATAATGTATGATTCAGTCCTTCAAATTATTCAAACTTATTTAACTTTCACCTCTTGTAAGGGGTAATGTAAAAAATAAGTTTGTAAATTATGAACTGAATCATACACATCATTTTTATGATTAGGTGCATCTGCATGGATTATAGTGCCATTAACTCAATTCAACACCTATATCTAATTGTTTATCTGTCTTTTATCACTTGATAATCACTTCTTCCTTTCCTACAATGATATCGACACAAGATCTACCGCCATAAGGCACACATTCTTGCCTCTATCATCCAGTTTCCTCGTCATGATTCTAAATTCGGGTTCTAGCCGCATTTGCGGTCATTGCTATTGCATAGACCTCTAAAACTTTTACTATTGCAATTTAGAACTCTGCTCCTTGTCTTCCTAAACTATGAAGCATTTTCTAATAAGAAAAACCAAGTTACAATTCTATATTCTACAAAATAGTGGACCACTAACCTTCCATTTCCATTTTTCTCTTAATTTACTATTTTAATCATACAGAATCTACACAACTTGCTATTCTAATGTTAATTTTTTTTCCTAAAGTAACAACATTAAAATTACTAACTTTATAACAAAAAGAAAACATTAAAATTACTAACTTTGTAACAAAAAAAACATTTATCAATCAATCATGCATACATAATACATACCTTGGAATATCACAACCATTTGGCTTCCATTTCCACTTAACATAATCACTATCAGGTCTACCATTAAGATGACAATCAAAATCCCTATCCACAAATGGACAAGAACCCAATTCATAATATGGCTTTGAATCATCTCTCACCCAATTCCCATCAAATATATCACACTTTTCATCAAATTTCCCATCTTTCAAATTTTCTTCCACGGAACCACTCAAATTCCCATCAATTTCACCTCTCCCAACAGAAAAGTTTCCAACTTTATCAACCCCATTAGATTGAAAACTTACATTATAACCATTTTCACTAAAATTCCCCAAAACGGTATTCTCAAAACCCTGATTTGAAACATTAACTTGAGGGATTTTACTCAATTGTTGTTGATGAATTGTGTAAAGAGGAGTGATTGAAACGTTGGAGGAAGGAGATAAATTAGAGAATGGAAAATGCCATTCAGAGAATGAAGAGTTGAGGAAGAGAAGAGAGAGAAAGAGAAGAGAAGCAACAAGACCTAAAGTGAAACCAGATAACACTTTTCTTCTGTGTGATGAAAAGGGTTCTGAGAATGTTGTTATTCTCTTGTTCCATTCCATTGAAGAAGATGAAGAAGAAGTGAAAGTGTTTTGGGTTTGTGAAAGTGTGTGCAATTTTGTAGGAGTGTTTAATTATAAGAGATTTTTCTCTTTGCTATTATTATACTTTGATTAACCCTTTAATGCATTGGATTATGATTCTCAAACAAAATAAAAAATCTGCAGGAATCTCATGATTGATACATATATTTGAACGTAAAAAAAAAAAATACATATATTTATTATATTTTCTTTTTTCATATTTTGAATTGAGTATTTCTTCTCGTAATTGCATAAATTAATTTCGAGTTGAGTAGGATGGTAATGGTAGACAAAGTTCTCACTTAATATTTAATACTATTATATCCTCAAAATTGGATTTTATGTTTCATTCTCATCGGATTTGAGTTTAGACCTCTCTCAGATTAAGTTATAAGAGAATTCATATCATCTCATCAAAGTGATCTACATATATTATATTTTGTTCATTCTCATAGTTGGATTCAAATCTAAAATCTCTCTATAGTTAAGTTGGAAAAAATTTATATCATCTTTATTAGAATATATAAATACCTTTTATATTTAGTATATATCTCTATTAAAATATGTAAATATATATTATAATTAAAATGTATCTCTATTAGAATATGTAAATTTCTTTCCTATTTAGTATGTAAGATAATATATACATCACAAGAGTCTTGACTATCAAGTTGTTACTAACTTGACTATCAAGACGTTACCAAATATAAAAGAGATATACTAAATATGAAATATATTTACATATTCTAACAAAGAAACATTTTGTCAAAAGAAAAAAAAAGTCTTGCTATGGTTAAGGAAGTCAAAAGTAGCATGTTTGCATTGGTTTGAACAACATTTTGACTTTTAAAAAGTTAAATTTATCGCTTTTCACCATTTTTCAATACTATATTTCTATTTTTATTTTATCCAATACCCCAATGATAATGTTTAGCATTCTAAAAAAAAAACAAAGATACATAAGTATAGAATATATATACCTATTCTAATAATATCATCGAAGTATTTTTGGATGTATTATATTTAATATTTTGTTTTTATTTATGATTTAAAAAGTGATATTTGTGTCCCCATGAGCTTAGCTCACTTGGTAAGGGATATTGTAAATTTGTGCATGGGTCGGGGTTCGAACTCCGGACACCCCATTTATTCTCCTTTAAGGTGAATTTCTCTAGCCGCTGGGCTACTTGAAAAAAAAAAAAGTGAAATTTGTTTTATTTTAATTTATTTATTTTGCAATGAACACTATATAGTTCAATTTTGAAACGGCATGTGTTGGTTTTGAAAATCTTGCGCCGCGAAGCGAGGATGCATGGAAATATCATGAGGGAAATAAATGGTTAAAATTGACTAAGATTTTTGGTTTTAATGTTTAAAATTATATAATTACAAATTTCGAATGGACCGTTTATTGACGTATTGTTTGTTTGCTTCCTTCATTTAAATTCAAATAAATAGGCATACATTACATATGTTAATATTTGTATAAAAATTTGAATTTTTATGGTTATCCAATTTGTGATGAAGAAAGACGTTGCATGAATATAGTTACATCGTTGTCAATTTTTGTCATTTTGTTCTTTTTTTATATTGGTATATAAATCATTCAGTTCTTTTTAAAATAACAAAAAATAGACCTGATTCAAACAACAGCAGTGCTGCCAGTTCATACATGTTTACGGTCTTTAGTTTATTATTCAAACATGTGTGAAACAAACAGTAGTTATCTTGATTTTGATGTAAAATTAAGCAACTAAACCAAATAATTATTTCTTTTTTATGAAAAAATAACATTACGTACATTGACATGGAACAATCATTCTTTTGAGGAGATTTCACAATTCCTAATCTATATTATCTTTATTTCTTCTATATCCCTTTATTTTAAGATGAGATCCCAAAGAGCATGTGTGGCAAGGCAAGGCAATTTAAGTGCTTTTGTACAAAATCATCCATATTTTACATCAATCAATTAAATTTGAAATTAGAATATTGTCATCAACAATATGCTCCCAAAAGCTTTAGTTGTTGTTTAATCACCTCAAAATTGATCACTTTATTAAAAATAATTAGTCAGAAGTTACGATCCGATCAAATTTTATATATAAAAATTTTATACACAAAAATGGTCGATGGAAAATTACGATGCGATTGAAAGCGGATTTTTTTATTGACAAGAATTACTAGTTAGTTATTAGATTAATTTTTCTCATTTATACGGATGTAAGTCTCAAACTCCACATCTCTTACCTCAAAACAGTTAAATTACTCGACTCGATCAAGAGGGAATTTGATATGCTTAAAGTGTAGTAATTATATTTGGTTCTCCGAATCCCAAAAGAAATACACACCGACACATACTACTAGTACTAACGTGCCGTTTACACCTAAAGGTGCAAATTACAGAACCACAAACTTTCATGGAGGGCCATGTGAAGGTGATTGTATTGTGTAGCTTCACCGACGTACATGCATCCTGATGGGGACGCGTGGCAAACCATATTATGAGAGGTGGGTGATAATAAGGGAGACTCACCTCCGCGGTATGGGCACACATAACTTTTATAGGATGCTTATGGACTGGTTAACGGTTGAGACTTGAAATCAGAGTCCATCTTGGACCTACCGTGAGTATTGTTATTTATGATTAACGTCCGTTCGGTATAGCGTTTACAAGATGGGGTTTGATGAAAATTACGACAAAAAAACACTTTTATGTAAAACTTAGTATTCAGAACTTTTGAAAAGCATGACAAAAATGCATTGGAAAACATGCAAATATGCTTTTGTATGTTGTAAACACGAAACCAAAGACATTCTTAATATGATATAATAAAAGCTAAATATATGTGGGATTTAATTTAATCAACAATATCGATATTGTTAAGTTTGACATTCTGATTCATTTTTGCATGTGCGGCCAATTTTTCGATGCGATATTCGTAAGACTTAATTTTACGCATAAAACAAGTCACAAATATTCACCATGTTAATCGTGAATCAACCCATCAAGTTAAGCTTCCATTGTTGGTAAAATATGATCCATCGGACATTGAGTTTGAGGCTTTAATCCAACTACGCTTCTAATGTGCATTGTTGATTCATTTAGATAGTTTTGGTTGTTGTAATTCAGCCACAATGTCATGAATGCAGTTGTTTACCGAATTCCATAATTTCTCTCCTACATCTGATTGAAGAGAAAATATAAGCATGTTTCTATCCTTCTAAAAAGCCTATATTATAATTCCAAAGATGATTGACCAACCCCAAGATAGATTGCAATGTCCTTACACGTCAAGTTTCATTCAATTCAAGCAAAAAGACCAAGACTGAAAAACTTACTCCAATGTTCTTATTTTATAACCATGGATCGAAAAGCTCCTAGGTATCTTCACAATATCTCATATACGAGAAACTAATTTCGGAGTTTTCATACATCTACATCACTCACTGTGAGAAGCCATACATCTTTTGACTCTTTCTTCATTTGTGAGAAGTCTTCCATAAACAATTTTGCACAAGGTAATTCTAATTTTAGCCCGTCCTTTCCACTTTCAAACTTTGTCAAAGAGATCACGACTGTCCTCGTCACTATTTCTAGTACTTAGCATCTCGTATGCATTTTTTATAGAGAATTTTCCAGTAGAAGTTATATTCCAATGAGATATCTTGGCCGCAAGGACAAGGAGATTGATAAGATCAATAGCTTTCTTTCATGTACATAGGAATATGTCTCAAAACTCTTTTGAAATTCCATCTCATAATATTGCCATAAAATGAAACATGATAGCTAATTTCATTACCGGGGACAAGAGGACCAATTTGGTCTTCAAGATTAGCATAACCTATGATCCAAGTGTCTTTCCAAAATATGGTGCGTTTCTGTCCTTAATTATCTTGATATATTTGGTCTTATATTCGACCAATACTTTACAATAGATCCCCAAAGAAGAGAATGTGTTGACCTAGCACTCATGAAAGGCATGCTATTAGACCCACATTTATTCTTGGTTTTTATGTCTTGAACACACAATTTATTATGATTTACCACCATTTGTCAAGCTAACTTACACATATAAGCCTCATTCAAGGATTTTATACACCTAAACTCCAATCCATGCATGTGAGGACTGGGTCAAAGTAATTTTTCCAACCACTTCAATTGATGCTCATTGAGGTAGAGGAAATATATAGAGCTCAAAATCACATTCCTCATATTAATTGGCAATTATAATTGCTTTAATGCCTCCAGGAAAAAATTTCATCCGAACCTATCATATGCTTCATCAAGATCCAAATTCAAAATCATAAATGTATTCTTTGCCTGTATATGGTTAAGAGAGTGAATTGCCTCCTGCAAGATTAGAATGTTATCAGTTATAGTTCTTCTTGGTATGAAACTACTATGAGTTAAGATTTTTTAAATTATTTATAGCTCACATTACATACAGCAATCTGTCTGAAGTGATTTACTCTAGTAGGATCATTACATTTAGGAATCAAAGTAATAAAAGTGTTGTTTAACTCTCTGATCATAGTTGGATTGGTAATCACTCCACGATAAGATTATGAATATAGTTTGTTAATGAAAAATGAAATTATGATAAAATAGTGGCTCAAAGATTAATTGATCTTGTATTTCAGCTTGCTTACATAATATACACTATTGCAATTTATATATTTCTAACCAACGGTACTAATAATATATAAGGCAATACTAGGTGTCTTTATAATTATTATTACCAACGACTATATATATTTAAGGCAATATCAATGAGAGCTTTTATTCAATATTTTGGTTTGACAGAAAACCAACGGTAATACTAATTTTTTTTTTTTTGACAAAAACGGTAATACTAATATATGTATATGAGGAAATATCTCTAGGAGCTTTTATGAATATTATTTGTCTTTACTCCATGTATGAAGGAAATGCATTCAGACAAATTACTTTCCAATGGTTTGTTTGATTTGTCTTGATTTGATTCATTAATTGTTGAGTCTTCATTATTCTTTACATTTGTCATTGCTCCATTGATTCTTGAAGAAAAAAATGGATGAAATCCATGCTCTAGAGATTTATAGTTCCCAATACTGCTGCTCTTGACTTAGTCTTGAAAGAAACTCAAGCTCACCACCGATCAAATTAGGCATTTTTTCACCCAAAGTTCAAATTTATCATTTCAATTTCAACATATGCTTAAAGAAGCCAACAATTCTGTACCCTGGCTTGTTAATTGTGGTGCTTATTTTTCTTTCAAGAAACCAAAATGAAAATTAGGCAAGTCCGTCGAGCAAAAGAAATGTCAGGAGAAGACTTGAAAAGAGCATATAAGTTACATCACAGAGAGAAACATTGACGAAACTACAAAGGATAACAGCTAGTAAATAGATGTTAAACACTCGAGAGGATTAAGCCACCAATAATGATAATAAAAAATGAATGTATGGTGTTTCACTTTTAATCATCAATACGACGGAAGCTTAAATTTTTCGCATAATGTTTGCGAATTATTCTGCTCGTGCTGAAAAACATGTTTGTTCCTTTCTTTCTAAATAACTCAAAGATTACTGAGCCAGCTAGTATTCAAAGCCAAATGAGCCTACTTAGAGTAGCCGCCCAAACAACAAAAATGATCAAGATAATCCGTAATAACGCCTGGATGCACTATAACAAAGGCTAACCAATTTGTAACCAATGACCAAACTCCGCCAATAAAATCGCATCTAACAACTAAATGGTCGGCATCTTCATTCATGCCACAACTTCCCATGCAACTTTGATAGTTGACCTGAAGCACCCCTTCTAACCAAATTATCTATAGATGGGGTACGATTGAGAAGCAAACACCAAGCAAAGATATTTGCTTTAAGAGGAACCGCTTTAATCCAAAAAGAATGAGAGAATTAACTTGTAAGTTGTCATTGTTTGCTTGTATCAAAAATTGATAAGCATTGCTTAAAGTTTAGGATTTTGACGGATGCAATTTCCACACCTCATCTATCCTCCAAACCATCCTGCAAAACAATAGAAATTAACAGTTCACAACAGTCCCCCACCTTTTCTTTCTCCTAAGCTAGCAACCTCCTCCGTCAATTCCACGTCTCACCTTCCATACCCCAGCTTAACGAGAACATCTCTGCCACACTCACCAATTTATTCTCAGTTAACTCATACAACCTTCTTAACCTAACATCAAGTAAGCCTTGTTCCATCCAAGGGTTCCTCCAAAACTGAGTAGAAGATCCCTCTTCCACCACATAACCTATGTTATCAACCAACTAGTTTCCAACCCCCAAATTGACGTCCTCTCGGAATGAACTAAATTTTTTCTACTAAATTGATCCTACTCCCTTCCTACAACATAAACGACCCCTCCTCCCCCATAACGTGATACAAGCAGCCTACACCATAAACTATCTCGTTCCTCCAAAACCATTTGCAAAGCATATCCAAATTAAATTTCTTAAACTTAATAAGAACCAAATGACCCTTCAAAGAGGTTACAACTCTTCCAACCTGACATACTACTTTTCATATGATAAAATAATGGATACCAAAAATGTAACTAACAAGGATCTCCACTAATAGGTAGTCCTAAATATACAAAAGGAAGACACCTTATTTTACTATTCATCCCAAGAGACGCTTCACGCAGCCAAGATTCAGCAACATTTACACTAACCAACATACTCTTATTAATGTTAACTTGTAGCTCTGATATCGCCTCAAATGATATAAGAACAACCTTCAAAGCTTTAACATTATCCTAACTTTTTTCCCCCACCAGCAAGGTACCATTCGCAAATTATAAGTGAGAAATTGATACCGCATTTTGAGCACCAACTCTATAACCATTGAAAAACTTGAATCCACTGGAGCATTCATCAATATATTCAATCCTTTTGCCGATATCAAAAGGAGAAAAGGAGACAGAAGATCCCCTTGTCGCAAACCCCTTTCCAACTCAAACTCTTCAATTGGGCTAACATTAACAAGAATCGATGTTGTAACCGTTGTTACACATTCCATCATCCATTTCTGCCACAAAGTAGGGAAATTCATTTTAACCTTAACATTTTCAAGATACTTCCAATCCACAATATCATATGTTTTCTCAAAATCCACATGAAATAACAATATGTCCTTTTTAAGTCATCTCTCGCTTCATCTACTACCTCATTCATTAATAGAATATCATCTAGAATTTGTCGACATTTGATGAAGGCTTGACTGAGAATCAGAGATTACACTCCTGTCAACATTCTCAACCGATTAGCTAGCACCTTTACCAAAATCTTATACAAACAACCAATCAATGAAATAGGATGAAAATCAGCTAGTCGTTGTAGACTTTCCACTTTTAGAACCAAAGCTATAAAAGTGTTGTTAATCAATTGTGGTACTTCATTAATTTGATGACACACTAAAAGCTTGACCTAATTGCCATCCTCAGCTCCATCGTGATGTTAAAAAAATAGAGACTCTAATAAAAAAAATATTAAAGGATTTCATTATAATCATGGAACTCAATCATCTTCTAATCATAGACTTTTGGGGACTTCACGTAGGTTAAAAGTCGTCAGATCTTATGTAGCTAATCCTTTCCTTGTGATTATTGCTTCCAGTTCGTGGTGCATCGTTTAGTTTTATAAATGTGTGGTTTTTGTTTTTTTGATAAAGTTTAGATACGTTGAGTTTAGAAGTCTAGCCATAGTCAGCGAAAAGTTTAAATTTAAAGAGTATTGACATATAGGCTTATCTATTATCCACAAAAAAATAGAGAAAAGATTCACAGACACCCCATAATTCCATCCACCTTCTACCACTACCTACGTGGCATTAATTTTTTGTCTCATCCACCAAAAAAATTAAAAACCAAAAATAGGACAACCACTTTCTCTCACATCTATCTCTCTGTTACACCCTTGTTCTCTAGTTTACCTTCCTCTCTCACTCTTCAACCCCTTGTCTCTTTTTCTCTCTTCTCCCTCAATACATTCTTTTTGTTGCCTATGTTGCCGTCGTTCCCACCTCTGTATGCATCCTTGAAAATGTTTTTGTTGGATTTATTTAAAAAGGTTGTTGTCATTGTGTTTTGGAGGAGTGTGAGGCAGAGATAATAGATCCCGAGAAGAGAGAGGGTGAGGATGGTAGCGACGACGGCGAGGGTGGCGACGACAGTGGTGGATCTAAGGGTCAGGATGAGGACGACGGTTGTGAGATCTGAGTCTTTGGACGGTGACGACGGTGGTGGTGGTAAGATTTGGGGTTGAAGACGGCGGAGGACGGTGGTGGATGTGGCCGGTGGTGGTGGAGATGAATGGGTGGTTGGATATGTGACAAAGGTTAAAGAGAACTAAATGTTGAATGAGACAATTTTTTTGAAAGAGTAGACTTTTGGTACAATCTATTTGACAACCTTCTTTTTCTCTCTTTTCATTGGTCAAAAATAGTGGAGAGAGAAAAATGAAGAGAGAGTAAGAATATAATGTGAATATGAGAAAGAAAACTGTCTAAAAGTTGTCACAAAGTGGTTGTATAAATATCATTTCTCTTTTATAAATAAATGTGTGGTTTATTCTTTTTGCCGAAACATAAATGATTGGTTTTAATCCATGTAATTTCAACTGCTCAAACTAAAAAATATTATTTTGTCATCCTCAATTTCTTATCTCATGAAAATAATAACAATGAATCAACCATAAATTAAGTCAAAACTATGGATGATAATGGATAATGTATGGGTAGAGAACTATAATATTCGTTCCCATAGTTCCCATACCGACAATTTGGAAGGAAAAATAACCAAAATTCTGCTCTTTACCAAACCAAAAATGTTCATTCCCAACTGAAGTGACTATAATGCCTATATGTGAGTTAAGTCACGCTGCGTGAGTTAAGTCACGCAGAGATATACACTAGCGTGAGTTAAGTCACGCAGTGCGAGTTAAATCACACAGAATTAACACTAGCGCGAGTTAACTCACGCAGAGGCATTTTCGAAAGTTTGGTTGGAAATGAGCAAAACGTGTTGGGAGAAGAGCAGAATTCAAATAACCATATTCAAATCTATATGTTCTTCGATAGCAACTTTAATATTCATACATGTCCAGTATCTAAGTACCCCTACTCATACCCATAACCCGTAGTTTAACTAAAATAAATTGATGAATAACAAAAGGAAATGGAGTAGTAAATCAATTCTAAACTTAAAAATAATGATTAATTTATATGCACTAGTTTTTTTTTTTTTTAAAACTCGGATTCCAATCTAAAGACCGACTAATCCGAATGGACCAATCTCACCGCCCACTTGTGGGGGGCCTGTTTAAAGCTAGAGCAAGCTCTGTATGGACTTAGCCCACAAAAATTGGCACCAGAGGAAATCGAACCTGAAACCTTTGGAGGAGCAAACTCCAAGATCTCAAGTCAACCACTACGCCAACCCCAAATGAGTTATTTATATGCACCAGTGTAAAACTCTAAACTTAGAAATATTGATTAATTTATAACACACTAGTGTAATACCCAATTAGATTGCCATTCAATTTTGTTTTATCTTTTTACCATGTCATTTAAAATTATAAGAATTTTGAAAGAATCATAATTCTCTTCTCTCTTTTGTTGGTTTCATTTTGCGTTGCCGTTGAACACTTTTCTTTAACGGTGTTCTGCTTTATAAGTTTATATGCATGTGACTTTTGTATGGAATAGATCAACTGTTTGGCTATTATGCTTTGGTAAATTTCTGTTACATAAATTTCCTAAAGTTAACTCGATTCCTAGCGTCGATAAAAAATGTGGGTTGTTGGTCCGCAACATTGAAGGAATAGACATAAAAAAAAAATAATCATAATTTATATGAGTACAACTCAGTTGTCAGCGACAATGCATTGTTATTTATAAGTGTTGAGGTTTGAATCTTGGACACTTCAGTTATTCCTCTTAAAAATGGATTGAAAGTTTTCATTTGAACATGATGTGACAAAGAGGTTAAAAGATATTTAAACAAATGATTGAGTTTAAGTGATTAATCATTCATCTTAAAACAAATCCCTTTTTTTTTATTTCCTGTGTTATGGAGAACAAAATGGAGATTTATTAACATTATGAGGGTGTGAAGACTAGGTCCTAAGTAGGCTTTCTTTTCCAAAACTCCAAGGTACAAATGTACACCCTTACTGTAAGATGGATCTACCACTGCACTCTTAGTGATGGGTCCCCAATTTTGAGCAGGTGAAGCAGTGTGGTATTAATGTAATTTTCTTGCCTCTAGCTGGCTCTGCTGGTGTGAACTTTAGTGCTGTGATGGAACGATACATGTTCTATTTTTCCCTGTTTTGGTAACCTTTTGCAGACTTGTGCATCATGTTCTATCTTTTCTAATCATGGTATATTTCAAATTTTTGTTTTTTTTATTGTCATAGCTTTTTACATAATTCTTGTTTAGTAGTTTAGGATTTGTTGTTTGGTTAAGGTTGGTGTCTTGGAAGCCTTGCATTACATCTTTTTTAACAAGAAAAGGTGGAGAAAGTGGTCACTTGAGACTAGGATTTGGTGCAGTGCGACTCCATACAGTCAGACACATCTCGATGCTCCGATCAAGATAGGAAGATCCATATTTTAAAGCAAAATTACTACAATATTTAAGGAAAATCAAAATATGCTTTAAACTCGGGACCGTCCAACCTTGATCGGATGGCCAAGATGTAATCACAATGTAATACTAAGACTAGGTGACATCAATAATGGTACAACTTTCTAACATTGATTCAAAAAAATTATGAAGCAACAAAATCAACATTCAAACAAAGAAAATACTCTTATACATGACTTTCCTTTTTTGTTTTTTTTCCTTTTTACAGATGAATACAAACATTACATAGCTAGCTATAGACACTAACAACAATGTCCTCTTTAACCATGAGAGCTATAGTGGTATCTAAACAAAGATTATTGTGTCACCTAGGGCCAGAAAGCTCCATTGCTTCTACTATCAGTGATGATTCTTCTATAAAATCTGAATATCTTTGAGGCGGATTTTCGCAAAACCGAAACCTTGGTGTTTCGATCCTCTGAGATGCTTCCCATTTCTCAGCTAAGCCGTCCCCTTCCAACATCTTTAACACTTCTGACATCTTCGGACGGTGTGACGGATTAAATTGTGTACATAAGAGTGCTACTTGAACCATTTCTCCCAATTCAACTATGTCAAAGTTTTCCTTCAGATCTTTATCTACCATTTGACTTAATTTCCCTTCCAGGTGTAGCTTCTTAACCTGAAAATTCATTTTAAACAAATGAATGGTGAATGATTTATTTGGCGGGAGAGGAATTTAGGGACTGCATATTTTTTATACGGGTCAATGAATATTTTTTATCCTGACGAAATTGACAAATTTAGATTTTGGTTCCTACAGAAAAATTATTCATTTTTAATCTCTAAGTACAAAGAGATTGTAGGCTTATAATCCATAACAAGAGACATTAGATGACAACATTCTATTCATGTTAAATATAGGGACTAAAAATTAATATAAAATTTATAGGGATGAAAAACATATTTAACCTCCGTTATAAGCTGTGGAATAGATATACTTTTGAACATGGAAAAGTTTTATATAGAAAAGAGATACTGAGAAGAGTGAAAGCCGGGAGAAAGAGAGTACCCAATCAAGCATTACGCCTTTCTGGTTTGCTGCTCGACCGAAATCTAGAGCCTTATGACCTGTGATAAGCTCAAGCAACAAGATTCCATACCCAAACACATCAGTCTTTTCTGAAGACTGACCGGTGGATAGGTATTCCGGAGCAATGTGACCAATGGTGCCACGCACGGCAGTGGTCACATGGGTATCTCTATGATCTAAAAGCTTAGCTAGACCAAAATCACCAACAACTGCTTCGAAGTCTTCATCTAGCAATATGTTGGCTGCTTTGACATCGCGGTGGATAATTTTTGGGTCACATTGCTCGTGCAAATAAACCAACCCTCTTGCTGTACCTAAAGCTATTCTCTTTCGCCTAGTCCAATCCAAAGCTGGCCGACCATGAATATGATCTGGTATATAAATCCAAAACCAAAGTCAGAGTAAGGTCATAAGAAGCTTAATAAAATGGTTGCTTTGGAAAAAAGAAATGGTGTCTACATTGATGTGGACAATAAGCACTTCAATACATACATGGTTATCTAATTATGGTGTTTGTTGACACAAGTAAATGACAATGTTAAGTTGAAGTGATCATATAAAAGATAAAATAGGACATACATTGTCGGATTAAACTAGTTTTACACTGATATCCAATGAGATTCCAGTATTTTGTAGTTATTATTAAAATGCAGTGACAAAGTGGGTTTATGTGACAATAAGATGAATTCTCATTGGTTGTCAGTGTAAAACTAATTTACACTAACAGTGTATATCAATTAAACTAGGATAAAAAAAATGGTTGACACAGAAGTACATCTAGTTCCCTTGAACAACAAAGTATAGTTAACAATGGGAACAAATGATAAAACCAACCTATTATAAATAGTTCAATGAGCTAACCTTTCAACCTAGAGGCTACACTTCCATTAGACATATATGGATAAACAAGGAGTCTTTCATTCTGAGTACTGCAAAACCCACGAAGCCTCAGAAGATTCCGATGGACAGCCAAACTTATCGTCTCAACTTCGGTTTGAAATTGGATCTCACCACCAGCTGCATTATAGTCTTTTAACCTTTTGACAGCCACAACAGATCCGTCATTCAAGCATGCCTTGTAAACTATTCCAAAACCACCTCTTCCTAGAATGTTCTTTGAGCTGAAATGGTCGGTTGCGGCACGAAGCTCTTTGAATGAATACCTTTTTAAATGACCAAGTCGCACTTCAGGGTCGTAATGCTCTGCCAAGTAACAAACTTTAATTAAAAGACAGTTTTTAAATAGAAGTATATAAGGAAAGCAATGAAGAATTATCAAGGACTAACCACTGATATCAAAGAATATTTGTTGATTGTGTCTATACCGCCACCAAACAAGAAGCCCGACTATAATTACGACAACGAAAGCAGCACCAAAACTTGCACCAAAAGCTAGTGCTACATGATGGCCTTTTTTACCACTGTCAGGTTTGGCTGAAAAATAAAAAATACATCAAATCATGTCATGAAGTTGATAAAATTACAAACAATGCAAGTAGAGAACCAAGATATATGCCATTAATTAAAACCTTTTAATGCATCTGGCGGGAAGGAAAGTGGCTCAGGCAAAACGGTAGAACAATTATTTTCTTTTGGGCCGCAAATTAACGGGTTACCTACAATCCTGAAGTGAAAAAGTTGAGCAAGTGATTAACTTCACCATTTTATTGTGAAGTTGAATATAGATATAAATACTAAATACAAGAGGAAACGCAAAAAAACGAACTTACTTTAATGTTCTTGCCTGTATTCTTGGCAATGAACCACTCAAATTGTTGTAGGAGAGGTCCCTACATTTATTTTCAATCCATGCTAGTTAATATACCATTCTTTTAAGAGAGAAATCAATGCTTTAAACTTGCCTTAGGCAGGTATAACAGAAACACACCGGGATACAACCCTTGCGCTTCAATTTAGAAAAAGTATAACGGAAACACATTTTGGAAAAAATGAAAAGAAAATAACGGAGAAATAAGGTAATGAAGACCTACACAAGGGTTAAGCTTTCAATGTTGCTAAGAGACTGAGGGCAGGCTCCTGTAAGGCTGTTATTATTTATCCGCCTAGCATGCACATAAGAGAATATAAATTGAATGAGAAACACAATTTCACAAGTCATTAATGAAGCAAGAAACAAATGCACAATCTCAGAAATGATCAAACAATTGTATAATGATGTACACTCTTTTGTAACTTACAAATAATTCAAGTTCTTGAGGCCTCCCAAAGAACTCGGTATCTCGCCGTTAAATTCATTATTGGAGAGATCAAGTGTTTGAAGCTTTTCCAGGCTTCCTATTGCAGCTGGAATATGACCAGAAATAGCATTATTCTGAAGTAACCTGCATATGTGAACAATTATATTTAGGCATCAGTGTAATTTCCTTCACATCACATAGGGCCTGTTTGGATTCAGTTATTTGAACTACTTGCATAAACACTTGTAAGATTGTTTTAGAGAGCTTATGGAAACAACTTGTAACTTATATGAAAACAGTTTGACTTAATTTTATCAGTTTTATTATAGAAATAGCTTAAACATAAGTGTTTTTGCTATAATCACTTAATGAAGTAGTTTATTGCCTCACAAGAAAGCGCTTAATTAGTCTTATAACTCTTTAGGAAGAGTATAGAAAGTGTATAGATTTAGAAAAAGATGGAATTGAATTGACCATTGAAAATCAAGGCATTGAGGTCAAACTCAACAATCATTTAAGCAAAACACAATCATGAAGCATCTTAATGAAAATCAACATCAACATAGACTTACACGGATTGCAAGTTAGTAAGGTTTCCTATTCTTGGAGATAGTGTGCCAGACAAGTTCTGACTAGGAAATCCCCTGAGAAAAAAAGAAAAATCCTTTAAATGAAAAAACCAAACAAACTAGCAAATAAAATATTTGATTTATTATATAATCAAGACCTCTTGAATTTTTTTTTTTTTTTGCCACTTTTCAAAAAACACATAAACCTAAACAACTTACAGTGCAGAAACTGAACCATCTAGAGTACAAGTAATCATCCTCCAGCTGCATGGATCAACAGAATTAATATCCCAATTCTCCAAAACATTGTGAGGATCATTCAAATCATTCTTTATAGCCATCAAAGCAACAACTGTTCATAGAATAAATAAAAAGAAGAGTGTAAGAACTTCCATCTCAAAATTATCTTGTTTAATAAAAAATAATGATGAATAAAAAATAATAAAAACACCCTTGGAAAAAGGAACCAATTAAGATCTTTGCAGCTATTATATGATAGATAATTAGTTAGTGCTTAAATTCTCCACACAAAAAATTGAAAGAAAATAAGTAATATTAAGTAGCACCAACCATTAATTAAGCTTCGAAGTTTTACAACTTAATTAAATTGGCAAATAAACTCAACTTATGTACCTTAAATTATCAAATTATAAACCTTTATTGTTCAAAAGTTCTACCAAAGATCTCAATGAAAGTAACTAAACAAAAGCAAGAAAAATTAACCTTCATAGTTTATGCCAGAAGGAGAAAGAGCAGCAGAAGAAACCTTAATCAACACATGAAGCAACAAACCAAGTAACCACAAAACCAAACAACAAAATTCCATTCTCAATAATCACTTCTATAATGTCTCCTTTACACAACCATTAACCAGTGCTTAAATTCACCATAATTAATAACTTGAGACAACACATTCCCACAAAGTTGAATCCTTATCACCTTATCCAAAAAAAAACACTCTTTAGAATCAGATTCTGATAAAGTAAACAACCCTTCAACAAAATATCAACTTTCCATTAAGACTTAATTCAATGAGCATAAACAAACAGAACCCAGATGCCAAAATAGCTTTTTTATGTCAACCAAGTTGGAGAATTTGAATCCAACTGAGAAAGCATAGTGTAAAGGTAAAAACTTTAGTATTGAAAGATGAAAATGTGAATGAGATCGTTGAGATCTGTGATACTAGAGAAATTCTATGTATGTGAGTTGAGTTCAGATTGATTCCATTATCTTGTGTTGTTGCAGAGAGAATAAAAAGCAACTGAGCATGAAACACGCTCACAACCAAAGAAAGAACCAACAAACAAAGGACAAAACAAAAATGACAAAGTGGACACAAATGTAGAGATGTACATACACAAAAAGCTACACAATCAGTTACCAAATTTTCTTCAAAAGTTAATTAATTTTTTTGGAACATAGATTTTTTGGTGTGATACTCATAGAATGTTACAAAATCCTTTTTTTTTAATTAGTTTATTGATGTTTTAAAGTTTTTTATGCATATTATTCTTTCAATATATCTATTCCTCTCTATGAAATAAATGTTATTCATATTATTGTTATAGTAATTAATATCAAAACAAATGAATTTTTTTGAATAAGTATATAAAAACAAAAATTTGAATACTACAAATAAATAAAACAAAATTATAACAATATCATAACACTAATAAAACAATAGCTTCCTCAAAAACAAAACAAAAAAACTAATAAAACAATAGCATAACACTAAAAAAGTACGGAGTAAATTCAAAAAGCAATTATATAGTTTCACTTACTTATGTTAATGAGAACGTTGATTATTAACATCGTATAAAAATAGATTATTTTTTCTCTAAAAAATATATCATTAATTTTTTTAATCATGTAATTTAGTGAATAAAAATTCATCTTTATAAAAAGAATAAATATAGTGTCTAAAATTTGAATATAAACCTCTATATATATTGTGCAATGTATCACTGCTAATTAAGTTAAATTCACGTTAACAAATATGTCATTTATTGTTAATCGTGACTTGTAGAGAAAGAAAAAAATAATCAAAAGATCAAATAAGTATTTGTATAGTATGATGTTGGAGAATTAAAAAGTTATCAAAATAAATTATTATTTGTTTTGGATGAACATATAATAAGTATAAGTATAGTGTTTTTTTTTATTTTTTTAATCTTCTGATTCCTAATAGAACTAGACTTCAATAATCCAAAATTCAAACAAGAAATAATCAAAACCTGATTAAGAATTGTCGATCCAAAAATAAAAATCGGATTCACTAGTTATTAGTTGTAAAGATCGGAACTGTATTTATTTTATTTTTAGTAGAGAACTGTATATATTTTATTAATTTTTTTTTTTTATTTGAAAAGAATGGAGATTGATTGGAGTGAAGGGATATATGGGATTTGATGAAAGAGAATAATGGGAATGGGGATATGTATGTGCAAAAAGAGAGAGAAAATTTTGGTTGATGGCAGGTAAGTTGTTTTGACAGATCACGTGGTTGGATTGTCTCCACCTTTGTTTGCTTTTGGCTTGAAAATATAAACTTTTTCAGAATTTGGGTAAAACAAAATATCAATATCATTTCAATATATCAATCTCAATATGTGAGATATGTCACATTCTGCAGTTTACAACAGGTAGGTCATGGCCCACCCCCACCATGCTCCCTTCTTTTTTACAGAATATTATAAGAGATTTTCATTTTATTTTTTTATAGTAAAAGTTATCAGATTATTCTTTATGCATGAATTATCATGAAATTTTGGAATACATTCTCTTAATTTTTAGTGTTATCATTACATAAACTATATTCTAATTTCTCACCGTTGCCTAAAGAAAGTGATGAATATACTGTTGAAACTTGAAAACTTCTGGAGAAAATTTGTCGTTCATTGCTTCTATCTTATTTAAGTGATTAATCTTTACAATTATGTATTAAGATACTTTATAGTTTATAAAAAGATATTGACATAGCCATATAGGGTAAGAATGCATTAGTCCTATCTAATCTAGGCACACTAGGTATTACTAACTTGATATGTATATATTATCAAGAGGGCTCAATTGTGGGGTTCACTTGACTCATGTTCATCCATCAAATGTTTTTCTTCTTTATTTTAGTTAATAGGACAAAAAAGGCAATTTAGTATGAGATTAACAATTGAAGTGGTTTGAGTAAAAAAACAAATTATGTAGCTTGTTGAGGTAAAATGTAACAACCAAAAAAATAGTGCTTGGTAATCCAAAAAAAAAATAGTGCTTGGTAAATGATAAAAAGGTGAGAGCTAAAATAGAATTTTTCTTTTGGATATGAAAACTAAAATAAGCTGTCTGTGGTAGAGGCTAGCTATTCTTTTGTTTGATAGTATGAGATTGGAATCTCTAAAATGCCCCTTCGTGAACAAAGCTCTTTTTCTTTGCCCTAGTGGCCATGTAATGACATTTTTAAAATTAGGTTTTTGGAATTAGAGCTAATGTAGTAATTTGTATCATGAACGAGGTTTGCATGAAAATTATTTTTGTTAGGGTTCATTTTTATGCTCATTGGTCAACATTGAGTGACAAGCTGCGTTCTAGTTGAGTCATTATGAAATTATGATATATGATATTTCTATGCATGCCTGGTTTGCTGGAAACATAGATAGTATTGTTCTTCGAACAATCAAAGAGCTAGTAATGTCGAGAATTAATATTTGTCATGTCACCACATAAAATCCTAATGGTTTGAATCAAGCAAAATATCAAAAAGCAGCATACATAGTCACATTAATAATCCGGCTGAGAACATAGAATCCACATTGTGTATCCAACATATACATCGATTAAGATTATTACGGTTAAGAATGAAAACTTTGTATTTATAACATGATAAAAAAAATTACATTACTTGCTTTTAAAGATTTTTTTTAAAAAATAATCATGACATTGCATTATAATATATAGATTAAATGTGTTTGAATTTTTTTAAAATACAATTAGTGTGCAAGTATTAGCTTCATAGTCGTATCACATATATGTCTACACGTCCCAACAAGTTATTTTCATAGTTGATGCATCATCAAACTTCGAATGGCTATTTTCATGTACTTTGAGGCCAAAACAAATATATTAACCAGTTAATCTTTTTTATTTACCACTATTATATTATACTACTTATTTTCAGTTTTTATGCATGCACGTGTTGTAGACTGATTTCTCTTTCTTCCTCTATAAGATACGTAGTAGTTAGTATACACTCGATTTCAAGCCAACCACAACGGCCACCCAAATTAGGCACAGCCACTAGTATAGTAGTAGTTTAATAACTAAGATATTTTAAAGAGAGAAATGCAATTAGTTCACTAACCTTGGAAAGACTAATTTATGTAACATAATCATAATTGATGAAGTGCCCAACATAGTTTACAAACCCAACTCCAAAGGTATTTTTGTCGCATTGGGAAAGCTGAATATTCCTTGCGCATTAAACAAAACAAATGTTTAATTTTTCAATTTCTTGACTGCAAGTTTTTGCTTAAATTATTGTGGTGGAGTATGCTTCAGATAACAACTGTGAAACACCCAATCCACGGCCATGGCTTTGGGAATTGAGAAGTGAAAAAAAGAATATTTTAAGGGAAATGTTAACTTGTGCTTTTGAGGCATAAGTTAAGAAAGTAAATGTAGAAGTTTTTTCTTGGAAATCGTGAATTCAATGTCTTAAAAAGTTCAAAAGTTATATTTTCAATATTAAATTTATTTTTAATTTCCATTTTAAGTTCTTTAACTTGTGTCTTAAGGTCACAAGTTAGCATACACATATTTTAAGGGTCTTGTTATTGTTTAAGGAATCCACAAAAAGAAATTATATCTTAAAAATACAAGTTAAACACTTGTTAAAGTCATAACTGTCCAATTTCCAATGCAAAAGTTGTTACTTTTATATGCTTAAACAATATCATTAGGGCACTTGTTAACATATTCCATATTTTAAATAGGAGTGTTATTTGAACAACCAATTTGGTGACAACTTATTTGACAACCATAATTTATAAAGAAAAAGTAGTATTGATACGAAAATCATAGCAATAGAGAGATAAAGTAAAAAAATAATGTGAATACGAGAAAGAAAGTTGTCACTAAATATATGTTGAAATATCATTTCTCTATTTTAAAAGCACATTTGGGTTCATGTTCCATGCAAGAATGACATGTGAGTTTTTGCAAAAATTTATAATACATCATTAACACTCCTTAACTTGGATATAATGTGTCTTTTTGAGATAAGGCATAAGAATTTAGAGGTTTTATATTCAAATTCGAAAAGAAAAAAAATATTATTTTCATCTTATTTTAATTATCGTATTTGGATTATGTGCGGTTTTTAAAAAAATGATTAGTTGAGTTAATTTCAATCGTAAAATTGGTATCATTTCTTAAAGCATTCATATTAATTGTAGTTGATGGAGTAGTTAAATGGAGTAAAATTCAATAAATAAAAGTGTATTAGTAAAAAAAAATGTTTCATTGTCAATTTGGCATTCTAAAGTGATAATTTTTACCCAATTTTTTTTTATCGTTTTACAATATCAATTCAACATTAATATTATTTTTCTTAAGTTAAATAAGCTTTCGATCCTTATAAATATATAAAAAAATTCGTTTTAGTCCTCCTAAATTTTTTGTTAGACTTTTAGACCCCCAAAAGTTTTACATAACCACTTTTGGTCCCTACTTTTTAGTCAATTTATGTCTAATTCTCATATTTTTTTAATGAAATTTTGCATAAATGTGTAAAATATTTTGACAATCTCTCCAAAAAAAAAACTAGAATTTTTTTAACAAACTATGAATTAAATACGAATTTTTATTTTTAGTGCTTATGCCAAAGGTATCGAAGCTTGCAAGCGCAACCTTCGTTGAAGATTAGTTCTGAATAAAGGAGATAAACCTTACACTTCCAAGGATTAAAAGAAAAACTTTTGAAACAATGGAAGACTCTAGCGCCTTGGAAAATGATTTTACTTGAAAAAGGTTTTTTATGAGTTCTCGTTCTCTTCTTATGAAGATTTACGCTTGGTTCTAGCCATGGGAACAATCAACATGAAACCATGAGTCCTTCGCCTTTCCCAATGGATGAAGGACTTTAATGCTTATATTCAACCTCAGACTCGTGTATGGATTTGTTTAATGGAATTACCCCCGGAATATTGGCAAGATTGCACTTTGTGTGAAATTTGCGAGTGTTGTAAGTACACCACTCATCATTGATAGCGCCACTCAAAACGTAGTATTTAGGCACTATGTGAGCATACAAGTAGATATGGATCTCTCTCATCGCCTATTTCATGAAATACTTGCGAAAAAGGAGGGTTTTGCTTTTCATGCAAAAGTTCAATATGAATGGCTGCCAGATTTTTGTACTCATTTCAAAAATATTGGCCAGAACGTCTCTAAATGTCGTTGGATACAACCTTAGCAAAATGGGATGGTCGACAAGGGCACTATTAGACAAAGGGAAACAACCAGAAAAAAAAATCAGAAGGAGACAATTCAGGTTTGTCAAGAAAAGAAAAATCTTGCATGCATCAGTATTTATTGTGGTTCAACCTGTTACAGACGAACCCATGTCATAGTTAATGTGCAACCTGAGGTTACTATTATTGTAGTTACTGAAATTGCCACAACTGAGCAAATTTTAAATGATGAAACTGTAGAGATCAACTTTGATGCATTTGAGATTGAGAATGATATAGAGGAACAAGGACAGGTTGTTGAGGACGAATTTGAGAAGAATCATGATGTTGAGGTTGTTGATGTCACTTGTTTGAAGAATGACATACATGAGCATCTGGTTGTCATTGTTTATAATGATATTGAGCATGAATAGGAAATTGTTTCGGAGACGTCGTTGGAGACTTGGAGGTATCATCAACACATCCATTTTTGAGTAGCGTTGCTAAAAAAGATATTGCAATTATTCAGGGAGTTTTTTTACCCTAGAAATGTTGAAGAGAATGTTCATAGTACAAGTTTCACACCTCACGTGTCGAAGAGTCACTGAAAGAAGATGAAGTCCAAAATTGGGAATATCAAATACAATACCCTATATAAGGGTGAGCATATCGAACATTACTCATAAAGTTTCTCTTTTGGAGCATTAGGGGTGTTGCATTGTCATTCCTTATTCTTCGACCGAGGATGTTATGGTTTGAAAAAATCCAACCGATGGGAAAATTGATAAAAAGTTTAAGAGTTTAGACATGGATTATTAGATACAAGTTATATCATATCATCAGTAACAAAGAAGGAATAAGAAGTTGTGTACCTTGTATGTTTAGGTTCATGAACGATCACCATCAAGTTATGAGGGGAATAACTACCCTCATTCCGTTTAGCGTTAGGTTTTCAGAGTAGTGTTCAGAATTGCTTAACCGTCTGATGGGATGACGTTTAAATAGCTAAACAGCTGAGGGCAGGGACCTCTCATTGGGCTTAACTAAATGGTCCAACCCATCACGGTCCATTTAGAAAGAATAGTCCAACCACACATATTCATCATTTAATTAGTGCTTAACACAATAGACCATAATTTATATTATGACATTAACTTATAATAATTGATTATTGTCAATCCATAATTGATTAATTAAATAATTAATCCAACAATCTTCCACTTGGATGACAATACTCAATTACTAAAAGAATATAAAATTTTAATTTTAAAATTATATGCATGATCAAAGCACTAATCATTCAAAAGAGAAGTAAGCTTTAATGGTGCAAAAATTGAATCCGATAGGGAAAACAAATCATACAGATCAAATACTCACTTTTCTAACAAATGATGAATTTATAGTGACACATTTGAATTAAAAGGGTGTGTCATTAAAGAATGGCCGAAGTATTAAAAAATGCTATAACAAACTCCCACTAACCCAAAGTATCATAGACTTAATCAAATCATTATGAGTTACAATACTCATTTATATAAGTCTGTGGTTAGTGGTTCTGCCAATGAGTTTTCAATTCCATAAAAGTCATATATCCACATGGGTATAAGAATAGTAATTACTTATAGGGATAGCCTATAAAGAGAGAGTAATTA
>Ga0315915_1000058_pt1 | contig 72461 bp, 64 predicted proteins | sample MpolbnodulesMG_FD_207738 | JGI IMG/M metagenome (GOLD analysis project Ga0315915, IMG submission 207738) | Medicago polymorpha root nodule microbial communities from Los Angeles, California, United States - branched nodules | ecosystem: Host-associated > Plants > Roots > Nodule | place: USA... | reverse complement strand
CCAAAGTGACATTTCAACTTTGCCCAACGGCGGACAGTTCAACATGGCCGCCACACCTCCATGTAGCCGGGTGGGTTCAAGGATGAAGTGCGACATTCCAATAAAAACAAAGGCTTCGCCTTGGAGATTTTTGGATGTCGCTTTGCTATTTGCAATTCACCCTTCTCGATCGCCGACGCGCTCATCAGCTTCTCGAACGTAATCGCCGCTGTATTCAGGAAAACTCGGCAGCATGAAAGGTATTGCGCTTCAGCTCACGATAGAGCGTAGATCGCCAACGAGCTGATTTCATTGCCCATTCCAAGGGCGGGACGACGATTTTATCCCAGCTCGGGTGCTTGATCCGAGTGATCGTCAAGCGCGCGTCTGATATTATACGACCGTATAACAATTCACTTGCGTCGCGGAAGGTTCACGATATTTTGGCGGCCACCCCACGGCCGCGCCCATGCTGCGGTCCGCAACTCCTTTCAGGATGGCAGGACATGTCCCGAGATCCCCGCTTCGATATTCTCTTCGAGCCCGTCAAGATTGGCCCCGTCACGGCACGCAACCGTTTCTATCAGGTGCCCCACTGTTCCGGCATGGGCTACCGCTACCCCAATGCGGAAGCCCATCTGCGCGGCATGAAGGCGGAAGGCGGTTGGGCCGTCGTCTCCACCCAGGAAGCGGAGATTCATCCGACATCGGACCTGACACCGGCCAACGAAGCTCGACTCTGGGACGACGGCGACCTGCCGGCGCTCAACGCCGTTACGGAGCGCATCCACGCCCATGGGAGTCTTGCCGCCATACAGCTCGTGCATAACGGCCTGCACGTCGCCAACCGCTTCAGCCGGATGATCCCACTGGCGCCCTCACATGCAATTAGCGACAGCCTCGACCCGGTCCAGGCGCGCGCAATGGACAAGACCGACATCGCCGACATGCGCGGCTGGTATCGCAGTGCCGCATTACGCGCAAAAAGGGCCGGATTCGACATCGTCTATCTCTATGCCGGCCACGACATGAGCGTGTTGCAGCACTTCCTCTCCCGCCGCCACAACGACCGCAGCGACGAATATGGCGGCTCCTTCGAAAACCGGCTCCGTCTGTTCCGGGAGATTCTGGATGACGTGCGCGAGGCGATCGGCGACAGCTGCGCGCTTGCCGTGCGCCTTGCCGTCGACGAGCTCATGGGTCCCTCCGGCATCACCTGTGAAGGGGAAGGAAAAGACATCATCTCGGCGCTCGCAGAGTTCCCCGATCTCTGGGACGTCAACCTGTCCGGCTGGTCGAACGACAGCCAGACGGCCCGCTTCTCCGAGGAAGGCTACCAGGAGCCGTATATACGCTTCGTCAAATCCGTCACGACCAAGCCGGTGGTCGGCGTCGGCCGCTATACATCACCGGACAGTATGGTTCGGGTTGTCAAGCAGGGCATCGTCGACTTCATCGGCGCCGCGCGCCCGTCGATTGCCGATCCCTACCTGCCGAAGAAGATCGAGGAAGGCCGCATCGATGACATCCGCGAATGCATCGGCTGCAACATCTGCACCTCCGGCGACAACACGAATGTGCCGATGCGCTGCACACAGAACCCGACGATCGGCGAGGAATGGCGTAAGAGCTGGCATCCGGAAACCATCGCAATCTCCGTCGCTCCCGAACCTGCCCTCATCATCGGTGGCGGTCCGGCAGGTCTCGAAGCGGCACGGGCGCTTGCCCAGCGCGGCGTCGATGTCGTGCTGGCGGAAGGCAGCGGCGAATGGGGCGGTCGCGTTGCGCGCGAGTGTCGCTTGCCCGGCCTTTCGACCTGGGGCCGCGTGCGCGACTGGCGTATCGGCCAACTCAGCACCCGCGTCAACGCCGGACTTTACCTGCACAGCCGCCTCTCCGCCTCCGATGTGCTGCAATATGGTATTCCCCATGTAGCGATCGCGACTGGCGCGCGCTGGCGCATCGACGGCGTCGGCCGGACACACAGAGTACCACTCGAGTTTCTCTCGCAAGGCACCCTCGTCTCTCCCGACACCATCCTTTCCGATGGGCCGCAGGCGGTGCCGGCCGGTGGACCTGTCATCGTCTTCGACGACGATTGCTTTTATATGGGCAGCGTGCTCGCCGAACTGCTCGCCAAGGCCGGCCGCATGGTCACCTTCATCACGCCGGAATCCCAGGTCTCCCCCTGGAGCAAAAACACGCTGGAACAGGAACGTGTTCAAAAGCGCCTCATCGAACTCGGGGTCGAGATCGTCACGGCCATGGCTCTTGCCGGACGCACGAAAGATCAGCTGGAACTGTCGTGCGTCTACAGCGGCAGGACCCGTCCGGTCGATTGCGCCACCCTCGTCCCGGTCACTGCCCGCCTGCCCTACGAAACTCTGTGGCTGGAGCTCAAGGCACGCGAAGAAGAGTGGGCTGACGCCGGCGTCAAAACCGTGACCCGCCTCGGCGACTGTCTCGCGCCCGGCCTGATCGCCGCCGCGGTCTATTCCGGCCATCAATATGCGCGAAACTTTCAGGAACAGGTCGATAGAGATCAGGTTCCATTCATGCGGGAAGATGTTGCAAGACTATATAATCTTCGCTCGGCGTAGAACCGGGGGCCTTAAGTCAGCGCGCAAGCAGGTCCCCTACCCTCTGTGCCCATCGTTGCACTTTGGACCAGACGCGGGCGGGAACGCATCTCGCTCTAATGCACGGCCGTGCTCACCATCGGGTACGGGTTCACGGCCCTGAATTGCGAAATCATTGCGGCTGCCTGTTCCAGGACGCGCTCGGCCGCATCCAGTTGATCGCGCGCCAATTCGTCGGCATGGACGAGAATTGCCTCCGCCATATTGCTCGACAGTGCTGCATAGCGGCCGTCGCCACCGGCAAAGGCTTCGCGAGCCGTGCCTTCAAGCACCTTGGCGACGTTGGCGAAAATCTCCTCGCGTTCTTCGACGCTGAGGTTCCGGATCGACTTTCTTTCTGCTTCCATTTGGTCACCCACTCTAAACCAGACATTGTGACGAGCCGAGCGTTCCAAGCCTCGGCTGCCGGTAGCAGCTAAGAAGCCATAATCTGTCTTTCAAGGTCAGTGGACGTGGAATTCGCCATCGAGCTGCCGCCACTCGCTCGGGCCGATCAGGCTCTTGTGGGTGAAGCGCACAGAGTGGAGCGGCCCGTCCAGATTGGCCTGCCAGAAGTCGAGAAATCTGCGCATCTGGGGGAATTCCGGGGCGACGTCGTAGTCCTGCCATACATAGGTCTGCAGGACGGATTCGAAGTCGGGAATGCGGTAAAGAATGTGCGCCGTTGTCAGGCCATAGCCGTTGAGCTGACGCTCGAAATCCGATGAAAATCGCATGCTAGATCTCCGTCATGTGGTCTGCCGATCGCCGCTGGTCATGTCGGCTCCGGCCTACCCTAACGCCAATGCGAATTTCTTGTTCCTTTCCAGCCTGTTAGCAGCCAGACAGAAGCGCTGCTATTTTTTTTCGAGGACCTCTTGAAATCAGTTTCCGGCCCAACCAGATCATCCCGCGCGAAGTGCTCAAGCGAGGCTTCGCACCCGCCTGGATTGGTCATCCGGTCCGGGTCGGGGAGCTAGATCATCAATGTTTGTCCACGGAGGAAAACATGGCGTTCCGACCGCTTCATGATCGTATTCTCGTCCGACGCGTCGAGTCCGAAGAAAAGACCAAAGGCGGCATCATCATTCCCGACACTGCCAAGGAGAAACCCCAGGAGGGCGAAGTCATCGCTGTGGGTCCTGGAGCGCGCAACGAGCAGGGCCAGGTCCAGCCGCTCGATGTCAAGGCTGGTGATCGCATTCTGTTCGGCAAATGGTCCGGCACGGAGATCAAGATCCACGGCGAGGACCTGCTGATCATGAAGGAAAGCGATGTCATGGGTATCATCGAGGCGCAGCCTGCCGAGCAGATCGCCGCCTGATGATGCGATACACAGTCAAAAAGCTGCCTGTTGAGGAGTGAAGAAATGGCTGCGAAAGAAGTCAAATTTCAAGCCGACGCGCGCGAGCGCATGCTGCGAGGTGTCGATGTACTTGCCAATGCCGTAAAGGTAACCCTTGGCCCGAAGGGCCGCAACGTCGTCATCGACAAATCCTTCGGTGCGCCGCGGATCACTAAGGACGGCGTGTCCGTCGCCAAGGAAATCGAACTTGAGGACAAGTTCGAGAATATGGGCGCGCAAATGCTGCGCGAAGTTGCATCCAAGACCAACGATCTGGCGGGAGACGGAACGACGACCGCCACGGTACTCGCTCAGGCGATCGTTCGGGAAGGCGCCAAGGCCATTGCCTCAGGCATGAACCCGATGGACCTGAAGCGCGGCATCGATCTCGCAGTCGATGCGGTCGTGAAAGAATTGAAGAGCAACGCCCGGAAAATCTCCCAGAATTCCGAGATTGCCCAGGTTGGCACCATTTCCGCCAATGGCGATACCGAGATCGGGCGTTATCTCGCCGAGGCGATGGAGAAAGTCGGCAATGAAGGGGTGATCACGGTTGAGGAAGCCAAGACGTCCGATACGGAGCTCGAGGTCGTCGAGGGCATGCAGTTCGACCGCGGCTATCTCTCGCCTTACTTCGTCACCAATCAGGACAAGATGCGGGTGGAGCTGGAGGATCCCTATATCCTCATCCACGAGAAGAAGCTTTCCAATCTGCAGTCGATACTGCCGGTGCTTGAAGCCGTGGTCCAATCCGGCAAGCCGCTGCTCATCATCGCCGAGGACGTCGAAGGAGAGGCGCTCGCCACCCTCGTCGTCAACAAGCTGCGTGGCGGCCTCAAGGTTGCTGCCGTCAAGGCTCCCGGCTTCGGCGACCGCCGCAAGGCCATGTTGGAAGACATTGCCATCCTGACCGGCGGAACCGTGGTTTCGGAAGACCTTGGCATCATGCTGGAAAACGTCACGCTCGAAATGCTCGGCCGGGCCAAGAAGGTCTCCATCGAGAAGGAGAACACGACCATCATCGATGGCGCAGGTTCGAAAACCGAGATCGAGGGGCGGACCGCACAAATCCGCGCGCAGATCGAAGAAACCACCTCGGACTATGACCGCGAGAAGCTGCAAGAACGTCTTGCCAAGCTCGCTGGCGGCGTTGCAGTCATCCGAGTGGGCGGCTCGACTGAAGTCGAGGTGAAGGAGAAGAAGGACCGCGTGGACGACGCCCTGCATGCGACCCGCGCGGCAGTCGAGGAAGGCATCCTGCCCGGCGGCGGCATCGCGCTCCTGCGGGCCGTCAATGCTCTTGACGGTCTCATGACCGCCAACGACGATCAGCGCGTGGGAATCGAGATCGTGCGCCGCGCGATTGAAGCTCCCGTCCGCCAGATTGCCGAAAATGCCGGAGCGGAAGGCTCGATCATCGTCGGCAAGCTGCGCGAGAAGGTCGAGTTCTCCTATGGCTGGAACGCCCAGACCAATGAATATGGTGACCTCTACACCATGGGCGTGATCGACCCGGTTAAAGTCGTCCGCACGGCGCTTCAGGATGCCGCGTCGGTGGCCGGTCTTCTCGTCACGACTGAAGCCATGATCGCCGAGAAGCCCAAGAAGGAATCGACGCCGGCGCTTCCGGCCGGCGGCGGCATGGACTTTTAAGCGATCGACCCTGGACCCGCCCTGCCCCAGGGGCGGGTCTCCCCCCGTTCAGTTCGAGGAGGGAACCCGACTCACGGCTTGGGGTTTGTCTCCTGATTCCGGAAGGCGGCCTCTCCCGCGTCGGACACTTCGACCCACTTCTTGTCCGGCTCGGCGTCCTTCACATAGCTGTCGTGCCAATTCCACCACTTGTAGGCCGGCGTCTGGGGGTAGCCCTCCGGCGACTCTTCCCATACCTCCTGACGCCCTAGCGGAGTGATATCGAGGTAATTCCACGTGCTTCCCATCTGCTCATCGCCGCGATTGTTGACGAAGTAGGTACGGAACACGCGATCGCCGTCGCGATAGAACACATTCGTTCCATGCCACTCATCCACGCCGAAGTCGGCATCGAAGCCGTCTGTAAGCGTGAACCACGGCATCTTCCAGCCCATCTGTGCCTTCAGCCGTGCTATTTCCGACTGCGGCGCACGCGAGACGAAGACGAGGGTAGTGTCCCGGGCGTTCAGATGCGCAACATGCGCCACCTGGTCGGCCACCATCGAGCAACCTCGGCACGCGTGGTCCGGCCAGCCGAACACGCCCGGCTCGAAGAAGGCACGGTAGACGATCAGCTGACGACGACCTTCGAACAGGTCGACAAGACTGACCGGCCCCGCGGGGCCTTCAAAGGTATACTCTTTCTCCACCGCCATCCATGGCATCCGACGGCGTTCGGCAGCCAAGGCATCTCGGGCACGCGTGAGCGCTTTTTCCTTTAGCAGCAGTTCTTGGCGGGCGGCCTCCCACGCCTGGGGCGGAATGACGGGTGGCATATGCATTGATCTTGCCATGGCTTGACACCTCCGGTTTGCGCGCGCTGCCGCGCCTCATTTGGCGCGTCCCAATCGCTGCTCGTTTACTGGCTTGTTTCTGTCTTGAGCCAGTCTGGCATCGGAAAGCCGTCTGTGAGAGTAACAAATTTGACGGCATTCCGCCGGAGGCGGTTCCGTCGGATATCGCACGTGCGCATCCACGAACGCGTGAGCTATTTGTATACGCGCCTTGACTGCTTGCGGTGCGGTCAGATGTCTCGAACGATCGTGAAATAGGCATCCGTGCCTACCTGACCGCCCTTGAACGCGATTTCGAGTGTCCTGGTGCCGGCCTCCGTGGAAGCCGTACAAAGCGGTGATCCGGGACAGCCAGGCAGCGGAACCAGCAGCTCCAGCGCCTGGATTGCCAGCCGCCGAATCGCGTGACTGGAGGTATCGCCGCCGGCAACCACCGCGCGGCGCAAGCCATGGCGCCCGACAATCTCGGCAAGGATTCGACCGAGCCCTGAGCCGATGGCATGGCCGCTTTCCGCCGCGCCGCCGTAATCCGCCTGGCCGATCGCCGTGTAGAACAGCGGGCTTTTCCCGCTGGCGAGCACATCACCCGCGGTCACCAGCGCATTCGCGACGGTCGATTCCTGGTCTTCAACCAGGCTGCGGGGGTCGACGTGAATGCCTTCGAAGCCGTTTTGCATCGCATGGCGGATCTGCCGTTCGGTGGTAGGCGAGCAACTGCCTGAAACAACCGCGATCGGTCCACGGCTTCCCGGCGGAGAAATATTGCGGGGCACTCCCGCAAGCGGCGTTCCGGCCGCTTCCGCCACGAGCGCATATTCCACTCCCGAGGAGCCGACGATGAACGGCGAAACGTCGCGCGAGGCCCAGATGAGTTGTCCGGCCCGGACCTTGCTCTCTTCGTCCAGCACATCTACGAGCGCCACGGGATTCCGCACTGCAACGGCTTTCAGCTCTTCGATTGCGGTTTGGCTCTTCAACTGCACGAAATCGACGAGTCCTACCGTTTTCCTCGTCTGGCGCATCAGGTGCTGCCGCAGGTCAGCCTCGTCCGCCGGCGTCACCGGATGGCGGGCCATGACGGGATGCCGGTCGATCCGGAAGATGTCCGGCCCGAAATGCGCAAACAGATGTCCGAAGGCCGTATAGCGCTTCAACTCCGGCGCGCCGACGACCAGAAGGGTCGAAGCCTGATCGAAGACCGCCGCGCCGATATCGAGAGCGCGGCCGATGCTTCCGGCTTTGGGACTGGAATCGAACGTCGAGCAAACCTTGTAATGGCAAAGGACGGACCCTGACTGCTTCATCCACTCGAAGACAGGCGGCAGGTTCCTGTCCATCCATTCGGGCGTTTCGCTGCGGCTGGTTCCTGCGATCCCAATCGCCTGCCGGTCGGAGAAGCGCGCCGCTAATTCTTCACCTGGAATGTCGGTGAAAAGCACGGTCGGGCAGCCGCGCGTGGCGAGCGCCTCCATCACGTCCGTGGAACCAGTGAGGTCGTCGCCATAATAGGTCAGCAGAGGCTTGCTCATCCGCGCGCCTTCACGTCGAACTCGTAAATCCCATATGCTTCGATGACAACCGGGAGCGCTTCGTCGGCACTTGCCCCGTCAAGCACGACTTCGAGGCGTTCCGGCGAAATATTCGCAACCAGAACGGTGTTTCCGCCGCAAAGCGCCAGGACCCGAACCGGGTCGGAACTTTCGACCAGACGAGCCCGCGTTCCGGCAAACCGGGACAGGCGGCATGCCGCCCTGAACGCCGGATAGCGAATTCCCTCACCGACGACGCCGAACGGTCCCGCCAGCGAACCGAGCGTTAGGACGTCGAGACCCGCACTAGCGACGGCCGCCGCATAGCCGACCATCCAGGCAGCGGCGAAAGCCGTCGTCTGGCGGGGATCGTGGGCCGTCATGGTCATCCGTTCCCCGTTCGAATTGGGATTCAGCGCAGCCCCGTAGGGGTTGCTGCGCATGCCGATCGAGGACGGGCCGATACGATAGGGCAGCCGTTCCGCAAAATCGCGAACGGAGCGGGTGACGAAAGGCAGAGCCTCGAGTGTTTCCATGACACTGCGATCGTCCGCGGCGTGCACGAGGGGCGAGGTCGTGTGGGTGATGAAATCCAGCAAATGGACCGGGGGACGCTTGCGGTTCAATTCGGTGAAATAGCTGAACATGCCACCACCGAGCGGCAGACCTGGGAAGGCCTTTCGCGCCGCCGCGTAAACCTCGTCCAGTGGCGGGCATTCCGGCCAGGCACTGCCGGGCGGCGTCGATTTGAGATCCGGCGCCGGACTGACGGCAATCGCAGAAAGGACCAGGCCGGCCCTTTCAACCGCGGCAGCCGCCTCGCGCATCTCAGCATCCGGCGCCTGCCTGCATGGCAGCACCAATTCCAGTGTGGCCGCGGCGCGATAGACGGACAATAGCTTCGCATAGGCCTCCAGCGCCGTCGAATCATGACCCGCAAGCGGGTTGAAATTCAGCACAAGATGCTGGGGGGCGATTTCGCGTAAGGCGTCCAGGGACGCGAATGTCGACGGAAGGTCCTCGGGACGGATGCCGAGACCGAAAGCCGGGACCCGGCCAGCCTCCGGTCCAAGCGACAGGCGAACCGGCGCGCTGCGTTCCGCGGCACAGATCACGGCCGCCGGCCGCCCGGAAAAGGTCAGGGTAATGGCCTGCCTGTTGGCGGCACCCGCCGGCACTACATAGGGCCAAGGGAGCGCAAGCGGCCGGACATAGGTCTTGTAGGACGCATCGGTCCAGTTCCGCTGGTCCTCCATCTCGAATGTGTCGCCTTCCATGCGGCACTCGACGCTGGCGCCGGGAGCGATGGCATGCGTGATCGCACGCATATCCAGAAAAGGCTGTGACGGTTCGATCAAATCGGGGAAACGCGACTCGCGGACCGTGCCGTCCGTATGTTCCACCGTCGCTGGCTGTCCGGCAACGCCGACGATCGGGTGCAGAATCGTAAAACCACAGCGATTCGTTCCGAAGTCGGCATCCGCTACGGCATCGGCTTCAAAGACGAGCTTGCCTCCGGAACTGCCGGCTATCCGGACGCTGATCGCCAGCCGCGCACCCGCCGTGGAGACCGCTTCCGCTTGGTAGGATACGACGAAACTGTCGCCTTGCTCATCGACATCCAGTCCGGAGATCCGCAGTGGATAATTGCCCCAGTTCTCGTCACGCACGAGATATGCGATGGCGCGGATCGCTTCGTGACCGTGCCATCGGATCGTTCGCAAGTTGCCCGCCACCAATTCTGCGGAAAGCGGGCCGGCTGTAAGAATTCGCTCAGGAGCACGTACCTGATTTGCGGCAATTTCGGTCATGCCACCCCATCCATCGCACTCGATGTCATTTGGACCTCCTCCAGCCGTCTTGCTCATTCGAGTAACCGAACTGGTATGATGAGTCAATGATCGTACCTTCGGCGCGTTCTCGACTCATTCCAGTCCTCGTGACGCAATTGCACTGACCGTGTCCTTCGGTGTAAAAAATCCAACAGCTTAGAGCGAGCTTATCCCGCTCTAAACCGACGACATTCACGAATTAGGTCGATCCGACCAACATGTCATGACCCTCTAGGAGACGCAGCATGGACCGATACACGGGCGGTTGCCTGTGCGGGAAAGTCCGGATCGTGGCGATAGGCCCCCCGTACCGGGTCGGCATTTGCCACTGTCTCGACTGCCGCAAGCATCATGGCGCCCTTTTTCACGCTTCCGCGATATTCCCTCAGGATGCGGTGACGATCGACGGCGAAACACGCGGCTATGCCAATCGGTTTTTCTGTCCCCGCTGCGGTTCGCCCGTTTTCGGGCGCTCCGGCGATGAAATCGAAGTGAACCTCGGATCCCTTGACGCCCCAGATCAGTTGAGACCGACCTACGAACTCTGGACTGCGCGTCGCGAGTCCTGGTTGCCGCCGTTTCCGCTCTCGAAACTATATGAAGGCGATCGAACCGACACGAGTCGTTTCGAGGAGTAGGCCGCCGAAAGGAGCGGTGGGAGCGCGCGCCGGCGCGTCACTCTGGCAAACCGGCCCCGCGATAGCCGAGGACGAAATGCTCGAGTGTTGCCGCATCGCGGAATGGCTCCGTCGCAGCCCAGTGGCGGATTGTGAAATGCGGATTGCCGACGAGGAATAGCTCGACCTCGGCCCGCGCTTCGTCGAGCCGGCCGAGTTGAGCAAGGCTTGCCGCCAGGAAACGGCGTGAACTTGTACGATAAGTCTCGTCCCTGCGCAGCGTCTCGACAGCGGCCTCGTATTCGCCGGCCGCGTATTGTGCCTGACCGAGCGTCAGATAGTACCAACTCGCCGGAAAAGGGTTCAGCCGGAACGCCCTGCGGATGTGATCGAGGCCTTCCTCGACCTGACCCGCCAGAACGGTGATGTCGGATAGAGCCGCCCAGGCGTCTGCCTCGTTCGGGTCGAGTTCGACCGCTTTGGCGAATTCCGCGTCCGCTTCGGTAAACCTTTGGTCATAGGCAAGAAGGTAAGCCAGGACCCAGCGACAGCCGGCATCGCCGGGGTCGATTGCAACGGCCTTGCGCGCCAGTTCCAAAGCGATGCCACGCGAAGACACGGTCGGTCCGCCGGAATGTACCAATCCCATCCAGTGGTTTATGGCAAGCCAGCGATAGGCCTCGGCATATTCCGGATCGAGCGAAACCGCGCGCGTCAGCATCAGATGCGCCTCCCGCGCCGTCTGAGGCGAATCATCCATCAGCTTGCGTGCTCTTACGCAAAGATCGTAAGCCTCGACATTTTTTGGCCGGTTGCGCGGCGTTGGCGCGCGCAGCCGGCCAAGCAGTGCTTTCACGATCTTGCCGGTGACCTCGTCCTGTACAGAAAAGATATCATCCAGGCTGCGGTCGTAGCGCTCGGCCCATAGATGCTCCCCACTCATCGCGTCGACCAGCTGGGCGTTGATGCGTGCGCGGCCCGCGGCGCGCCTTGCGCTGCCTTGCAGCAGGTAACGGACGCCCAAATCCCGTGCGATTTCGCGAACTTCCATCGTCTTTGCCTTGTAGGCGAAGACCGAGTTGCGTGCGATGACGAACAGGCCCGGAGTCCTGGACAAGTCGGTAATGAGGTCCGCGGTCAAACCATCCGCGAAGGACTCCTGATCAGGGTCCTTGCTCAAATTGACGAAGGGCAGCACGGCTATCGACGGTTTCTCGGGCAGCGGCAGGGCTTCTCGCTTCGCCCCGCCGAGCTGTTCGACGGACTTCGCGAAGCGATAGCCGACGCGCGGAACCGTGACGATCCATTCACCGCGGTCGGCGGCAGGGCCAAGCAGCTTCCGCAGCAGGGCAATCTGGACAGTGAGGTTGCCTTCCTCGACAACCCTGCCCGGCCATGCCGCCTCGATCAGCTCGGCCTTGCTCAGGATTTCTCCGGGCTGTCCGACGAGCGCTGCAAGCAGCTTCACTCCGCGGTAGCCGACGGCAATATGATCGTCGTTCCGAAGGAGCGTTCCAGCACCCGGATCAAGCACGAAGGGACCGAAGGCAAAGCGCATGCGGGGCATAGGGCGCATCTATAATCCGTTTGGATGTTTTTGAAAATTTTTTGGCGCGGCTTAATTACTACGCCGTTCGCGTCCGGCAGAATTCATGCACTTTCCGGTGACGGGCCCGCGGGCCCAAGCCATTAAGGAGGTTACCATGAATGATACTTTCCAAACCGGAACGGCGAAAGTGCCGCATCCGCATAGCAGCCTGGATATTCTGCGATTCATGGTGAGGTGGACCGCGAAATGACCGCCGAAACCACGACATCCCCGCAAGACGATCGAATCCCCTTGGCCGCGATGGCGGGCATTGTCGCGACGGTTACCGTGTTCGCATTGGCACAGGGTCTCACCTATCCGCTCCTCAGCTTCATCCTGGAGCGGCAGGGCACGACCCCCGGCCTGATCGGCTTGTCGGCGGCGATGACTCCGCTGGGTTTCATCATCTCCGCGCCCTTCATTCCGGCACTGGCAGGGCGCGTGGGCGCGGCCCGGTTCGCGACCCTGTGTTCGGCCCTGGCCGCGTCCACCCTGGTCGCGATTGCGTGGACGCAGGAGGTCTGGGCCTGGATGCCGCTACGCTTCCTGCTCGGCTTTTTTGCCAATCCGCTCTACGTGATCAGCGAGACATGGCTGATCACGATCACGCCCGCCTCACGCCGAGGCCGTGTCATGGGGCTCTATTCATCGATTGTTTCGGCTGGCTTTGCCATCGGCCCGCTTTCCCTCGGCATGGCCGGCACCGAAGGCTGGCCGCCCTTCCTGGTGGGAATCGTCGCCTTCCTTCTCTGCGGCCTTATCGTGCTTGCGGTCGTGCCGCGGCTGCCGAAGATGCCGCAGGAAGGCCAGGCGACATCGGTCGGCGGCTTCTTCGCGCTGGCGCCGCTCCTTCTGTTCGCGGTGTTCGCTGCAGCAGCCTTCGAGCAGATCCTGCTTTCCCTGTTCGCGGTCTACGGCGCCGCTCTCGGCAGCGCCGAGGAGCGCATCGCCTCACTTATAACCTGTTTTATAGCCGGCAACGCCGTGCTGCAGATATTGCTGGGCCACGCGGCCGAAAAGTTCGGGTCGACGCGGACCATGTTGTTCTGCGCCATGGCTTCGCTGGCGGGATGCCTGCTGCTGCCCTTGATGTTCGGTTCCTGGCTCATCTGGCCACTCGTGCTCGTCTGGGGCGGCGTCTCGTTCGGCATCTACACCATGTCGCTCATCCAGCTCGGAGAACGGTTTACCGGGCAGGCCCTTATCGCGGGGAACGCGGCTTTCGCCTTCGTTTGGGGTATAGGCGGCATTGCGGGCTCACCGGCGACAGGACTGGCAATGCAACTGATTGGGTACCAGGGGCTGCCATTGTCGCTCGGCCTGCTGTGCTGTGTCCTGATAGTATTGCTGCTGGCGGACAGATGGCGGAGCTGATCGCAGCCTCCATCTGCATGCGCTGCAGCCTTAGAGCGGACCGGGAAAAGTGCGGACGGTTTTCCGCCTGGAATCAACCTTCCCTAATGGGCCGTGAAAGCTCCGTCGACCGGGTGATAGCTGCCGGTAATGAAACTCGCCTGCTCCGACAGCAGGAAACAGACGAGTGACGCGACCTCCTCGGGTTTTCCGCGCCGGCCGAGCGGCTGCAGTGCTTCGAGGCGCCGCGTTTTCGCAAGTTCCGAGTGCTCCGACAGGAGCGGCGTCTCGATCCAGCCCGGGCCGACCGCATTGATGCGAATGCCCATTCTCGCATACTCAATACCGGCCGCCTTGGTGAGCCCCACGACCCCATGCTTGGCTGCCGTGTAGGCGGACGCGGTTGGCAATGCGACGGCGCCCAGAATCGAGGACATGTTGACGATGGCCCCGCCTCCCTTTCCGAGCATGGCGGCGATCTCGTATTTCATACAGTAGAACACCCCATTCAGATTGACTTCGATCAGCCTGCGCCAATCCTCGAGCGGATAGTCCGCGGTCGCTCTGCGTGGGCCCTCGACGCCGGCATTGTTGACCGCCAGATGCAAGCCGCCGCATTCCCGCACGGCGAAAGCGACCATTTGCTCCACCGCTGCCGAATCGGCAACGTCGACGGTGAAATCCCGAGCCTTCCCCCCATTCGAGCGAATCTCGGCTGCGACGGTGCGCGCCGCATCGGCGTCGCGGTCGGCAACGATGACTTCAGCGCCCTCACCGCCAAGCTGTCTTGACACTGCGGCGCCGATGCCGGACCCTCCGCCGGTCACGATTGCGATCTTTTCTTCCAAGCCGAGCTTCATCGTGCCGCTCCTTATCTCTTTTTTTCCACGGACCAGTCGAGCAGAGGCCCGTTCCGGTCGCAAGAGGATTCATCCTTGCGGTCGTGTCCGTTGTAAGGCTTGGCCGACACGCGCACCGGTGTTAAACACGAAATCGTAGGGACTCACAAATTACTCAGCAGGTGACAATGGAGAACGATCGCATCACGCGCCGGGTACTCGTGCTGGGTAGCCTGGCCCTCTTGGCCTCTGGCTGTGGCTCATTGCGAACGGCCGACAGGCCGCAAACGGCCAGGACCCGTATAGATCCGCGATTCCGCAGGCAGCAAGTCGCCTATCCTGGCGGCGAAGCCCCTGGAACGATCGTCGTCAATACGGCGGAACGATATCTCTATTACGTTCAAGGAGGAGGCTCGGCGATTCGCTACGGCATCGGCGTAGGGGAGGAAGGCCGCACGCTCAAAGGCAGGGCGAAGATCGGCCGCAAGGCAGAATGGCCTTCCTGGACGCCGACCGCGAATATGATTCGCCTCAAGCCGCATCTGGCGCAATATGCCGGCGGCGTAAGCGGTGGACTTCACAATCCGCTCGGAGCCGCCGCCCTCTATCTTTATCGCGGCGGAAACGACACCATGTTCCGGCTGCACGGAACGAACGAGCCCTGGAGCATCGGCCAGGCCGTATCGAGCGGTTGCATCCGTTTGACGAACGAGGATATCGTCGATCTTTACAGCCGTACCCCGGTGGGCACGGCGGTACTGATCGTTTGATGGCGTTTCCCCTAATAATTCGGTATAAATGACTACGCGCCGTGTGTTCCGACACAGTTGATAACCCAGTAACCATAAAGCGGTTATCAACTGTGTCCTTTCTGCACTAGGCCCCGGCGCGAATCGCCACTATTACTTGAAGTGTTGCCTTCGATAACCCATTCCGACTATTGAGGAAAGGACTTCTTGATGAGCCGAATTCTAGTAGTAATGATTGCGTTGCTTTCTGTCGCCGGCCTCACCGCGTGTGATACGATCGGCAAGGGTAAGGGTAAGGCCCCACCGCCCGCTGCCGTAGAAACCGTAGAGCCGGCACCTGTATACAAGTAAGACTGACTTTGTGCCGTGGGGACGCTCGATAAGTGCTTCCCCACGGCACGTTATTCAGGGCTAGACCGGCTGTGAGACTGGCGCCTACTGAGCCAAGAACTCGCGAGAACCGGCCCGGGGTCTGAATCGTCAGAGCTCGGAAGATAATCTGAGTGATGTGATGACGCTTGCACGAGGCCGCATATTCCTTGTGATCCTGGTCGCGCTGGCGGCGGCAGCATGCCAGACACAGGACAAAAATCCCGAACCTCGCTATGTTTCCAGCAGCCTTCATGGGCCGGCGACACTCGAATCGCAAGCGAGAAGCCAGGGATATTTCATCGAATTTCGCTCCCGCTACGCGCTGAGCTACGGGCATACCTACGTCATTTATGGGCGCACGAACAAAGCCGGCGCGGTGGTACAGCGGGCAGTGGCCGGCCTTGCGCCGGCTACGCTCGACCCCACGCCCTATGTCCTCGGTCACTTCGTGCCGGTTCCGGCTGAAACCGGCGCGAGCGACGGCGATCTTGAGGAAGAGTACCGCTCGGCTAGCTGGCGTGTGATGCTGAGCCAGGCGGAATACAACGAAGTCGTGGCTTTCATCGAAGAACTGAAAGCGCGGTCGAAAGTCTGGCACGCGTCGCTTTACAACTGCAATGCCTTCGTCGCGGAAATCGCCCGATCCATGGGCTATAAGACACCCGGCATCTGGCTCAGGCCGCAGGAATTCATTACGAGGCTTCGGGAGATGAACGGCGGGTGAGGTGACGGCGCAGCGCTCGCAATCCCAAGCGGGCTCCCGTTCAAGCCGAACCACGCAGGGCAGCATCGGTAAAGAGAGTTCCCGGCCGATCGTTGACGCCAGATCACGTTCATGATCTTAGAAAGATCCGCCTTAAAGCCACTGTGATCCAAGGACTTGGGAACTGAATATGTCGCTATCCTCCACCGGCGAGATCGCCTGGGTGCTTGGAATCGTCGCCTGGTACTTCATTCGCCGCCCTTACGAACGCCGGGCGAAGCGCGTGCGTGTCGTCAGCCACCGCCGTTCGACCTCCGAGATGCTGGGGCTGTCGGCGGCGCTGCTCGGCCTTGCGATCATTCCCGCCTTTTACGTAGCCACAGGCATTCCGGAGGGAGCCGACCGCCCTGCCCGCATCTGGGCTATCGTGCTCGGCGCTGCGGTTTTCTGCCTGGCCCTGTGGTTTTTTCGCAGAACCCATAAGGAATTGGGTCGAAACTGGTCGATCACACTTGAGATCCGCGACAAGCACGAGCTGATTCGCCGCGGTCCTTATGCTCTGGTCCGCCATCCCATGTATACTTCGTTCCTGCTGATGGGCATGGGCCAGGCTTTCCTGTTGCCGAACTGGGTAGCGGGGCTCGCCGGATTGGCCGGTTTCGCAGTCCTCTTCCTTCTAAGAGTGGACAAGGAGGAACGCATGATGCTGGAGATGTTTGGCGCCGAGTATCGGGACTACATGGGAACGACCAAACGAATCATTCCGTATATTTACTAGAGGTGGCATGATGCGCGGCCGAGCCCTCAAGCTTTCAGCGTCTCGGCGCCTCGTCGGGGATCTGATGCGGTTTTCGATGAAGGTGCCGCGGGTGAGCGTGCAGCGGCGGATGCAACTCGGACCGCTGCTCAAGGCCCGAGCATCGCTTGAGACGAGGCCGTCCTGGACAGCGCTCTTCCTCAAGGGATACGCCCTTCTCGCTCAGGAGACTCCTGAATTGCGGCGGGCCTACGTCAAATTTCCCAAACCGCAGCTCTATGAGTATCCGGGAAGTGTGGCATCAATTGCGCATGAACGGGAATACGAGGGCGAGCGGGTCGTCCTGCTGACGACGATCAAAAACCCCGAGCGGCGTTCGATCGCCGAACTGGGGGCGTTGATGCAGGCCGCGCGAACCAGTCCGGTGCTAGAGGTCAAGGAGTTCCGCCGCGCCTTGAAGATCGCCCGCCTCCCCGGCCCGATCAGATGGCTTCTCATGTGGCTCGGCTTGAATATCGGTCGGCAAAGAGCGCGCCGATTCGGCACCTTTCAGCTCTCGGTCTATTCGGGCCTGGGGGCCGAATCACTTAATCCCCTGACGCCTTTGACCTCCCTTCTCAATTACGGCCCGATCGACGTGGACGGCGGGGTGACCGTGCGGATCCACTATGACCACAGAGTCATGGACGGCGCGAATGTCGCGCGTGCCCTTGAGAGGTTCGAACGGATACTGAACGGGGAAGTCACCACAGAGTTGGAAGCATTCGAAGGCGGACGTGAGATCACCGCTGCAGCGGCGTCCGGAACGGCGCGATGACGGCGCCTGGTCAAGATCGCCCCGCTGTCGTCGTCATCGGTGCGTCGCGCGGAATCGGCAAGGCCATTGCCGACGTGGCCGCCAGGGATGGCGCGCCGGTCGTATTGGTGGCGCGTTCGGCCGAGACGCTCGCCACCGCCGCTGACGATATCCGAAAGGCCGGAGGCGAGGCGTATACACTCTCGCTGGATCTGCTGGCTGAAAATGCGGCCGGCGGTGTCGACGACTTCCTGTCCGCAAACGGCCTGTTCTGCGACGTGCTCGTCAACAGCGCCGGTTTTGGCCTGCGCGGAGGCGCGGCGGTCCTGCCGCTCGAAGAGCAGCTCGGTCTCGTCGATCTCAACATTCGCGCCCTGACAGAGCTCACCTTGCGCCTCCTCCCGGGAATGGTCGCGCGCCGGCGCGGCGGCGTCATCAACCTCGGCTCGGTCGCAAGCTTTACGCCCGGCCCTTACATGGCGCTCTACTACGCCAGCAAGGGTTTCGTTCGCTCGTTTTCAGAAGCGCTGCACCAGGAACTGCGCCGCACCGGTGTGACCGTCACATGCGTGGCTCCCGGTCCGGTCGCAACGGAGTTTCTGTCGACCTCCGGCGCCAATCGCGTCGCACTGTTCAAGATCTTGCCCAAGCTCGAGCCGGGCTATGTCGCTGAAAGGGCCTGGCGCGGTTTCAAAGCAGGCCGCCGTCTGGTGATACCCGGCCTCTCGGCCAAGCTGACGATTCTGTTGGCTACGCTGGTGCCCTCGGCAATCATGCTCCCCCTGATCGGCCGGCTGCAGCGCAGGAGCAAGGATCCTTGCCCCTGCGGTTCGGGTAGGAGCTACACGGCATGCTGCGGCGCTCGCGGCAGCTCTCGCGACATCTCAACGCAAAGCGGATAGCGGGGCATCCAGAACCCCGGGCGTAAAGCAGTTGCCTTTCAGGCGCGCGTTGCGACGGGCTATGTATGAAGATTAAGTAATCTCCATACGACCTTGATTTTACATGATTACACGGGGGCGAGATCGCCGCGCTGCCAGCCTTCGATGGTCTCCGCCATGAAATCGGAATAGCGCCCTTCCTCGATCGCCTTGCGGATACCGGCCATCAGCTCCTGATAATAGGCCAGATTGTTCCAGCTTAGCAGCATCCCGCCAAGCGATTCGTTTGAACGAATCAGGTGGTGCAGGTAAGCGCGCGAATAGTCGCGCGCCGCCGGACAGGAGGACTGTTCGTCGAGTGGGCGCGCATCCTCCGCGTGTCGGGCATTACGCAGGTTGATACGGCCGTAGCGAGTGAAGGCGAGGCCGTGACGGCCGGAGCGGGTCGGCATGACGCAGTCGAACATATCCACACCATGGGCGACCGACTTCAGGATATCGTCCGGGGTGCCGACGCCCATAAGGTAGCGTGGTTTGTCGGCCGGCAGGACAGGGCAAGTCACGTCGAGCATATCGAGCATCACCTCTTGCGGCTCACCGACGGCGAGGCCGCCTACCGCATAGCCCTTGAGGTCGAGCTCGTTGAGCGCCGACGCCGAGCGTTCACGCAGCTTGGGGATATCGCCGCCCTGAACGATGCCAAACATCGCCTTGCCCGGCTGGTCGCCGAAGGCGACCTTGCAGCGCTCGGCCCAGCGCAGCGACATCTCCATGGCGCGCTCGATTTCGCCGGGTTCTGCCGGCAGCGCGACGCATTCGTCGAGCTGCATCTGAATATCGCTGCCGAGCAAGCCTTGTATTTCGATCGAGCGTTCCGGCGACATATGATAGAGCGCGCCGTCGACATGGCTCTTGAAGGTCACGCCCTGTTCGTTGAGCTTGCGCAAGCTCGACAACGACATGACCTGGAATCCGCCGCTGTCGGTCAGGATCGGTCTATCCCAGCGGATGAACTTGTGCAGACCGCCGAGCCGGGCGACGCGCTCGGCCCCCGGGCGCAGCATCAGGTGATAAGTATTGCCCAGAATGATATCCGCACCCAGCTCGCGGACCTGGTCGAGATACATCGCCTTGACGGTGCCGACGGTGCCGACCGGCATGAAGGCTGGCGTGCGGATCGTCCCGCGAGGCGTCAAGACCTCGCCGCGGCGTGCATTGCCGTCACTTGAAAGCAGTTTGAATTGAAACGCTTCGGTCATTTAGTCTTTCCGGAAGAGCAGGCTCGAATCGCCATAGGAATAGAAACGGTACCCCGTTGCGATCGCATGGGCATAAGCGTCGCGCATTGTTTCGAGCCCCGCGAAGGCCGAGACCAGCATGAACAGGGTCGATTTCGGCAGGTGAAAATTGGTCATCAGCATGTGGGCCGCGCGGAAGCGGTAGCCCGGGGTGATGAAAATGCCGGTTGCGCCCGACCAGGCATGTATAGTGCCGTCTTCGGCGGCTGCGCTCTCGACCAGCCGAAGCGATGTCGTGCCGACACAGACGACACGGCCCCCGCGTTCCCGCACTGCATTGAGCTTCGCCGCGGTTACTGCATCGACATGGCCGATTTCCTCATGCATCACATGATCGTCGGTATCGTCCGCCTTGACCGGCAGGAATGTACCGGCCCCGACGTGTAGCGTGACGAAATGCCGCTCAATGCCTGCCTCGTCGAGCATGGCGAACAGGCGATCGGTGAAATGCAGCCCCGCAGTCGGCGCCGCCACCGCGCCTTCCTCGCGCGCATAGACAGTCTGGTAATCGGTCCGGTCCCGCGCATCGTCGGCACGCTTGGACGCAATGTAAGGCGGCAGAGGGATGTGCCCGACGGACATGATCGCTTCATCAAGCGAAGGACCCGAGAGATCGAAGCGAAGCGTCACCTCGCCGGCATCGCCTTTCTCTTCGACCATGGCGTCCAGCGAGCCGAGCAGGCAGGCATTGCCGCCATGCCCGAAGCTGACCCGGTCTCCGGGTTTCAGCCGGCGGGCCGGACGCGCGAAAGCTTTCCAGCGATCAGGCGCAACACGCATATGCAACGTCAGCGACACGGGCGTGCTGATATGCTCACCCCGGTAGCGAACGCCTTCGAGCTGCGCCGGTATGACCTTGGTGTCATTGAAGACCAGCGCATCGCCTTGCCGCAGGAACGACGGCAGATCGAGGACGCCACGATCCTCGAGAACCGGTTCGCCACCGGGACGAACGACGAGCATGCGGGCGCTATCGCGCGGGCTTGCGGGCCTCAGCGCTACGGAATCCTCCGGCAGGTCGAAATCAAACAGGTCTACGCGCATCTAGAATATCAGCCAAAAGCAAACCCGCCCCGGCGGCTCGCGCGACTGGGGCGGGCGTGTCAGTGCATTAGCGCAAATCAGGCGTCGGCGGCAACCCGCATCGAGACGATGGAGTCCGGATCGCGGACCGGTTCGCCGCGCTTGATGGCGTCGATATTCTCCATTCCTTCGACGACCTGACCCCAGACGGAATACTGCTTGTTGAGCCAGGGAGAGTCGGTGAAGCAGATGAAGAACTGGGAATTGGCCGAATTCGGCATCTGGCTGCGAGCCATCGAGCATGTCCCGCGTACATGAGAAACGTCGGAGAATTCGGCCTTCAGGTCCGGCTTGGAGGAACCGCCCATGCCGGCGCGCGCCGGATTGAACTGCTCGCCACCGGTCTTGCCGTATTGCACGTCACCGGTCTGCGCCATGAAGTCGTCGATTACGCGGTGGAAGACCACACCGTCATAGGCGCCTTCGCGTGTCAGCTCCTTGATTCGGGCGACATGGCCCGGAGCCACGTCCGGCAGCAGCTCGATCACCACCCTGCCCTTCGTGGTTTCCATTATGATCGTGTTTTCCGGATCCTTGATCTCGGCCATGATTCTACTCCTTCTGTTTTCGATCTAACTGCCGACCTTAACGCTGACTATGCGGTCTGGATCGGCAACCGCACCATTATTGGCGTCGTCGCCGAGCTTGATCTTGTCGACATTCTCCATGCCTTCCACCACCTTGCCGACGACCGTGTACTGGCCATTGAGGAAGTCGCCGGGTGCGAGCATGATGAAGAATTGGGAATTCGCGCTGTTCGGGTCCTGCGCTCGGGCCATTCCGACCGTACCGCGCTCAAAAGGAACGTCGGAGAACTCGGCCGGGAGGTCGGGCTTGGACGAACCACCGGTCCCGGCGCGATCAGCCTGGTAACCGTCCTTCATGTCGCCGAACTCGACGTCGCCGGTCTGGGCCATGAAGCCCTTGATGACGCGATGAAACGCGACATTGTCATATTCGCCGGCGGCGGCCAGTTCCTTGATCTGCTGCACGTGCTTCGGAGCGATATCCGGACGCAGCTCGATGACGACGGGGCCGTCCTTGAGCTGAACGGTGAGAATGTTTTCGCCAGACTGCGCCACGGCACCTCCCGCAAAGAAGGCGCCTCCCGTGAAGGTGGCGAGCGCCAAGGCTCCGGCAACAGCGAATTGGAGGATCTTCATTGGAACTCCTTGCGTGATGTAAGCTTACTTGCGCTTGGCCTGAAGCGCCTGATGAACCGCGCCGGGGACGAAAGCGCTGACGTCACCGCCCATGGCCGCGATCTGCCGAACCAATGTGGCCGTAATGGGCCGGGAGGCAGTACCCGCCGGCAGAAAGAGGGTCTGAATGTCGGGAGCCATCTGCCGGTTCATGCCCGCCATCTGCATTTCGTAGTCAAGGTCGGTTCCGTCACGAAGCCCTCGAACGAGCAGCCTTGCGCCATGCTTTCGCGCAGCATCGACCACCAGATTGTCGAAGGATACGACGGAAATGTCCACTGCCCTCTCCGGTAGCGTTTCCACGAGGGCCGCACGAATGAGGTCCGCCCTTTCATCGAAGGAGAAAAGCGGCGCCTTGCCGGGATGGGCTCCTATCGCGACGATGACCTTCGCTGCGACGTTCAATGCCTGTACGAGTACATCGAGATGCCCGTTGGTGATCGGATCGAAGGAGCCGGGATAGAAAGCCGTGGTCATCGCGCCAGTTTCCGTTTGGTGAAGCCTTTTGTCATGGACGGCGCCGAACCGCAAGGGTTGTACTATCCTGCTCTTGTTCCTTGGGAAACAGCGGCGGCAAAGGGCTGAATGCTAGATGAACGCAACGTTCAAGAAGGTTTTACGCGGCAAGCGGTAATGTCGAACCAAGTAGCGGGAACTTTTTCGAGTATACGCCGTTTAAATCGGCGAAAGGAGACGGCCATGGGACTTGCTCTGTTTTCGATGGCGATGTTCATCGCGATGGTCGCTGCAACGATCAATGCGTTGCGAGATGAGACCCGTGACCGTGCAACCGTTCTGTTGCCGGTGGCCGCGCGCCGCAGGCGCAACCAGTCGAATCATCATCGTTTGCCACGCTGAACCAATGCCTCCAGGAAACTTCTCGCCGGAAGTTTCAAAATAAGCGATCCCATTTCTTCCCCTGATGTGATCGCTCTGTAAGCCGGACGGTCTCCCCTGCCCGTCCGGCTTTCTTTTTCTTCAATGATGCAGCATTGCGACTGCCTCGAGCAGAGGTCTGCCTCAAGCGATCATGAACCGCCAAACGCTTCTCACACGGCCGATCCGACCTGAAAACATCATGATCTAAGACGCAGCCGGCACCCTGCTGACCGATCGAAGCAGTCGAAAGAAGCGCCAGTTGAGCAAGAGCGCCGCCGATGCAAGGCCAAGGACGAAGCCGAACCACACGCCGACACCGCCGAAATTCAGCGGGAAAGCAAAGATCCAGGCGCAGAAGAAGCCTATCGGCCAATAGGCGATCATCGCCAGGATCATCGGCACTGTTGTGTCCTTCAACCCGCGCAGCATACCAGCGGCGATCGCCTGAAGGCCATCTACGAGCTGGAAGGCGCCGGCAATGACGATCAGCGGTCCGGCAAAGGCGAGAACTTCGGCAGCATCCGGTCGCCTCGTATCGAGATAGAGCGACGCGAGATCATGCGGAAACAGCGCGAAAATCGTGCTGCCGACGGCAGCAAAGCCGATGCCGAGCGTTAGCACCGCAACCGCGGCACGCTTCACGCCGACCATGTCGCCGCTGCCATAGGCCAAGCCGATCCGCACCGTTCCGGCCTGTGCCAGCCCAAGAGGGATCATGAAGGCGATGGAGGCGAACTGGAGCGCTATGCCATGGGCTGCCAGTTCTATGGTGCCGATCGTGCCCATCAGCAGCGAGGCGACGGTAAAGAGGCTCACTTCGGCGAGAATTGTAATCGAGATCGGAATGCCGAGATAGATCACCTCGCCAAAGGCCGGCCAGTCCGGTCGCCAGAAGCGGACGAAAAGCTCATAGCGGTGAAGTTCCGGTTGCCGGCGGATATAGCCGATCGTCAGGGCCGCGCCGAGCAGCGCTACGCCAAGGGCGGCAACGGCCGCGCCGAAGATCCCCAGTTCCGGAAAGCCGAAATGGCCGAAAATGAGAACGTAACAAAGCGCGGCATTCAGAACCAGGGTCACGAGCGTTACATAGAGGATCACCCCCGCCCGTTCGAGGCCGCTCAGGAATGCTCTGAGCACCATGAACAGAAGGCTCGGGAAGATCGCCCACTGGGCTATATGGAGATATTCCCCGGCAAGTGCCGCGACTTCGGGTTCCTGTCCGGCAAAGAGGAGGATCGGCTCGGCCATCCAGAGGATCGGCGCCGTCAGTACGCCGTAAAGCAGCACCACCCACATGCCCATCCGCACCGAACGCCGGACGGAGATATGGTCGCCCCGCCCCTGCGCCTGAGCGACCATCGGGACCACTGCATTGGCAAACCCGCTGCCGAAGATGAAGATCGTGAAAAAGACCTGGGTCGCAAGGATGATCGATGCAAGCTGGGTCGCCCCCAACTGACCGACCATGAGCACGTCCGTGGTATTGATCGCCAGCTGCGCGAGCTGCGCGCCGATGAAGGGCACACCCAGATAAAGGCTCGCACGAAAATGCGTGGCCCACGAATTGTCGCCCTGCGGAAGCACGAGATCTTTGGTCGCAGTCAGCATGAAGAATCCTGGCTCTGCAGCGGCAGTGGACAAAATAGGTAAAGCAAGAAGAACGATCGAATTAGAGCACCACCGGGACTTGCGCCAGCGGTAATGGCGCGGCTGCTCAATTTTTCATCGATCGATCAACATAATTGATCAATCTGAAGGCATGAAATCAGGATGATGCCTCCGCTATGCCGGGCACCCCATCCCGATAGGTGCCACCCCGTCCGGTGCGGACCTTGGCAAGGAATATCAGCAATGCGGCGATGATCAGGCAGCCGGCCACCGCATAGGGAGCCCCGGAAAAGGCATAGGTGGCGGCGGGGTTAGTGAAATAGGCAAAAATCTGCGTAAACATCAGAGGTCCGATGATCGTCGTCATGCTCGATATACTGGTGAGCGCGCCTTGCAATTCGCCCTGTGCGGAGGGCGGGACATGGACCGACGCTATGCTGCGGAGCGGCGGATCGGCAAGGCTTTCAAGCGCGGTCGCGACGATCACAGCATATACCATCCAGCCTTCCCAGGCAGCAGCATAGCCGGCCATTCCGAGAGCCGTGAATGTAAGCCCGAGCGCGGCCGTTCGCCTTTCTCCCAATGCCGGGACGACGCGCGGCAGTACCAGCGCCATGACGATTGCGCCGCCGACGCCGAAAATCCCCAATGAAAGCCCGATCTGCCCTTCGCTCCACCCATAGCGATAGGAAGCGACGAAGGACCAGACGGCGGGGTAGACGGCGTGCGCCAGCCAGTAGAGGAAGAAGACGAGGCCCACCCAGCCGATACCCGGGTAATGACGCATCTGCTTGAGCGCGCCGAACGGATTGGCCCGGCGCCATTCGAAGCGACGCCGATTGGCCGGATCGAGCGTTTCCGGCAGGAGAAAGGCACCCATGACGAAATTGAGGAACGACAGCGCTGCGGCACCATAAAAGGGCACCCTTGGTCCCAGTTCCCCAAGGACACCTCCTATGACCGGGCCCAGTGCAAAACCGGTTCCGAAGGCAATGCCGATCAGCCCGAAGTTCTTGGCGCGGTTTTCGTCATTGCTGACATCGGCGATGTAAGCGGACGCGGTGCCGAAACTCGCGCCGCTGATCCCGGCAAGGCTGCGCCCGATGAAAAGCATCCAGTAGCTCGTCGCAAGCGCGCAGATCAGGTTGTCGATAGCGAAGGTCAGCACGGAGGCCAAAAGGATCGGCCGGCGCCCGAATCGGTCGCTCAGATTCCCGATGAGCGGCGCGAAGAAGAACTGCATCGCCGAATAAACGAGCAGCAGCCAGCCGCCGTCGATTGCCGCTTCACCAACATCCGCCCCCGTCAATTCCTCGAGATAGCTCGGCAATACAGGGACAATGATGGCGATACCCATAATATCGAGGAAGAGGATCATAAAGACGAGGAAAAGACCGCGCTTCACAAATTTCTGGTCGATCATGAGCTCCCCCCTGTCTGCCGGAGCGGAGACAGACCGTGAACAAAGTTACCAGTTTAGGTGTAACAACTTGCCTGAGCCGAAACAATACGTGAACATCTCAAAGTTTTTGATCGTGACGATCGAGCGCGCTGATATTTCGTATTCGCCGGCACTCCATCACCGCCCCGCCTGCCGCTGCTCGGACTTCAAGAAATCCACAAAGGCGCGGAGAGGTGCCGGCAGATGTCTGCGACCCGCATAATAAAGAAACGGCCCGGGAAAACTCGTTTCCCAGGCGTCAAGGACCGTAATCAGTCGCCCGGCCTCGATTTCCGGCTTCAGGAATTCTTCGAATGTGCGGATCACCCCCAGTCCGACCACAGCCGCGCTGATTTCGAGCTCGATCGTGTTGGCGAGTACGGTTGAGGGTGGCGCGATGATTATTGTCGCGTCTCCCTCGCCGAACTCCCATGGCAGCATCACGCCATTCTGAAAGCGATGGCGCACGGTTGCGTGCTCGAGGAGATCACGCGGATGCTGCGGTTCGCCTCGGCGGGCAAGATAATCCGGGGCCGCCGCAGTGATGTAGCGCTGTACGCGCGGCCCCAGGGGAATTGCGATCATATCCTTCTCGACCCGCTCTTCGTATCGCACGCCGGCGTCGAACCCCGCGGCAAGGACATCGATGAAGCCATCCTCGGCGGTCACCTCCAGCGTGATCGCCGGATGCGCTTTCATGAAGCGGCCGACGAGCGGCGGCAGAATAACCCTTGCTACGATGGTCGGAACGTTCAGCCGCAATGTGCCCGCGGGGCTGTCGCGCTCGCTCGCGACCTGGTCGAGCGCCCCGGCAATCTCGCCGAGCGCAGGCGTCAAACGTTCGAGCAAGCGCTTGCCCGCTTCCGTCGGCGTGACGCTGCGCGTGGTGCGGTTGAGCAATCGGACGCCGAGTTTTGCCTCCAGCCGCCGCAAGGCTTCGCTGAGCGCAGAAGCGGAAACGCCGCGCTTGCGCGCGGCCGTGCGAAAGCTGCGCTCGCGTGCAACTGCGGCGAAAGCATCGAGATCGGCAAGAGGCAGGTCGTTCATTGTGCGAAAACCAGAACAAGCCGTTTGGCTTGCCGGTGATTATCGCACAGCGCCGTTCGAAGTAAACATCTACCGACGCAAGCGGCCACGGCACGGCCTCAACTAAGGAGAAATGAGATGCGTATGATTCCGCTCGGAAATTCCGGCCAGAAGGTATCGTCGATCGGGCTCGGCTGCATGGGCATGTCGGATCTGTACGGTCCATCGGACCGCGCCGAAAGCATCGCCACCATTCATGCGGCAATCGATGCGGGCATCACCCTGTTGGACACCGGCGACTTTTACGGCATGGGGCATAACGAGATGCTGATCGGGGAGGCGCTGAAGGGACGTCTTCGCGACCAGGTCCAGTTGAGTGTCAAGTTCGGCGCATTGCGCGATGCGTCGGGCACATGGCTCGGCTACGATGCACGGCCCAAGGCGGTGCGCAACTTTCTCGCCTATACGCTGCAGCGCCTGGGAGTCGACTACCATCGGCGCCATCGCGGACTTGGTGAAGGCCGGCTACGTGCGCCATATCGGTCTCTCCGAAGTAGGCCCGCAAAAGATAAGGCGCGCTGCCGCCGTTCACCCCATCTCGGACCTGCAGATTGAATATTCCCTGATTTCACGCGGCATTGAGGATGAAATCGTGCCGGTGTGCCGCGAGCTCGGCATCGCCGTCACTGCCTATGGCGTGCTTTCGCGAGGCCTGATCAGCGGCCATTGGCAGAGGGGTGATGCGAAGAGCGGCGACTTCCGTGCGATGAGCCCCCGATTCCAGGAAGGAAATGTCGAGCGGAACCTCGCCTTGGTGGAGGCGCTCCGGCGCATCGCCGATGCCAAAGGCGTCACCGTCGCGCAAATCGCCATTGCCTGGGTGGCCGCCCAGGGAGAGGACATCGTGCCTCTCATCGGCGCGCGCCGCCGGGATCGTCTCGCCGAAGCACTCGGTTCCCAGGCAGTTGACCTGGATGCCGGCGACATCTCTGCGATCGAAAGCGCCGTGCCAAAGAACGCCGCTGCCGGCGCGCGCTATCCGGAAGCGCAGCTTGTACACATGGACAGCGAGCGGCAGAAATGAACAGCGGCGCCGGACCGGGGATGGCCCCGGTTCGGCCACGCGGTCAGACACCGCCGGAGAAAGTGTCGCAATCCGACATCTTGCCGCTGTCGAAACCGCGCTTGAACCATCGCATCCGCTGTTCGGACGTGCCGTGGTTGAAACTCTCCGGGACGACATAACCTTGCATGCGCTTCTGCAAAGTATCGTCGCCGATCTGGGTGGCGGCATTCAATGCCTCCTCCAGATCGCCGCGCTCCAGAAGGCCCTTCTGTTCCGTGTATTTGCCCCAGATTCCTGCAAAGCAGTCCGCCTGCAGCTCGACGCGAACCGACATCTGGTTCGACTCGGCCTCGCTCATGCGCTGCCGCATCTCGTTGAATTTGGGCAATACGCCGATCAGGTTCTGAACGTGATGACCAACCTCGTGCGCTAGCACGTAGGCCTGGGCGAAATCGCCGGAGGCTTCGAATTTCTGCGCCAGCTCGTCGAAGAAGCCCATATCGAGATAGACCCTACGATCGCCGGGGCAATAGAACGGACCCGAGGCGGAAGAGGCAAAGCCGCAGGCCGAGCGGACCGAGCCGCTGAACAGCACCAGCCGAGGTTCCTCGTACTGCTCGCCGCTCGCCTGAAAAATGCCGTTCCAGGTGTCTTCCGTTTCCGCAAGCACCGTGGCCATGAAGGCTTTCATCTCTTCTTCCTCGGCCGTGCCCTGCGGCGCTCCGGACCCGTCGCTCTGCTCGAAGCCCGGCATGTTCGCCGGGCCACCGCCTTCAAGCACCTGCAGCATGTCGATACCCATCGCCTTCAGAACGAAATAGAGAATAACGAGGAATATGAGCGTGCCGAAACTCATGCCGCCGCCGGCGCGGCGCATGCCGCCGCCGCCCGGCAGGCGGAATCCACCGCCTCGGCCGAAGGGGTTGCCTCCTCCGCGCGGGCCGGCTCCGCGCTGATCCTCGATGTTTCCAGACTGGCGGCGGCCCTTCCATTCCATGATCTGTCCTCCAGAAGGCGTCGCCTCTACTTTAGCGCGCTGAGTGATTTTATAAGCCCGGGCGGCAATCCTTGTAAAACGCAATCGCGGTCACGCGGTTGCATGCAGCGCATCGTTTTGTCGGGCCGATCATGCAAGCCTCCCAAGGGCAGCCGGGCAGGATTGACGCTTTCATCCTGTTCCGGTCCAATGGAATGCTGAGAATGGGAGGACCAAGAATGAAGGCATTGCGTCTGGAGTCGGTGGGCGCTATCTCGGTGCGAAATGTCGACATCCCCAAGCCCGGACCTGACGATCTGCTCGTCAAGGTGGAAGCTTGCGGCATCTGCGGTACCGATCGCCACCTCCTGCATGGCGAGTTTCCGTCGACACCCCCGGTCACGCTCGGACACGAGTTCTGCGGGATCGTCATGGAAGCGGGGAGCGCTGTCAAAGACATCGCACCGGGTGCGAGGATCACCGGAGATCCCAATATCTCATGCGGACGCTGCCCCCAGTGCGAAGCGGGCCGGGTCAATCTTTGCCGGAACTTGCGCGCGATCGGCATTCATCGCGATGGCGGCTTTGCCGAATACGTGCTGGTGCCGCGGAAGCAGGCGTTCGAAATTCCGCTTACGCTCGATCCCGCCCATGGCGCCTTCTGCGAGCCCCTCGCCTGCTGCCTGCATGGCATCGACGTATCGGGGATCAAAGTCGGTTCGACCGTGGCAATCCTGGGCGGCGGCGTCATAGGCCTGCTGACGGTTCAGCTCGCCAGGCTTGCCGGGGCAGCGAAGGTCGTTCTCTCGACAAGACAGGCATCGAAGCGCCGTCTGGCTGAAGAGATCGGCGCCACCGCCACGGTAGACCCCTCGGCCGGCGACGTGGTCGAGGCTATCGCTGGTCCGGCAGGCCTCGTCCCCGGGGGCGTCGACGTCGTTATCGAGTGCGCGGGCGTTGCGGAAACCGTGAGACAGTCGACGCGCCTCGCCAAGGCCGGCGGCACGGTCGTCATCCTCGGCGTGCTGCCGCAAGGAGAAAAGGTCGAAATCGAGCCCTTCGACATCCTCTTTCGTGAGCTTCGCGTGCTCGGTTCCTTCATCAATCCTTTCGTCCATCGCCGCGCTGCCGACCTCGTGGCCTCCGGCGCGATCGAAATCGACCGCTTGATTTCGAGGCGCATATCCCTCGACGAAGCGCCGCACGCGATCTCGAATCCCGCCGCTGCCGGCGAGGTGAAGGTACTGGTCATCCCGTCGCGCGAGCCGGCGTAGCAGCAATAGCGCCCAAGCTCGCGGACCTTGGTTCGAAAGCGCTGCCAAATATCTGCGCATTCTTGTCGATTCCGGAATTTTCGGGGTTTCGCTGGCGAAAACATTTGCCTATAAGCCGCTTCTAGCCTGAAAAGACCATCAATGCGCGACCCGGCCGGTGACCTCCCAACCTGGCCGGTTTTTCGCGCAGCTAGAACGGATGATTGCCCATGCCGAAGCGCCAAGACATCAAATCGATCCTCATCATCGGCGCGGGGCCGATCGTCATCGGTCAGGCATGCGAGTTCGACTATTCCGGCACTCAGGCCTGCAAGGCGCTGAAGGAGGAAGGCTACCGGGTCATCCTGGTCAATTCGAATCCGGCAACGATCATGACCGATCCGGGACTCGCCGATGCGACCTATGTCGAGCCGATCACGCCGGAGGTCGTCGCCAAGATCATCGCCAAGGAGCGTCCCGACGCGCTCCTTCCGACCATGGGTGGACAGACGGCGCTCAACACCGCACTGTCTCTGCGCCGCATGGGCGTGCTCGATCGCTACAATGTCGAGATGATTGGTGCGAAGCCGGAGGCGATCGACAAGGCGGAAGATCGTGCCCTGTTCCGGGAGGCGATGGCCCATATCGGCCTGGAAACGCCGAAATCGCGCCTGGCGAACGCCACGGACATCAAGGACCACGACCGCAAGACCCACGAGGCGCAACGCTCCGCGCTCAAGGCAAAGCTTTCCGGCGACGATCTCGACAAGGCCCTGGACGAACTGGAGAACAAGTGGAACCTCGGCGAAGGCGATCGCAAGCAGCGCTATGTGAACCACGCGATGGCGATCGCCGCGCAAGCGCTCGACGATGTCGGCCTCCCCGCGATTATCAGGCCGTCCTTCACGCTCGGTGGCACCGGCGGCGGCATCGCCTATAACCGTTCGGAGTTCTTCGAGATCGTCGGAAGCGGCCTCGATGCCTCGCCTACCACCGAAGTCCTGATCGAAGAGTCGGTCCTGGGCTGGAAGGAATATGAAATGGAGGTCGTCCGCGACAAGGCGGACAACTGCATCATCATCTGCTCTATCGAGAACATCGATCCGATGGGCGTGCACACGGGCGATTCGATCACCGTCGCGCCGGCGCTGACCTTGACCGACAAGGAATATCAGATCATGCGCAACGCCTCTATCGCGGTGCTGCGCGAGATCGGCGTCGAAACGGGCGGATCGAACGTCCAGTTCGCAGTCAACCCTGAAAACGGTCGCCTCGTCGTCATCGAAATGAATCCGCGCGTGTCGCGCTCCTCGGCGCTGGCATCGAAGGCGACCGGCTTCCCGATCGCCAAGATCGCCGCCAAGCTTGCAGTCGGCTATACGCTCGACGAACTGGAAAACGACATCACCGGGGGCGCCACGCCAGCATCCTTCGAGCCGTCGATCGATTACGTAGTCACCAAGATCCCGCGTTTCGCCTTCGAGAAGTTCCCGGGTGCCGAGCCGACGCTTACGACCGCAATGAAATCGGTGGGCGAAGTCATGGCGATCGGGCGGACCTTTGCAGAATCATTGCAGAAGGCACTTCGCGGTCTCGAGACCGGGCTGACCGGGCTCGACGAGATCGAGATTCCTGACTCCGACGAGAATGGCGACGGCCGCAACGCAATCCGCGCCGCGCTCGGAACGCCGACGCCGGACCGGTTGCGCATGGTCGCCCAGGCTCTTCGTCTCGGCATGAGCGAAGCCGAGGTGCATGAAGCCTGCAAGATCGATCCGTGGTTCATCGCGCAGTTCAAGGCGATCGTCGACATGGAGACGCGGATCCGCGAACACGGCCTGCCGGCGGACGCCGAGAACCTGCGCATGCTGAAGGCGATGGGCTTCTCCGACGCGCGGCTTGCGACGCTTACCGGCAAACGCCCGAAAGAGGTCGCGGAGCTCCGCAACGCTCTGAACGTCCGCCCCGTCTACAAGCGCATCGACACCTGTGCGGCCGAGTTCGCCTCGCCGACCGCCTACATGTATTCGACATATGAGACGCCCTTCGTCGGTACCGCCCGCTCGGAGGCGCAGGTCTCGGACCGCAAGAAGGTCGTCATTCTCGGGGGCGGCCCCAACCGGATCGGTCAGGGCATCGAGTTCGACTATTGCTGCTGCCATGCCGCCTTCGCTTTGAAGGACGCCGGTTACGAGGCGATAATGATCAACTGCAACCCGGAGACCGTCTCGACCGACTACGACACCTCCGACAGGCTCTATTTCGAGCCGCTTACGGCGGAAGACGTGATCGAAATCATGCGCGCCGAGCAGGAGAACGGTACTCTGCACGGCGTCATCGTGCAGTTCGGCGGCCAGACGCCGCTGAAGCTCGCGGAAGCGCTCGAAAAGAACGGCATCCCGATCCTCGGCACCGCGCCCGATGCGATCGACCTCGCCGAAGACCGTGACCGGTTCCAGAAGCTTCTGATGAAGCTCGACCTCAACCAGCCGAACAACGGCATTGCCTACTCCGTCGAACAGGCACGCCTCGTCGCCGGAGAAATCGGCTTCCCGCTGGTGGTTCGCCCGTCCTACGTTCTCGGCGGCCGCGCCATGCAGATCATCCATTCCGAAAGCATGCTTCAGAGCTACTTGCTCGATACCGTTCCGGGCCTCGTGCCTGAAGATATCAAGCAGCGCTATCCGAACGACAAGACGGGTCAGATCAACACCCTGCTCGGCAAGAACCCGCTCCTTTTCGACAGCTATCTGACGAATGCGATCGAGGTCGATGTCGATTGCCTTTGCGACGGCAAGGATGTCTTCGTTTGCGGAATCATGGAGCACATCGAGGAGGCCGGCATCCACTCGGGCGACTCGGCCTGCTCGCTGCCGGTTCACTCGCTCGGCGATGACCTCGTCGACGAACTGGAGCGGCAGACCGCAGCGCTGGCCAGGGCGCTGAACGTCGGCGGTCTGATGAACGTGCAGTTCGCGATCAAGGACGGCACGATCTACGTTCTCGAGGTCAATCCCCGCGCTTCGCGCACCGTTCCCTTCGTGGCCAAGACGATCGGCGCGCCAATCGCCAAGATCGCAGCACGCGTCATGGCCGGCGAAGGGCTCGATGACGCGATTGGCGCCTATGGCAAGAAGCCGGATCCGCGCAATCTGAAACATATCGCAGTCAAGGAGGCAGTATTCCCCTTCGCCCGCTTCCCGGGCGTCGATACGCTGCTTGGCCCCGAAATGCGTTCGACCGGCGAGGTCATCGGGCTCGACACCGATTACGCACTGGCCTTTGCGAAGTCACAGCTCGGCGCCGGCGTCGATCTGCCGCGCGACGGAACTGTTTTCGTTTCGGTTCGCGACGAGGACAAGGAGCGGGTGCTTCCCGCCATCCGCATTCTCGCCGACATCGGCTTCAAGGTCATGGCGACCGGCGGCACGGCCCGCTTTCTCGGTGAACGGGGAATGGTGGCGACCAAGATCAACAAGGTCCTGGAAGGCAGACCCCATGTCGAGGACGCCATCCGCAACCGGCAGGTTCAGCTCGTGATCAACACCACGGATGGCAACAAGGCGATTTCCGACTCGAAGTCGCTGCGCCGTGCGACCCTGATGCAGAAGGTGCCCTATTACACCACCATGGCGGGCGCCGAGGCGGCGGCACTCGCCATCAAGGCGCTGAAGGCCGGCAACCTCGAAGTGCGCCCGTTGCAGAGCTATTTCGAGACCTGAACGGGACAGCTTCATTCTTCTGAACGCAGTCTGAACGCTCGGTTCAGGCTGCGTTCCTAGGCGGCATGGTTCCATGTTCCAGGACGCGCGCAAGGCGGTAAGGCCTGGGACGCACCGGATTGGGGCATGACATGCAGCTTTATTTCTTCGATCTCCATTGGGATGACGAGTGTTTCGCCGACGATGAGGGTATCCTCCATTTCGACGAAGGTTCGGCGCTCTATTACGGCCAGCGTATCGCCGACCGAATCGGCCGCGACGTGGATTACGGCTCGCTGAAGGTCAGGGTAAGGTCGGAGGCGGGCGTGATGCTTGCGGCACTCACGCCATCCCAAGGCCGCGGCGTCGAACAGGATGCCCTTCTCGGCCGCAACCGCTCCCTTGCCGCTACGGCATATTTTGGTGAACCTTGCCCTCGCATCGGGCCAGCCGCAGGGTCGTGATCCCGAAGAAGACCGATGCTGCCGCAAGAGTTGCGCCAACTGCAAAGACACCCAGTAATGCCGCCGATATCACCCGATTGCTGGCGCCCTCATCGAAACCTCCGGCATTGGCCACGGCTCCGAAGACCGCCGCGCCGATCGCGTAACCGGCCGATTGCAGCGTCGGAAGCAGCGCGGAGGTCTTGTCGCGTTCCTCTATGGTCGAGACGTTCATCAGCAGCTGGCTCAGCGTCCCCCAGCAAAGGCCGAAACCTGCTCCGATTGCAGCCTGGCTGATGAAGACGAGCTTGTATTCGCCGGTTCCGACGGCCAGCGCCAAGCCAACGAGGCCGAGGCATAGCATCAACGGACCGGTCCAGACGATCTGCACGCGCATCTCATGAGAGCGGAGGCTCGCGATGAGTATCGCCGTCAGGCTCCAGGATATGGCCATCAAGGCGTTCGAGAAGCCAGCCGCAGTCGGGCCGAATCCCCATAGCTGTTGCAGGGCGTAGACGAGGTAAACGGAGCCCGAGGCTTGCGCCAGCGGCATCAGAAGGATGACCCAGAGCCCGGCCCCGAGCGAGTGGGTGGGCGAAAAGGCTCCGAAAGGAAGAATAGACTGCCGCGATCGGCGGTCGAGTCGGACCGTGCTGACGAACACAGCGATCGCTGCCGCCAGCAAACCCGCCATCGCATAATCGTTGGTCGCCGTGCTTGAAAGCGAGACTAGCAAGATCCCGACGCCGAAAGTCACCAGACGCAGCAGGGGAATCGATCCGGCAGACCCTCCCGGGCTTTGCGCCGGCTGGCGCACGATCGCGACGACGAGCACAACGAAGATTGCGGCCGCAGGTATGTTGACGAAGAAGGCCGCGCGCCACGACCAGTATTCCGTCAGCAAACCGGATATGAGCGGGCCGCCGAAGGCGGCACCAGCCCACACGATCGCTTCCGCTCCGAAGATCTTGGGCACCAGCCGTTGCGGGAAAAGCTCCGGTATCAGCGCGTAGCATAGAGCTGCAATGACGCCCTCGCCCAGCCCCTGGAGAACCCTCCCGGCAAGAACCTGAGGCATGCTGCTCGCCATCGTAGCGATGATCGTGCCCGTAGCGAAGACGAGTGCCGCCGCAACCAGTGTGTTGCGTGCGCCGAATCGAGCTTTCTGATTCGCCGCCAGCGCGCCACCGACGATGGCGAAAACGAGATACAGCGTGAACGCCCAGGACAAGAGGGAGGCTCCCCCGAACTCGACAACGGCTGTGGGCAGCGCCGTCGACACGAAGAACTCGTTGAAGGCAAAAAGCGCTACGCCAAGGCACAGTGTCACCGTCGCCGCCAAGTGACGCGGCTGCAGCAGCTCGCTCCAGCGCCCATCCTCCGCGTTGGTAACAGTCTGCTGCGCCGGATCGGCCATTGACGATTTCTCTTCGGCTAAACTCATGATTCGGTCCCTATCGATTTCCGTGGACCAGCACTGATACGACCTCAATCACGGTTGAGGTAAAGAGGTTTCCCCGCCGAATTTCACCTTTACAAGTACGGGCTGGAGTCCGGCGTCCGGCGCTGATCCGCCGCGCGAGGATCGAAAAATCTGGCTTTCGAACTGCCGTTTCTGTTATAAGGTCGGTTCGGTTGTTTGAACGGTTCCGGTGCTTGCGCTCCGGAGGCCGTTTTCTTTTGCGCTGGCGCTGCCGAAAGGCGGCGCCGCGTGCTTGATGAAGGATAATGAAATGGTCGACAAAGTGCCCATGACACAGGGTGGATTCGTCAATCTGCAGGAGGAGCTGCGTTGGCGCCAGCAGGAAGAACGCCCGCGCATCATCGAGGCGATCGCCGAGGCCCGCGCCCATGGTGACTTGTCGGAGAACGCCGAATATCATGCGGCCAAGGAAGCGCAGAGCCATAACGAGGGCAGGATCTCCGAACTCGAGGACCTGATCGCGCGCGCCGAAGTCATCGATCTTTCGAAAATGTCCGGATCGAAGATCAAGTTCGGCGCCAGGGTGAAGCTCGTCGACGAGGATACGGAAGAAGAAAAGACCTACCAGATCGTCGGCGATCAAGAGGCAGACGTCAAACAGGGACGCATTTCCATCTCTTCTCCGATCGCCCGCGCGTTGATCGGCAAGGAAGTCGGCGATTCGATCGAAGTCAATGCTCCTGGTGGTTCCAAGGCGTATGAGATTCTCGCCGTCCAATGGGGCTGACCTGCTTTTCGGGGGTGCGCCGGTCCCGCCGCGCTGCCCCTCCTCACCTAAGGTTGATGGTCGCAGGCGCAAGGAGCGCGCACAGGTGGTGGATATCCGCGACGTCGAGGTGATCGCGCCGAACTTCAAGCGGCGCCTTTCCGGCGTTACCTCGTCAATCATCCAGCTGGTGCCTGTGCAGCGTGCCCTTGGGCAGAAGATCGCGGTTCTCGGGCCTGGACTTCCAAAGAGCTTGCCGTCGGTTCGCTTTCGCGATCTGATCCGCCTCTGGAAGAGGCCGCCGGGACGGCGGTGCCGAGTCTGGCATGCGCGCCGCAATGTCGAGATGCTGCCGGCCGTTCTCCTCCGCGACCTGCTGCGGATGAAGATCAGGATCGTCTTTACCTCCGCTTCGCAGCGCCGGCATACCGGATGGAGCAAGTTCCTTATCGGCCGCATGGACGCGGTTATCGCCACCAGTGCCAGGACGGCCGCCTATCTCGAAGTGCCGAACACCGTTATCCTGCATGGAATTGATACGCAGCGCTTTCAACCGCCTTTCGACAAGGCGGAGGCGAAGCAGGCGCTCGGCCTCGATCCTGCGAAGAAATTCGTCGGATGCTTCGGGCGCGTACGCCGCCAGAAAGGAACAGACCTGTTCGTCGACAGCATGATCGCCCTCCTGCCCGGCCGTCCGGGCTGGGGTGCAATCGTTGCCGGCCGTGCCACCGGTCCCCACGCGGCCTTCGAAACCGAACTGAAGGAACGCGTCGCAAAGGCCGGACTCGCCGACCGAATCCTCTTTGTCGGCGAGCATACGAATATTCCCGATTGGTACCGCGCTCTCGACCTCTTCATCGCACCGCAGCGATGGGAAGGCTTCGGCCTCACGCCGCTGGAAGCCATGGCGACCGGGGTGCCGGTGGTGGCAACCGATGTCGGCGCCTTTTCGGAACTCGTAACAGTCGGGAACGAAGAAACCGGCCTCATCGTTGCAGCCGACGATCTCACCGCAATGGTCGGCGCGGCAGCCGCCTACATGGACGACCTGCCGCGGCTTGCGGCCGCCGGCGCCAATGGTCTTGCGCGGACGGCAAAGAACTTCGCCATCGAAGGGGAAGCACGCGCGATCGGCGCGGTTTACGACAGTCTTACGCGCTGATCCGAAGCAATCCCAGGAAATGGATTGGCCTACGTCTTCGAAGCAAAGAGCCGCAGATAGGCGTCGGTGATTGCTTCCTTCGAAAACTGGCGGATGAGCGTCTCGTGTCCACGCTCGGCAAGGCGCGTGCCGAGTGTGGGGTCGGCGACGATCTGCCCGATGGCGTGTGCAAAGCCCTCCGCATCGCCGATCTCGACCATCACGCCGTTTTCGCCGTCGCGCATGAACCATTTCGGCCCCTCGGATCGGGTCGATACGACGGGCGTCCCCTGTGCCCAGGACTCGAGGATAACATTGCCAAGCGGTTCGTGACTGGACGACATCGCAAAAATATCGGCGGCAGCGAGATAGGGCCTCGTATCTTTCTGCCAGCCGGCGAAGCGAACCCGGTCGGATACGCCGAGGTCAGACGAGAGCTTGTGCAGATTGTCGCCCTCCTCACCGTCGCCGAGCAGCCAAAGATAGACGCCCGGCAGTCTGGCCACCGCTTCGATCAGCGTATGGAACCCCTTGCGTTCGACGAAACGTCCCATGGACATCACGACGGGCGCATCGGCCGGCGTGTCCAGTTTCGCCCGGTCTACCGCCTCGACACGCCCGGTCGCGGTGAAATTGGAGATGACCCTGACTTCCCTCGTCCAGCCGAGATCACGCACGCGCTCGGCAATGCCCGGTGTATTGCAGACGATACAGTCCGTGTTTCGGAAGTAACTGAGGCGAGTCGGGTAATCGCCGAGACGCGAGATCTTGAATGCGCCTCTATAGTTTGGCATCAGCTCGCTTGCCCGCGGCGCCCAGGCCATCAGGACATCGGGCTTCTCGCGCCGCGCCATATGCTTCACCTTCAAGGGCAGAAGAATTCGATCGAGTGAGAGATTGCGGAAATGGCTTTCCCTGATCTTCGCGACGCCTTCGATGTCGCGCCGCCAGCTGCGTCCAGGACGGATGGTTGCTGTCTGCTCCACTCCACGTTCCGCAAGCGCATTGACGAGATGCACGAAGAACCGTTCGGCACCGCCATCCTTGCCGAAATGAAAATGGCTGACCTTCATCGCCGTGCGACGCTCCTGGCGAAAAGATCGAGATAAGCGTCGGTGATTGCCTTTTCGGAAAAGCGCGCCCGCAGGGTTTCGCGGCCGGCGGCGCTTAGTCGCTCGCGAAGCGCAGGATCATCGCGCAGCCGGCGGATGGCCTCGGCAAGCCCTCTGTCGTCACCGCAATCGACCATGAGAGCATCACCATCATGCGTCATAACCCAGGACGGGCCCTCCGCGCGTGCGGCTATCGTGGGTTTTCCGGCGCCCCATCCTTCGAAGCAGACATTGCCGAGAGGCTCATGCGATGAATTGATGACGAAGGCGTCGCCGGCCGACAGAAAACCATAGGCGTTTGTCTGCCAACCGGTGAAGCGGACGCGATCGCGAAGCCCGAGTTCGTCTGTGAGCCGTTCGAGCTGTTCTCTATCCGGACCGTCCCCGACGAGCCACAGATAGGTGTTCTCCACTTGTTTCACTGCTCGGATAAGCCCGTCGAAGCCCTTTCGCTTCACGAAGCGTCCCATTCCGACCACGACGAAGGCATCCTCCGGCGTCTGCAAATCGGCCCGCGCAACGGGCGGGACAGGCTCTGCGCGGGTGAAATTAGCGATCACCTCGATGTCGCGGTTCCAGCCAAAATCGCGAACCTTGGCGGCAATATCAGGCGTGATGCAAACGAGGGTCTCGACATTGGTGTAGTAACCGAGATGTTCGGGATAATCTCCCAGCCGAGATATGCGATAGGCCTTGGCATGGGCCGGCATGAACCGGCTGGCCCGCAACTGCCACGCCATTATGATGTCCGGTTTGAACTCGCGAAGAACCTGGTTCAACCTCCATTTCAAAAGGAAACGAGACAGCGAAATGCGCCGGAAAACGCCTTCATAGATCGTCGCGCTCTTTTCTATGTCCCTGCGCCAGCTGCGGTCCGGCCGGATCAGCGCCCGTTGTTCGACGCCCCTCTCATGCAGTGCATTGACGAGATTGACGAAGAAGCGCTCAGCTCCGCCTTCCTTGCCGAAGTGAATATGCATAATTTTCATGCTGAATCCTTTGATCGATCAGCGCGAAAGCGCGTCGTCGACATTCGGGCGCGCCTCCAGGGCGTGCCGCTGATAGATCTTCGCTGCCGTCAGAAAGGCATAGACCGCTCCGGTCATAGCTTCGATGAAGCCTGACAGACCGCAGCGCCAGAGACCGTTGCGGAAATAGAGCCTCAGAAAGTAGATCGGCGGGGCGAAGACGAGTTTGTAGAACCGTGGTCGCTTGCCGGATTCGACCTGCTGGTCCGCTTTCAACGTCGAATATTTGTTTTCCTTCAGGATCTGTTCGTCCATGACCAGCGGACGGAAATGAAGGAGGCTGCCGGTGCGCGCTTTGCCGACGTTTCCATCGGGCACGATGCCTTCATGGACTTTCTGGCTAAGATCGTAGCCCCCCCTGCCACGCCGGATCAGCCGCAAATTCCGCCGCTCCCGCACGTTTTCGGGGGTATAGCCATAGCCGATCAGATAGGGGCGACGCGCCACGCGCCAGCCGACGATCTCGTCTGATGTTGCGAGCAGTTCGGGCAGCAGATTTCGCAGCGCCCCGTCCAGCCTCTCGTCCGCATCGATATTGAAGCACCAGGGCTCACTGCACTGCTCGAGCGCGAACTGCTTCTGTCCGGCATAACCGCGCCAGGGCTCGTGCATGAAACGAATCGGCCAACCCGCGTCGATATAAGACTGCACCAAGGCGGCAGTGCCGTCCGTCGATCCGGAATCGACGATCACGATTTCGGCGCATTGTTCGAGGCTCTCGATGCAGTTGCCGAGATAGGCCTCTTCGTTCAGGCAGATGATGAAGGCTGAAAGCGGAAGCTTAGCTGTCATAGGGCCGTCCCGCATTCGCTCTCGTCCTGGAAGCCGGTCGAAACGGCAGTCCGCAAGACCTTGGCTTGTGGTGCCGGGTGGGAACCCGCTCTGCACCTCAGATTTCTACCTGACATGCGTCCTTCACTTGCCGGATCGTCAGCATCGTCCGCACCGTATCGACATTCTCGGTGGCGGTCAGTTCTTCAATAACGAAATCCTGAAAGCTCGCAAGGTTCTCGGCCACGCACTGCAGCAGAAAGTCCGACTCTCCGGACACCATCCAGGCCTCGCGAACAAGCGGCCATGAGGCGGTGCGGGCGGCAAAGGCCTTCAGATTGGCGTCGGACTGGTGCTTCAGACCGACCATGCAGAAGGCAACGAGATCATATCCAAGCGCGGCGGCATTCAGAAGCGCGCGATAGCCCCGGATGACGCCGGCCTCCTCGAGCTTGCGAACCCGGCGCAGGCAGGGAGGTGCCGAAATCCCCACCCTCTCGGCCAGTTCCACATTCGTCATACGGCCGTTATCCTGCAGTTCGCGCAGTATTTTCATATCGATGGCATCGAGCTCGACGCGTACGACCATTGCCCATATCCCCAATCATGTCGGCCTTGCTTGCGGCAAAGGCCTTTTGTCCGCCGATCGATGGACGACGGTACGATACCGTAGCGCCGATCCCTTCGCGCCGAAGGCGCCGCGTCAGCGGCGCCTGATCCGGGCGCTGTCTCCTTCCCTTGGGTAGCACGTAATCGAATACCGAAACGAGAGCGCTCGCATCTGCATGCACAAAATCCTTGTGCCGTCCCGCGCGGTCGCGTCTTATGGCGGTTGGGCGGTTCAAAACCGATGCAAATATGCCCGATCTGGTGTCAAATCGACGCTGCCCACGCAACCACTTGTGTGTATCAGATCGCGCGCCCTTGAAAGTGCGCGTTGTGAATACCTAAAGTAAGGCAATATTTGCATGATTGGATTGCACCGGACGAGGCTGCCCGGCCAACCCGGCGGACGAAGGACAAAAGCATGACTGCGCGCCACACGAAAGTGCTGATTATCGGTTCCGGCCCTGCCGGTTATACCGCCGCCATCTACACGGCGCGGGCCATGCTTTCGCCGGTGCTTATCGCCGGCATGGAACAAGGCGGCCAGCTGATGATCACCACCGACGTGGAGAATTATCCCGGCTATGCCGATCCGGTCCAAGGCCCCTGGATGATGGAGCAGATGCTGAAACAGGCGATCCATGTCGGCACGGAGATCGTCAACGATCTCGTAACCGACGTCGACCTCTCCGTCCGCCCCTTCCGCATAAGAACGGATAGCGGCACGGATTGGACGGCAGACGCGTTGATCATAGCCACCGGCGCCAAAGCGAAGTGGCTCGGCATCGAAACGGAACCGACCTTCATGGGTTTCGGCGTATCCGCCTGTGCCACCTGCGACGGGTTTTTCTACCGCAACAAGGATGTCATCGTCGTGGGCGGAGGCAACTCGGCGGTGGAGGAAGCACTGTATCTCTCCAACCTGGCCAAGACGGTGACCGTGGTTCACCGGCGCGACGCTTTTCGCGCGGAGAAGATTTTGCAGGAGCGCCTGTTCTCGAAGCCGAACGTCAAGGTGATCTGGGATCACGAGGTTCTGGAATATCTCGGGACGCCGGCAAAGCCCCCGATGCCGGCCTCGGTAAACGGTGTAAAGCTTCGTAACACCAAGACCGGCGAAACATCGGAAATGGTCATCGACGGGGTTTTCGTGGCGATCGGTCATGCGCCCGCCGTCGAGCTCTTCAAGGGTAAACTTCGCCAGAAGCCCAACGGCTATCTCTGGACCGCGCCGGATTCGACGGCGACCGATGTGCCCGGCGTCTTCGCCGCCGGCGACGTCACCGACGATATCTATCGTCAGGCCGTTACAGCGGCCGGCATGGGTTGCATGGCGGCGCTTGAAGCGGAGAAATATCTGGCGGGTCATATGCCCGTCGCAATCGCAGCCGAATAGAAGTTGCGAATCAGAGCGCGCGCCAGGATTGGGGGCGTGGGCTCTGCTGGGCGCGGGATGAGGAAAGTATGGGCGGTCTTTCCGCCCGCATCCCGCCCTGACCAATTAGAAACGATCGCGTTCATGATTTGGGTCTCCGACCTAAATCGACGTGATCCAGGGAACAGATGCATCGGTCGTCTCCGGAGAAACCTGGCAGCTCTCTCCGGCCGAGCCTTTATGGGGGACTCTATGTCGCTGGACTGGGACAAACTTCGCATTTTTCATGCGGCGGCTGAAGCTGGCTCGTTCACGCACGCGGCAGACAAACTCCATCTATCACAGTCGGCAATCAGCCGTCAGGTCAGTTCGCTCGAGCAGGACGTCGGCATCAAGCTCTTCCATCGGCATGCCCGCGGCCTGATCCTCACTGAACAGGGTGAAATGCTTTATCGCACGGCTCACGACGTGCTGATGAAGCTCGAAAGCGTCAAGGCCCAGCTCAGCGAAACGACCGACAAGCCGAGCGGCAAGTTGCGCATCACGACCACCGTCGGGCTCGGCCAGGGCTGGCTGACCGACAAGATCCAGGAATTCATGTCCTTGTACCCGGAGATCCAGGTGCAGCTCATCCTCGACAATGAAGAGCTGGACGTGAACATGCGTCATGCGGACTGCGCCATAAGGCTGCGGCAGCCGCAGCAATCGGATCTCATCCAGCGCAAGCTCTTTACCGTGCACATGCACGTCTATGCCGCACCGTCCTACATCAACAAGTTCGGCGAGCCGCAATCTCTTGACGATCTCGACAATCACCGGATCATCACCTTCGGCGAACCGGCGCCGAACTACCTGCTCGATGTGAACTGGCTTGAGATTGCCGGACGCGACTCGGATAATCCGCGCATATCGCACCTGCAGATCAACAGCCAGACGTCGATCAAGCGGGCCTGCCTGCTCGGCATCGGTATCGCGATGCTTCCGGATTACATCGTCGGCCGCGATCCGGGCCTCATTCAACTGCCGATCAGCGCCGACATTCCATCCTTCGATACCTATTTCTGCTACCCGGACGAGCTGAAGAACGCGGCGAAGCTGAAAGTCTTCCGCGACTACATCGTTTCCAAAGCGAGAAACTGGAACTTTTGACGGTTTGGCAATTGCCCGAATTTCGGGCAATTGCCATAATCCGCGCTAACGCGCTGTTACGACTGTATTATTTTCCAGGATGATCGATTCTGTCGAGAGCTTTGATTGTCGAGAGCCGCAAAAACAGGCAGGGATGCGCAAACGGCATGGCTGTCATGCATATTAAATGATTGCCGGCAGCCCAAAAAAACAGCATACCGAACTCAGCTGATGCATCTTGGTGGCTTCTCCTCCCAGTGCCACCGCAGCAGCTGTTCCCCTCTGGAGGTTTAAATTACCTTCACAACTATAAGGGCCCAAGTTCTTCTTGTGGCCCTCTTTTTTTCCTTGTGAATGCCTCACATCCCTCAGTTGATAAAATATTGGAGGCGGCTATTGAAAGCGACCACGGCCCTGCCCATATCAGTTTCAGCTGGTGCATATAGCGGCTTTCTCCTCCCCAGCCGCTGCAGCAGCTGTTCCCCTCTGGAGGTTTGAAACCTTCACAACTGAAAGGGCCCAAGTTTTCTTGTGGCCCTCTTTTTTTGCACGTTTTTCCCGGCCTCCGTGGTGGTCCATGCTGCAATCACAGCGTTGTGACTTTTCATATCGGATTTTACCGATATATATTTCGATTAAACCAAATATACCGAAATACGATGGATAGAGATGAAATTCTAAAAGCGCTGGCGCATCCGACGCGCGTGGAGATTCTAACCTGGCTGAAGGAGCCGCAGGCTCATTTCTCGGGCCAGGAGCATCCGTTCGACATGGGCGTGTGTGCCGGGCAGTTCGAGAGGTGCGGCCTCTCGCAGTCTACGGTCTCGTCGCACCTGGCTGTGCTGCAGCGCGCTGGTCTGGTGTCGAGCCGCCGCGTCGGCCAGTGGGTCTTCTACAAGCGCAATGAGGAGACGATCGCCGAATTTCTAAAGACGATCGGCAATCTCTGATCAACCCTTTTTCCCCCCAAAGCCTCAATCCGCTACGGAAAGGACAATCCATGGCCTCTCTCTTTGACCCGATTTCGATCGGTGACATCGTACTCAAGAACCGCGTCGTAATGGCACCTCTGACCCGGAACCGTTCGCCCCAGGCCGTGCCCAATGATCTCAACGTCGCCTATTACGAGCAGCGCGCATCCGCCGGCCTGCTGATCACCGAGGCGACGGCAATAAGTCACCAGGGCCAGGGCTACGCAGACGTGCCGGGCCTCTACAAGCCGGAAGCCCTAGCCGGCTGGCGCAAGATCACCGATGCCGTTCACAAAGCCGGCGGCAGGATCGTCGTGCAGATGTGGCATGTCGGGCGGATCTCGCATGAGTCGCTTCAGCCGCAGGGCGGCAAGCCTGTTGCGCCGTCGGCCATCCGTGCCAAATCGAAGACCTATCTGATCAACCCCGATGGAACCGGGACCTTTGCCGAAACCTCCGAACCGCGAGCGCTCGAATTGGCGGAAATCCCCGGCATCGTCGAGGATTATTGCAAGGCCGCCCGCGCCGCGATCGAGGCGGGCTTCGATGGCGTCGAGATTCATGCTGCCAACGGCTATCTGATCGACCAGTTCCTGCGCTCCGGCTCAAACGAACGCACGGACGCCTATGGCGGCTCGATCGAGAACCGCGCCCGCTTCCTCTTCGAGGTCGTAGACGCCGTTACCGGGGAGATCGGCGCCGGTCGGGTGGGAATCCGCATCTCTCCCGTGACCCCTGCAAACGACGCTTTCGATCCGGATCCGCAGCCCCTCTTCACCTATGTCGTCGAAGGACTGGCTCGTTACCCGCTCGCATATGTGCACGTCATCGAAGGCGCCACGGGCGGAGCACGCGATCACCAGCAGGGCGATCGGCCCTTCGACTACGCAGCCCTGCGTAACGCCTATGCAGCAGCCGGGGGTAAGGCGGCCTGGATGACGAACAACGGTTACGATCGCGATCTGGCGCTGAGGACCGTCGAAAGCGGCGAAGCCGACCTCGTTGCATTCGGCAAACCCTTCATCGCCAACCCGGACCTCGTACGCCGGCTTAGAGACAATGTGGCCCTGAATGCACCGGATCAGGCAACCTTCTATGGCGGCGGTGCCAAAGGCTACACGGACTATCCGTCGCTCGAAAACGTCGCCTGATATCGATTGAGAGATCGCCATGAGGAAAGGGCCCGCTCAGCAGGCGGGCCCTTCACGATGCGAATCGATTATGCTGCACGGATGTTCACATCCTTCATTGATAAATGGGCTCTCGACCCCGCCGGTGAGCCCATCCTCACGCGGACGAGCCGCCTGCTGCCCGTTCGTTGGCGTGGCTTGCCGGCCATGCTCAAGGTGGCAGACGAGCCGGAGGAGATATCCGGTGGGCGGTTGATGAAATGGTGGGATGGCCACGGTGCCGCAAGGGTTTACGCCGCAACCGATAACGCGATCCTTATCGAGCGATCTGACAGCCGACGATCGCTTTTTCACATGGCGATGACCGGCAGCGACGATGCCGCGACCCGGATCATCTGCAGGACGGTTGCCTCGCTGCATGCACCACGTCCATCGCCGCCGGCGGGTTTAGCACCGCTCGAACGCTGGTTCCAGGCGCTTGCCCCCGCAGCCCGCATCCACGGGGGCGTTCTCGGGACCTGCGCGGATGCTGCGCGGTTTCTCTTTTCCGCTCCCGGTGCGCCGGTCGTCCTGCATGGCGACATTCACCACGGCAATATTCTCGATTTCGATGACCGGGGCTGGCTCGCCATCGATCCGAAAGGGCTCCTCGGCGAACGCGGTTTCGATTACGCCAATCTCTTCTGCAATCCGGAGCTTCCGCTCGGAACTTTTCCAGGGCGTCTGCATGGGCAGCTTGCGGTCGTCGCCCATGAGGCGCGCCTTGAGCCGAGGAGGCTCCTGCATTGGATAGTCGCCTATGCCGGCCTGTCCGCCGCCTGGTTTCTTGGTGACGGCGAAAACCCAGAGAGCACTTTGACCATCGCCGAGATTGCCGCCGCGGAGCTGCACGGCTAGGCGACAACGGAGAAAATCGCCGTCAGGAGGCCGATATGAAAATCAGGGACGCCATTGAGACCGACCTCCCGGCAATTTGCGCCATCTACAATGATGCCGTGGCGAATACGACGGCGATCTGGAACGAGACCCTTGTCGATGTCGCCAATCGAGCCACATGGCTTGACGCGCGCAACTCTGCCGGTTTTCCCGTGCTTGTCGCGCTGTCCGGCACGGGCGAAGTTGTCGGCTATGCCTCTTTCGGCGAGTGGCGTGCCTTTGATGGCTACCGGCACACCGTGGAGCACTCGGTCTACGTCCGGTTGGACCAGCGCGGGGGCGGCATAGGCCGGGCGCTGATGCTTGAACTCATCGGCCGGGCCGAAGAGCTTGGCAAACACGTAATGATCGCGGGGATAGAATCGGGAAACCTGCCGTCGATCCGCCTCCATGAGCAATTGGGCTTTCGGCAGACCGGGCATATGAAGGAGGTGGGCACGAAGTTCGGCCGCTGGCTCGACCTTACCTTCATGCAGCTGATCCTGAGCAGCGGCTCACCTGATTGAAGCCAGAACTGACGATTTCTCGCCCGCAGCGGAAATGCTATCTATGTGCAATCGTTCGTCGCTGAGGGCCGCATGATCGGGCACGAAAACACAGGTCCAATCAGCATCTGGAGCATCCGAAACAAGCGTTTGCTGCGCTTTGCCGCAACCATGTTCTCTGCCGCGGCGCTGATCTTCGCCGATCAATATCGGCTCGCCGAGGCTCGCACCGACGCGCCAGCTCCGCCGAAAAAATGCTTGTATTCGGGAGTGTCGTCAGAAAACCCATCCCTTCGTCTCTGCATCAGCCCCGATAATTTCTCTCGCGACGTCTGCACCATTATTGAACACTATGCCAAGGCGAACGACCTGCCTGCCCCTTTCTTTGCCCGGCTGATCTGGCGCGAAAGCCTTTTCCAGCCCGACGCCATCAGCCCGAAGGGCGCGGAGGGGATTGCCCAGTTCATGCCCGGGACGGCAAAGCTGCGCGGGTTGTCGGACAGTTTCAACGCTGTGGCGGCCCTCGGCAAATCGGCGGAATATTTAAGCGAGCTCAAGTCGCGTTACGGCAATCTTGGCTTTGCGGCGGCGGCCTATAACGCTGGCGAGGCCGGCCTCGAGCGCTTCCTCGAAAAAGACCGGCTGCCCTATGAAACGCGGGATTACGTGCTGGCGATCACGGCCTACTCGGTCGAGGACTGGCGCGACAATCCTCCGAAATCGCTCAATATCGAACTCGACAAGGAAAAAAGCTTTCTCGACGGCTGCGTTGCACTCGCCGACACGCGGCGCCTGCGCGAGCTGGTGGTCGCCGACGAAGCCGTCTGGGCGCCCTGGGGGATCCAACTTTCGGCGCACTACCAGAAATCCGTGGCGCAACGCTTGTTCATGAATGCCGTGAAAAGATTGCCAGCGCCGATCAACAGCGAAAAGGCGGTTCTTGTTCGGGAGCGCAACGGCAGTTTCGGAGGCAGACGCCGCTACGCCGCCCGCATCGGCCGGCAGACACGTGCCGAAGCCGATCAGCTTTGCGCCGCTATCCGCAAGAGCGGCGGTGCCTGCATCGTCTTCAAGAACTGACGGGCCGATCCCTGTGCCTTGCCTAGCGGAGGCAACCGAGCAGCGTCATAACGGCTATATCGGTTGGTTTACAAGGCTCCTCTCCCGGAAGCGCGACAGGCGCGCAGGCCCATAAAAAGAGGCCCGCCGCTGGACCAGCGGCGGGCCTGAAACTCATCTTCCGGCCCGATCACTCCTCCGGCCCGATCACTCCTCCGGCGTCGACGTGGGCTCCGGTGGGAGCTCCGGCTGCGCCATAACGCCTTCGGCGCCTACGGCCTCAATCTCCTCGTCGCCATCCGGCTCGCTGATCCGCTCGACCGAAACGACCTTCTCGTCCTTGGCGGTCGAGAAAATGGTCACACCCTTGGTGGCGCGGCTCGCGAGGCGAATGCCTTCCACCGGCACGCGGATGAGCTGACCGCCATCCGAGACGAGCATGATCTGGTCGTTGTGCTCGATCGGGAAAGCCGCGACGAGTTCGCCGATTTCCGCCGTCTTCGACGTGTCGGTGGCGCGAATGCCCTTGCCGCCGCGGCCGGACGTGCGGAAGTCGTAGGACGAGGAGCGCTTGCCGAAGCCCTTCTTCGAGACGGTGAGGATGAACTGCTCGCGCGCCTTCAATTCCTCGTAACGCTCATTGGTGAGTTCGCCGCCATTGGTGACTTCCTCGCCGACAAGGACGATTTCCTCTTCTTCACCCGTCACGGCGCGACGCTCTGCGGCAGACCGTTTCAGATAGGCGGCACGCTCCCAAGGTTCGGCTTCGACATGAGCGACGATCGCCATGGAGATGATCCGGTCGCCGTCGCCGAGCGAGATACCGCGAACGCCGATCGAGTTGCGACCGGCAAAGACGCGCACATCGGCGACGGGGAAGCGGATGCACTGGCCCAGTGCTGTCGTGAGCACCACATCGTCGAACTCGGTGCAGGTGTCGACCGACAGGATTTCGTCGCCCTCCTCCTCGAGCTTCATCGCGATCTTGCCGTTGCGGTTGACCTGGACGAAGTCGGAGAGCTTGTTGCGGCGGACCGTGCCGCGGGTCGTCGAGAACATGACGTCGAGGTTTTGCCAGGTCGTCTCGTCCTCGGGCAGCGGCATGATCGTGGTGATGCGCTCACCCGGCTCCAGCGGCAGCATATTGATCAGGGCCTTGCCGCGTGATTGCGGCGTGCCGATCGGAAGCCGCCAGACCTTCTCCTTGTAGACGATGCCCCGCGAGGAGAAGAACAGAACCGGTGTGTGCGTATTGGCCACGAACAGCCGGGTAACGAAATCTTCGTCGCGGGTGGCCATGCCGGAGCGGCCCTTGCCGCCGCGGCGCTGCGCGCGATAGGTCGTGAGCGGCACGCGCTTGATGTAGCCGAGATGGGACACGGTCACGACCATGTCCTCCTGCGCGATCAGGTCTTCGTCGTCCATGTCGGGACCGCCTTCGGCGATCTCGGTGCGGCGCGGAGTGCCGAACTCGTCACGGACGGAAGTAAGCTCGTCCTTGACGATCTGCATGATGCGGAGCCGCGACGAAAGGATATCGAGGTAATCCTTGATCTCATCGCCGATCTTATTGAGCTCGTCCCCGATCTCATCGCGGCCGAGTGCCGTCAGACGCTGCAGGCGGAGTTCGAGGATGGCGCGGGCCTGTTCCTCGGAAAGGTTGTAGGTAGCGTCGTCGTTGATCCGGTGCCGCGGATCGTCGATCAGCCGGATGAGCCCATCGACGTCGTGGGCCGGCCAGCGGCGTTCCATCAGTTGTTCGCGCGCGGTCTGCGGATCCGGCGCCTGGCGGATCAGCTTGATCACCTCGTCGATATTCGCGACGGCGATCGCAAGACCGACCAGCACATGCGCCCGCTCGCGCGCCTTGCGCAGCAGGTATTTCGTACGCCGGCTGACGACTTCCTCGCGGAAGGAGACAAAGGCACGCAGCATGTCGAGCAGAGTCATCTGCTCCGGCTTGCCGCCGTTCAACGCGACCATATTGCAGCCGAACGAGGTCTGCAGGGGCGTGTAGCGGTAAAGCTGGTTGAGGATGACTTCGGCATTGGCATCGCGCTTCAGTTCGACGACGACGCGATAGCCCTGGCGGTCGGACTCGTCGCGAAGATCGGAAATGCCTTCGATCCGCTTGTCGCGAACGAGCTCTGCCATCTTTTCGATCATCGTCGACTTGTTCACCTGATAGGGAATCTCGGTGATGATGATCTGTTCGCGATCTCCGCGCATCGGCTCGATATGGGCGCGCCCGCGCATGATAACGGAGCCGCGGCCCGTCTCGTAGGCCTGACGGATGCCCGAACGGCCGAGGATCAGGGCCCCGGTCGGAAAATCCGGCCCTGGGATGATCTGCATCAGCTCCGGCAGCTCGATGGCGGGATTGTCGATCAATGCGATACAGGCGTCGATGACTTCGCCGAGATTATGAGGCGGAATATTGGTCGCCATGCCAACGGCGATGCCGCCTGCGCCGTTGACGAGCAGGTTCGGGAACTTTGCCGGGACGACGACGGGTTCGTGCAGTGTGCCGTCGTAGTTGTCGCGGAAATCGACCGTTTCCTTGTCGAGGTCGTCGAGCAGCGAATGTGCCGCCTTCTGCAGCCGGCACTCGGTATAACGCTCAGCCGCCGGCGGATCGCCGTCGACCGAGCCGAAATTGCCCTGGCCGTCGATCAGCGGCAACCGCAGCGACCAATCCTGCGCCATGCGTGCCAGCGCGTCGTAAATCGCCGCGTTGCCGTGCGGGTGATATTTACCCATCACGTCACCGGTGACGCGGGCGCATTTTACGTATTTCTTGTTCCAGTCGATGCCAAGCTCGCTCATCCCGTAAAGGATGCGGCGGTGAACGGGTTTGAGACCGTCGCGCACATCGGGAAGCGCGCGCGACACGATCACGCTCATGGCGTAATCGAGATACGACCGCTGCATTTCCTCGATGATGGAAATCGGCTCGATGCCTGGCGGATTTTTTCCGCCGCCGGGGGTGCTTTGCTCAGTCAATGGCGATCACGATCTTTGTTCAGAATCAGTCGGGTTTTTATAGCCGAATGCGGCTCGCAGCGCCAATTTTCGGCCGGTGTTTTGAACAGTCTTTTGCCGCTGGAGCGGGCTTTTCTAGGGCAGCGGCAGTGAATCGGGGAGAGCGCGCAAAGAAAGCCGCGTGCCTTGGGGTCGCGCTGGTTTAAGCCATTGCGCAGCACTTGGCTACCCGCTCTTTCCAAGCTTGTCTCGCTTGCCTAACAATGCGGGCACGCCACCGGGGGAAGCCGGGGTATAAATCCGGAAGGGGACACGGATGTTCGATGTCGATCTCTTGATCAATGCGTTGACGACGCTGCTCGTCACGCTCGATCCGCCCGGCCTTGCGCCGATCTTCCTGAGCCTGACCGTCGGCCTGAGCCGCCAGCAACGGTTTCAGGTGGCGACCCGCGGCTCGCTCATCGCCTTCTTCATCCTCACCGCCTTCGCTCTCTTCGGTGACCGCATTCTCGGCCTGCTCGGCATCTCGATCGGCGCCTTCCGCATTGCCGGCGGCATGCTGCTCTTCTGGATCGCTTTCGAGATGATTTTCGAGAAACGCCAGGAGCGAAAGGAAAAGGCCGGGGAGACGGCGATCACGAAGGACCACCTTCACAATATTGCGGTTTTCCCGCTGGCGCTGCCCTTGATTGCAGGGCCGGGGGCGATCTCGGCAACCATGCTTCTCGGGAGCTCCTTTCCCTCGGCGATCGAGCGAATGCAGCTTATCGTCGTCATTGCGGCATCGATGGCCATATTGTTTCTGGCGCTGGTGATCGCCGATCGTATCGATCGATTCCTCGGCGTCACCGGGCGCGCAATCCTCACACGCCTTCTAGGCGTCATCCTTGCGGCACTCGCCGTTCAATTTGTCGTGGATGGCGTGCGCTCGGCATTTCAGGTCTAGCGCTCTCCAATTAGGCCAGGAATACAACGCCCCGCTCGAAGGGCGGGCCGTTGTAAACTGCGTTTCAATTTGCCGGATCAGAACGGGATGTCGTCGTCGAGATCGCGCGAGAAATTTCCGCCCTGGTTCGGCTGGCCGCCGGACCGGGCGCCTGACGACTGCCCCCGCGACTGATCGTATTCCTCGTAGCCGCCGCCACCGATATCGCTGCCGCCGCGGCTGGCGCCGCCGCCCTCGCCGCGACCGTCGAGCATCGTCAGCGTCGAATTGAAGCCCTGGAGGACGACTTCGGTCGAATAGCGGTCATTGCCGTTCTGGTCCTGCCACTTGCGGGTCTGCAACTGGCCTTCGATATAGAGTTTGGCGCCCTTTTTCACATATTGCTCGATGACTTTGCAAAGACCCTCGTTGAAGACGACGACAGTATGCCATTCCGTCTTCTCCCGGCGCTCGCCGGAGTTACGGTCGCGCCAGCTTTCAGAGGTGGCAATTCTGAGATTGGCAATCGGCCGGCCATCCTGCGTGCGCCGGATTTCCGGGTCGGCCCCGACATTTCCGATCAAGATCACCTTGTTGACGCTACCAGCCATGTCGCTTTTCCCGTTTTTGCCGCCGGACCGCGAGCCCGGCTCTCCAATGTCTCACGAGCGAACACCTTAGCGGCCCGCTGCCGCCGATACGCCCCGCTTCGCGCAAATATCCACAGTTGATTTGGCTTGGACGAAGCTGACTTTGTTCTTTTTTTGTTCTAGTATCTCTCTATTATTCTGTCAACCGGATCGCAATTGAGCCGCCTCTTTTGCCGATTGCGCCTCGACATGGGCGCAGCCGTCATTACATAGGGGCATTCAACCGACATTCAAAGCTGGCCTTCCGATGAGCGAACTCAAGACCATCTCCATTCGCGGCGCCCGCGAGCACAATCTCAAGGGCATCGACCTCGACCTGCCGCGCAACAAGCTGATCGTGATGACCGGCCTTTCCGGCTCCGGGAAGTCCTCGCTTGCCTTCGACACGATCTACGCCGAGGGACAGCGGCGCTATGTCGAGAGCCTTTCGGCCTATGCCCGCCAATTCCTCGAAATGATGCAGAAGCCCGACGTCGACCAGATCGACGGGCTCTCGCCGGCAATCTCGATCGAGCAGAAGACGACGTCGCGCAATCCGCGTTCGACTGTCGGCACCGTTACCGAGATCTACGACTATCTGCGCCTGCTCTTCGCGCGTGTCGGCGTGCCCTATTCACCGGCCACGGGCCTGCCGATCGAAAGCCAGACCGTCAGCCAGATGGTCGACCGGGTGCTGGAGTTCGGCGAAGGTACGCGCCTGTACATTCTGGCGCCGCTCGTGCGCGGCCGTAAGGGCGAGTACAGGAAGGAACTCGCCGAGCTTATGAAAAAGGGCTTCCAGCGCGTAAAGGTCGACGGCCAGTTCTACGAGATTGCCGACGTGCCGGCACTCGACAAGAAATACAAGCACGACATCGATGTGGTCGTGGACCGCGTCGTCGTTCGGCCCGATCTCGCCACACGCCTTGCCGACAGCCTCGAGACGTGCCTCACGCTTGCCGACGGACTGGCGATCGCCGAATTCGCCGACCGGCCCCTGCCCCCGGAGGAGACGTCGGCCGGCGGCTCGGCCAACAAATCGCTGAACGAGACGCATGAGCGCGTCTTGTTTTCGGAAAAATTCGCCTGTCCCGTCTCGGGCTTCACCATCCCCGAGGTCGAGCCGCGGCTCTTCTCCTTCAACAATCCTTTCGGGGCATGCCCGACCTGTGACGGCCTCGGCAGCCAGCAGAAGATCGACGAGGCGTTGATCGTTCCGGAACCGAACCGCACGCTTCGGGACGGCGCCATCGCCCCCTGGGCGAAATCCACCTCACCGTACTACAACCAGACGCTGGAGGCGCTCGGCAAGGTTTTTGGCTTCAAGCTCGGGAGCCGCTGGAGCGAGCTTTCCGCGGAAGCGCGAGACGCAATTCTCCACGGCACCGAGGACAAGATCACCTTCCACTATCAGGACGGCGCCCGCTCCTACAACACGACCAAGACATTCGAGGGCATCGTGCCCAATCTCGAACGCCGCTGGAAGGAGACCGACAGCGCCTGGGCACGCGAAGAGATCGAGCGCTATATGTCGGCAGCGCCCTGCCCCGCCTGCGCGGGTTACCGGCTGAAGCCGGAGGCGCTTGCGGTCAAGATCCACGCCCTGCATATCGGTGAGGTCACCGAAATGTCGATCCGCGCCGCACGCGACTGGTTCGAAGATCTGCCGCGGCACCTCAACACGAAGCAGAACGAGATTGCGGTGCGCATCCTCAAGGAGATCCGTGAGCGCCTGCGCTTCCTGAACGATGTCGGGCTGGAATATCTGAGCCTGTCGCGCAATTCCGGCACGCTTTCGGGTGGAGAAAGCCAGCGCATCCGGCTTGCGTCGCAGATCGGCTCCGGGCTGACAGGCGTTCTCTATGTTCTCGACGAGCCCTCGATCGGCCTGCACCAGCGCGACAATGCCCGTCTTCTGGACACGCTGAGGCACCTGCGGGATATCGGCAACACGGTCATCGTCGTGGAGCACGACGAGGATGCGATCCTGACGGCGGACTATGTTGTCGATATCGGCCCGGCGGCCGGCATTCACGGCGGCGAGGTCATCGCGGAGGGCACTCCGTCCGATATCATGTCCAATCCGAAGTCGCTGACGGGGAAATATCTCTCCGGCGAACTGTCCGTGGCTGTCCCGGGCGAAAGGCGAAAGCCGAAAAAGAAAAAGGAGGTGACCGTCGTAGGTGCACGGGCCAACAACCTGAAGAATGTCACGGCGTCGATCCCGCTCGGCGTGTTTACCGCCGTCACCGGCGTTTCGGGCGGTGGCAAATCCACCTTCCTGATCGAGACGCTCTACAAGGCTGCCGCCCGCCGCGTGATGGGCGCGCGCGAAAATCCGGCCGAGCACGACCGCATCGACGGTTTCGAGCATATCGACAAGGTGATCGACATCGACCAGTCGCCGATCGGGCGCACGCCGCGCTCGAACCCGGCGACCTATACGGGCGCGTTCACGCCAATTCGCGACTGGTTCGCCGGTCTGCCGGAGGCAAAAGCCCGCGGCTACCAGCCCGGCCGCTTCTCATTCAACGTCAAGGGCGGCCGATGCGAGGCCTGCCAGGGCGACGGGGTCATCAAGATCGAGATGCACTTCCTTCCGGATGTCTACGTTACCTGCGACGTCTGCCACGGCAAGCGCTACAATCGTGAAACGCTCGACGTGCACTTCAAGGGCAAGTCGATTGCCGGCGTGCTCGACATGACGGTGGAAGAAGGCGTCGAGTTCTTCGCAGCCGTGCCGGCCGTGCGCGACAAGCTTATCACGCTGAATCAGGTGGGCCTCGGCTATATCAAGATCGGTCAGCAGGCGAATACGCTTTCGGGCGGCGAGGCCCAGCGCGTGAAACTGGCCAAGGAACTGTCGAAACGCTCCACGGGACGCACGCTGTACATCCTGGACGAGCCGACAACAGGGTTGCATTTCCACGATGTAGCCAAACTTCTTGAAGTTCTGCATGAGCTTGTGAACCAGGGGAACTCCGTCGTTGTGATCGAGCACAATCTCGAAGTCATCAAGACGGCCGACTGGATCATCGATTTCGGTCCGGAAGGCGGCGACGGCGGCGGCGAGGTCATTGCGCAGGGGACGCCCGAAGAGGTCGTGAAGGAGACGCGTTCCTATACGGGACAGTTCCTGAAGGAACTTCTGGAGCGCCGGCCGGTCAAGACGGTGGCGGCGGAGTGATGCATCGCCGATGCTGCGCAAACCGGGTGGTGTTTCCGGTTCGATGTGGCCAATCTCTGCGACCACGATCCCGCGCGACGTTTGCGTGACTGATAAAGGGCGCGCTACGCTGAAAGAAAGCTTCGAGGAGGAATAGCATGGCAAGTTCGGGTAGGATCCGTGCCGGTATCGGCGGTTGGAATTTCGAACCCTGGGAAGGCAGCTTCTACCCGGATGGCCTTCCGAAGAAACGGCAGCTCGAATTTGCCGGCAAGGAACTGCGGACGATCGAGGTCAACGGCACCTATTACAGTTCGCAGAAGCCGGCGACCTTTGCCAAATGGGCGGCGGAGGTTCCGGACGGTTTCATCTTTTCCCTGAAGGCCAGTCGCTTCGTGACGAACCGCAAGATTCTCTCGGAAGCAGGCGAATCGATGGAGCGGTTTTTGACGCAGGGGCTTACCGAACTCGGCGACCGCCTCGGGCCCATCCTCTGGCAGTTCGCGCCGACCAAGAAGTTCGATGCGGAGGATTTCGAGGGATTTCTGAAGCTCCTGCCGGACAAGCAGGACGGCCTGAAGCTTCGCCACGTGGTCGAGGTTCGCAATCCCAGTTTCCAGGCGCCGGAGTTCGTGCAGCTCCTCGAAAAATACAAGGTGGCCGTCGCGCTCGCAGAGCACGCGGACTACCCGATGATTGCCGATGTCACCACCGATTTCATCTATGCGCGTCTGCAGAAGGGGAGCGACGAGGTGAAGAGCTGCTACCCGCCGAAGGACCTCGACCACTGGGCCAAGCGACTGAAGGCCTTTGCCGCCGGTGACGAGCCGGGGGATCTGGAGAAAAGCGCGCCGGCGCGCAAGCCGGAGAAGACGCCTCGCGACGTCTTTGCCTTCTTCATCACCTCAGGCAAGATCAATGCGCCGAACGGAGCAAGGGAATTGCAGAAGCGCGTGGACTAGGCCCTGCGGCAGGCAGGACGTGGGTGCATGCGCCCGCTCGAAACTTGCCATAACATTAAGGCCTGGCACTCCGGCCGACCACGGTCGGGCGATCAACCAATCCGAATCGGTCTCGAGCAGTCACATCGCGGCGCCATTCGCAATCGCGGGTGGCACCCAATACCGTCTCGTACCCGCTTTTTCATCCATAAAAAATTTGAATTTCCGCCTGCCGCTGCGTCGGCTTGGCAGGCAAGTGTTGGAAGTCCCTGATTTTCAATGGCTTGAGCGATGTCCCCGTTTTCCACAGTCCATCCACACAAGATATAGCGCTCAAACTTCCGTCACAAACCACCCCTTGACGCCCACGGGCGATTCACGGTTAATGGATTTCACGTTGCGACGGCGGCGGACCGGGAAGTTTTGAGGCCGGTTCAAACCCCTAAATCGTCGGTTCCGATATGCGGCCTGAGCGGATAACCCCGAGCGGCTGCAGTGGCGGAATTTTGCGCGAGATTCGGGCGCCTAAGTGGCATTTCGGGCTGGCGTAAAGAGCCTGTTAATACTATATTTAGTGTTTGCAGCCAGCATCACCACAAGATACAGGATTACCCACGTGCTGGGTTTCCTCGCATCGAAAGAAATTTGAAGCTGGCTGCGAGAACCATCGCGGCCGGGCTGGGTTAACTGCGCTTTGGCGCATGACAACAAAGGACGGGACAATGAGGATCGAGCGTCGATTCACGAAGGCCGGGCAATCCGCCTATGCCGAAATAGAATTCCGCAAGGCGACGAGTGAGATCAAGAACCCGGACGGGTCGGTGGTCTTTCGTCTCGCGGATATCGACGTACCCGCGCAGTTCTCGCAGGTCGCGGCCGACATCCTCGCCCAGAAGTATTTCCGCAAGGCGGGCGTGCCCGCAAAGCTGAAGCGGGTCGAGGAAAACGACGTTCCGTCCTTTCTCTGGCGTTCGGTTCCGGACGCCGACGCGCTGAAGGCGCTTCCGAAAGAAGAACAGTACGGCTCCGAAACGGATGCTCGCCAGGTTTTCGATCGCTTGGCCGGAACCTGGGCCTATTGGGGCTGGAAGGGTGGCTATTTCGACACGGAAGAAGACGCCAGCGCCTTCCGCGACGAGCTCGCCTATATGCTCGCTACCCAGCGCGTCGCGCCGAATTCGCCGCAATGGTTCAACACCGGCCTCCACTGGGCCTATGGCATTGACGGCCCCGGCCAGGGACATTTCTATGTCGATCCCTTCACCGGCAAGCTGACGAAGTCGAAGTCCGCCTACGAACATCCGCAGCCGCATGCCTGCTTCATCCAGTCCGTCGGAGACGACCTCGTCAACGAGGGCGGCATCATGGATCTGTGGGTGCGCGAAGCGCGCCTCTTCAAATACGGCTCCGGCACCGGCTCCAACTTCTCCTATGTGCGCGCCGAGGGCGAGAAGCTCTCGGGCGGCGGCAAGTCTTCCGGCCTGATGAGCTTCCTGAAGATCGGCGACCGCGCCGCGGGCGCCATCAAGTCGGGCGGCACGACACGTCGCGCGGCCAAGATGGTCGTCGTCGACATCGACCACCCGGATATCGAGGAATATATCAACTGGAAGGTCAAGGAAGAGCAGAAGGTTGCCGCCCTCGTCACCGGCTCGAAGATCGTCGCCAAGCACCTGAAGGCGATCATGAAGGCCTGCATCAATTGCGACGGCAGCGACGATGCCTGCTTCGATCCGAAGCAGAACCCGGCGCTGAAGCGCGAGATCCGCGCCGCAAAGCAGTCACTGGTACCGGAGAACTATGTCAAGCGCGTCATCCAGTTCGCGCGCCAGGGCTACAAGGACATCGAATTCAAGACTTACGACACGGATTGGGATTCGGAGGCCTATCTCACCGTTTCCGGCCAGAACTCCAACAATTCCGTCTCGATCAAGGACGATTTCCTTCACGCCGTGGAAGCGGATGGCGATTGGCACCTGACCGCCCGCAAGGACGGCCGCGTCATGAAGACCCTGAAGGCGCGCGACCTCTGGGAGTCGATCTCGCATGCCGCCTGGGCCTCCGCCGATCCGGGCCTGCACTTCAACACGACGATGAACGATTGGCACACCTGCCCCGCTGCGGGGCCGATCCGCGCATCGAACCCGTGCTCGGAATACATGTTCCTCGACGACACGGCGTGCAATCTCGCATCGCTCAACCTGATGCAGTTCAAGGATGCCGCGAACAAGCGGATCAATATCGGCGACTACGAGCATGCCGTCCGCCTTTGGACGGTCGTTCTCGAAGTCTCGGTGATGATGGCTCAGTTCCCCTCCCGCGAGATCGCCGAACTTTCCTATGCCTATCGCACGCTCGGCCTCGGCTATGCCAATATCGGCGGCCTTCTGATGTCGTCCGGCATTCCCTATGACTCGCCCGAGGGCCGCGCCATCGCCGGCGCATTGACCGCGATCATGACCGGTGTCGCCTATGCCACCTCGGCCGAGATTTCCGCAAAGCTCGGCCCCTTCCCCGGATTTGCGCCGAACCGCGACAACATGCTGCGCGTCATGCGCAATCACCGGCGCGCCGCTTATGGCGAGACCGCCGGTTATGAGGGCCTGTCCGTCAACCCGGTCGCGCTCGTCCATGGCGATTGCCCGGACCAGGACCTGATCGCCCATGCAAAGAGCGCCTGGGACCAGGCGGTCGAGCTCGGAGAGAAGCACGGCTACCGCAACGCCCAGGCCACGGTGATCGCGCCGACCGGTACGATCGGGCTCGTCATGGATTGCGACACGACCGGCATCGAACCCGATTTCGCCCTGGTGAAATTCAAGAAGCTCGCCGGCGGCGGCTACTTCAAGATCATCAACCGTGCGGTTCCCGAGGCGCTGCGCACGCTCGGCTATTCGGAAAGCCAGATCGCCGAGATGGAGGCTTATGCCGTCGGCCACGGCAATCTCAACCAGGCACCGGCCATAAATCCCACGACGCTGAAGGCCAAGGGCTTCACCGACGAGAAGATCGAAGCCGTCAACGCGGCACTGAAGGCTGCCTTCGACATCAAGTTCGTCTTCAACCAGTGGACGCTGGGTGCAGATTTCCTCAAGGGCACGCTGCAGGTCAGCGATGAGCAGCTTGCATCGGTGGACTTCAACCTGCTCGAGCATCTGGGCTTCTCCAGGAAGGACATCGAAACCGCCAACATCCATGTCTGCGGCGCGATGACGCTCGAAGGCGCACCCTTCCTGAAAGCGGAGCACCTGCCTGTCTTCGACTGCGCCAATCCCTGCGGCAAGATCGGCAAGCGCTATCTTTCAGTCGAAAGCCACATCCGCATGATGGCGGCTGCCCAGCCCTTCATCTCGGGCGCAATCTCCAAGACGATCAACATGCCGAACGAGGCGACCGTCGAGGACTGCAAGAACGCCTATATGCTTTCCTGGAAGCTCGCGCTGAAGGCCAATGCGCTCTACCGCGACGGCTCCAAGCTCTCGCAGCCGCTCAACTCCTCGCTGATCGAGGACGAGGAAGACGAGGATGCGATCGAAGACCTGATGCAGGCACCGGCCGCCGCCCAGGCCGTCGCCATCACCGAGAAGATCGTGGAGCGCGTCATCGAGAGGGTGGTGCGTGCCCGCGAGAAGCTGCCGAACCGCCGTCAGGGCTACACCCAGAAAGCGGTCGTCGGCGGTCACAAGGTATATCTGCGCACCGGCGAATTCGGCGACGGGCGCCTTGGCGAGATCTTCATCGACATGCACAAGGAAGGTGCGGCCTTCCGGGCGATGATGAACAACTTCGCCATCGCCATCTCGCTCGGCCTGCAATATGGCGTGCCGCTCGAGGAATATGTTGAGGCCTTCACCTTCACCAAATTCGAGCCGGCCGGCATGGTCCAGGGCAATGACGCCATCAAGAACGCGACGTCGATCCTCGACTACGTCTTCCGCGAACTTGCCGTGTCTTATCTCGGCCGTCACGACCTTGCTCATGTCGATACCTCCGACTTCAGCAACACCGCGCTCGGCCGCGGCATTCAGGAAGGCAAGACCAACCTCGTCTCGACCGGCTGGACCCGCGGCTACAAGCCGTCGATCGTCGGTGGCACGGGCGAGCGCTCCGAGCCGAAGGGTGCCGCAACCGCCGCCCCCGCCCGCGCCTCCGGCGGCGCGTCGGTAACCTCGATCTCCGGCAATGCCGTGCGCAAGCTGGAGCCGGCAATCGCCGCCGCCTCCTCCGAAGTCGTCGCCTTCAAGCGCGACTACGAGGAACGAGCCGTCGAACTCGCCGAGGAGATCGCCGAAGAAGCGGAACAGGAAGTGACCGCCCTCTTCTCCGACAAGGCTGCGGCAGAGGCCGCTGCGGCAAAGTCGGAGGCAAAGAAGGTGGAAGCCGAGCGCCGCGCCCGCTCGATCATGCAGGGCTATACCGGCAACATGTGCTCCGAATGCCAGAACTTCACGATGGTGAGGAACGGGACGTGCGAGAAGTGCGACACGTGCGGTGCGACGAGCGGGTGCTCGTGAGGTAGGCGGGCCACAAACGGTGACGAAACACAGACAAGAACAATGCCGGGCCCGAAGGACACTTCGGGCCCGGCATTGCATTAGAGGCCAAGGCTATAAAGGCAGCGTGTCCCTCATCGACCGCCGCGCCGAAATGCGTGACCGCCACGCCACCAGGTTTTCATGATCCCGGAATATCTCCTGCCCTTCCGGCGCCGTCAGGAAATAGTCGAAAATCGGCGCAGCATAGAGATCGGCGAGGGAAATGCTCTCCCCGGCTAGCCACGGCGCAGTACCCATTGTTTCCGAAATGGCCTTCAGGCACGTTCTCGCCTTCGGCAGCGCTCCGCCGATCGCGGCTTCGTCGGCGATGGCGCCCTTTGCCGGCTTTGAAACGCGCTCGACGTAAATTCCCCAGACCAAAATGGGATAGGCATAGTTGTCGGCGATGCTGATCAGTTGATTGCAGCGGGCGCGCTCCCGTGCTTCGGGGGCTGAAGACTGATTCCAGGAAATGCCTCATCGATATAGCGCGCTATGGCGCCGGTCTCGTAAAGCCTGAAGCCTTCATGTTCAAATGCGGGAATGCGACCGAAGGGATGCCGGTCCAGGTATCCGGGCGGAGGACCGCTCTCCGCGAAGACGTCGACGGGAACGAGGTCGCAGTCGATTCCTTTTTCTGCCAGCACCAGCCGAACGATCCGGACATAGACACTGTAGTCCGCTCCGAACAGTCGCGGTTTTTCCGTCATTGAGGCCCTCCTGGTCCCTGGAGATCTCGACCTGCCGATGCAAACCCATCAAATGGCCCGGGGCGCTGCTTGTCACCCCGAAAGAAAAAGCAAAAGAGTCAATGTGAAAGCGATGGACTGGCGGCTCAGGATACCGCAATTTACGCGTATCTGAGGAAGCAGAATCGGAGAGTTCATGCCCATCAAATATCTGGCCGCCACCATGTTGGCGCTTGTCGTTCTGTCCGGGTGCTCCAGCACCGGCGCAAACAACACGACCTATGCTCAGTGGTACGGGCCGAATCCGGTACCGAACTTCAGCGCAACAAGCCCCGGCGGCGTGCGCGTAGGCTATTAGGCACCGGCACACCCGCGAGATCTGAGGGGGCCGGCCGCATTCGTCGGCGAAGGCTGTCCGTCGAGACGTTGAGTTCGACGAGGGCGGCGCATACGCGACGCGCCTCGCCGTCCGTTATGCGCGTCCACACGCCGGTACCGGCACGCAACAGACTTTGCCGCCGCGATGGTGAAGGTCACCTCGGCGGAACAAGGCCGTAATAGTAGTCCCCATCTCCTCCGACCACCCGGTCTCCCGTGTGCGAGCACGCCGCGAGGGTTGCGAGTGCAAGCAACATCACGATCTTGCGCATAGGCCCCGTACCTTTCCTAACGATTTGACGGCCATTGATATTCTGCCATTCGCGCAGGATCAATTCCCAACCTGCCGATCTGCAACTTCTGAGGCGTAAACGTGCTGGCCCCAGACGGCTACGTGTCGTTCGTTGCTCTATTGTCTGGTGGAGGATCTGGTTGATCACTTTCTCCGCTCCGGAAGTCATATTCAGGCTTCGTCCGGGAATGACGGCAGAGTCTATAGCGCTGCTTCAGCGCAACGACCCGTTGTCATCACCGGCAGGTAGAGGATGGCGGTTTACAAATGCCCCCTGAACCACACGGCGACAACCCATGGGCATCGCGACTGAAACCGGTCCACGCGCCTCACTTCAGAGTTTTGCTTATGCATGTCTTCTCAAACCGACATGGGCTTGAGCCGGCCTGCGTCAGAAAGGCGTTGGAGGTACGACCCCGGAATAATATTGCCCTTCTCCCGCATAATACCGTTCGGCGCTGGGCCTGGCTGTTTGCGAGCACGCGCTAAGGACAGAGATCGCCAACAACAATACGATCGCGCGCATAGATTACGTCCTTTCGTGAGTGAAATTGTCTTCAATATGAATTTCATGAATGCGGTATCTGTCGACGCAGCAACTGCATCGGTTCTTCATTACGGCCATGATTGTACATGCCGTTCAACCGACGGTACACAAAATTGCGCGGCTCTCAGTTCTGCACAGTCGAATCGTTAGCATTCTCTTAAAATCCGATCGCCCGTTTTCACCCGATCGAAAGCGACGTCTGGCACAGGAATGCACTATCGTGCCCAAGGACTGACAGTTTGACCCAGGTCGTCACCATTTCCGCGACGACGGCGGCATATGCGGCGGAAGCAGCGAAGCCGTCCACGCACATGCGTGGCGGTGGGCTCGTCGACGAGGCAATCACGCTTCTCTCCGCCGGTCGGCTGGAACGGATCACGATGCCTTCGAAAATCGGAAGTTTGCTGCCGCTGCACCTCATGCTGATCGGTGCAGAGCGTCGCCTGCCGCAACAGACGCAGGCCGAAACGTTACGCCGGTATCTGGAGAACGGGGATGGCGACGACGGCAGAGAGGATCGCCGGCAGGACGACAACTCTGCCGGCGATGAAACAGAGCAAGGCGAGATCGCCGAAATGCTCGATCGGATCATCCAGGGAAGTTGAGCGGCGCCGCCGCGATCCCGCGAAGCTCAATCCTCAACTTTTCGAACTGCGTATGTCCGCATCGAAACGGCTACGCACTTTTCCTGGACGTGCTTTATTGATGGCTGTGCCCGGAATGAGCGCCGCCCGCTGCGGTGCCGACGGGCAGGACATATTCGACCTTCCCGGCCTTCTCGAAGGTAAGCGTCACCGGCACGGTGTCGCCTTCGGCAAAGGGCTTCTCCACCTCCATGAACATGAGATGCAGGCCGCCATTTTTCAGTTCGACCGTTTCGCCGGCGGGGACGGCAATGCCTTCGTCGAGCTTGCGCATTTTCATGACGTCGTTCTCCATCGTCATTTCATGGAGTTCGACACGGCCGGCAGCGGGGCTCTCGACGGCAATCAGGCGGTCGTCGACACTGCCGTTGTTCTTGACGAGGAAGCCGCCGCCGCCGACCTTGGCGCCGGGCAACATAGCCTTCACAGCTCCTCCCGAGATATCGAGATCGCCGAGCTTGACCGTTTCGGCCGCGGATTGAGGCAGGCTCCCGTGGCCGACATGCGGATCGTCGCCTCCGGCCATTGTGATCGTGATGGTCGGTGCAGGCTGATCGAGGGAATGGGGGTCCTGGCCCTCTGCCGGCACCTGATCCCAGACCACCTTGCCGTCCTCGCCGCAAAGCTGCGTCGTCGGGAAGGCGAGCACGGTCTCCTTTTCGAAGCCCGCGAATTTGCCGCGTACGACAAAGGTGTCGTAGTATGCGTCTGGCAGATTGCCGCCTTTCCAGCGGATCTCGACGGGACCGGCCGAGACCTTGGTGCCATGGTTGTCGTACGTATTCCCGTAGTCGCCCTCAATGATCTCAAGTTCCCAACCCGGCTTTGGCTGAGGCTTGGCGAACACGAAACCCTCGGGCAGCCGCACCCGCACTTCGGTCGTCGCCTTGCCGTCGCAGCCATGGGGCACCTGAAGGGTGGCGTTGAAGGTTTCTCCGGCGGAAGCACTGCCCTTCTCGAATGTCGCATGCGCATGGGCGAAGCCCGCGGCGGAAAGCGTCAGCCCTGCCGTAAGAAGAGAAAGTCTGATCTTGTTCATGTCGTAATCTCCAACCACGCGCCTCAATCGGCTTTGTGGGTCAACGCCGCTGAGCGGCGGAATGAATTCTGCAATCGGTTCAGGAGGATTACGATTGAGCTGGCGGACCGCGCGGCGGCGGCACCAGGCGCAGGGGCAGAAGGACGGCCTCGGTTACGATGATCGGTGTGCCGGCAGCCCAGTTGCCGTTGCGTGCAGGCAGGCTCTCATCGGGCGCCACCGGCAGCAGCACCGAGGCGGCAAGCCGGCAGGCTTCGCAAACGGGAGCGAAGGACAGTTTGCCGTGGCCGGTATCAAGATCGACGCCGTCCGCGCCGAAGCAGATATCGGCGAAAGTGCCGTCGGGAAGAACGTATTCGGCCGCGACCGCCGGGCTGATCCCCTCTGCCAAGGCTGGCCGGTGGGCAAAGGAAAGGAATACGAGTGCGAATGCTGCAAGCAGCCGCACCGCAATTCCCCATTTCCGCTCGCGCCCCGTCATCGTCACCTCTCGCAGGTTTTCCTAGCGGCTGCCCAACCAAATTGCAAAGGCCGATTTGCCGCACGCATGACGGTGGATGAAGCCAGGGCGACAAAAAGATGTTCGGTCGCGACATAGGCCCTTGCCAAGATCCGGCCTTCGCCGTTATCTGGAGACGACCTTGTTGGGAGAAACCGGTTCGATCCGGTGCCGAAGGAGCAACCGCCCCGGAAACTCTCAGGCCAAAGGACCAGCAAGGTGCCGGTAGGACTCTGGAGAGAAGCGTTCGCGCTCGCCGAAGGGATAACAATCTCAGGCAAAGGGACAGAGGGGGCTCGAATTTGTCGGCGCATGACGCCGGTATTGTGAGCCGGCGCGACGACGCGCCAGACCTGGAGGCCGGACTTGGAAGACGTTTCCCCCCTGAAACACACGCCGCTGCACGCGCTGCATCTTTCGCGCGGGGCGCGAATGGTGCCTTTCGCCGGCTATGACATGCCGGTTCAGTACCCGGAGGGCGTGCTGAAGGAACACCTTCATACCCGTACCGCGGCCGGTGTTTTCGACGTGTCCCACATGGGTCAGATCCTCGTGCGGCCGAAGTCCGGAAAGATCGAGGACGCGGCACTGGCTCTGGAAAAGCTCGTGCCGGTGGACGTGCTCAGCCTCGCGGAAGGCCGGCAACGCTATGGCCTGTTCACCAATGCGACAGGCGGCATTCTCGACGACCTGATGATCGTCAATCGCGGCGATCATCTTTTCCTCGTCGTTAATGCAGCCTGCAAGGACGCCGATTTCGCGCATCTCAAGAATGGTCTTGGCAGTCTCTGCGACGTGACCATGTTGACCGACCGCGCCCTGATTGCCCTTCAAGGCCCTCGGGCGGGGGCGGTTCTCTGCGAACTGTGGGCAGACGTCGCGTCGATGCGCTTCATGGATGTCGCCGAAGCCGACCTTCACGACGTAAGCTGCGTCATATCCCGCTCCGGTTACACCGGCGAGGATGGCTTCGAGATTTCCATTCCCACCGAAGCGGCCGTTGATGTCACTCAACGTCTTCTCGAACACCCCGACGTCCTGCCGATCGGCCTCGGCGCGCGCGACTCGCTCCGCCTCGAAGCGGGCCTTTGTCTCTACGGCAACGATATCGACACGAGCACCAGCCCTATCGAAGCGGGACTCGAATGGGCAATCCAGAAAAGCCGCCGCGCCGACGGTGAGCGCGCAGGCGGCTTTCCCGGCGCCGACAGAATTCTGGCCGAGTTCACCCACGGGGTTTCCAGGCGGCGTGTCGGCTTGAAGCCCGAGGGCCGTGCGCCCGTTCGAGGTGGCGTGCGGCTATTTGCCGATGCGGAAGGCAACACGGCAGCAGGAACGGTCACCTCCGGCGGTTTTGGCCCGAGTGTCGATGGACCGATTGCCATGGGCTATGTCGACGCCGAACACGCGGAAACCGGTACCAGACTGTTTGCGGAGGTGCGCGGCAAGTTTCTGCCCGTCGCCGTCTCCGCCCTGCCCTTCATCAAACAAACGTATAAACGCTGATCAGGAGAACCTGCATATGCTTAAATTCACCGAGGAACATGAGTGGCTGAAGATCGATGGCGATGTCGCGACGGTCGGCATCACCGAGCATGCAGCGGGCCAGCTCGGCGATCTTGTCTTCGTGGAACTACCGGAAGCCGGGAGCACCTTCTCCAAGGGCGATACGGCAGCGACCGTCGAGTCGGTCAAGGCGGCATCGGACGTCTATTGTCCGCTTGACGGCGAAATCGTCGAGGCCAACCAGGCGATCGTCGACGACCCCTCACTCGTCAACAGCGATCCGCAAGGCGCTGCCTGGTTCTTCAAGCTGAAACTCGCCGATCCGGACGCCGCCAAGGCGCTCCTGGACGAAGCGGCCTATAAGGAGCTCGTCGCCTGATGAGCATGCCCAAGGACTTTACCTTTACCGACTACAAGCCCTACGACTTCGCCAATCGCCGTCACATCGGCCCCTCGCCGGCCGAGATGGACGAAATGCTGAAGGTCGTCGGCTATCCGAGCCTCGATGCGCTCATCGACGACACCGTTCCGCCGTCGATCCGGCAGCAGACTCCACTCGCCTGGGGTGCGCCGATGACGGAACGCGAGGCGCTCGACAAGCTGCGCGAAACGGCGAACCGCAACCGGAAGGTCGTTTCTCTGATCGGCCAGGGCTATTACGGAACCATCACGCCCCCGGTCATCCAGCGTAATATTCTCGAGAATCCCGCCTGGTACACCGCCTATACGCCCTATCAGCCGGAGATCAGCCAGGGGCGTCTCGAAGCCCTGCTCAATTTTCAGACGATGGTTTGCGACCTGACCGGACTTGACGTCGCAAACGCCTCGCTGCTGGACGAGGCGACGGCGGCGGCGGAATCGATGGCCATTGCGGAGCGCGTCGCAAAGTCCAAAGCGAAGGCCTTTTTCGTCGACGAGAACTGCCACCCCCAGACGATCGCACTGTTGAAGACCCGGGCAGAGCCGCTCGGCTGGCAGATCGTCGTCGGCAATCCCTTCGAGGATCTGGACGCCGCAAGCGTTTTCGGCGCGATTTTCCAGTATCCCGGCACTTATGGTCATGTTCGCGATTTCTCGGGCCTGATCGCCAGGCTCCACGAACTGGGCGCAATCGCCGCCGTCGCAGCCGATCCGCTGGCGCTGGCGCTTTTGAAGTCGCCGGGTGAGATGGGCGCAGACATCGCCGTCGGCTCAACCCAGCGCTTCGGCGTTCCGGTGGGCTATGGCGGGCCGCACGCCGCCTACATGGCGGTCAGGGACGCCTACAAGCGCTCGATGCCCGGCCGTCTCGTGGGCGTGTCGGTCGACGCGCGCGGAAACCGCGCCTATCGGCTTTCGCTGCAGACGCGGGAGCAGCATATACGGCGCGAAAAGGCGACATCCAACATCTGTACCGCGCAGGTGCTGCTTGCCGTCATGGCCTCCATGTATGCCGTCTTCCACGGGCCCGAGGGCATCAAGGCGATCGCCCAGAGCGTCCACCAGAAGACGGTCCGCCTTGCGCTCGGCCTCGAAAAACTCGGCTATACCGTCGAGCCGGACGTCTTCTTCGATACGATCACCGTCGAGGTCGGCAAACTGCAAGGCATCATCCTCAAGGCTGCCGTCGCCGAGGACGTGAACCTTCGCAAGATCGGGACGACGAAGATCGGCATCAGTCTCGACGAGCGCTCCCGGCCAATCACCCTCGAGGCCGTCTGGCGGGCTTTCGGCGGCGATTTCAGCGTCGATCAGTTCGAGCCGGACTACCGCCTGCCGAAGGAATTGCTGCGCACCAGCGACTATCTCACCCATCCGATCTTCCACATGAACCGGGCTGAAAGCGAGATGACGCGTTACATGCGACGCCTCGCCGATCGCGATCTTGCGCTCGATCGGGCAATGATCCCGCTCGGCTCCTGCACGATGAAGCTCAACGCGACGGCGGAGATGCTGCCAATAACCTGGCCGGAATTCTCGGAGATCCACCCGTTCGTGCCCGCCGACCAGGCGATGGGATATCACCATCTGATCGAAGACCTGTCGCAGAAACTCTGCGCGATCACCGGCTACGACGCGATCTCCATGCAGCCGAACTCGGGCGCCCAGGGCGAATATGCAGGTCTGCTCGCTATCCGCGCCTACCATATTGCCAATGGCAACGAACATCGTGACGTCTGCCTGATCCCGACTTCGGCGCACGGCACCAATCCCGCCTCGGCGCAGATGGCCGGCATGAAGGTGGTGGTCGTCAAGGTGAGCGACGCCGGCGAGATCGCCATGGACGACTTCCGCGCCAAAGCCGAGCAATATGCGGAAACGCTCTCCTGCTGCATGATCACCTATCCCTCGACCCACGGCGTATTCGAGGAGAACGTGCGCGAGGTCTGCGAGATCGTCCATAAGCATGGCGGCCAGGTCTACCTGGACGGCGCCAACATGAATGCGATGGTCGGCCTTTCCCGTCCCGGCGATATCGGCTCGGATGTCAGCCACTTGAACCTGCACAAGACCTTCTGCATTCCGCATGGCGGCGGCGGGCCCGGCATGGGTCCGATCGGGGTCAAAGCCCACCTCGCACCCTTCCTTCCGGGGCATCCGGAAAGCGGCGAACATGAGGGCGCCGTTTCCGCCGCACCGTTCGGGTCGGCTTCGATCCTGCCTATCTCCTGGAGCTATTGCCTGATGATGGGCGGCGAAGGCCTGACGCAAGCGACCAAGGTGGCGATCCTCAATGCCAATTATGTCGCCGCCCGGCTGAAGGGTGCCTTTGACGTGCTCTACAAGTCGGCCAAAGGCCGCGTTGCGCATGAATGCATCATCGATACCCGCCCCCTTGCCGAGAGCGCCGGTGTGACCGTTGACGACGTTGCCAAACGGCTGGTCGACTGCGGTTTCCATGCGCCGACGATGAGCTGGCCGGTTGCCGGAACCTTGATGATAGAGCCGACGGAATCGGAGACCAAGGCCGAGCTCGACCGCTTCTGCGATGCCTTGCTGGCGATCCGAGAGGAAGCCCGCGCCATAGCGGAAGGCCGGATGGACAAGATCAACAATCCGCTGAAGAACGCCCCGCATACGGTCGAGGACCTCGTCGGCGACTGGGACCGGCCCTATTCGCGCGAGCAAGCCTGCTTCCCGCCCGGCGCATTCCGCGTCGACAAATATTGGTCGCCGGTCAACCGCGTCGACAATGTCTATGGCGACCGCAATCTCGTCTGCACCTGCCCGCCGATCAAAAGCTATGCGGAAGCTGCTGAATGAGATGATCGGACCGGGCGCTGGTCAGGCGTCCGGCTCGACGATCGTCTCTTGGCGTAGAGGACACCAGGCGCGTTCGGCCCCTCATCCGCCTGCCGGCACCTTCTCCCATCGGGAGAAGGGACTTGCCGCAACCGCTCAATACTCCGCAACGGCTCGGAAGCAACAGGAGCATGCCGCTTGTCCCTTCCCCCCGCTCGCGGGGAGAAGGTGCCGGCAGGCGGATGAGGGGCGTTCGCTCCACATCAGTTCAGCGCGTCGACGGCGCGAGAGCTCCCAGCAAGCGCGGCGAACGTCAGGGTTGGGCGAACGTCAGGGTTGGCGCCCGGCATCAGCGCATAGAAAAAGCCGCCCGGAGGGCGGCTTTTTCAATTCATTGCAAGACACTCGATTTACTCGGCGCTCTCGTCCGAAGCCTTTTTCTTGGCCGGAGCCTTCCTTTTCGGCGCTGCGGCTTCTTCGCCCTCGGCGGCATCGGCCTTGGCAGCTGCCTTCTTCTTGGAAGCCGTCTTCTTGGCCGGTTTTTCGTCGGCGTCGTCTTCCGCGGTCAGCTCTTCCTTGGACACCTTCTTGTCGGTCACCGAGACCTCGGTGAGCAGATGGTCGACGACCTTCTCCTCGAAGAGCGGTGCGCGCAGAGAGGCGGCAGCGCCGGGCGTATTGCGGAAATATTCGATGATTTCCTTTTCCTGGCCGGGGAACTGACGCAGCTGCTGGAACAGTGAATTCTGCATCTCGTCATCGCTGACCTGGACACCGGCCTTCTCGCCTATTTCGGAGAGAACCAGTCCAAGGCGGACGCGACGCTCGGCAAGCTTGCGGTATTCGGCGCGGGCTTCCTCTTCCGTCGTGTCTTCATCGGCAAAGGTTTTGCCGGCCTGCTGCAGATCGGTGTTGATCTGGCGCCAGATGTTCTCGAATTCGGCGTCGACGAGGCGCTCGGGCGTATCGAACTGGTAGAGTTCGTCGAGCTGGTCTAGAAGCTGGCGCTTGACCTTCTGGCGGGTTATCGAGCCGAACTGGCTTTCGATCTGGCCGCGAACGATTTCCTTCAGCTTGTCGACGGATTCGAGGCCGAGCTTCGTTGCCAGCTCATCATTGATCTCGATCGGAGCCGCGGCAGCGACGTCCTTCACCGTGACGTCGAAGGTTGCTTCCTTGCCGGCGAGATTGGCTGCCGGGTAGTCGGCCGGGAACGTGACCGTGATGGTCTTTTCATCGCCGGCCTTCGCGCCAACGAGCTGCTCTTCGAAGCCGGGGATGAAGCGGTTGGAGCCGAGCACGAGTTCCGCATCCTCGTCCTTGCCGCCGTCAAAGGCTTCGCCGTCGACCTTGCCCAGGTAGTCGATCGTGACGCGGTCACCATTGGCGGCCTTGCCCTTCTTCGATTCATAAGTACGGGCGCTTTCAGCGATGCGCTCGATCTGCTCGTTGACTTCGTCTTCGCCGACATCAACGACTTCGCGAGTGACCTTGATGCCGCTCGCGTCCTTGAGTTCGATCGGCGGAATGATTTCGTAGGCGACGGTGAATTCGAAATCCGCTTCGGCCTTCAGGATCTTGTCAGCTTCCGCCTCGTCCTCGGTCATCCCGATTTCCGGCTGGGTCGCAGACTTCTCGCCGCGGCTGGTGAGGATTTCCGTCGGCTTTTCACGAACGATCTCGTTGACGAGATCGGCCATGATCGACTTGCCGTAAACCTTCTTCAGATGCGCAACCGGCACCTTGCCGGGGCGGAAGCCATTGATGCGAACACGATCCTTCACCTCGACGAGACGCTCGTTCATCCGAGCTTCCATTTCGTCGGCCGGAATGACGACCTTGAGTTCGCGCTTCAGCCCTTGAGCGAGCGTTTCGATAACCTGCATGTTCAAACCTTCACTTCACGTTGACGGTGCTCTTCCCTTGATAAGGCTAGGCGAGCACGTGAGCCGATCCATTTGCCGGGAGTGGCTTTACGCAATTCCGACCGCTTTGCAAGCAAAATGGCGCCTTGCCGGCCTTCCTCAGCGCCGAAAACGACGCGTGACTGCTATATCGTCCTGGTGCGGGTAGAGAGACTTGAACTCCCACGCCTTGCGGCACCAGAACCTAAATC